>Ga0315281_10012244_pt1 | contig 11709 bp, 11 predicted proteins | sample YL17G07_0_MG_FD_204540 | JGI IMG/M metagenome (GOLD analysis project Ga0315281, IMG submission 204540) | Sediment microbial communities from Yellowstone Lake, YNP, Wyoming, USA - YL17G07_0 | ecosystem: Environmental > Aquatic > Freshwater > Lake > Sediment | place: USA: Wyoming | collected... | reverse complement strand
AATATTTGGGGAGAAATTTACAGAGAAAATGTACGTGATTTTTATCGAACCCAATATGCGATACTTCTATCGCATATCGCTCTTTGAATCCTTTCGTAACCTCAAGTATTATTCCCTCTGTTCTTTCGCTCAGTAATGCTTTTCGGTATTTTATCGTTAGTTGTATGTGATAATACGGCTCAGATATGTTGTGACACCAATACCATATATCACCCTCTACGTTATTCGGCATACAGCCATTATATTACTTACGCCGCTTTGGTCAATTCATCCCTGCGGCAGAGACCGCAGGGAGTTCTTGTCTATTCATTAAAAAGGCTAACAGCCTTGCTCCTATCATTAGAGAAGAGTTGGCTACCATCGCGCTCAGGCGCGTTGTCTCCGGCCGCTGCAAGTATTGTCCGATCTAATTTACACGAGGAGGAAAGAAAATGGATACCGCACTATACGTCAGGATATCATCAGACCGACAGGATGTGGATCTATCAACTGCGGCACAGTTTAAGGCTTTGCGTGAGTATGCTGCCAGGAACGGGTATACAATTGTCCGGGAATTCATCGACCAGGCAGAAACCGGACGTACCGTCTACCGACCGCAATTCCGGGAGATGATATCTCAGGCAAAACGGACTGATAAGCCATTCTCTATGATTCTAGTCTACAAGTATTCCCGTTTTGCACGGAACCGCGAAGACTCCATCGTTTATAAAGCCCTTCTCAGGAAGAGTGGCGTGCAGCTGATTTCGATTACCGAGCCGGTAGATGACAGTGCGGTAGGGAGACTGATGCAGGCTATCATCGAATGTATCGATGAGTTCTATTCGGAGAATCTGGGTGAAGAAGTTACCCGGGGAATGAGGGAAAGTGCGTCTCAGGGATTCTATTTGTCTTCCCGGGCACCGTACGGGTTTAAAAAGGTAAAAGTGATGGAAGGAGCGAAGGAACATACGAGGCTAGAACTTGATGAACCTAAAGCCAGTATCATGGCAAAGGCTTTTGATCGGGTGTTAAAAAGGGAAGGACTGATGGAAATAATCAAGGATTTCGAGGCGAAAGGGATTCAGGGTCCAGGCGGTAAAGGATGGAGTAAAACTAGCCTTCACAAGATGCTGGAAAACGAAGTGTATACCGGCACGATGGTATGGGGGAGACATTCCAAACGTGGATTAGCTCCTGTAAGAAAGGAGAATGCCTGCCCGGCAATCGTCAGCCGGGAAGTGTTTGAGCAGGCGCACGTCTTTCTAGGACAGAGGGCTTTCAAACAGATACATCCGAGAAGAGTCTCGAGTCAATTTCTTCTCAGCGGGTTAGTCAAATGCGGATATTACGGTAAAACCCTCACTGGAATGGATGCGAAGAGCGGTGAGTTTTCCTACTACATATGTGGTACCCTGACGAAAAAAGGAGCTGGTTCGTGTTCTTGCCGTTATCAGAATAGCAAGACACTCGAAAACCAAGTCGTTGAACAGATCAGAGAATACATTATAACGCCTGAAAACCTGACTTTACTGGAGGAAGAAGTCACGAAGGAAATGAGCGGCAGTTCCGAGGCATACAAAACCGAACTGAATAGCGTCAATGCTGAAATGGCTGATGTTGACCGACGCCTCGGGCGTCTCTATGAAGTGATCGAAACGGGCAAGGTCGTTCCCTCGGACATAGGCCCCAGAATTCGTGAACTCAACGAAAAACGTCAGAAGCTTCAACAACGAAAAGGCGAACTCTTGAATCTTCTAGAAGAACAATCGATAGAAGTGCCCAGTAGTGAAGAAGTTAATGAATGCCTAATAGATCTCAGGAATATTCTGGAACAGGGTTCTCTCAGTGAGAAAAAGGCTTTCATCCAGAGCTTTGTACAGGAAATTACCGTTTTGGGAGATGAAGCTAAGATTACATATACTCCCCCGAGGATTCCTCAAGTACAACATGAAGGAGTAGAACCAGTTCTGTCTATTGTACGCCATGGTGGAGCTGAGGGGACTCGAACCCCTGACCCCTTCCTTGCAAATTCTAAAGTAGCAGTCATTTTAGCTTCAAATACGCCACTTGAGCCAACAATAAGACATAGCATTTTAGCCTCAAAGTTTTATCCCCTTGTAAAAAAGCGTGACCATTTCCGTGACCATTTTCAAAGCAAATCTGTTAGCAAAATGTTAGCAAAATTTCAGCTATGCCTTGAGCGTTTGCAAAGGCTACCACTTCTTGTGCTGCACTTTTTGGACTAATAGTGACAGGTCACATTACGATGATTTGTTACCAGCTAAATCGATGTCGCACTTTTATCTTGCCTAAGAACAAACGCGGGGAGTAGAATGGTACGAAGACGACATGGAGTCGTGCTGCCAATTTCCATCGTAAATTGGCAACTGTAACTATAACGAAGTAAACCTTGGCCTAATGCAGCTCAGGAGTGCAAGCGTAGAGAGGCTATGCCACAAGAGAATCCAACCAGAATTTCAACTCAAGATTACTTCACCGAGGGTAAAACTCCACCTGTATACAGGATGAAAGTTAATCCTAGGTTCAGCCCGATCGACGTGAACTTACAGTTCGTCTTTAAGGAAGGGTGGAGCCATGCTGACAGGCTTCGGTTTCATACTGAGGCCAAGTTCAAGTCAAACAACGCTCATCCACTTAGTGATCTAATAATTAGTTTGGAGCCTCATCTGTTAATCAGACGTTATGATGCCGAAGAAGACTCATTTGTCAGCATTAATATCGGTTTAGATGGTGAAATAGAGCTTCTTGCAAACGATCGGGACTTTGCTCAAAGGTATCTTCATGGACTACTTCTCGAATGCCCACCCTCTTTTCATTCAACTGAAGACTTGGACATTACTGAAGAGTGGGTAGATAAATCCCAAACTCGTGCGATGTTTCTTGGATTGCTTCAAGGCGCTCTGGGGTGGGACCCTATGCAGCAAATCCCCCCAGCGATCCAAACATCGCTTGAAGAAGCAGAGAAAGCCCTTTCCATCGCAAACTACCGCTCTTGTGTTGTTATGTGCCGGCGCACTGTAGAGACACTCCTTAAGTTTGCCATTCCTCGCTTATTGCATTGCGCGCCAGTCGATAACAAAGGAAAGGCACTCAGGTTGGATGCAATGATTGAGCGATTCAAGCAGCAGAACCCGTCTTTAATTCCGGCGCATTTGCTTCATATTTTGGACTCAATCAGGATAATAGGCAATGTTCCGGGTGCACACGCGGACGAAATAAAAAGTTATCGGTTCTCTAAGCGTGACGCCGAATTTGCATTAGTGTCTGTACATTACTTCTTAGAGCAATACTTCTCAAAAATCGATACTGAGGTGTCGAAATATTACACACTCACAATCGATCTTACTGAAAAGACTTGAGCTTGTAGATTCTCAAGTATAAGCTCGGGCAGTTTCATCGCATCAGCATAGCTGTGGAGGATCATGTGAAAGTAGACGGTGAGGTAGTTAGTCCAGCCGAGTTGATGGCAAGACCGCGCCAAAATTGGCCAGTGCGTGTTAACCAATTATTAGAAGGAAAGGTCATCTTCGTAAACCCACATGATTTTACTGAATACACGTTCGATTGCTTAGATCTACTTGCATTACTTTGGGATCGCATTATCATCGACTCCCCAAGGGAAGGTTTATTCTCCGAAACTAGTTTGCGGCCCTCTGAAGGAACATCCTACCCTCTTGACCGCTTCCTCAGCATGGTAGAACGGGGTATTTTCATACCCTATGATTGGAATGCGGCTATCAATGATAGACGTGCTGGACGAGCTGGTGCATTCTGGCGACGGGGTCAATTTCAACGCATCATTGATTCAGGGAACTATATAATCCGGGAAGACATCACTACATCAACTAAGTTTTACAAATACCTTACACCGGAAGCCGATAAAGATGTTGATGACCCCGAATTCGAAGAGGTAGTTAGAGCTAACCTCCCTCGTCTCGCATTGACCAAGTCAAACCTCAATTTGAGGCCAGGAACGTTAGGCGAAATCAAACATAGATTTGCTTTACATGTAAATTGGGACGGTGGCCTAGCCCAAATCTTGGGTGCAGACATATTCATCCATCCTTCCACTGAACCAATCTGGCAGTATAAGATTCGAAATCTAGCCGAGCGTCGAGGTTTTGCGGGCATAAATATGGAGCTAGAATCATTTATAGACCGACTCCGTCTGGATTTACCTGCTAAAATTAGTATCAATGATATTGAGGGCTTTCGTAGAACAGATGAGGCCAAAAACTTCAAGCAATGGTTATCGGCAAGATTCTTGGCGGCTAAAGAACAATCGCCAACAGTGCCTTTGGATGAGCGAGTATACCTCGAATTTATTCGACTATGCGAATCCCACCGTCGGCACAACGAAGATATGAGTGGACATGTCACTGCCCTAGCTAGTACATTGGTCTCGGCTGGAGTTGGACTTGCACTTGGCGGGCCTGCCGGAGCAGTTGTCGGTGGCGGAATTGGTCTTGGTATCGGTGAGGGACTTAAGAAACAAGTTGCAACTGGTGCCAGGTGGTGGAAGAGAAGAATTGGTGGCGATTGGACATTCTTCTTTGCAGAACGGCTTCCTCATTGAGTCGCGCGACATGCGGGGCTACTTTGATTTTACATTAGCTTGAATAGTTCAATTCAATGCTCGGGATACTGCGGCGGTGATTTGCCCTGCTTCTTCACTACCCTGGGATAACTGGCACGAGAAACTCTTTCGGTTACGCTCATCAGTTCAACCTCATGCCACCATTCATCGCCATAATCGAAAAGATAGAGAAACTTCGGTCCGCCGTACAGGGCAATGCTGTCAATCCTGATGCGGGTGGCCAGTTTACCCGTTCCGCCGGAATCAAGGCCGGGTGAACCATACTCGCTCTCCCTGTCATAAGGCTTGTTGCTCAGGAAGAAACTGTACTGGTGTTCCTCAAAACGGTCGAAAGCTTTGAATATTGCTTTGTGCAGGCTGGAGAGCATCTGGTTTCCTTTGATGTCGATAATACGCCAGATTTCAGGCCGGTCCTTGAGCGAGACTTTGAACCGGTGGATGAAGTGAGTATCAGCATAAGCTGATGGTCTTGTCTCTGCTCTAGAAGCTCTCTCGCCCAGTTGACTGAATCCCTTACCAAAGCTGAGAACGTTTTTCAAGACGTCCTGAGCCGCGGGATTGGTAGGGGCAAGCCGCACTGCCGTTTTCGCACATTCTGTAGCCTTGTCAATATTGAGCGAAGATAGATGAACAATTGCCAGGTCGGTCAGGATGTTGGCGTTGGTCGGCTCCAGGCGGCTTGCCTTTTCAAGAAAGGCTAATCCTTTGGCCACATCGCCACATTGATGTATAGCCCATCCCAGTCCCCGGAGATACTCACCGTTATTGGGTTCCTCGGTAACTGCTATCTCAAACTCTGAAATAGCCTTGTCCCATCGACGCTTGTGGGAGTAGACAAAACCCAGGATGTAATGGTACCCCGGTTTCTCTGGCCTATAGCCTATGGCTTTCTTAATGTGGTCCTCGGCCAGGTCAAATTGTTGTAAGGTGAGGAATATGTCCCCGAGATAGGCATGGGCATGTTCGGCGGCAACCGCATCGTCACCATATCTCACCATGATATATTTGTAGATTTCGATGGACTTATCGAAATCGCCGCGTTCGATATAACCTTTGGCCTCACCCCATATTGACTGTAATTCCGGTACGTTATCTTTGCCCATAGTCGTTCCGTGCGCGTTTGGTGTTGGTTCGATTATACCACGTGGAAAGGAATTAACTTTCAGATGGAATGTTTAGGGCATGCACCTAGCATCGAGCTAGTCCGTATAGCTGGACATAACCGTAGGCAGGTTCTTTGTTATTGAAAATCTTACTCGTCGTCATTGGCAAGGAACTGCTGAAGGTTCACATTTGCGGCGCCTTCGTATACAACTTTGCCCTGCCTCAAGACGATTGTTTTATCAGCGCATTCTGTCACCATGCTAAGGTCGTGGGTTGCCAGAATAATCCCCTTCCCTTCCCGGGCTATCTCCCTGAGGAGATAAAAGAAAGAGCTTTTAGCAAAGACATCCATGCCATCCAGCGTTTCATCAAGTATCAGGAAACTTTTATCGGAAGCCAGTCCGAAGGATAGCCATACGCGTTGTTGTTCGCCACCGGAAAGCTCCGCCACCTTCCTGTCTTTAAAGTTTTCAATCTGGCAACGGGTAATGGCTACACGTATTTTACTCTTATCCTCATTGTTTAAACGCCACCATAATGCTCTCTGTGGGTGAAATCGGCCTAAAGCTACCATTTCGGAAACTGTAAGATACGGAGGAGCCGGTGATTTTTGGGGAATAATCGAAAAATACCGTGAGATATCTTTCTGCGATAGCGCGCCGGCATCAATATCGCCGATGAAAAATGTGCCGGATACCGGTTTTAGTTCCCCGCACAGCATACGGAGCAAGGTTGTTTTACCTGCGCCATTTGTTCCCAAAAGGCAGGTAAGACCTGTGGAAGGAATTGTTGCCGATACGCTGTCAAGCACCGGCTTCTTGTGACGGTTGAACGATAGCGCTTTTAGACTCAGTTCCATAAAATGCGCCTCGCCACGTACATCATCAGGGGCGCGCCGAATAAGGCGGTAAACAAGCCTGCCGGTACCTCAGAAGGCATGAAAACTAACCTTGCTGCCTGGTCAGCATATAGCGTGACTACCGCTCCAAGTAAAATTGAAACAAGAAACGTTCCACGCACGTCGTGGCCTATTAAAAATCGTGAAACATGCGGTACTAATAACCCTACGAAACCCACGAGTCCTGCTATCGCTACGGCTGTCCCGCCCAATATGCCGGAAGAGGTTATCGCTATCGTGCGGGTGCGGGCTGGTCTTGCCCCGAGGTTGGCGGCGACCTGGTCGCCCAGTGCCAATGCGTTCAAGTTTCCAACAGTTGATAGGGCTAAGAGTACTCCCAGCCCAGCAAATGGCAGCGCCGGCACAACATCCTGCCAGCCGCGGTTCGCAAAACTGCCCCCCACAAAGGTGAGTGATTGCGAGCTAAATACCCGTGCGCCCGCCAGTATGCCAGTGGTCACGGCCGCTGCTAGAGCGGAGAGGGATACGCCGATAAGCGCCAGGCGTGCCGGGGAAAGCCCCTGGCGGGAAGCGAAGAAGGAGATGATACCTGCGCCTATCAACGAAGCTGTTACAGATAGAGTAAACAGTCCCCATGCCCCAAACCTCACCATACCAGCCATAGCGAGGGCTTGTACTACCGCCGCGCCACCACCCAGTCCAAAGAGCTGTGGGTCACCCAAGGGGTTACGTGTGGAGCTTTGCAACAGGCACCCCGCCACTCCAAGACAAGCGCCCGCCAGCATCGCTGCCACCACGCGGGGTAACCTCAAATCCCAGATGAGTGTGTGGGCGATGGTGTCTCCCGAAGATATGAGCGCAGAGAGGAGGTGGTGGGAGTCAATCTTAACAGGACCCAATGCGAGTCCAATGAAGACTCCCACCACCAAAAGTATCAGGAGTGCGCCCAATACAATGGGCAAACGCTTCAAGGAGCAACCTCGTTGAGAATACCTGCCATCTGTTCTGCAGCATCGGCTATTCTGGGGCCCTGCGCCTGTAAGAACAATACAGGGTCTAATTCCTTGACTTTTCCGTTTTTGACGGCTGCCATTTGATTAAAGCCAGGTACCTGCGCGAGTGTAGTGGATAGTTTAGGAGCGGGCGCGGGTGCCGGCGAGATGGTGAAGATAACATCCGCATTCATTGTGATTGCCTGCTCTGCCGTGAGAAGTCCAAAGCCGGGGTATGGCCCAGAATCCGGAATACCCGCCGCAGGATTCGTCTGTCCTAATAGAGCGACTAACGTCCCGGGGTAAGACGCGGGTTTGGCGGCGTAAATGTTACGGTTAGCATCGGAGATGAGGATAAGGACGCTCCTACCGGCGCGGGTTGCTTTCTTGACAGCTTCGATACGGCTCTTTATCCCTGCGATTGCTTGTGCTGCGGTCTCGTTTTTATCGATTATTTTACTCACCAGGGTCAGACTGCTGTACACGTCATCAAGGGATGCCGCGCGGACAGCTACCACGGGCGCACCCAGCTTTTCCAGTGCAGGGATGAGGTTTGACTGGGAGAGGGCTTCGATAATAATCAAGTCCGGATTCAGCGCTGCCACTGCTTCCATACTCGGGTTATAAGCGCCTCCAACTGTCGGGAGGGTTTCGACTCCCGTCGGATATTTAGATGAGGTATCCCGTCCAATAGCGGTACCTCCCACCTGGTAGAGTGTCTCCGTGGCGGTGGGAAGAAGAGTGACAATTCGCACGGGTTTTTGAGCAATCTGTACAGAACGGCCGAGTAAATCGGTGACAGTGACAGGGTACGTGGTAGCAGTAATTACGGGTGTCGGGGTATTGGTAGTTGTAATCGTTGCTGGTTTGGTGGAGCATGCTGCAACCGCTAAGACTATGGACAGCCCCAGGACCAAGACAGTCCCAATCTTGAAACTACGTCCTGCCTGTTTTCTTTTTTGTGATGATGGTAATGACATTAAATGTTCCTTCCTTTATTCAGATTATAGATTGGATTGCCGGGTATTTTTTTGCTTTGGTTTTCTTGTTTTGTTGGTAAGCCGCGACGAGAGCCACGAGAGCTTCATCCATAGCATGGTCTACGAGTGGAATGGCGTCGATAACCCGTCGCTGTACTCCTTCCCCCTTCTTCATCATTTCGGTTGCTCCACGCATCAAAGGGTCACGATGCTGAATGAAAATTTGGATCGAATCGGTTAATGATATACCGAATGCTGCCGTCATTTCCCCCAAATTAGTACCTATCTCTTTGATAGATGTGAGTAGCTCTTCCTGATGTGCCGGCTCACTGACATATCTCGTTATCAGGGTAAGTATCTGGTGTCCCAGCGCAGCGAACTGCACCCGCGCTTGTGTGTGCATCTTGTATCGAGGTACAGCCAGCAGAAAAGAACTATCCAGTTTTTTGTGCAAAGGCGCGGATGCCTCTAATAGAGAAGCCAAGTCCTTCACCCCAAGCAGTTTCTTGTGTGCACTCATGAAGTTTTTCAAATCTGTTGTTAAATAGCGGCGGTGCCCACCCGGCGTAATGAAAGCCTTGATTTTGTGTTCATCCGTCCATTGGCGGAGTGCAGCTTCGCTCACCCCGAGGAAAAGGCTTGCGCTACGAATGCCAAGGAGTGCTTCTTTAGTCGTCATACATCTCCCCCTAATCAATAAATATCTAAAATATCTTATATAAACTACTAAATCTTATATAAACTACTAATAATTGTCAAATAGTAGGGCTTGACAGCATGACCTGACCATGATACAAATTAGCATCACCGGAGTGGGTCAATGTATGTGGCGATGGGTGGCTCAATGATGGTGGCGATTCACAACTTTATGGGTGAAACGGCCACATCCATTATGGCCCGACCTCTTCGATTATCTGGGACCAACGCGGCCTGCGAAGCTTGTCTGGTTCGGTAAAATCCAGAAGCGTGTTAAGCCGCCGTTTCAAACAAGATAGTAGACCGTGATCTGGGGTTTCCAAGGAAACTCTCGAAGGGTCACATTCACTCATTTCGTAAGATTTGAAGAATAATGTTATGGGAAGGAGATTGAGCTATTTAGGAGAGTTGGGGTCTTATTCACGACACGGCTTTTCGTTGGCTTCGTTTCTAGTAACAGTCCTTAGTGCTGGTGCTCGTGTAGGTGTGGGTGGCGGTGTACGAGTTCCTTATGCCTGTGTGAGTGTTCATGGACAAGGTTAGTCCGAAGGAGAAAATCTGGATCAGACAGAAATTCCTCCGGCTTACCGTCAGCCAAAATGTTATGTTCGGCTCCCATGACAATCACACGGGTAGCAATCTCCTCCACAATATCCAGGTCTTGAGTACTGAAAACCATGCTATTTCCCTTATCGGCCCATTGAAACAGGAAATCAATAAGATTTCCCTGACTCCACGGATCCAGACCAGTAGTAGGCTCGTCAAGGAGTAGAACCTGGGGATGTAGAGAAAGCACACAAGCCAGGGAGACCTTCTTCTTTTCTCCACCCGAGAGAAGATAGGGAGGCCGCTCTCGGAGATGGGCTATATTCAACAATTTCAGGACCTCTTCGCCTCTGGATAATACTTCATCCATTGAAATCCCCAACTGAAGTGGACCGAAGGTTACTTCGTCCCAGACCGTGGAAGAAAAGAGCTGTACATCCGGGTCTTGAAAAACCAGCCCTACCCTGCGGCGAAATTCTGCAACAAAAGTTCTGTCTTTTAATGTCTTTTCAGAGAGGTGCTGCCCAAAGGCCAGCACCTCTCCGTCTGTGGGAAATATAAGTCCATCCAGAAGTTTCAGTAGCGTACTCTTACCAGAGCCATTCGCTCCTACCAGGGCTACCAATTCTCCTGCTCCAATAATGAAGTTGACCTGTCTCAAGGCCGGAATGTTTCCCGAATAATCATAGCTCAAGTTCTTTGCCTCGAAAATATGCTCTGTATCGAATGTACTCATAGATGGTTACCCCAGAACAAAATTGATGCGGCTACCAAGGCAAAGGCTACCCATAATAAATCCCTGCGCTTTAGGCTAAAATCACTTAGCACACGTACCTCTCCCTGGTAACCCCGGGAAAGCATAGCGAGATAAACTTCCTCGCTAAGATATTGTGATTTGTCCATGGTTGTGGTTAAGGCTCTAATCAGCCATCGTCGGTTTTCTCCGCTGGAGAAGCTTCCTATGGTGCGGCTTCGACGCGCCAAGAACATAGAATTGGTAGTATGCAGTAAGAGGAATATATAACGGTAAGTCATACCAAGAATATCTACGAGAAGCGATGGTATACGAAACCAGCGCAATGCCACTAGTATGCTGGTCCAGGGGGTAGTCAGAATGAGGAGTACCCCGAAAGACAGTGAGTCCGTTACTCTAAGGAATAGGAGCCCTGCGGTGCGGGCGCCCTGTTCAGTAATAATGACCTTGCTGCCAAGGGTTACCAAAGGTGATCCCGGTGTGATAAAGAGGGCTGGTAGGGCAATCACCGCGGTAAAGATAGGGATGAAGAGGAGAACACGTTTGAGGAAAAACCCCAGCGACACTTTAGACAGGAAACTTAAAGTCAAAATCAGGACAAATATTATCGCCAGTGTCGATAGGTTTCGTGCCAGCCCAACCATAACGACAAAAAGTATGAAGGTTGCTACTTTAACCCTGGGATCCAAGCCCTGGAGTAATCCTGGAACGCGGCACAGATCTTCGGTTAAAATGACGGATTCCAGGGCATTGGTGAAACTGGAGATGTTCTTGGTAAGAAAACCTTCGCCGTTCACCCTGCCGATTCCTCTTTAGAGGGCACTTCTTGTTTGGGTAAGTTCTTACGACTGAGCCAGCGGCCCAGTATCCAGAGTAGGACACCTACCAGTGCAATTCCGATAAAGGCCGAAAGGATATATCCGATGACCGCTCCCATTCTGGGGAAACCGTAATCCGGCAACGGAGCTGGCCACCAGCCTGCAAATTTCTGCAATCCCTGGGGTATGAAGCCTAGGCCAAGATTCTGAAGTTCATCTACTCCCCACTCACCCCAGGCGGTACCTGAAGCCAAGAGTCCCAATGGGGTCGCGAAAGCTAGCAGCCCCAGAGCCCCCCAGAGAATCCAGAGTTTACCCTCTTTCTTACTCGGAGTATCTGCCTTAATAAGGCTGGAATGGGTT
>Ga0315281_10012243_pt1 | contig 11709 bp, 8 predicted proteins | sample YL17G07_0_MG_FD_204540 | JGI IMG/M metagenome (GOLD analysis project Ga0315281, IMG submission 204540) | Sediment microbial communities from Yellowstone Lake, YNP, Wyoming, USA - YL17G07_0 | ecosystem: Environmental > Aquatic > Freshwater > Lake > Sediment | place: USA: Wyoming | collected... | reverse complement strand
CTCCAGCGGTCTCAAGGACCAAGGGGTCATCGGTCTATCGCACCCATGGAGCCAGTCCAGCATGCCCGCACACTACCCGACCGCGAACATACAAGGGGTGGCCGAAGGCCGGGGTGAGGTGCGCGAGGCGCCGCATCGCTCCGACGAAGAGCACGACATCCGCGCCTTCGCTCCCCTGCCCTCCCAGGGAAGGGGCCGGGGGATAGGTTCGCGCCGCTACCGCGACGCCAGATCCAGCGCGGCGGCGACGCGGAAGACCTCGTTCTGGACGGCCTCGCTCATCAGGTAGCCGTACCACGAGTGCGGGTCGCGCTTGCCGTTCTCATCGTACACGCTCGCGATCTCCACGTCGCGGACCAGCCGCGCGCCGCCCGCGCCCGGCAGGTCGTTGGCGATGCGCCGGTCTGGCCACGTCGCCGGGTCCATCGCGTCGAAGACGTTGAGCCAACGCGTCACGCCGGCCGGGTAGGCCGACGCCCCGACGTGCTCCTGCACGTACGCCTGCCCCAGCGGCGAGCCGGCGGTGATCAGCGTCTCGATCGCGCCGTCGTACCCGCGGTTCGTGAAGTAGTCGTAGGCGATCACCGTCCCCCACGAGTGGGCGATGACGATGTGCGGCCGCGTCTCCCGCATGATCGCGTCCATCCGCTCCAGGATCACGTCGCGGATGTCGCCCGCGCCCTCGCCGCCGTAGAAGTAGAGGTAGACGTCCGTCAGCAGCGTCTTCGTGATGCGGCGGATCACCGGGTCGACCAGGTGCAGCACCCAGGAGACGGCGTATCCGAGCGCGCTGTTCGTCTGCGGCCGCATCCGCGCGAACCGGCGTCCGCTCCGCCGGTGCGCCCGCCGGTGCGCCTCGCGCACCATCGCCGGCGTCGCACCCTGGCGGATGTCCGCCCAGTACACCATCCGCGTCTCGATGCCGCGCACGTACGACAGCCGCTCCAGCGCGGCGTCCCACGCCCGCCGGTACTCCTCCTCCGCCGGGTGCCCGTGGATCCCGTGGATGTAGACGATGCGCAGTGGTGTCGCGCTCTCTTCCATCATGTGCGCCCCTCACATCGAAGATCTCGGCCCGCGCCGCAGCGACTGTACGGCAGCCGGCATTGGAAGTCCGAGCCGCGGATGACAGGGCAGTTGTCAGTTCACAGAGCGTACGAGCCGTGCTGTGCCTCCAGGCGGCCCACATGGCACCCCTACAACCTATAACCCACAACCTGCAACCTACCTGTAGCACCAGTGGATCGCCCATACTCCCCGCATGGAACCGCAGATCCGCTACTGCACCACGAGCGACGGCGCGAGCATCGCCTACTTCTCGATGGGCGAAGGTCCGGCGCTTGTCGTGACGTCCACCGTCCTGTGGAGCCACCTTCAGGGTCGGAATTTGGCCCCTGAGTTCCCTCGCCACGGACGGGGGATCGGGCGCGCCCAACGCCTGGTCCGCTACGACGGGCGCGGCACCGGCCTATCCGACCAGAGCGCGCTCGACTTCTCGCTCGATGCGCGCGTGCGCGACCTTGAGGCCGTGGTCGATCACCTCGATCTGCAAACGTTCGCGCTGTGCGGGCAGATTCATGGCTGCCAAGCCGCCATCGCCTACGCCGCGCGGCATCCGGAGCGATTGACCCACCTTGTGCTGTGGAACGGGTACGCGCGCGGCGAGGAGTTTGCCCGCATCACGGCGCGCTGGAACTCGTTCCGGGACCTGGCTGATGACGAATGGGATGGCTACACGCTTGCTATAGCGAACGCCAACACCGGGTACCAGGACGCCGCTCTGGCGCTTGAGACGGCAAAGGCGTACCGCAAGTCGATGACGTTCGCTGGGGTGCGCGCCTTCTTCGCATCGCTAGAGGCGCAGGACGTCACGTCGATGCTCGACGCGATCACGACGCAGACGCTCGTCATGTGCGGTGGTAATGCTTCGGCAACTGGATCCCGGTACGTCGAGTGGTCGAAGACACTCGCTGGCGGCATCGCTGGCGCACGGTTCAGCGAGAGCGTGGGCGCTCCGCAGGCGCGAGATACGATCTGGAGCGACGCTGATACACGCACGATGGAAGAATTCCTCGGCGTCGCGCCCGCCGATATCGCGCCATCGTCGCTTGCCGCCGCCACGGCGGGCACGGCCATCATTCTCTTCACCGACATCGTCGACTCCACCGCGCTGACCGAGCGGCTGGGCGACACGGTGTTCCGCACGGCGTCGCGCACGCTGGACGAAGGCATGCGCATAGCAATACGCGATGCAGGCGGCACGCCGGTCGAGGGCAAGGTGCTGGGCGATGGCGTCATGGGCGTGTTCACGTCGGCGTCGCAAGCGATCGCCGCCGCCCGCCGCTGCATCGAGCTGAGCGCCGAGAGCGAGCTGCGCCTGCACGTCGGCCTCCACGCCGGCGATGTCACCCACGAAGCGGGCAACGTCTACGGCGGCGCCGTCAACATCGCCTCCCGCATCTGCGGCCTGTCCGCGCCGGGCGAGGTGCTGGTGTCGGACATCGTGCGCGGCCTCGCGCGCACCTCCGCCGGCGTCGAGTTCGCCGACCGCGGCGACCACGCCCTCAAGGGCATCGACGACGCCGTGCGGTTGTACGAAGTGCGGTGGCGGGACGAGCGATGATGGAACCGCAGATCCGCTACTGCACCACCAGCGACGGCGCGAGCATCGCCTACGCCACCATGGGCGCCGGCCCGGTCGTGATCATGCCGATGTGGATGTTCTCCTTTTCCGGGCGCGCGCGCGTCTTCCCCGAGTTTGGTGTGTTGTGCGCCGCGATCGCTGAGGCGTTCACCCTCGTGCTCTACGATGGCCGCGGCATGGGCCTCTCGGGACACGAACGGCGCGAATATGACCTTGGCAGCCGTTTGCTGGATCTCGATGCAGTCGCGCGCGCAGTTGGCGCGGAGGGCGTCGCTCTGTATGGCTCGGGTTCCTGCGGGCTCGCTGTAATCGCATACGCGGCGCGGCACCGCGAGCGCGTCACCAGGCTCGTTCTGGCCGATTCGTTCGCCCGCGGCGAGCGGTTCTGGGCCGAGGTCCCTGCCGGCCGACTCGTCGATGCGCTCAGCGCCGTGACGGCCGAACAATGGGACACGGTGTCGGAGATGATTGCTTCGTTCGGCCTACCCGCCGACACCGACCCATCGAGAGTGCGTGCCGCCGGAGCGCTCCTGCGGGAGACTATGGGCCCGGAGGCAATGTTGGCCCACCGCCAGGCTACGCGTGAGATTGATGTGTCGGCGGAGCTTTCCTCGATCGCTGTCCCAACGCTAGTCATTTCGAATGCCGCGGGCCTGGGCGAGCAGTCCCGCGCGCTGGCGGCCGCCATCCGAAATGCCCGCCTGGTGCGCATCACGTCGCCCTGGGCCGAACGCGACTACGCCACCCTGATTTCGTTCCTTCGTGAGCACGCGGGGCCGCCCGGCGAGACAGCCCCTGCACCGAGCGCGGGCGCGCCCGCCGCCGCGCCGGGCATGGCGGTGATCCTCTTCACCGACATCGTCGACTCGACGGCGCTGACGGAGCGGCTGGGCGACACGGTGTTCCGCACGGCGTCGCGCACGCTCGACGAAGGCATGCGCACGGCGATGCAGGAGGCGGGCGGCGATCCGGTCGACGGAAAGGTGCTGGGCGATGGCGTCATGGGCGTGTTCACGTCGGCGTCGCAAGCGATCGCCGCCGCCCGGCGCTGCATCGAGCTGAGCGCCGAGAGCGAGCTGCGGCTGCACGTCGGCCTGCACGCCGGCGACGTGATCCGCGAGAAGGACAACGTCTACGGCGGCGCCGTCAACATCGCCTCCCGCATCTGCGGCCTCTCGGCGCCCGGCGAGGTGCTGGTGTCAGACATCGTGCGCGGCCTCGCCCGCACTTCCTCCGCCGTCGAGTTCGCCGACCGCGGCGAGCACGCTCTCAAGGGCATCGACGACGCCGTGCGCCTCTACGAAGTGCGCTGGCGAGAGTGAGTCGCTGACGGGACTGGCGGAACCACAGATTCCACAGATTTCACAGATAGCGAACCGCAGATCCGCGGAGGGCGCTGAGAGTTATCAGTTCACAGTTATCAGTGCACGGAACGTACGGGCCGGGCTCGCCGACTATCCTCTGTCCTCTGTCCCCTGTCCCCTGTCCCCTGTCCCCTACCACCTACCACCTACCGCCACCTACCCCAGCCCGTGGCACTTCTTGTACTTCTTGCCGCTGCCGCAGTGACACGGCTCGTTGCGCCCGATCTTCGGCGCCGCCACCACCGTGCGCCCCGGCCCCGACTCGGTCGGCTGATTCGTCCGCAGGTTGCGCGGCGGCGCCTTCAGCCCGCCCGCGGCCGCGATCGCCCGCTGCGCCCGCTCGTCCTGCAGCACGTTCGGCCCGTGGCCGTCGGCCGCCACGCCCGGCTGCGTCGCGATCGTCGTCACGGGCGGCGGCGCCGGCTGCTGCTGCACGGCGATCTCCACGTGGTAGATCGTGCGCGCCACCTGGTTGCGGATGTTCGCCAGCAGCTGCCCCCACATGTCGTGCGCTTCGCGCTTGTACGCCACCAGCGGGTCCGTCTGCCCGTACGCCTGCAGGCCGATGCCCTGGCGCATGTCGTCCGTGCCCGTCAGGTGCTCGACCCACAGCGAGTCGATGGAGCGCAGCATCACCAGGCGCTCGAGCTGGCGCATGATGTCGGCGGTCATCTCCTCCTCTTTGTCGTCGTATGCGTCCTCGGCGAACTGGATCACCGCCTCCAGGATCGCGTCCGGCGTCATCGCCGCCAGCGCTTCCGGCGTGAACTCGTCGCTGAGCTTCACAATGCTGTTCGCTTCGGCGATCAGCGTGTCCAGCTCCCAGCCGTCGGCGTCGTTGCCAGGCGTGTTCGCGTCGACGACCGAGGTCAGCTCTTCGCGGATCATGTCCAGGATGTTCGACTTCAGCTCCGCGCCCTCGAGGGTCTTGCGGCGCTCCTTGTAGATCACGTCGCGCTGCGTGTTCATCACGTCGTCGTACTCGACGACCTGCTTGCGGATGTCGAAGTTGTGCCCCTCGACCTTCGTCTGCGCCGTCTCGATCGCCTTGCTCACCCAGCCGCTCTCGATCGGCATGTCTTCTTCCATGCCCAGCCGCGCCATCATGCCCGGCAGCCAGTCGGGGGCGAAGCGCCGCATGATGTCGTCCTCGAACGAGACGTAGAAGCGCGAGCTGCCCGGGTCGCCCTGCCGCCCCGAGCGCCCGCGCAGCTGGTTGTCGATGCGCCGCGACTCGTGCCGCTCGGTGCCGATGATCTCCAGCCCGCCAGCCTCGACGACGCGCTCGTGGTCGCGCTCCCACTCCTCCTTCGGCCGCGCATCGGGCTTGCCGCCGAGGACGATGTCGGTGCCGCGGCCGGCCATGTTCGTCGCGATGGTGACGCCGGCGTACTGCCCCGCCTGCGCCACGATCGCCGCTTCCTTCTCGTGCTGCTTCGCGTTCAGCACCTGGTGCGGGATTCCCTTGCGGGTCAGCAGGTCCGACAGGTACTCCGACTTCTCGATCGACACCGTGCCGACGAGCACCGGCCGGCCGTGCTCGCGCTGCTCGGCGATCTCCTCGGCTACGGCCTCGAACTTCGCGCGCTCGGTGCGGTAGACCAGGTCGTTGTAGTCGTCGCGCACCATCGGCCGGTGCGTCGGGATGACGACGACTTCGAGCTTGTAGATCTTGAAGAACTCCTCGCCCTCGGTCGCCGCCGTGCCCGTCATGCCGGCCAGCTTGCCGTAGAGGCGGAAGTAGTTCTGCAGCGTGATCGTGGCGTACGTGATCGATTCGTTCTGAATCCGCACGCCCTCTTTCGCTTCGACGGCCTGGTGCAGCCCGTCGCTCCAGCGCCGCCCGAACATCAGTCGCCCGGTGAAGTCGTCGACGATCACGACCTCGCCGTCCTTCACGACGTAATCGACGTCGCGCTTGTAGATCACCTCCGCTTTCAGCGCCGCTTCCATGTAGCGCGTCTCGCGGTAGTGCTCCGGCGCGTAGATGTTGTTGATGCCGAGCAGCTTCTCCAGCTTCTCGATGCCAACTTCCGTCAGCAGCACCGCGCGCCCCTTCTCGTCGACGGTGTAGTCCTGTTCGCCGACCAGCTGCGGCACCAGGCGCGCGAAGCGCTGGTACTTCGCGGCGCTGTCCTCGGCCGGGCCGCTGATGATCAGCGGCGTGCGCGCTTCGTCGATGAGGATGTTGTCCACTTCGTCGACGATCGCGTAGGGCAGCTCGCGCTGCACCAGCGCATCAAGCGACACCGCCATGTTGTCGCGCAGGTAGTCGAAGCCGAACTCATGGTTCGTGCCGTAGGTGATGTCGGCGTAGTACGCCTCGCGCCGCCCCACCGGACGCAGGTGCTCCATGTTCTCGATGTCGTTCTGCTTCTCGATGGAGTAGAGGAACGCCTCTTCGTGCTGCAACACGCCCAGCGTCAGCCCAAGCGCGTCGAACACCGGCCCGTACCACTGCGCGTCGCGCTTGGCCAGATAGTCGTTGACCGTGACCAGGTGCGCGCCACGGCCCTCGAGCGCGTTGAGATAGAGCGGCAGCGTCGCCGTCAGCGTCTTCCCCTCGCCGGTCTTCTGCTCCGCGATCTTCCCCTGGTGCAGCGCGATCGCACCGATGATCTGGACGTCGTACGGGCGTTGCCCCACCTGCCGCCGCGCCGCCTCGCGCACCACGGCGAAGGCCTCCGGCAGCAGGTCGTCCACCGTCTCCCCGTCGGCCAGCCGCGCCCGGAACTCGTCCGTCTTCGCGCGCAGCTCCTCGTCCGAGAGCGCCTCCATGGCCGGCTCGTGGACGTTCACCTGCTCCACCACGGGCCAGTAGCGCTTCACCTCGCGCTCGTTATCGCCAAAGATCTTGCTGAGCAGCTTCATGTACGGGTGTGTCCTTTGGGCGCCGATGGGCGGACGGTGTTGGTGGCAGTGTAGCGAACCCTCGGCGCGAGGTTGTAGGTGGTAGGTGGTAGGTGGTAGGGAGGGTGCCCGAATGATCGTGGGCGAAACGGCTACCTGGGCGCGAGCCGACGTCTCAATGCGCTGATCATCTTGCCGACTTCGTCGGGGAGCGCCAGGGTCACTGCCACGTCCGCCTGCGTCACATACCCCAGACGCACGGCGAGCAAGATGAAGGTCTGAGTCTCCGCCAGCGACCCGGGCGCGATCGCCAGGAAGTTGGCGAAATCCTTGGCCGTGGAGCGCGCGTGCCCTTCAGCGATGTTCGCTGCGACGGAGACGACCGCCCGCGTGAGCTGCGATGTGAGCGGGTAGTTCTCTGACGCGGGAAACCGGGACGTCAGCCGGTACACGGCCACCGAGAGATCCATCGCCTTCTGCCAGACGATCAGGTCAAGGTGAGATTCGATCTTCGCCACTGGCAGCACTCCTGGAGAGAGCGCGCGCCGCGCGCGACCTATCTACAACCTACCCCCTACCCCCTACAACCTACTACTGAAACAGCTCCCCCACGCTCCGCCCCGTGTGGATGCGCGTGATCGCGTCGCCGAGCATCGGCGCGACGGAGAGGACCGTCACTTTGGGGTGGCGCTTGGACGGCGGGAGGGGGATGGTGTCGGTCACCACCAGCTCCTGGATCTCGCTCTCGCAGATGCGGTCCACCGAGCGGTCGGAGAGGATGGGGTGCACGCACGCGGCCGTCACGCTCTTCGCCCCGCGCGCCAGCGCCAGCCGCGCCGCCGCCAGGATCGTGCCGCCCGTCAGGATCTCGTCGTCCGGGATGATCACGTGCTGCCCCGCCACCTCGCCGATCAGTGCCGTCGCCGAGACCTCCTCGCCGTTGCCGATGCGCTCCTTGTCCACCACCGCCAGCGGCGTGTCGAGCTGCCGCGCGAGGTTGCGCGCCCGCTTCGCGTCTCCCACGTCCGAAGCCAGCACCGTCGTGTTCGAGAGGTCGCGCTCCTTGAAGTAGCGGCTGAGGATGTAGAACGCCGTCAGCTCGTCGACCGGGATATTGAAGAAGCCCTGGATCTGCCCGGCGTGCAGGTCCACCGTCAGCACCCGGTCCGCCCCCGCCGTCTCGATCAGGTTCGCCAGCAGGCGCGCCGTGATCGGCACCCGCGGCTGGTCCTTCTTGTCGCTGCGGCCGTAGCCGTAGTACGGCAGCACGGCCGTGATCCGGCCCGCCGACGCGCGCTTGAACGCATCGATCATGATCAGCAGCTCCATCACGCTGCGGTTCACCGGCGATGACAGCGGCTGCACGATGAAGACGTCCTGCGAACGGACGTTCTCCATGATCCGCACGAAGATGTTCTCGTTCGAGAACTCGAACACCTCGCACTGGCCCAGCGGCATCTCCAGCGAGCTGCAGATCGCCTGCGCCAGGTCCGGGTGGGCGTTGCCGGTGAAGATGCTCAGGTCCTGGTACGGCTGGTCCAACGTCGTCCCTCCGCTCGCGTCACGCAGCTGCTTGCGACTCAGGTTACCGGCTGCGGCCGCCGGCCGGAATGCGCCGCGGCCCGGCGGCGCCGCTTCCGTCCCGTCGTGCTTCGGCGGTAGCCTGAAGCGACGGAAAAGCGGCTGAAGATCGTCGCCTACTCCGACTACGTCTGCCCGTGGTGCTACATCGGCTGGCAGCGCGTCGAGCGCCTGCAGCGCGAGTTCCCCGTGGACGTCGAGTGGCGCCCGTTCGAGCTGCACCCGGAGACCCCGGCCACCGGCGCCCATCTCCTCGGCCGGCTGGGCAACCCCGCCCGGGCGGCCGCCTACGCTCTCAATATTGTGACGCTCGCCGAAGAGTCGGGGCTCACGGTCCGCATGCCGCCCGTCGTCGCCAACTCGCACCTTGCGCTCGAGGCGGCGGAGTTCGCGCGCGAGCACGGCGGCTTCGATGCGCTGCACCCCGCGCTCTTCCGCGGCTACTTCGCCGAGGGCCGCGACCTGGGCGACCCCGATGCGCTCTGCGACATCGCGCGAAGCTGCGGCGTCGATGACCAGCGGCTGCGCCAGGCGCTTGCGGATCGAAGCTACGCCGGGCGCATCGACGACATCACGCGGGCGGCGCGCGAGGACGAGGTCGTCAGCACGCCCACGCTTATATACGAAGGCGGCTTCCGCCTGGTCGGGGCGCAGGAGTACGCCGTCTTCGCCAGCATCACGTCGCGGCTGCTGGCCCGCCGCGCCGGCGCCTGATTACGCGAATAGGGCCGCAAATCGGGTGAATCCCAACGCATGAATTCACCGGCATCTTCACGAAATTTGACGGAGGGCCCTCAAGTTCGGGCTTTGTCAGCCGGGGCCCCTTCGTATTGCGAAAATCGCAGCATTAGTCCGAACGAGTGCTGATTCTGCGCGGTTTGCCGCCGCTGCACACGTTGACGGCGGTGATTTTGGGGGGTTGACACCGCTGCATTCCGGTGTTTTCATAGCGCCACTGGTGGTTCTGTCCTAATCCCCCCGCCATGGTTACGGACCGGCCTAATTGAATACCGTTCTTCCCGCCACGGAAGAAAAACAATCGGAGAGGGTATGTTGCCGTCTCCTGTTGCGTGCCTGACGGTCAGGCTGTATCCGGCTGGTTTCGTTCGCCGTGGGTGCCCCCTCGCCACCAGGCTGCACCCTTCCGAATGAGCCAGCGATCTCGGTAGCACGGGATTTGGTGTAACGCGGTAGGCGCCGGCACTCCCCGGCGAAGGATCAAGGAGGTGCGGGTAGTCCCTTAACTCGTTAGCCCTACAAACAACGTTTCGTATCAGGAGGATCAATTCATGCCACGAAAGCTCACCGTCATAGGTGTGCTCGCGGCTCTGGTACTGGGAGTAGTCGGACTCACCCAGAGTGCGTCCGCCACGCCCGTCCAGAGCTTCTGTAGCGCCAGCGCCCTCGTCGCCCACGGCGGCTGCGTCGGCGGCTTGCTGCCGGTCCATTCGGTGTATTGCTTCGAGGACGGAACCGGCGTCGCGTCGATGCCGGTCGGACCGGTACCCATCACGGGGATCATCCCGTGCGGGCCGTTTACGTCCGCCAGTTCGATCCCGGTCGGCACGGGCGTGCCGATCAAGACCTGGCAGGTTCTGATGATTCCCCAGGGCGCGCGGCAGTCGCTGCCGGCGTATTACCTGCCCGCTCCGTGGACCTACGGAGCCGCGGCGCCGGGCGCCATTACGGGTAACGTCAGCGCCAACACCGACCTGCTCTGTGACGGCGGCATCGACATCCTGTCGCCGCTCCAGGAGCTGGCCCCCTTCGGCGACACGACGACCTGGCCGGGCCACGGCTGGGGCACCGGCTTCAACTTCATCCGCCAGAACGTCGGTTCGGCCACGCCGCTGGGCGGCCCGCCGGACGGCACCACCGGCTCGATCAACGGCTACGTTGACTCGATCAAGCCGATGCCGGCGAGCTTCGCCGACGTCACGCTTGACCGCTCCAACCTGCTCCTGCTCTGGCTGGGCGGCACCACGCCCCTCACCATCCCGCCGACGATTGCGGACGGCGTGGGCCCGCCGAACCAGGGCACGCCCCTGCAGAACCTCGTGACGTCCTCGCCCTACACGGTGGGCATGAGCGTCTCGGTCGCGCTGCTGGCCGGCGACCCGGCCCCGCCGACCCAGTCGTTCCTCTGCCTCGACAGCCCGCAGAACAGCGTGGCGGAGAACACCCTGATCATCCCGCCGAGCACCCCGGGCAGCTACGTCCGCTGGACGGTGCTGCAGTCCGCTGCCGACACCATTGACGGCACGACGGGGCGCATCCTCGACGTCCAGTGCATCGGCGTCGGCGTTGCTCCGGCGTGCGACATGACCGACGCGGACCTCGACCAGGTTCCCGCGGCCGTTGAGGCGGTCAACGCCACCAACGCCGCCCTGGCCGACAGCGACGCCGACGGCTCATCGGACTTCGACGAGCTCTTCCAGTTCACGAACCCCAACGTCGCGGACACCGACGGCGACGGTTCGCTGGACAAGCAGGACGACCTCGTCGGCTTCAACTGCGTCTCGGTCGGCGGCGTCTGCACGATCGCCAACCTGGGCGACACCGTGGCCGACGACAATTGCCCTGTCGACGCTAACGCGACGCAGGACAACACCGACTCCACGCCGGACTTCACGAACAGCCCGAACACCCCGGCTGGTGGCCTCTACCGTGGCGACGCCACGAACGCGCACCAGGACCACCAGGGTGACGCCTGTGACGCCGACAGCGACAACGACGGACTCAACAACGTCGTCGAGGTCGCCTTCCAGCACCCGACCCTGTCCCCCGGCGCGGTCGGCGGCCCGGCCGCGGGCTCGCTCTACTGCCTGAACCTCACGGCGGCGCCTCCCACGGGCGGCTCGTCGGTCGTGGCGACGTCCCCGACGAACCCCGACGACGACGCTGACGGCGGCCTGGACGGGCGCGAGTGCCTGTTCGGCTCCGACCCGAAGAGCGCCGGCGCTTCCTCGTGCCAGCCGGCGTGCTCGGGCACCAACCGGTTCCCGGCCTCCGTCGGCGACACCGACGGCGACCAGATTTCCGGCACGATCGTGGGCGGCGGCAACGCCGCGGAGACGTTCTACCGCACCCAGCACATCAACCTGCCGGGCGGTCTCACGTTGAACGACATTGAGCAGCCCGGCTCGTACGGTCTGGTCATTCCGGACACCAAGGTCGGCAACCTCGACAACGACTCCGACGGCGACCTGATCAACGACGGTATCGAAGTGAAGTGGTACGACACGTCGCCCGCCAACTTCGACACCGACG
>Ga0315281_10012241_pt1 | contig 11709 bp, 12 predicted proteins | sample YL17G07_0_MG_FD_204540 | JGI IMG/M metagenome (GOLD analysis project Ga0315281, IMG submission 204540) | Sediment microbial communities from Yellowstone Lake, YNP, Wyoming, USA - YL17G07_0 | ecosystem: Environmental > Aquatic > Freshwater > Lake > Sediment | place: USA: Wyoming | collected... | reverse complement strand
ATCAGCTTGAGCCGCGAGTCCTTCGCCGGTGATCTGTGGATGGCGACCGTGGCGCAGGTCGCGCCGATCATTCCCTATCTGCTGCTGGTGCTGGTGCTGATCTTCCGGCCGCATGGCCTGATGGGAAACCGCGACACATGAGCCTTATCGGGCGCTACGCGCCATGGATCGGGGCGGCCGTGGCGCTGATCGCGCTGCCTCACGTTTTCTCCAGCGGCGCGTCGCTCACGATGATGAGCCTGATGGGTTTCGCCATCATATTTGCTCTTTCCTACAACATGCTGCTGGGCCAGACCGGCATGCTTTCCTTCGGCCATGCGGTGTATTACGGACTAGGCGGTTTCATTACCGCCCATGCGCTCAACGTCATCGGCGCGGGGAAGCTGCCGGTGCCGCTTCCGCTACTGCCTCTGGTCGGCGGGCTGGCGGGCTTGTCGTTTGCGATCCTGTTCGGCTGGGTCTCGACCAAGCGCGCCGGCACGGTTTTCGCCATGATCTCTCTTGGCGTCGGCGAACTCGTGGCGGCCTGCTCGTTGATCCTGCGCGGTTTTTTCGGCGGCGAGGGCGGCATCTCGACCAACCGCACGGCAACTTTACAGTTGTTCGGCTACAACTTCGGGCCGCAGATCCAGGTGTACTACCTGATCGCCGCCTGGTGCCTGGTGTGCGCCGCAGCGATGTACGCGTTCACGCGCACGCCCATTGGTCGCATGTGCAATGCCGTGCGCGACAACCCAGAGCGCGCCGAGTACGTAGGCTACAGCACACAAATGGTGCGCTACATCGCTTTCTGCGTCTCTGGCCTGTTCGCCGGCGTGGCGGGCGGACTGGCGGCGATCCACTACGAAATCGTCACTGCGAGCGTCGTAGGCGCGGCGCCTTCGGGTTTCGTCCTGCTGATGACCTATATCGGCGGTGTCGCGTACTTCATCGGTCCGATCATCGGCGCGGTCCTGATGACCGCGCTGCAGATCTCGCTGTCGGACTACACCGGCGCCTGGCAGCTGTATGTCGGGCTGATGTTCATAGTGGTGGTGATGTACGCGCCGGGCGGGCTAGCCGGGCTTCTGCTGATGCACCGACCGCTTGCCAGGGCCGGCACGCTGACCCGCCTGTTGCCTTCCTACGGGCTCGCGGCGGTGCCGGCGCTAATGGTCTTCGCCGGCGCGGTGCTGCTGATCGAAACCAGCTATCACCTGCTGGTGCAAGCGTCCGAGGGCCCGAACATACATGCGTTGTGGATCAGCTACGACGCGACCTCACCGGCCGCCTGGGCGGGGATCGTGGCTCTGCTGGCGATCGGCTTTGTCGCGTTCCGCCGCACTTGGCCGATCGTCTCGAACGAATGGAATGAAGCCACGCTCGAAACGCGGCGGAGACTCGGTCAATGAGCTCTGCCGCGAATACGCTCGCGCTCGAGCTAGTCGACCTACAGAAGAGCTTCGGGGTCACGCCGATCATCCGCGGCGTCACCCTCGACGTGCCGCTGTACGAGCGCCACGCCATCATCGGCCCCAACGGCGCGGGCAAGTCGACGCTATTTCACCTGATCAGCGGCCGCTTTCCCCTGACTTCCGGGCGGGTGCGGCTGAAGGGCGAGGACATCACCGGCATGCCGCCCTACCTCATCAATCGCCGTGGCCTGTCGCGCAGCTTCCAGGTGACCAACATCTTCCCGCGCCTCAGCGTCTACGAAAATATCCGCTGCGGCGTGCTCTGGTCCCTCGGCTACCGCTACTCGTTCTGGCACCTGGTCGAACGCCTGCGCGACGCGCGCGAACGTGCCGAGTTAATCCTGGAGCAGATCCACTTGGCGCACCGGCGCGACGTGCAGGCGGGGTTGCTCTCCTACGCCGAGCAGCGCGCGCTGGAGATCGGCATCACCATCGCGAGCGGCGCCGACGTGATCATGCTGGACGAACCGACCGCCGGCATGAGCCGGTCAGAGACCGAGCATGCGGTGGCGTTGATCCGTCGGGTCAGCGAGGGCAAAACCCTGGTGGTGGTCGAACACGACATGAGCGTGGTATTCGATTTGGCTGACCGCATCTCGGTGCTGGTCTACGGCGAGGTGATCGCTACCGACACGCCCGAGCGCATACGCGCCAATCCGGCCGTGCAGGAAGCCTATCTCGGCACCGCCGCGGCACCGGAACACGACCATGCTTGAGGTGCGCGACCTGCACGCCTACTACGGCAAGAGCCATATCCTGCAAGGCGTCGAGTTCCGCGTCGGCGAGGGCGAAATCGTGTCGCTGCTCGGCCGCAACGGGGTCGGCCGGTCGACCACCATCAAGGCGATCATGGGCGACGTCGTGCGCCACGGCTCGATCCTGTTCAAGGGCCGGGAAATCATCGGCTTGAAACCACACGAGGTGGCGCGCTGCGGCCTGGGCTATGTGCCCGAGAATCGCGACATCTTTCCCCAGTTGTCAGTGCGCGAAAATCTGATCCTGGGCATGAAGTCGAATCGACCCGGGGGGCGCTGGAGCATGGACGACATGTTCGCGCTGTTCCCGCGGTTGAAGGAACGCGCCAATACCCCGGGTGGCGTGCTATCCGGGGGCGAGCAGCAGATGCTGACCATGTGCCGCACGCTGATGGGCGATCCCGATCTGGTGATGATCGATGAGCCGACGGAAGGGCTGGCGCCCAAACTTGTCGAACTGGTGGCGCAACTGCTGGAGCAGATCGCAGGACGGGGCGTATCGATCCTCTTGGTCGAGCAGAAGCTGACTATCGCGCTGCGCATCAGCAAACGGCTCTACGTCATGGGCCACGGCCATATCGTGTTCGAGGGCACACCGCAGGAACTGCGGGAAAATAGTACAATTCGCAAGGAGTGGCTGGAGGTTTAAAGTCGAATTCCAACGGCCACGGATGCAAGCTGGTTCCTTCTTGTCATCAGGCTGCGGCGCGTCTTGCCAAGGCCGGACAGCGGTCCAAATCAACATAGAACATGTTTTTCCTTTGCGTCCTTTGCCATTTATCTTCGTTGGGGAGTTTCCATGAGCGCTAGTTGTGAAATAAAAGGCAGCATCGCCGTCATCACCCTGAACAATCCGCCGGTCAATGGGCTTGGTTACGCGACCCGCGTCGGCATTTTCGACGGACTGAAGAAGGTCCTGTCCAAGAGAGCCGTCAAGGCGGTCGTGATTACCGGCGCTGGCAGGGCCTTCTCCGGCGGCGCGGACATCAAGGAATTCAACACGCCCAAGAGCATGGCTGAACCGACGCTGCACACGGTCATCGCGGCAATCGAGGCGGCCGACAAGCCGGTGATCGCCGCGGTCCACTCGGTGGCGATGGGCGGGGGCCTGGAGCTGGCGCTCGCTTGCCACTATCGCGTGGCGGCGCCCGGCGCGCAGATTGCGCTGCCGGAGGTCAAGCTCGGCCTGTTGCCCGGCGCGGGCGGCACCCAACGGCTGCCGCGCGTGGTCGGGGTGGAAACCGCACTCAACATGATCGTTTCGGGCAATCCGGTCCTGTCGGAAAAGCTTGCCGGCACCAAGCTGTTCGACCAGATGATCGAGGGCGACCTGATGGCGGGCGCGATTGCGTTTGCCGAAAAAATGGCCGCGGTCCGGCCTCTGCCCAAGGTGCGCGACATCAAGGTCGATTATCCCAATCATGAAGCCTTCTTCCAGTTCGCCCGCAATACCGTGGGCGCCATGGCGAAGAACTTCCCCGCGCCGCTGAAATGCGTCGACTGCGTCGCCGCCGCCGCGAGCATGAAATTCGAAGACGGGTTGAAGGTGGAACGGGAGAATTTCCTCGCGCTGATGCAGACGACGGAGAGCAAGGCGCTACGCCACTTTTTCTTCGGCGAGCGCGCGGCGTCCAAGATTCCCGACGTGCCGGAGGACACGCCCAAGCGGCCGATCAAGTCCGCGGCGATCATCGGCGCCGGCACCATGGGCGGGGGTATCGCCATGAACTTCGCCAACGCCGGCATCCCGGTCACGGTGCTGGAGATGAAGCAGGAGGCGCTGGACAAGGGCCTCGCCACGGTGCGCAGGAACTACGAAAACACCATGAAGAAAGGCAAGCTGACACAGCAGAAGTTCGACGAGCGCATCGGCCTGATCAAGGGCACTCTGTCCTACGACGACATCAAGAACGCCGACATCGTAATCGAGGCGGTGTTCGAGGAAATGGGCGTCAAGGAAAAAGTGTTCAGGAAACTGGACGAGGTGATGAAGCCCGGCGCCATCCTCGCCTCCAACACCTCGACCCTGGACCTGAACAAGATCGCCGCCTTCACCAAGCGGCCGCAGGACGTGATCGGCACGCATTTCTTCAGCCCGGCCAACGTGATGAAACTGCTGGAAATCGTGCGCGGCGTAAACACCGCCAAGGACGTGCTCGCCACCACCATGGCGCTGTCGAAAAAGATCAAGAAGACCGGCGTGGTCTCGGGCGTGTGCGACGGCTTCATCGGCAACCGCATGATCGAGCAGTATTCGCGCCAGGCGGGCTTCCTGCTCGAGGAAGGCTGCCTGCCGGAACAGGTGGACAAGGCGATCGAGAAGTTCGGCTTCGCCATGGGCCCGTTCCGCATGGGCGACATGGCCGGCAACGACATCGGCTGGGCGATACGCAAACGCCGCTACGCCGAGCGCCCAGACATGAAATACTCCAAGACCGCCGACCTGCTGTGCGAGCTGGGCCGCTACGGCCAGAAGACCAGCGCCGGCTGGTACGACTACAAGCCGGGCGACCGCAAGCCCTATCCGTCGCAGCTGGTGAACGACATGATCATCAAGCACTCCAAGGACATCGGCGTGAAGCGGCGCGCGGTCAGCGATCGGGAAATCGTCGAGCGCCTGGTGTACTCGATGGTCAACGAAGCCGCCTATATCCTGGAAGAGGGCATCGCGCAACGGGCCTCGGATGTGGACATGGTGTATCTCACAGGCTACGGCTTCCCGCTGCACCGCGGCGGCCCCATGTTCTACGCCGACACCGTCGGCCTGCTCAACGTGGTCGCGGCGATGAAGAAATACGCCAAGGGCCGCCATGGCGAGTTCTGGAAACCGGCTCCGCTGCTGGCCAAACTCGCCAAGAAAGGAAAGACGTTCAATTGAGCTGGAAATTACCTGGCGCGCTAGGTCGCACCCATTGCTGTAGCAATGCTTGGTTCTTGCGCGGACGGCGACCCGTCCGCGCCGATCGCCGATTGTGCACGGACGAAAAGCCCGTCCGTGCACAATCGGCGATCTTGTATAAAAGAAAACCTAAGCTGTCCTTGTTTTTTTCCAGAACCGCCATTGCTGTACGAATGCGCTTTTTATCCGTAAAGCAATGGCGGTTGGCGCGCGCGAGCGCGCAAAGTTCTTCGTGACATGCAAAGAAACTTGATACACCGCATATGAAAGCCTATTCAGGAGATCATCATGACTGACGCCGTAATCGTTTCCACCGCACGCACCGGCCTCGCCAAATCCTGGCGCGGCGCCCTCAACATGACCCACGGCGCCACCATGGGCGGACACGTGGTCAAGCACGCCATCGAGCGCGCCAAGATCGATCCGGCCGAAGTCGAGGACGTGCTCATGGGCTGCGCCACCCCCGAAGGCGCGACCGGCGCCAATATCGCCCGCCAGATCGCGCTGCGCGCCGGCTGTCCGGTCACCACCGCCGGCGCCACGGTGAACCGCTTCTGCTCGTCCGGCCTGCAGACCATCGCCATGGCGGCGCAGCGCGTTATCGCCGACGAGGGCGACATTTTCGTTGCCGGCGGCCTTGAAGCGATCTCCTGCGTGCAGAACGAAGCCAACCGCCACATGATCAACGAGGTGTGGCTGAAACAGAACAAGCCGGAAATCTACTGGACCATGCTGCAAACTGCGGAACAGGTGGCCAAGCGCTATAACATCCCGCGCGAAAAACAGGACCAATACGGCGCGCGCAGCCAGCAACGCGCGGCCAAAGCCCAGGCCGACGGCAAGTTCGCGGACGAGATCGTCCCCTTCACTACCATCATGGGCGTAGCCGACAAGGATAGCGGCATGCTCTTGACCCGCGAAGTAACCCTGACCAAGGACGAAGGCATCCGCGCCGATACCACCTACGAAGGCGTGTCCAAGATCAAACCGGTGTTCCCGGACGGCGTGATCTCGGCGGGCAATGCGAGCCAGTTCTCCGACGGCGCATCGGCCGTCGTGGTGATGAACGCGAAGGTCGCGGAGAAGAAAGGCCTGAAGCCCCTGGGCATATTCCGCGGCTTCGCCGTGGCCGGCTGCGAGCCCGATGAAATGGGCATCGGCCCGGTGTTCGCCATCCCGAAGCTGTTGAAGCGCACCGGCGTAAAACTCGAAGACGTCGATCTGTGGGAACTGAACGAGGCTTTCGCAGTGCAGGTGATTTACTGCCGCGACAAGCTGGGCCTTCCCGATGACCGCCTCAACGTCAACGGCGGCGCCATCGCCGTCGGCCATCCCTACGGCATGTCCGGCGCCCGGCTTACCGGCCACGCGCTGATCGAAGGCAAGCGCCGCGGCGCCAAATACGTCGTCGTCACCATGTGCATCGGCGGCGGCCAGGGCGCGGCGGGATTGTTCGAAGTCGTTTGATTTGATTGAAGCGGCTCCGCGAACGTGGGTCCGCTCTGCATCTGAAAAAGGGCGGACATGCCAAGCACGAAAGTAGTCAGCGACATCGCGGGCAAGGTTTGGAAGATCGAAGCTGCCGCCGGCACCAAGGTGGCGCAGGACGATACCGTGCTCATCCTCGAGTCGATGAAAATGGAAATTCCGGTGACCGCGCCGCGAGCGGGCACCGTGATCGAGATTTACTTCCAGGAGGGCGAGGTGGTAGGCGAGGGCGAAGTGGTCGCGATCATCGAATAGCTGCGAAGCAGCTCCGCCGATCCGCCTCCGATGCAATCGAAGATCCTCTCCCGCCGCGACCTGGAGTTCGTCTTGTACGAACTGCTGGAGGTCGGCACCCTTACCGGCCGGCCGCGCTACGCCGATCACTCGCGCGAGACCTTCGACGCCGCGCTCGATACCTGCGAGCGCATGGCGACCGAGTTATTCGAGCCGCATTACAGGAAGAACGACCAGAACGAGCCCCACGTCGTCCACGATAACGACGGTGGCGAGCAGGTGCGCATCATCCCCGAAGTCAAACAAGCGCTCGATGCCTTCTGCCAGGCCGGACTGATGGCCGCCGGGCAGGACTACGATCTCGGCGGTATGCAGTTGCCCGCGGTAGTCAATGCGGCCTGCTTCGCCTGGTTCAAGGGCGCGAACATCGCCACTGCCGGCTATCCCTTCCTCACCATAGGCAACGCCAACCTGCTGCTCGCGCACGGCTCCAGGCGGCAAATCGACACCTACGTGCGGCCGATGATGGAAGGACGGTTTTTCGGCACCATGTGCCTGTCGGAACCCCAGGCAGGCTCTTCGCTCGCCGACATCAAGACCCGCGCCGAGGCGCAGCCGGACGGCAACTACCGCCTGTTCGGCAACAAGATGTGGATCTCCGCCGGCGAACACGAGTTGTCGCAGAACATCATCCACCTGGTGCTCGCGAAAATCCCCGGCGGGCCACCCGGGGTGAAGGGGATATCCCTGTTCATCGTGCCAAAGAAGCTGGTAAACGGCGACGGCTCGCTCGGCGAACGCAACGACGTGGCGCTGGCGGGCCTGAATCACAAGATGGGCTACCGCGGCATCACCAACACACTGCTCAACTTCGGCGAAGGCAAGTTCAGACCCGGCGGCAGCGCCGGCGCCGTGGGTTATCTGGTGGGCGAACCCAATCGCGGCCTCGCCTGCATGTTCCACATGATGAACGAGGCCAGGATCGGCGTCGGCATGGGCGCGGTATTGCTGGGCTACACCGGCTACCTGCATGCCCTCGATTACGCGCGCAGCCGGCCGCAGGGACGGCATCCGGGCGCGAAGGACCCCGCTTCGCCGCAGGTGCCGATCATCGAGCACGCCGACGTGCGCCGCATGCTGCTCGCCCAGAAATCCTACGTCGAAGGCGGCTTGGCGCTGTGCCTGTACTGCGCGCGCCTGGTGGACGAGCAGAAAACCGGCGAGAGCGAGGCCGCGCGCAAGGAAGCCGGCCTGCTGCTGGACATACTCACGCCGATCGCGAAGAGCTGGCCGTCACAATGGTGCCTGGAGGCAAACAACCTCGCCATCCAGGTGCATGGCGGCTACGGCTATACGCGCGACTACAAGGTCGAGCAGCTCTACCGCGACAACCGCCTTAATCCGATCCACGAAGGCACGCACGGCATCCAGGCGATGGACCTGCTCGCGCGCAAGGTCGGCATGGAACAAGGCCGCGCGTTCGAGCTGCTGCTGGCGAAGATGGGCGAGACCGCGGCCCAGGCGCGGGCAAGCGAGTCCATTCTGCTGCACCAGTTCGGCGAGGCGTTGGATGCGGCTACGGCGCAAGTCGCGACGACCACGCGCCAGCTGCTGTCCGTGCGCGATGCCGGTCTGATGCTCGCCAACGCCACGGTCTATCTGGAAATGCTGGGGCACGTGGTCATCGCATGGATCTGGTTGCGCCAGGCCCTCCTCGCCCGGCACGCGCTCGCAACGGCGCACGGCGACGACCATGCGTTCTATCAAGGCAAGCTGCAGGCCTGCCGGTATTTCTTCCGTTACGAACTGCCGAAGACGGTGGCGCAGAACGAACTCCTGCGCAGCCTTGATCCAACTTGTCTCGAAATGCGCAACGAATGGTTCTAGAGCCTGGCCGGCAGTTCTTTGCCTGCTCCCACGATGGCGACACGGGAATATCGCGTCGCCGAAATGCACCAAGGAGGATTTTCCAATGAGCGTCAAGAAACTGATGGACCTGACCGGCAAGGTTGCGCTGGTCACCGGCGGCTCGCGCGGCCTGGGGCTGCAAATCGCCGAAGCCCTGGGCGAGATGGGCGCAATGCTTGCGCTCACTGCGCGCAAGGCGGATGAACTGGCGCAGGCCAAAGAACATCTCGAGCGCATGCATATCCAGGTGCTCACCTTGCCCTGCGACCACGGCAAGGCCGCCAGCATCCAGCCGGTGATCGAGCAGATCGTGAAACACTACGGGCAGATCGATGTTCTCATCAACAATGCCGGCACGACCTGGGGCGCTCCCGCCGAGGAACATCCGCTGGAGGCGTGGCAGAAGGTCATGGACCTCAATGTCACCGGTCTGTTCCTGACCACGCAACTCGTGGGCAAGCTGTCGATGATCCCGCGGCGCTACGGCCGCATCGTGAACATCGCTTCCATCGCCGGTTTTCTCGGCAACGACGTGCGCATCCAGAAATCGCTGGCCTACAACACCAGCAAGGGCGCCGTGGTCAACATGACGCGCGCGCTCGCTGCCGAATGGGGGCAGTACAACATCACCGTGAACGCCATCGCGCCGGGCTTTTTCCCGTCGAAAATGACCAAGTTTATCCTGGGGCAGATCGGCGACGCCACGATCGCACAGACCCCGCTCGCCCGCTTGGGCGGCGAGGAGGATCTGAAGGGCCTGGCGGCGCTGTTTGCTTCGGACGCCTCCGCCCACATCACCGGCCAGATCGTCGCCGTCGACGGTGGCATCAGTATCGTATAGGACCACCCGCGCGCACCCCTCGCGCGGGCTGCGTAAAGGCTCGTGCCTATGATGCGCCGCAAATCAAACGTTTACACCCGGATGAAACTGAGTCTGAGCAAAGAGTACGGAACGCCGCTTCCGTTCATCGATCACCTCGGCATCGAGCGCGTCCAGAACGATGAGGGGCGCGCCTTGCTCGCGTTGGAAGTCAAACGTGCGTTCCGCAACAGTTGGAAAGCGGCCCACGGCGGGGTGATCATGACCATGCTCGATAGCGCCATGAGTCTGGCCGCAAGGCTGCATCTCCAAGGCGCACCGGACGGCATCCTGACGATAGAGATGAACGCCAAATTCATCAACCCCGGCATGGGCAGGCAGCTCACCGCCGAAGGCAAGGTGATCGGCGGTGGCAGATCGACGCTGTTCTGCGAGGCCGAGGTGCGCGACGAAGCGGGCAAGCTCGTCGCCAAGGGTATGGGCACGCTCAAACCGGTGAGAAAGAAGGACGATTGAGCCAACGCGACTTGGGCCGGGACGCTGGTGATTGCGGACGTTCCCGGATGCGGCCGACGATTAGAAAACAGCCCGCGCAACGGCGGAAGCGCTACCCGCGTTTTTTTCGTTCCAGAGGAAATACTTCACAGTCGGAAACCATCACTCAGACCCATAATTGGCTTGCGTCTAGCACAGGCTCCTCCTCCTTCCTCTGGACGCAAAGGCCCGGGACGAAGTTGTCCTGGGCCTTTTCCATGCAGCAGGGTCCAGAATCTTCAGTGTTGGCAGCTATCGGAAGTTGGCAAGCGCCGCTCGGTGGGGCGTGGCCGATATTTGATATAGGTCAATTGAACAAATAGAAAGATCGGTAGCATCTGCGACGGAGAGACCACGCGCAGGTAGACGAACGCTGGCGGGCCGGTGCGGCTTTTGCCGCATGGCGGCTGCCAAACCTGAGCTACCCGCGCATTTCAATGTAAGCGGAGGAGATCGCCATGTTCAGTCAACGGATCAGAAGCGTGATGGAGCAAAAAAAACTTCTCACCGCTTCGCCCGAAACTACGGTCAGCCAAGCGGCCAAGCTGATGGCCAAGAAAAACGTCGGCGCGGTGATGGTCGTCGAAAACGAGCGCCTGGTCGGAATTTTCACGGAACGCGATGCGCTGTTTCGCGTCATGGCGAAAGAGCGTGATGCGCAGACCACCCTGCTGTCCGATGTGATGACAACCGCGCCGCAGACCGTGGATCCGGACAAGTCATTCGGGTTTGCGCTGCTCATGATGCACGATAACGGCTTTCGCCACGTGCCCGTGATCGAAAACGGGAAACTTATCGGAATCGTCTCCTCGCGCAACGCGCTGGACCCTGATCTGGAAGAATTCGTAGCCGAAGCACAGAGGCGAAAACACATCGGTCGAGCCTGAGCTGCTCCATGCTCCTGCGATTCCTTGTCGCGCCCCGCTGCGCTGCCACGGCGCCGGGCTGAATCTCCTCAGGAAAAAGACCGCAGCGCCTTCAGGGTGAACGGTAAGAGTCCCCACGTCCGGTCGCGCGCACTCTTGCGGCCGATCCGCGCCACGTTCGTCACGGCAAGCGCCAAGGCTGTCGACGCCGGAATCGACATAAGACCGGCGCGATGGCCAAGGTTCGATCAGCGGTGAATATAATTCTCGAGCTGATCGATAATGAATTGCTGTTCGAAAATGATGTCTTTTACAAGATCACCGATCGACAAGACGCCTACCACCCGGCCGTCGTCGATCACGGGAAGGTGCCGAGCGCGCTTCTCCGTCATCAACGCCATACAGTCTTCGTTGGTCCGGGACGGGGTAACGAACACGACCTCTCGCGTCATGATCTCGCTCACCGGCGTATCGCTCGAGGACTTGCCTTTCAGCGCGACCTTCCTCGCATAGTCTCGCTCCGAGACAATCCCCACCAAACGCGGACCATCCATGACGAGTACCGCGCCCACGTCCTTTTCCGCGAGGAGCTTGAGGGCGTCGAGCACCGGCACGTCGGGCCTGATGGAAATTATCCCGGCCGGTTTCAGCTTTAACATCTGCGCGACTGTTTTCATTGGTTTCCTCCCTGTCGAATCGCACCGTTCGAATGCAGCACTGCCGGCAGCCGGATCGGTTTCGGGTGCCCCCC
>Ga0315281_10012240_pt1 | contig 11712 bp, 13 predicted proteins | sample YL17G07_0_MG_FD_204540 | JGI IMG/M metagenome (GOLD analysis project Ga0315281, IMG submission 204540) | Sediment microbial communities from Yellowstone Lake, YNP, Wyoming, USA - YL17G07_0 | ecosystem: Environmental > Aquatic > Freshwater > Lake > Sediment | place: USA: Wyoming | collected... | reverse complement strand
CCGGCGAATTGCGGATCAACACCGGCAGCGACAGCAGCATACCGGCCTCCGTTACTCGATCCCATTACAGAGACCGGGACCGAGAACCTGTCGGAGATGATCCTCTGCGCGTTGACCAGATCGCATACCGTGAGATAATATTGTGGCCAGTCCCCGTTTTCAAAACGGCTATAATCCTGCTGGACCAGCTGCGGGCTGAAGGGAATCCCGGGGGTTTCCGCACCATTGCCCCGTGTATCGGTAAACATGAATGCATAGCCAGCTGCTGCATACCTGACCATCCGCTCCTCATGGCCCACGATCTTCTCCCCCGCTCCGGGGGCATATACGATTGCGGCCTTCGGGATTTTAGGTGCAGCGAGGTAAGTGACCACATCGCCGCTCTGCGTGTGCATAACTATCCGGGTTTTGGTGTAGGTCTCGTTGGAGAAGAGCACCTCTTCACTTGTCGTCACCGGAGCGCAGGAGATGGAAAGGATGCCCTTGTTATCTACTGAATATGCAGGTTTTGCTCCTGTACCCGGTGTACCCGTACATCCGGCACACGCAAGGAGCAGGACGATGATGACTCCAATAGTAAGAAATGAACGCATAATCAGCATCCGAAACAGCGGTGGATCAGGCAGATTGTCTTGGCATCAACGATCGTGCCATCACGGATCATGGCAGGCAGATCGCGGATGGCAACATCCACCACCTCAATCACTTCCTCCTCATCTTTCCCGTAATCCTGCGAGGGGGAAAGGTCACGGGCTTCGAATAAGAAGATCTTCTCATCGGTATATCCCGGTGTTGTATAAATGAACCCTCTCTCCAGCATCTTCTGCGCTGCAAAACCGGTCTCTTCGATCAGTTCCCGGTAAGCGGTCTGCAACGGATCTTCCCCCGGTTCCATCGTTCCTGCCGGGGCTTCGAATATGTACTGGTCGATGGCATACCGGTATTGTTTTACCAGTTTGCACCGGTCGCCATCCAGAGGAAGAATTGCCACGGCATTGCTCGGGTGGACGATCACTTTTTCCCGTTCAATCCCGTTCGGGAGTCGGATCATAAGGCTCTCGATCCAGAGGCGCCTGCCGCGAAAGATCTCCATCTATTCCTCGTACGCGATTGGATCTTGTTTTCCGACTGCGGCAAACGCTTCCTTCCGGAAATGGCATGACCCGCAGGTGCCACAGGCTTTGTCTTCATTCTGGTAACAGGACCACGTGTACTCGTAGGGGACACCGAGTTTCATACCCACGTTCAAGATGTCTGTCTTGGTCATCCGGATGAAGGGGGTCTTCAGGGAAATGGTGGTCGTGTCCTTTGTACCCAGATCGATCACGCGCTGGAATGCCTCGATAAACTGCGGGCGGCAGTCCGGGTAGCCACTGTAGTCGAGTGACTGGACGCCAATGTAGATCGCATCTGCACCTTTAGCCTCGGCAAAACTCGTGGCAATTGAGAGCAGGTTGGGAACCTGTGCCCGGGCCGAATCAAATTCCTCGACGGCAATTTTTTTATCCGTGAGGCTGCTCTCCCCAAACTGTGAAAAATAGCCGACATTGACCGCGATGAAGTCTTTTGCGTCAAGCAGGGAGGCAATCTTCTGTGCGCATGCCAGTTCTTTTGATTCCGTCCGCTGCCCGTAGTTCAGGTGAAGGGCGCAGATCTCATATCCCTCGCTCTTTGCAAGGTATGCGAGCGTGGACGAGTCCATGCCGCCGGAAAGTAAACATACTGCTTTCATTTTACACCTATGATCTTGTGCAGCTGCAGCTGGAACCTGACAGGCAGGTTATTGGCCAGTATGAATTGTGCAATGGTTGCGTAATCACAGCCAGCAACCGGAGAGAAGAAGCACTCCCCGGCAATCCGGTGCGACGCCATGATTTCCTGTGCGTACCGGCAGTCATTTTCATCATTGAGGACAAACTTCACGCTGTCCTGCGGGCGGATGGCATCGAGAAGCAACAGATCGCTCTGCTCTCCGGATGACGGGCATTTCACATCCATGCAGATCGAGGCATACGGCTGCAACCGGGTAAATGCATAGGTACCGTTCGTTTCGATATCGATCAACGCGCCCCGCGTGTGCAGTGATGCGAGCAGCGGTTCCAGTGCAGCTGCCTGCATGAGTGGTTCGCCACCCGTGATGCAGATATAGGGGGGATTGATGCGCCAGACCTGCTCAAGGATCTCATCAAGGCCCATCTCCTTTCCACCCGACCGGGCGTACTCTGTATCGCACCAGTGGCAGTTCAGGTTGCAGCCGGCAAGGCGGATAAAGAGGCAGCATTTGCCTTGGTTTTTGCCCTCCCCCTGCAGGCTCCTGAAAATTTCAGTTATCTTCATTCGGTAAGCTCGGCGCAAGCTGTTGGGGATTCCCAGACACGGATCTTCGGCACTGTTGCCTTTATTCCCCGATCCCGGCACACCGCATAGAGATCATCGCGGATAATGGCTGCCATCAGTTCACTGGTTGGATCCCCGGGGGTAGTGATAACCATGTGGAACTCCTCGATGCGGGGCACCATCGGGTCATCGCGGTTCAGGATAATCTGGTGATCGTACTTGTTAATGACCTGTTTGATCAAACTGTAATCGATCAGGATTTGCGTTGCCGGGTCCGGCTCCCCCTCCATCCAGACCTCAACCTTCCACCGGTGCCCATGAAGGTTGGCGCATTTGCCCTTATAATGGAGCAGACGGTGGCTGGTGTCAATATGCACCTCTTTATAGATCCGCATTTTCATTGTTCAGTATTCGCCTCTACAGGATATAATATTATTATGATTGGGGGATAATAGTGTAAGACAGGCAGGTGGAGTGCCACAATTTATAAATCGGACCCCCGCGTTAGTATATATCTCAGTGTGGGTTATCGATAACCACAAAAACTACTAAAATGAGGTTATTTAATGGGACAGGGTAAATTTGCAGCCAGAAAGATGGTTCGGGACTCAAATAAGTTCCGGTGGGCAGACAAGAATTACGCCCGCCGGGAGCTCAATCTCGATGTGAAGTCAGACCCGTGTGAGGGGGCTCCGCAGGCGAGAGGTATCGTTCTGGAGAAGGTCGGTGTTGAGGCAAAACAGCCCAACTCAGCTATCCGGAAGTGCGTGCGCGTGCAGCTGATCAAGAACGGACGTCAGGTCACCGCGTTTGCAGTGGGCGACGGTGCGATCAACTTTATCGATGAGCACGACGAAGTTGAAATCGAAGGCATTGGCGGTCGTCTCGGGCGTTCCATGGGAGATATCCCGGGCGTCCGGTACGTTGTTACCAAAGTGAATAATGTCTGTCTCCATGAAATGGTCATTGGCAGGAAAGAGAAACCGCGCAGGTGATTGAGATGACAGAAACCGAAGCAAAGGCCGCAGGCCAGAAACTGCTGTTCAACAAGTGGAACGTTGCCGAAGTCAAGGTTACCGATCCCAGCCTTATACGCTATGTGACTCTCACCTCCTTAATCATCCCCCACTCCTGTGGCAAATTTTCCAAGCAGGAGTTCAATAAGAGCAACATGATGATCGTCGAGCGGTTGATCAACCGCCTGATGCAGACCGAGAAGAACACCGGAAAGAAGCAGCTGGCCATCCGGATCGTGCGGGATGCATTCGAGATCATCAACAAGAAGACCAAGCGCAACCCGGTGGAAGTGCTGGTCGAAGCAATCGGAAACTCTGGTCCCCGAGAAGAGACAGTCCGCCTGAAATACGGGGGCATCAATGTCCCGAAATCCGTTGACACAGCACCGCTGCGCAGGGTTGACACCGCCATTGGTTTCCTTGCAGAAGCAACGCTTAAAGGCTCAAGCACGAGCAAGAAGAGCGCAAGTGCGGTTCTCGCCGACGAACTCATCGCCGCCTCAAAAGGCGACATGAAGTGTTACTCGGTAGGGAAAAAGGAAGAACGCGAGCGCATTGCAAAATCCGCCCGTTAAATATCTTTTTTTGAGGTCATTTCATGTCCCGCGGCAAAAAATCGGTTGAGCGCGCAGTTGAGCTCATGAAGGATCCGAAGCATATTCGGAACATCGGTATTGTAGCACACATCGACCACGGCAAGACGACCCTTTCCGACAACCTGCTTGCAGGTGCAGGTATCATCTCCGAAGAGCTCGCAGGTAAGCAGCTCTTCATGGACTCGGATGCAGAGGAGCAGGCCCGGGGTATCACGATTGACGCCTCAAACGTCTCGATGGTGCATGAATATGAAGGTCAGGAATATTTAATCAACATGATCGACACCCCTGGTCACGTTGACTTTGGTGGCGACGTTACTCGTGCAATGCGTGCGGTAGACGGCGCTGTGGTGCTTGTCGATGCTGTCGAAGGCACCATGCCCCAGACCGAGACCGTGCTCCGGCAGGCACTCAAGGAACAGGTGCGCCCCGTCCTCTTCATCAACAAAGTCGACCGTCTCATCAACGAGTTGAAAGTCGACGAGATGGAGATGCAGATCCGGCTCGGCAAAGTGATCGACAAGGTCAACAAGCTGATCAAGGGCATGAACGAGGAAGCCTATAACAATGGCTGGAAACTTGATGCTTCAAAAGGTACAGTCGCGTTTGGCTCCGCACTCTACAACTGGGCAGTCTCCGCACCCTTCATGAAGAAGAGCGGCATCTCGTTCAAGGATGTGTACGACAAGTGCCGTGAAGGCGACATGAAGTACTTAGCAAAGAACAGTCCGCTCTCCGACGTTCTTCTCGATATCGTCGTAAACCAGCTCCCCAACCCCCTCGAAGCCCAGAAGCGCCGTATCCCGGTCATCTGGCACGGAGACAAGGAATCAAAGGAAGGCAAGGCCATGATCACCTGCGACCCGAACGGTCCGGTTTCACTGATGGTCACCGATATCTCGTTTGATCCCCATGCAGGCGAAGTCGCAACCGGCCGTCTCTTCTCCGGGCGCATCAGACGCGGTGACAGCCTCTATGTTATGGGCTCGGCAATGAAGGAGAACCGGCTCCAGCAGGTCGGTATCTTCATGGGCCCGAAGCGCGTCGAGGTCGAAGAAATTGTCGGGGGGAATATCGCCGCAGTCACCGGCCTCAGGGATGCGATGGTCGGTTCAACGGTTACCTCGCTCATGGAGATGGCACCCTTTGAGTCACTCAAGCACTACAGCGAACCGGTCATGACCGTAGCTGTCGAGGCGAAGAACATGAAGGACCTGCCCAAGCTCGTTGAAGTGTTGCGACAGGTTGCAAAGGAAGACCCGACCCTCGGTATCGCCATCAACGAAGAGACCGGCGAGCACCTGATCTCCGGCATGGGTGAACTGCACCTCGAGATCGTTACCGGGCGTATCAAGCGCGACAAGGGTGTCGAGATCCTCACCTCCGAGCCAATCGTGGTTTACCGTGAGACCGTAACCCAGAAGATAGAATCCGTTGAGGGGAAGTCCCCGAACCGCCATAACCGGTTCTATTTCGATCTTGAAGTGCTGCCCGATGAAATTGTTGACCTGATCAAGAAAGGTGAGGTCTCGATGAACCAGCCGATGCTCGAGCGCCGTGACATTCTCATGAAGGCGGGCATGGGAAAGGACGAGGCCAAGAGCATCAAGGACATCAAGGGCACCAACATGCTCATCGATAAGACCAAAGGTGTCCAGTACCTCAACGAGACCATGGAACTGATCATTGAAGGTATCCACGAGGCACTCGCCGGTGGTCCCCTTGCAGATGAACCGGTCCAGAATCTCAAGATGACGCTCGTCGATGTCAAGCTGCACGAGGATGCCATTCACCGTGGCCCGGCACAGGTCATCCCGGCCGTGCGCAGTGCGATCAAGGCAGGTATGCTGATTGCCGGGGACTCACTTCTCGAGCCCGTCCAGAAGATCCAGATCACGGTCCCGATGGACCAGATGGGGGCTGCAACCTCCCAGATCCAGGGACGGCGCGGACAGGTCTTTGACATGCAGAGCGAGGGTGACACGATTACCGTCATCGGTAAGGCACCGGTTGCCGAGCTCTTCGGGTTTGCTGGTGATATCCGCTCTGCAACCGAAGGCCGTGCAATGTGGAACACGGAGTTTTCAGGATTCGAACTCGTGCCCAATAGCATGCTCAAGGAAGTTGTGGTTGCGATTCGCAAGCGCAAGGGCTTAAAAGAGCAGCTTCCGACCCCGTCAGATTACCTGGCGGTATAATCTTTTACCTTTACCCCCAGTCCCCCATTTTCAATCATTTTTTAGACGTGAATTTTTCTCTTCTCAACCGAAATGGTAAACATGCTGTCCGCCCAATTTATACCACAATGGCTGATGAAAGTAAACTGAAAATTGTCATTTTTGGTGCCTTCGGGGCGGGGAAGTCAACCCTGATCAAGACGCTGGATCCTGAGTCAAAACATATCGAGGCGAACTGTGCCGGAGGTACAACAACGGTTGCGCTGGATTTTGGGCGCATCCAGAATAACGGTTGTCATATTCATATCTACGGAACCCCCGGTCAGGAGCGGTTTGAGTTTGCCCGGGAGATCATAGCAAAAGGCATGGATGGGGCGATCCTCCTTGTGGATGTAACAAGCCCGCTGGATGAGTTCACCTGCCACCTCTCGGATTCCCTGCATAGTGCAAAGGTGCCCTTTATCGTGTTCCTGAACAAGTGTGACGGTGAAGGGGCAAACCCGGATGCGTTCAGCGGCCAGTTTGGCCTATCGGAAGTCCGGAAGATTTCCGCAAAGGATAAGCGGCAGTGCATGGATGCTCTGCTGCAGTTTGCCGGGACACTGACACCGCACTCGAACGGGCACAATCACTACTGATCTTTTCCTTTTTTCATACACTGCACCATTTCCGCCCCAACCTGCACCACACTATACGCAGTATCTATGAGCATGTTTCACAGCAGACCCTACTAAAAAAAATCAATCAAACCTTGCTTAAAATTTTTTGAGCAAACCTTAATTGAAAAATTATCATCAAACTTTGATTTGAAATTTTCAAGTGGCCCCAATACCCCTGCTTGAAAAATTTCAATCGCGATCATGATCGCGTTTGAAAACCATTCACCGATCAACCGCACCTTGTTTTTTATTTTTCAATCGCGATCACTTTTACGACCGATCAATCACAAAAACGAGGCCCTGAAAACCCCACATTTCAGATGTTAAACCCACCCGGGTTTTACAACCAGACCTTGGTTGAAAATGCTCAGCAGATCAACCACACTTTGATTTCAAAATTTCAACCGACCCTGCTACCCCGCTCAAATTTTTTCAATCGCGATCATGATCGCGTTTGAAAATTGTTTCCGGATCAACCAGACCTTGCTTTGAAAAATTCAATCGCACTTTGATTTTTATTTTTCAACCAAGCTTTGATTGAAAATTTCCAGGCAGACCCGGATTAATTTTTTTAAAGCAGACTTTGATAGAAAAAAAATTATCACACCTTGAAGGAAAAACAATCCCGTTTTTTTGGATCGTTGAAATATTTTGTCAGCGTGTATGGGTCGGGTGCACCAGATCCCACAATGGATCAGCATTTCCTGCACCACCCCATCGTTTAAAACCCGTGAGATTGTTGAGAAGTATTTCCCCGGGCTGGATTGATTGTACCATTTTTCGCCTCCTCCCCCGTATTCCTGGTAAAAACCCTATTTTTTATCCCCTCACGTCGGAAAAAACGACCCTCATATTCGCATTCCGGCAGGGTTTTGGGGGTCCGGATGGGATAAACTAAGTGACAAAAATAGCCTCGATTTAATGGCCTTTAGTGACCAATGGGCGAGGTGCATTTCTGCCGTATTTTGGCAAACGGAGCGAAAATTAGGCGTATTCTCCACAGGAACTGAATCGGGCGGTTTTACGGGATTTTCCGGTATAGGCCGATATACCGGAAAGGGAAACGGAGCCTGATTTGGGCTTATTTTCCCTCAGGGTCAAGACTCTTGAATTCCAGGTGTCTCCGATGAGGGATAAATGAGGAGGGAGATTGTCTCACACCCCATCACCGTAATGATCCCGACCACCTGCTGAGCTGTCACCGGGTAACTGGTAACAGATAGTTTCCGGCACGAGGCACGGTTAGTGTAAAAATGCCCTCATCCAGTGAGGAAAAAAAGTTTTTCAGACCATTATAGCACGAATGATCGTCACATTCTGGAGCGGGCGATCGCCTGCATCGGTCTTGGTCTTGCCGATTTTATCGACAACGTCCATACCTTCAACCACTTTCCCAAAGACCGGGTGCTTGCTGTCAAGGAAGTTGTTGTCTACAAGGTTGATGAAGAACTGGGAACCACCGGTGTTCGGGCCGGAATTCGCCATCGAGAGGGTACCGCGGTTGTTCCGGTTTTGTGGTCCGAACTCGTCCTTGATCGCGTAACCGGGCCCTCCCCTGCCGGTGCCGGTCGGGTCGCCGCCCTGCAGCATGAACCCGTCGATGACCCGGTGGAAGATCACGCCATCATAATAGCCTTTTTTCACGAGCGTTTCAAAGTTGCCCGCAGTGACGGGCATAGTGGGATCGAGCGCTATGGTGATGGTACCCATATTCGTCTCGAGCCGCACGAGTTTTTCTGGTCCTGTGGAAGTTGTCATGGATGTAGTCCCGGCCGGTAATGGGGCCGATGTTGTTGCAACCACTACCGAAGTGCCGGTAACGGAAGCTGATTCTGTTTTCACTACGGGGGCTGACTGGGTGCACCCTGCAGATATCAGGAGAGCTGCGACAAGAAGTCCCGTGATGAAAACTACTTGCAGTGGTGACATCGCTATTCAGGTGGGTGTGGAAAGAAAATAAAAGATTGCGGATGGGATGAGTATCCCGCTTTTCTTTTTTTGCCTGAGTTCTTTTCTTCATCGTCGCGCTTTGAGCCGAACCAGAAGATTGCGCCAACCGCCAGGATCATCGAGATGAACCCGTTCAGGAGAATGAGACCCCCGCGAGAGGTATAATCGGTATAATCCTTTGCAGGAACATCGATTGCAAGCACGGCCTAGGTGTTGCCGGTCGAGTCTTGGACTGCGTCATCGATGGGGGCATAGGCGGTCATGAACGATCCGTACTTGGTGGTGTAGGGTTCCTTCGATGTGGTCAGGGTGGTGACGGGAGCCCTGATGGTGATCGGTATGAAGTACGGACGCACCCGGCTCGATGATCTGGCAGCAAAAGACCTACACAGTGGCAAATGCCTTCATGACGGAATTCCTGCGGAGGAACCACTTGCCGAACTGCACGGATTTGATCGGGCATAATCTATCAGATCCGAATGCACTCGCTCTTGTACGGGAGAAAAAACTGTTTCACACGAAATGTGCTAAGCTCGTGCGGGATGCCAGCGAGATTCTGGAGAAGGTTCTCTGATTTTATTTAAGAAACGAATCTTTGCACCGGCTGAATCGTGTCACCCGAAAAAAGGAGGGAATTTGTTTAAGTCCTGCCGGGTTGTCCGGGAGAACTTACGCAGTGTCAGCTACTTCGATCCTGATGATCTCGGAGTTGACTGCACTCATGGTCTTGTGCAGGACTTCACAGCGGGATGCCTGTACCAGTTCGATGGATTCACGAATACTGGCGAGTGCTTCACCCTGCGTGCTGCCCTGACCAAGAGCCTCCGATAACTCAACGCACCGGGCGGTATACCCGCCGTCGGCCTGAGCATCGAGGATGATGGTGTAGTGCATGATCATTATACAATGAGATGGATATTCACATAGTTTTTGGTCAAAAAGGCCATTTTCCGCGTTTTTCAGATAAAAAACCGGAAAACCCACACGCATCAGCATCTCCTTTTTGGATAATCATCCGGCAGAACCGGGAAAAAAGGGTGAAATACCGAAATTCCCGCCCGTTTTATCCCTTGTCGCCCGGATCCTGCTCAACCGGCATATCGGACTGTGTATCATCCCTCTGGATTCGTGCAGCTTCCCTTGCCTTCTCATATTGCAGGATATGGTCTTCTATACCCGCCCGGGTCTCCTTCTGGTACTGTCCGAACTCCATGTCCACGAGAAACATACGGGCTGCATCGCCGATCGCCTTGTGCGGTTTGATGACATACTGGTACTGCTTGGGGATCGCGTAGGAGAGATGCGCAGACTGTATTGTGGTACTGGAGATGCCAAACCCGATGATCAATGACATGCGGTCAAGCGAGATCTGTTCTTTCAGCTGCATCGCATGGGCGATCTCGTGCTGGATATCGCGGGTAAGAAACCCGTCTGTCCGCACCCGTGCCTGCCGGAATGCCACCATCTCCCGCTGCCGGGCAAAAAAGACCAGTGTCCCGATGTTCCTGCTGTTCAGCGCCAGCATGAAGAGGCGGAGATCGGTATTTACTGCGGCGATTGCGGTGCGGGCTTTGCGGGCACCGGCAGGACTCAGGTGGAACCGGTGGTCAAACGGCTGGGTGCGGGCGGTTTCGGCAAGGTTAAAAACTCTCCTGCGTGAATCTACCCGTTTTCCCACATCGTTTAAGATGTTCTTCCACAGTTCCACCTCGATATCGGCCTGGAACGGTTTTCCGGCAAACGAGAGGGCATCGGTATCCGGATCGTGCAGCACCACGCCGATCTCGATGGGGATCTGCATCCGCTGGTGCGTGCCGTAGATACCGGCAAATTCCATATCTATGTATGCGGTCAGCGGGGTGGTCATGGCACGGCGAAACCTTCGGCGGGGCACAGGATGGATACCTGTCAGAAATCCCCCTGCCCCTCGTTTCCTATTCGTTCTGCTGCAATTTCGCAGTAGCGGGGATCGATCTCGATCCCGATGCCTTTCCGGTTGCACCGTGATGCCGCAACGAGGGTTGAACCACTGCCCATGAATGGATCGAGTACGGTGTCACCGACAAACGAGAACAGTTTCATGCACCGGAGCGGGAGTTCTACGGGAAATGGGGCGGGATGGCCGATCTTGGTCTTGCGCTCGCCGTTGAATGTCCAGAGCCCGTTGGTCCACTCCATGAACTCCTCGCGGCTGATGTCGGATTCCCGCGTTCCGCTCGTCTTCTTCCATGATTTTTTATAGAGTACTACGATCAGTTCTACGGGAGCGATCACGTAAGGTGCAGATGCACTCATCCATGAACCCCATGCAGTCCGGCGAGATATGTTGCCCTCGTTCCAGACAATCGTCGAGTGGTAGGAAAACCCGCACTTCTTTGCAATCATGGTCAGGTCAGCCCCCACACTCTGCTGGCCGCCCTTGTTCTTATCGAGCGGAATATTGAGGCAGAACCGGCCGTCATCTTTCAGCCAGCCATAGCAGCGTTTCATCCAGCGCTTTGAGAACGCAAGGTATTCGTCGTAAGTGATCTGGTCATCGTGGCTGTTGTACTGGATGTCCACATTGTAGGGTGGAGAGGTGATAATGAGATCAATACTTGCCGGTGCGATAAGGCGGGTAGCAAAGAGATCCTCGTTGATGATGGCAATCTGCCCGTTCTTAAAAAAAGATCCGCTCTTCACGCCGTGCACTCCTCTCGTACTGTAGATCTTCGTTACCCTGCTGTATAGCATTTCGCCCGCAGGAGCTTAAGCATGGGTTCGGGGATCCGGGCGGTATTGAGCTAACCTTCAGGTTAGAAGAATAACTTTTACCATCCTAGCAATATTATCTGCGGGAAATTGCATCTTGTGAACAACAACCCGCAGGCAGGATTGTGCGGGTGATAATGGTGTGGTTCATGAACGGTCAGCGGTATGCATGGATGATGGTATTGCTGGTGTTCTCTCTTGCGATGACTGCACCGGTTGTCGGTGC
>Ga0315281_10012239_pt1 | contig 11712 bp, 8 predicted proteins | sample YL17G07_0_MG_FD_204540 | JGI IMG/M metagenome (GOLD analysis project Ga0315281, IMG submission 204540) | Sediment microbial communities from Yellowstone Lake, YNP, Wyoming, USA - YL17G07_0 | ecosystem: Environmental > Aquatic > Freshwater > Lake > Sediment | place: USA: Wyoming | collected... | reverse complement strand
CAACGCAGTCGCGCGCACCAGTTGAGCCAATGTCGGCAGATCGTGCAGAGCCAGATAGGGCTTATCCTTCGGCCACGCTATCAGCGTTTCCCGAGCGGCTGTCATCCAAGCCTGCGCCAGCGGTCGTAGGGTCTTTTCCAGGTAGGCGGTGGAAATGCTCGTGGCTTGCTCGTCGGGAATGGGCGGGAGCGCGAAGGTCCACACTACAATGCGCCTATCTTCCAGCATCTCCCGCGTCAGGCCGGGCATGATTTCAGTTATCAGACTGTCCGTTGACATTACTATTCTTCCTTCCCAGCGGTTGCCTGCAAGTTGCTCTCAAAGTTGAAAGTACCCGCTAACCGCCAGGCTATTATGCGTTGCTGACAGGAGTATAGTAGCATTAAGCAAGCTGAGCAAAGCAAGCCACTATGTCTGAACGCTATTGTCTCTTGAAATTACTGGGCCAGGGCGGGATGGGAGCGGTGTATTTGGCGCTGGACCGCCTCACGCGCGAGACCGTCGCCCTCAAACAATTGATTCTCCCCGACACGGACGATGACCTTGACCCCGTCATGGTCGCCCTGCAATCTGGCCCCAACCCGGCCCTCGCTCTCGCGCGCGAGTTTGAAGCTCTGGCCGCTTTGCGGCATCCCCACCTCATCCCCGTCCGCGATTACGGTTTTGGCGCCGAAGGCCAGACCCCTTACTTCACCATGGACATTCTGGACGGGGCGCAATCCATCGTCGCCGCCGGGCGCGGTCAACCACTGGCAGCGCAAGTGGGGTTGTTCATTCAACTGCTCGAAGCATTGGAGTACGTGCATCGGCACGGCGTCGTCCACCGCGACTTGAAACCGGATAACGTGCTGGTCGCGGGCGGACAAGTCAAAGTGCTGGACTTCGGCTTGGCCGCCGCCGAGGGGCAAGCCAGCGATACGGCGGGCACGCTGTTCTATCTCGCGCCGGAGACATTGGCCAGCCAACCCGCTACGCGCGCGACAGACTTATATGGCGCGGGCGTGATTTTCTACGAAATGTTGACAGGCCGCGTCCCCTTCCGAGCGGCATCCGCCAACAACTTGTTCGAACAAATCCGGACCGCCGAACCAGATTGGACGCGCCTGCCTGTCCCCGATGCAATCGTTCAAGTGCTGACGCGTCTGCTCGCCAAGCGCCCAGAAGACCGCTATAGCACCGCCGGCGAAGCCCTTGCGGCTTTGAACCACGCGCTGGGACAAGGTGGGCGAGTCCAGCGGCGGGAGGTGCGCGAAAGTTTTCTACAGGCGGCGCGGCTGGTGGGGCGCGATTCTGAATTAGCGCAACTCACGTCCATGCTCAAACGAGCCAAGTGGCGCGATGGGAGCGCGTGGCTGGTGGGCGGGGAGAGCGGGGTGGGCAAGTCGCGCCTGCTGAATGAAACCCACACCCGCGCGCTGGTGCTGGGGGCGAGTGTCCTGCGCGGGCAGGCGGTGAGCGAAGGCGGTGCGCCCTATCACCTCTGGCGCGAGAGTTGGCGTTGGCTGGCCCTGTTGGCCGAGCCGGATGACTTGGAAGCGGGCGTGCTTAAACCCTACGTGCCGGACATCGTACAATTGTTGGAACGCGCTGTCCCCGACGCACCGGAATTGGACTCGAAGGCGGCGCAGACACGCCTGCACGCCACGGTAACGGCGCTGGTTCAACGAGCTTTGTCGCAACAACTCGTTGTCATTCTGCTCGAGGACTTGCAGTGGGCGGATGCCAACAGCCTGGAATTGCTGAACTGGTTGAACCGGATTGTGACTGGCGAGCGGCTAATGATTCTTGCCACCTATCGAGACGACGAGCGGCCTAAACTGCCCGATGAGTTGCCGAACGTTAACGTGCTGGCGCTCAAACGTCTGGGGGGGGAGGGCATTGCGGCTTTGAGTGAAGCAATGCTGGGGCCAGCGGGGAAGCAAACGGCTCTGGTGGATTTCTTGCAACGCGAGACCGAAGGCAACGCCTTCTTTCTGGTGGAAGTGGTGCGGGCGCTAGCCGAAGTGGCTGGCCGATTGGATGAAGTGGCGCAGATGACCTTGCCCACCCAGATCGTCGCCGGCGGAGTGCGAAACATCATTCAACGTCGTCTCAATCGCGTGAGACCGGCTGACCGCCCCCTGCTGGAAATGGCCGCTGTGATGGGGCGGCAGGTGGACGAACGCGTGTTACAGGCCGCCGCGCCGGGGGCGAATCTCGCGGCTTGGTTGGCCCGTTGCGCCGAGGCGACGGTGCTGGAAGTGCAAGGCGGGGTCTGGCAGTTTGTCCACAACAAATTGCGCGAGGGCCTGCTGGAGCGTCTGCCAGCCGAGGGCAAACGCAACTTGCATGAGCATATGGCCGTTGCCATTGAGACCGTCTATCCAAACGCCCCTGAGCAAGTGATGGCGCTGGCTTACCTTTATGGCCAGAGCAACAATCGGCCCAAACATCGTGAGTATCTGCGCCTGGCAGGGCAAGCCGCCCAGGCCGCTTATGCCAATGCCGCCGCGTTAGATTATTTTGCCCAAGCGTCGGCCCTGACCGATGCCGATGATGTCACCAGCCAACGCCAAATTCTCTTGTTCCGTGAACAGTTGCATCATCGCCTGGGAGCACGAGATGAACAAAAGGCTGACCTGACCCGCCTCGAGGGGTTGCTTGCCCCGGAGGACTTGGCCCTCCAGGCGGAACTGGCCTTTCGCTGGTCGCAATACTTCGACGCCTTAAGCCAATATCGTGAGGGCTTGGCGGCGGCCCGGCGCGCGCAAACCATAGCCGCCACAGCTCAACTGGTGACGGCCCAGGCCTGGGCCGGCTTGCAAGCGGGCCGTTGCATCTGGTTGCAGGATGATTTAACTGGGGCAATTGCCGAACTGGAGCAGGCCCTGACTTTTGCACGCCTCGCCGAGGCCCGTCAGGTCGAGGCTGAAATTGTTCGCACCCTTGGCAGTGTTTACATTGACCGCCGCGATTATGCCGCCGCCCGCCGCCAGATTGAAGCGGCTTTGCCACTGTTTGGCGCCATCCGCGACGATTGGGGCGAGGGCTACTGCCTCTTCGCTCTCGGCAACGTATGCCGCCGCCAATGGGCGCTCTCGGATGCGCTGAATTACTATGAGCAGGCCTTGAAACGCTTTCGCCAAATTGGCGACCGCCGCCGCCTCGGGCGCACGTTCTGCAATTTGGGCATCACCCAAAATATGCTTGGGCGCTATGGCGAATCCCAGTCGTATCATGCCAGCGCGATTGAAGTCGGGCAGGCCATCGGCGATGTCGAGGGCGAGTTTTGGGCGCAAGTGAGCCTCGCAATGACCCTTTATCATCAACTGGATTACACGCGAGCGCTTGAAACGGCGCGCCGTGCTCACGCCTTAGCGCACCAACTGGGTACGCGCAACCCGCTGGGGTCAGCGGAAATGATTTTGGCGCACGTGCTGGCCGAGGCCAGCGACCTCGCCGCCGCCGAAGCGCATTACGCCGCCGCGCACGCGCATTGCGCCGCGCTTAATCAACACAATTACATTCAAGAGATACGCGCCGGTCTGGCGCGGGTCGCGCTGGCGCGCGGGCACCTGCCCTTGGCGGTAGAACACATTGAGTCTATCGAGGTTTATCTGAGGGAGCATTCGCTGGAAGGCGTGGAAGAACTCGCCCGTGTTTACTTCACGGGTTATCAGGTCTTCTCGGCCGCCGGTCAGAGTGAGGCCGCGCGCCGCTGGTTGCGCCGGGGGCAAGCCGCTCTGCGGGCCTTATCTGTTGCCATTACCGACCCGATGTTGCGCGCCTCATTTGAAGAGAATGTGCCGCACAACCGCGCGTTGCTCACCGCGCTGATTTGATTCGGTCAGACTAACTTCACGCCTTCAAACAAATCAGTTTCTTTCACTACTTCCCCCGCTTTCACTTCCGGGTAAGCGCGCATATACATTTCTCGTCCGCCCATCGTCCGGATAATCCAGCCCATCATGCCGCGGCTCGGCGGGCCGCTGGGCAGTTGACTCTTGTGGCAAGCCGTGGCGCGCTCTTTGCGGCGGGCGCTCTCGCCCTCGATGCGGATGCGCGCGTGAACGGGAAAATCCACCTCGGCGAGGCTCGCCACATCAACGTCTTTGTTCCGCCCGAACTTGCGCGGGTTCACGCCAAAGAGCGGCATGAGTTTGACGGCTAACCTGAGAAAGCCGCGCGGGAAAACCATGTAATACAATTTCTGCGGTTGATAGGCCGGGCCGAGGTCGGGGAATTGCACTGGGTCGCCCGCCGCGTGAAAGGCCTTGACCGTGGCGGTGTGAGTGGCGATGTGATCAGGGTGGCGATAACCGCCGATGGGGTCAAAGGTAATCACCACTTGCGGTTTAACCGCGCGCAGAACTTTCACCACCCGCGCCGTCACTTCCTCCAGTGGAGCGGCGACCTGCGCCTCGGGATGCGCGTTGTCCGGCGAGCCGGGCATCCCAGAGTCTCGATAACCCAGATGGATCACCTCGGCTAGCCCCAATTCTTTCGCGGCGTTAGTTAGCTCAGTCCAGCGCATATCGGCCACGGTGGCAAAACCTTGCATATGTTCGGGGTCAGCCGCGCCGACCTCGCCGCGCGTGGCGCAGGCGTAGACCACCTTGGCCCCCTCCAGCGCATACTTCGCTAACGTGCCGCCCAGCCCGAAGGTCTCGTCATCCGGGTGCGCGCCGACAAAAATAAGGGTGCGTTGATTAGTCATAGCCTATGTTTCTCGCCTCTCCTGAACGCCGCTCTTCGCGTTTAGGAGAGGGGTAGGGGGTGAGGTTGTTTTGGGCCGCACTTTCGTGCGGCACGAATGATACTGCGCTAGACTATACCAGACAACTTATTTTTCACTCGCCCCGTGTTAGAATTGCAGGCATGATGACGATGACACGCCCCCTGCCGACCTTACCCCTCACCGCCGTTGCGGCCCGCACCTCGGCGGAACTCATTGAGCGCCTCTCGGCCAGCATCCGCGCCGGGGCAGTGGTGGCTCCCGACAAACTGCGGCTCATCCTCGCGGCCCTCATCGCGCGCGGTCATTTGCTCCTCGAAGACGTGCCGGGCATCGGCAAGACGCTCGTCGCCAAAGCCCTCGCCAAATCGCTCGCCGCCGATTTCAAGCGGGTGCAATGCACGCCCGATCTGCTCCCCAGCGACATCACCGGCTCCAGCATTTACGACCAGCGCGCTCAGGAATTTGTCTTCGTCCCCGGCCCGTTGTTCGCCCACGTCGTCCTCGTGGACGAAATCAACCGCGCCACCCCGCGCACGCAATCCAGTTTGCTCGAAGCCCTCGCCGAGGGGCAAGTCACTACCGATGGCGTGACCCGCGCCCTCGCGCAACCCTTCTTCGTCATCGCCACCCAAAACCCGGTGGAGACCGCCGGGACTTTCCCGCTGCCCGAGGCGCAACTCGACCGCTTTCTCTTTGCGCTCAACCTCGGCTACCCCGGTGAAGCCTCGGAACTGCTCATCCTCGAACGCGAAGAACACGCCAACCCGCTCGACGACGTTCGCGCCGTGCTCACCCTCGCCGACATTCTGCAATTGCAGGACGCGGCGCTGAAGGTGGAAGTGGCCCGCCCGGTGAAGGAATACATCGTGCGCCTAGTCGGGGCCACGCGTGGCCACCCGGACGTGATCCTTGGTGTCAGCCCGCGCGGGGGCGTGGCCATCCAACGCGCCGCGCAAGCCATGGCCCTGCTCAATGGCCGCGACTTCGTCACCCCCGACGACGTGAAAGCCGTAGCCCCCGCCGCGATGGCGCATCGTTTGCTCACCCGCACGCGGGGCCTGGAAGCCGCCCGCACCGTTATCGCCGATTTGTTGAATAAAGTGGAAGTGCCGGTGTAAACCAATGCCCAATACTCAACCCGGAATAAAATTCCCGCCTGAGTATTGATGATTGTGGATTAAGTATTGTCAGGAGTCTTATGCGCAGTATTTCATGGAAAAAAATTGCCCGCAGTTGGTGGGGCCGGATGCTCATCGGCGCGTTCATCGGCGGTCTGCTCGTGGCCTTCGCCAACATTCGGGAACCGGTCATGTTCATCGGCGGGATGTTCGTCGGCGCCTTCGCCATGTACTTCCTCGGTATGTGGGAATGAGACGCTAGCCTCGCCTCCACTCTCCAATCAATCGCCATGATTACTCCTCGCGGCCGCGCGCTGGTCGGGATTGCCTTGCTGTTCTATTTTTTCGCCAACCAGACGCAAGTCGGCTGGCTGTACGTGATGACAGCCCTCGCCGTCGGCCTGTGGCTCGCGGCGTTTTTCATCCCCCGCGGTATTCTGCGCGCCTTGGCCCTCACCCGCCGCGTCAACGGCACGCCCACCCCCACCGAACTCGAACTCTACGTCGGCGACCCGCTCACGCTCGAACTCGAATTTAAAAACGACTCACGCTTTCCCGCTCTCCAACTGCGCGGCGACGAGACCTGCCCCACCGCGCCTCGCGCCGACCGCGCCCAGCCGTTCTTCATCCCGACGATCCCCCCGCGCTCGACGGTGACGCTGACCTACGCGACCACCTGCGCCTACCGCGGCTGGTTCGACTTTCCACCCATGCCCATCGGGACCCGCGCCCCCTTCGGGTTTTTCGCCGCCCGACGGGACTTGCCTACCCCCACCGGCCTCCTCGTCTTCCCCGAATACCGCGAACTCGACCGCCTCGCCCTCTTTGACCGTCAGCCCGCGCCACAAAATGTTTTTGCCCGCCTCGGCGTTGGCGGCGAATTTGTGGGTGTGCGCGAATACCGCCCCGGCGATTCGCGCCGCCACGTCCACTGGCGCTCGACCGCGCGCGCGGGTCAGCTCATCGTCAAAGAATTCGCCGAAGAGACGCAACCCGGCCTCACCCTCGCGCTCGACCTGCGCGCTTCCGCGCTCGTCGGCGCGGGCGACGACAACTCGCTTGAACTCGCCCTCAAACTGGCCGCGACTTTGGCCCGCTACGCCGAAAGGCGCGGCCTGCCCGTTTCCGTGGCGAGCAATTCCCGGCAGTGGCCCGCGCCGCCCGGCCCGCTCACCTGGTGGGGCCTCATGAACTACCTTGCTCGCGTGCAAGCCGGTGGCGAAGACTCTTTTAGTGATTGTCTTAAGTCCGTTCACTCGACAACTTTCGTCGCCGCCCTTCTCTCCGCGCCCGACGACTCGGTCATCGAGCCGCTCACCGAACTGCACCGCTTCGGCCTCGGTGTGCTGGCGGTCGTCATTGACCCTGCGCCATTTCTGCCGGAAGGGTGGGGCGAGACGAACAAAGCGCAAGCCCTCGCTTCAGCATTGACGCTGAATGGGATTGACGTGCGCGTGATTGGCAACGAACTTGATTGGGAAAAGACATTACAAGATTAACACGAAGGGCGCGAAGGCCTCACAAAGAGCGCCAAGAAACCCAAAACGAAAAAACCTTCGTGCTTCGCCTGCCCCCTGCATAGGGGGTCGTGTCCTTCGTGGTTAAAGCTTGAAACTCATGTTCACCCGAAATCCTGCCTCTAAAAAGTCACCCGAGCGTTCCCTCACCCTCCGCCGCTGGGTGTTCCTCGCCTCGCTCCCGTCCATCCTCGCCGTGGCGTGGGTCGGCGGGTTGTGGTTTCCCGCTTTTATCACTATCATTCTCCTCGTCGGTGGCCATTACTACAGTTGGCGCGCGGCGCAACGGAATGAAAGCCAGCCGCTCGTCCGCGTCGGCATCTTCGTCGCTCTCCATCTCGCCCTGTGCTATATGTGCGTCGGCTTCACGGCGGGCATCCTCCTTCCGCAAGCGCAGTTCGCCCTCTACGCTCAGGCCATCATCTCCTTTGACCTCCGCCGTCGCTCCAATCTCTTTTCGTATCTTGGCTTCAGCCTCATCACTCTCTACGTCGCCGCCACCCTTAGCCGCGATTATTCCTTCTTCCTCTTCATCCTTACCTTCCTCGTTCTCGGGCTCATTGTTTTCTACCAAATCGAAATTCAAGACGGCGCGCAAAGCGCAAAAATCAAACTTCCAACTTCCCGCTCGGAGAGCGTCCAACTTTCAATCTCCAATCGCCAACCGGCTTGGCCTTCCTATGGAATTTGGTCTTTGTCATTCGTCATTTTTTCATTTTTCATTTTTGCATTTACTCCGCACTTCGCCTCACGCCCCATCATCCCGCCGTTTTCCATCAACGTCCCCCTTCTGCGCAGCCCTACCTCCGGCCCCACCTCGCAAATCATCAACCCCGCCATCCCGCTGGTGCAGGTCAACGGCGTCTACCAATCCGACCCCAGCGGCAATTTCTACTATGGCTTCGCCTCGTCGCTCGACCTCCGTTATCGCGGGCAGCTTAGCGATCAAATCGTCATGTACGTCCGCTCTCCCGCGTGGAGTTACTGGCGCAGTCACGCCTACGACACTTATAACGGCTTCGCGTGGTCGCAATCCCTTCAGACCACGCGCATCATCACCAAGCGGGGCCGCCTCGGCTCCTTTGAAATCCCCGCCGACCAGCAGGCCCTCGGCGATGAAATCGTCCAGACCTTCTACATTGTCCACGACCAACCCAACCTCGTCTTCGCCGCCTATCGCGCCTCCGAGGTCTACATCAACTCGGACGAAATCGCTGTTGACGCCGAAGATGGCATCCGCGTCGGCTCGCCGCTCAAAGCCGGGATGATCTATACCGTCATCTCCCACCGCCCCGACTTCACGCCCGTCCAACTCCGCGCCGCCTCCACCGATTACCCGGCCTCCATCACCGCGCGCTATCTGCAACTGCCTCCTAATATCTCGCAACGAGTCCGCGACCTCGCGGCGCAACTCACCGCCCAGGCCGCCACGCCTTTCGACAAAGCCTCGGCCCTCCGCGATTACCTCCTTACTCTTTCTTATGATTACCTCCCACCGCCTCAACCGCCCGGCTCCGAGACGGTTGACAACTTCCTCTTCGTAGACAAACGCGGCGTGTGCGAACAATTCGCCACCGCCCACGTCATCCTGCTCCGTTCACTCGGTATCCCGGCGCGGCTCGTCGCGGGCTACAACGTCGGCGAATACAACCAACTCTCCGGCTACTACACCATTCGCGCCAGTGACGCGCACGCGTGGACGGAAGTCTACTTCCCCAGCTACGGCTGGGTTCCCTTTGACCCGACTCCCGGCTTCACGCCCGCGCCTTATACCGCCCCGGTGCAACGCTGGATATTTTCCGGCGCCCTCAAAGATCTGCCGACGCTCCCGTGGGGGGACGTGTTCGCGGTCGGCTCGGCTCTCGTGGGCGCGGCGCTTGGCCCGCTCTCGACGGTTGTGCTGATCTCGTTCGTCATCCTGCTCCTCTACATACTCTTCACTCGCTGGCGCGCCGCGCTCCGTTCTCGCGCACCCCGGTTCTCGACCATTGACCGTGACCCGAATCGCCTGAACATCCTCGCCGCCTATCGGCAAGGCCAACGCCGGATGGGCCACTACCGCCCGAGCGCGCGCACCCCGCGCGAGTTCGCGCGCCAACTTGCCTTCGCCGAATGGAGTGAACTCACCCTCGCCGCCGAGCGCGCCGCCTACGACCCGTTGCCGCCGTCTCCATCGCTGGCTCACCGCGCTACGGCGTTGCTACAGCAGTTGCCCCGCCAGGCCTTTGTGCTTCCGCATTTCACGTTGCCCGCGCTTCCTTCCTTCTCGTTCTTTAAGCGTCTGCAATTTACGCGCCCCGAAATTGATCTTATGAGCCGACTGGCGGCTTTGATGAGTGTGCTGGGTTTCGGCTTAACCACGCTCTTATTCATGATCATCGTCCACACCGTGTCCCTCCCGCCGCGCGTATTGACTAGCGTGATTATTCCGGCCACCCTTGTTTTTATCCTCGGTACACTACTCACCACGTGGTGTGCTCTCCGCACAGCCCGCCACCTGTGGCATTGGATGTTCACCGGGCTGATTGGTCTGGGTCTCACGGCTATGGGCGTGACGCCGCTCACCGAATTTCTCGCCGCGCGGCTACTCTTCAGCCCCGTCAACCAATGGCCCGCCGATTCGGTCTCGTTTATGATTGCCTACATCGTGGTCATGACGTCTATAACCACGAGCGTCAGCGCCATCATAGGGGCGGCGGTTTTTGGCTTGGCCGGTCGGCTGTGGAGCCGGGGCCAAAAATAAAAAAGCCCGCTTCATCGGCGGGCCAAATTCCTTCAGTTCCTTTATTCCCCCAGTTCCTTGCATTACAACAACATCACGACGCGCTGGTGCGTGCTCAACTCGCTATACAGCGCATCCAACTGCGCCTTGCTCTCGGCGGTGAACGTGACCGTCACCGCTAGATATTTGCCCCCATTGCTCAAGCGGCTCGTCGTCGCGCTGTCGTCCAAGTTGAGCACATGCTTATGGACAATCTCCAGCACGAAGGCTTCAAAACTCTCCGGCTCGCGTCCAATGGCCTTGAGCGGAAACTCGCATGGAAATTCAAGTAAGGTTATTTCGGAGTCAGACATAGCCAGGCTACCGTTTATAGCTTCTCAATCGCTTCCGGTGTGCCCATCGCCAACCCGGTCGCGCTCGCGTCAATGCGCTTGAGCAGGCCGGTCAGCACCTCCTTCGAGCCGAGTTCAATAAACGTGGTCACGCCCTGAGCGAGCATATAGCGCACGGATTCGGTCCAGCGCACGGGCGAGGTGAGTTGCGCGGGCAGTTCCGCGCGGATGGCGTTGGCGTCGGCGAGGGGCGCGGCCCCCACGTTCCCCACCACCGGCGGGAGCGGCGCGATGAAGGGCAGGGTGTTGACGGCCTGCGTAAAATCGGCCACCGCCGATTGCATGAGCGGCGAATGCGCGGCGATGGAGACGGGGAGTTTGAGCGCCCGCTTGGCCCCGCGCGTTTTCGCCAACCCCATCGCTTTCTCCAGCGCCGTCGCGTCACCCGAGATGACGACTTGCCCCGGGCAGTTGTCGTTGGCGACTTGCACCACGCCCCCGGTGAAGCGGCTGGCCTCGGCGCATACGTCCGCGAGGGGCGCGGCATCGAGGTTGAGAATCGCCGCCATCCCGCCGGGCGCGCGTTCCCCGGCGGCTTTCATCACCTCGCCGCGTTTACGCACGAGCCGCACGCCGTCCGCGAACTCCAACGCGCCCGCCGCCACGAGCGCCGAAATCTCGCCGAGTGAATGGCCCGCCATGAACGCGGGTTTCACTTCGCCATGTTTCTCTTGGAGCGCGCGCCACGCCGCGATGGAGCAGACGAGCAGGGCGGGCTGGGTGTTCACCGTGTCGGTGAGGCTGGCTTCGGGGCCGTCCCAACACAGCGCCGAGAGGGTGAACCCCAGAATCTCATCGGCCTCGGCAAAAGTTTTCTGCGCGGCGGGCGAGACCTGCGCCAATTCTTTGCCCATGCCTACGAACTGTGAGCCTTGACCGGGGAAGACGAAGGCGGTGGTAGATGGATTGAACATGAGGCACCTCAAATACAGCGATGAAAGCGGAACGCTGATTACGCTGAGACGCGCTGATTGGCGCTGATAAACCCCCCAAAAAATCAGCGAGTATCACTGCCTTTTCAGCGCAATCAGCGTTCATCTAAAAGCCATTGGCTAAAACAAAAAGGCCGTTCTCACGGCCTTGGGAGTTGGCTCTGGGGATTAGAGTTGGGGCCTTACCCCTTCTCTTCTTTCTTCATCTCGACGATTTCTTTGCCGTCGTAGTAGCCGCACTTGGCGCAGACGGTGTGATGCAGGTGCATCTCGCCGCAATTGGAGCAGGCGACCAATCCCGGCTGGGTGAGCGC
>Ga0315281_10012237_pt1 | contig 11713 bp, 9 predicted proteins | sample YL17G07_0_MG_FD_204540 | JGI IMG/M metagenome (GOLD analysis project Ga0315281, IMG submission 204540) | Sediment microbial communities from Yellowstone Lake, YNP, Wyoming, USA - YL17G07_0 | ecosystem: Environmental > Aquatic > Freshwater > Lake > Sediment | place: USA: Wyoming | collected... | reverse complement strand
GAAAACCTGAATCTCGTCATGCCCGATGCAGGCAGAATCGCCGAACTCGAACAGCAGCGCGTCGCGCTCGCGCAGGCGCTGACCAGGGCGGAAGCCGAACTCGGCAGCCTCGAAGCGTCGGTGCCGGGCATCGATCAGGCGCGCAAGGATGCGGCTGTCGCCGTGCAGGAGGCCACGCGCGAATCGGCGCGCGTCGAGGCGGCGCTGCTCGCCTTGCAGAACCAGCAGGCGCGGCTGGATAACAATAACCGCCTGGCGATGTGGCTTGCCAAATACGATCTGGAAAAAGCGCCGCGTCTGTGGCAAACGCTCAGGATCGAAAAGGGCTGGGAAGACGCGCTCGAAAGCGCGCTTGGCATACGCCTCAATGCGGTGCGCCTGGCTGATCGCAACGCCCTGCCGCGCCTCGCGCAGGATGCGCCGCCCGGAAGCGTGGCGCTGTATCTTGAGAATGGCGCCGCGCCATCCGGCAAAGCGCCCGAGGGTTACCGGCTGCTTTCCGAACTCATCACCTCCACCCAGCCGGGCGCGATGCCGTTCGTGCGCGAATGCCTCGCGCATTTGTATATGCTCGATGACGCAGCGCTTGCCGCCGAGCGGCTGGCGGCGCTGCCCGAGGGCGCGTTGCTCGTCACCGGCAGCGGCCATCTTTACAGCCGCCACGGCCTGGTGTTTCACGGCCCGCAATCGGAATTGCACGGTGTGTTGCAGCGCCAGCGCGAAATCGAGGAGCTCGAAGCGCGTCTGCCGGGACTCGTCGAAACGCGCAATGCCGGGGACGCCGCGCTCAAGGATGCCGAAGCGCGTTTTGCCGCGGCGCAGGAAAGCATACGCACACTGCGCAGCGAAGTGTCGGATACGCGCAACCGCGAGCACGAGCTCGCCATGGAGGCGCTCAAACTGACACAGGCGATGGCGCAGGCCGAAAGCCGCCGCTCCGCCATCCGCGAGGAACTGGCGCTCATCGAGCAGGAAGAGAACAAAGAGCGCGCGGAAATGCTCGACGCGCAGCGCAAGCTGCAGGAAGGATCGGAGCGCATCGGCGCGCTCACCGACAGCCTGATCGCGCTGGAGGACAAACAGAAAGCCGCCGAGGCGGCGCTGCACGCGGCGCGCGAGGCGGTGAATGTCGCCGACCGCGGCGTGCAGGAGGCGATGTTCTTCGAGAAATCGTGCCACGAGAAAATCACCTCGTTGCAGACTTTTGCCGGGTCGCTGCACTCGCGCGCCGCCGCCATTGCAAACAACAAGACGGGCGTGGCCGCCGAACTTGAACAGATGCAGGAAGGCAACCTGCGCGAGCGCCTGCAGGCGGGGCTGGAAAAGCGCGCCGCGCGCGAAATCGAGCTCGCCAAGGCGCGCGACGCGCTCGACGGCGCAACCGGCAGGCTCAAGGTGCTCGAAGATACGCGCAGCGCCGTCGAACACAGCCTGCAGCCGATGCGCGACAAAATAAACGAGGTGCGCCTCAAGGAGCAGGAGGCGGCGATTCATGAAGATCAGTACCGCACCCAGCTTGCCGAGGCCGGCGCCAATATCGACGAGCTCGCCGAAATGGTCGAGAAAAAGACGCGCTCGTCATCGCTGCAAAACGACATCAATCGTCTTACCCAGGCCATCACCGATCTGGGCGCGGTCAATCTGGCGGCATTGCAGGAGCTGGAACAAAGCCGCGAGCGCAAGAACTTCCTCGATGCCCAGTCCGCCGATCTCACCGAGGCGGTGGCGACGCTGGAAGCCGCGATCAAGCGCATCGACCGCGAAACGCGCGAGGTGCTGCAAACTACTTTCGAGGCCGTGAACAGGAATTTCAGCGACATGTTTCCGCAACTCTTCGGCGGCGGCAATGCCTATCTCAAACTCACCGGCGAGGAAATTCTCGATGCCGGGTTGCAGGTTTTCGCGCAACCGCCGGGCAAGAAAAACCAGTCGATCCAGCTTCTATCCGGCGGAGAAAAGGCGCTCACCGCGCTGTCGCTGGTGTTCTCGCTGTTCAAGCTCAATCCCGCGCCGTTCTGCCTGCTCGACGAGGTCGATGCGCCGCTCGACGATTCCAACACCGTGCGTTTCTGCGACCTGGTGCGCAAAATGTCCGCCGACACGCAATTCCTGTTCATCACGCACAACAAGGTGACCATGGAACTGGGCGAGCAGCTGGTGGGTGTGACCATGAGCGAGCCGGGCGTGTCGCGCATTGTCGAGGTCGATATCGAGGCGGCGATGAAATTTGCCGCGCTGACACCGGTGGCGGCGTGATGGTTTTTCCGTTATAACAACACATCTTTCGCTAAAGGAACCTCTGAACAAGTCCTGATCTGTCATTCCCGCGAAAGCGGGAATCCATGTTTTACAAGGAAAAATGGTTCCCCGCTTGCGCGGGGAAGACACTTGTTAAGAGGTTCCCTAATATTGTTTTAGGAGCAGTAGGGGCGTTATGATCAGTGAATTCCAGATGGCGTTGATCGGCATCGCGGTTCTGGTGATCGCCGGCATTATCGTCTTCAACCGCGTCCAGGAAAGGCGCTACCGCATCCGCGCCGAAAAGGCGTTTGCCGCCGACCATCCGGATATCCTCATCCAGCCCTCGGAAGTCACGCGACCCGCGCGCCTTGAACCTTCGCTGGGCGAATTATCGGTTGGCGGCAGCAGTCAGGTCATTACGCAAATCGATTCGCCCGATGCACTTTCGCCGCGCGGCATTGCCAGCGGCATCCATCCCGATATCGACTGTGTCGCGATGGTGCTGGCGGATGCGCCGGTCGCGCCGCCATTGCTCTGGCCTTTCGTGGCGCGGGCGCGGGAAATCGACAGAACGATCCTGTGGGAAGTGTTGGTCGGGGGGCTTTGGCAGCCGCTGGATACCGATGCACCAGCCTCGGCGAATACCGTGTTCCGCGAACTGCGCATCGCCATGCAGCTTTCCGGCCGGCGCGGCCCCGCGCTGCGCAGCGAGATCGAACGTTTTTCCGCGCTTGTCAACGACGTGACCGCGGCCACCGGTGCGGTGTCGCAACGCGTGCCGCTCGACGAGGCATTGGCGCGCGCGAAGGAGCTCGATGCCTTTTGCGCCGAAGCGGATATCGAAATAGCCGTCAATCTCATCGGCAAAAACGGCGCAACCTTCGCGCCGGCGAAGGTGCGCGGTTGCGCCGACGCGGCGGGCATGGCGGCGCTCGCAAGCGGAGAGTTCGCTCTTTTCGCGGCGGATGGCGCGGTGCAGTTCACCCTGCGCAACATGAACGCGGCGCAGGCGCCGGGAATCGACCGCTCCGGCGCGTATCTGGTCGGACTGACGTTCGCGCTCGATGTGCCGCGCGTCGCGCAAAGCGCGCAGGTACTGGCGCGCATGTACGACGTGGCACAGCAGTTCGCCGCCCAGCTCGCAGGTGAGGTTGTCGACGACAACCGTAAACCGCTCTCCGCCGCGGGTTTCGGCATGATCAGGCAGGCGGTCGAGGAGATTTGCGCGCGCATGGATGAGCGCGGCATCGCGCCGGGGTCGCCCATCGCGCTGCGGTTGTTTTCCTAGATACAACAACAAATGGTGGCCACCGTTCCAAAGGCTGTCCTGGATCGCGCCACGCAGTTGCGCCAGGAAATCGAGTTCCACAACTATCGTTATTACGCTCTCGACGATCCGGCCGTGTCGGACGCCGAGTACGACCGCCTGTTCCACGAACTGGTCGATCTGGAGACGCGCTTTCCCGCGCTGGTCACAGCGCAATCCCCCACGCAGCGCGTCGGCGCTGCGCCACTCAGGGAATTCGCCGAGGTCACGCACCGCGTGCCCATGCTTTCGCTCGCCAATGCATTCACCGGCGGCGATGTGGAAAACTTCGACCGGCGCTGCCGCGAAGCGCTTGGTGTCGAATCCATCGACTACGCCTGCGAACCCAAGTACGACGGGCTCGCCATCACGCTCACCTACGAAAATGGCGTGTTCACGCGCGGCGCGACGCGCGGCGACGGCACGGTCGGCGAGGACGTGACTGCCAATCTCCGCACTATCCGCGCCATTCCGCTTGGCATCGACAAGGCGCCGGCACTGCTCGAAGTGCGCGGCGAAGTGCTGCTGCTGAAAAAGGATTTCGCCGCGCTCAACGAGAGGCAGCGCGAGCGCGGCGACAAGGTGTTCGTCAATCCGCGCAATGCGGCGGCGGGTTCGCTCAGGCAGCTCGACCCGAAACTGACCGCACAACGGCCGCTGACGTTTTTCGCCTACGCGGCCGGCGCGGTGGAGGGTGTCGATCTGCCGCGCACGCAGGCGGCGCTCATGGATCGCCTCGCCGAGTGGCATTTCCCGGTGACACGCGAGCGTCGCGTGGTCAATGGCGCGGCGGGCTTGCTTGAGTACTATCGCGCGATCGGCGCGCAGCGCGAAAAGCTGCCTTTCGAAATCGACGGCGTGGTGTACAAGGTCAACCGTTTCGACTGGCAGGAGCAACTGGGATTCGTGTCGCGCGCGCCGCGCTTCGCGGTCGCGCACAAGTTCCCCGCCGAGGAGGCGGCCACAGTGTTGCTCGACATCGAGGTGCAGGTGGGGCGCACCGGCGCCGTCACGCCGGTGGCGCGGCTGCAGCCGGTGTTCGTTGGCGGCACGACAGTGTCGAACGCGACGCTGCACAATGAAGACGAAATCCGCCGCAAGGATTTGCGCATCGGCGACACGGTGGTGGTGCGCCGCGCGGGCGACGTGATTCCCGAAGTGGCGTCCGCGATCTTGGACAAGCGTCCCGCGGACGCGCGCGCATTCGTCATGCCCAAACACTGTCCCGTATGCGGCTCGGCCGTGGTGCGGCTGGAGGGCGAAGCGGCGGCGCGCTGCAGCGGCGGGCTGTATTGTCCCGCGCAGCGCAAGCAGGCGCTGCTGCATTTCGCGCAGCGCCGCGCCATGGACATCGAAGGTCTCGGCGACAAGCTGGTCGAGCAGCTTGTCGATCAGTCGCTGGTGCAGACCCCCGCCGATATTTACCGCCTCGAACTCGCGCCGCTCGCCGCACTGGAGCGCATGGCCGAGAAGTCCGCCGCCAACCTCATCGCCGCAATCGAAAAAAGCAAACACACGACACTGGCGCGCTTTCTGTTCGCGCTCGGCATTCGCCATGTCGGCGAGGCGACGGCGCGCGATGTGGCGCAGCACTTCGGCGGTTTCGACGCCATCGCCAATGCGAGCCAGAATGAATTGCTGGAAGTGAACGATGTCGGCCCGGTGGTGGCCGAATCGATCGCGGGCTTTTTCGCCGAGCCGCACAACCGCGACGCGATCGCGCAACTGCGCGCGCGCGGCGTGACCTGGCAGGAAGGCCAGCGCGTGCAGAAACCGCTCGCCGGTCCTTTCGCGGGAAAGTCGGTGGTGCTCACCGGCACGCTCGCGTCGATGTCGCGCGACGAAGCCAAGGCGAAAATCGAGGCGCTGGGCGGCAAGGTCACCGGCAGCGTGTCGAAAAAAACCGATCTCGTTGTCGCGGGCGCTGAAGCAGGCAGCAAGCTCGACAAGGCGCGCGAGCTGGGGGTGACGGTGTGGGATGAGGAGGAATTCCTGCGCAATTTCAGGAATCCCTGAACAAGTCCTGATTTGTCATTCCGCAAAAACAAAACGAAGCCAAGTATTGAAGAACGGCCAAGCGGGAATCCATGCTTTCAATGGAAAATGGTTCGCCGATCATGCGGGGGAAGACACTTGTGCAGAGTTTCCTTAAAATACCATGTGCGAATCCAATGTTCTGTTTAACGGCGCAGGAAGTTCCGATACCGCGAATACAATGAATGCAACGTCTCCCTTCATAGAGGAAACCCGATTCGGCAATTGGTTCCTCAAGTCCAATACCTGGAAGGTTCATGTGCTGCGCCGGGCGCTCGACGACTTGCAGCGCCTTATGCCGCGGGAACGCACGTGCTATTCGAAGTTGGTCGATGTTGGGTGCGGCTTTGGTCATTCTTTCGCGGAGTTGGCGAAACGTTTTTCCCCCGATCTGATTATTGGAATCGATGCCGATCCCCGCCTGCACCGGCGCGCCGGCGCACCTGCGGCCAAATGTTCGTGCGAAGTTCGCCTGCATGCCGCCAATGCCGCCCGCATGGATCTGCCCGACGCGGAATTCGATTTGATCTTCTGTCACCAGACCTTTCACCACATCGTCGAACAGGAAGCAGCCATGGCCGAATTCTTTCGCATCCTGAAGCCGGGCGGCGTGTTGCTATTTGCCGAGTCCACGCGGCGTTACATTCACTCGCTGCCGATCAGGCTGCTTTTTCGCCATCCCATGGAGGTGCAAAAAACCGCGGAAGAATATGTCTCGATCGTTCGCGACGCCGGATTTGATTTGCCTGACACGAGAATATCGCTGCCCTTTCTCTGGTGGAGCCGGAGGGACATTGGAATATTGGAGCGGATTGGCATGCCCGTGCCGCGGAAGCGGGAAGAAACCCTGGTCAATGCGGTGGCGATCAAACCCGTCTGAGAGTCTTACCGGACTGCTCCGCAGACCGCCATATTTTGGTAGGTTATCGCACTGCATCGGGGCGCTGGCGCAAAGCCGCAAAATATACTATCTTATTGCGGTCTGTTTGAACCGGATCATGGAGACCGGGACCCGGCAGCCGTATCGCGGGTATCCGTATTTTGGTCAAAACTCATGGGGGGAATAAATGCGTGCTTTCAAGCCGGCAGTTATGTTGCTAGGCGTGGCTGTAGTTCTTGCGCTCGGGGCATGCAAGACTAGGCCGATCTACTCCATCAATGATGCCGCTGTCGTCAGCGCCACCGGCAAATCGCTTGAGATGAGCCAAGTGCGTACCGCGATCATCAACGCGGGCGTGCCGCTCGGCTGGCAGATCGTAGAGATAAGCCCCGGCGTCTTGCAAGGAACGTTCAGGCTGCAAAACCATACCGCGGTGGTGGACATTCCGTACAGCACCACCAAGTACAGCATTCTCTACAAGAGCAGCATGAATTTAGACGAAAAAAGCGGCCAGATTCACAAGGGCTACAATGTCTGGGTGCAAAACCTCGACAAGGCAATTAGCGCCACACTTGCGCATCTGTAACGTAAGAACGAATTGGGCGCGGATGTCGAATGGATGAGGCGCGTACCTTCGGCATCCTCGCCAGCCTGAAACCTGAACTGGTGCATTGCTTTGTTCGTCGATAACACGGGTATTGCGGCGTATCTGTTTCTCTTGAAAGCCGTTTATGAATGGCGCGCTAAATAGCGAGCTGGAGTTGGCTCGCTTGATTGTCGAAGCCCTTAACCTCGAAGATGTTGCTCCGGGGCAGATCGAGCCGGAAGCCCCGCTATTCGGCGACGGGCTGGGGCTCGATTCGCTCGACATGCTGGAACTCTCGATGGCGGTGGAACAAAAATATGGAGTGAAGTTGCGTTCCGACGATCCGGAAAACGAAAAGATATTCGCTTCCCTGCGCAGCTTGTCCGAGTATATCCGGCTGCATCGTTCCAGTTGATTCTCCGAAAGATATACTCGTCTTTTGCGGGCGCCTGCATTTTGCCGGCCAGTCCACGCGATGCCTGACACACACGAAAACCGCGCCAACTCCGCCGCCTTGAGTATTTCTTATTTTGGGTTGCTATGGCTGGGACTGGCGGCCGTTTATCTGGCGGCTTCCACAGGTGGCCAGCGAGGTGTCGCATTGGGGGCGGTTGGCTTGATGGCCGGCGCACTCTTGGCATCCTCGGGCAAGCGTGTTGCCGGTCTGCTTGCGGGCCTGGCGCTCGCGAGTGCGTGCATATACTGGCAGGATTCGACAATCCTTTTTGCATACGTTCCGCCAATAGCGGCATTCGCGTTCATGGCGTTTTTTTTTCACAGGACGCTCAGGCTCGATGCAGAGCCGATTATCACGCGCATAGCGCGCAAAGAGCATCCCGTCCTGCCTATGGAAATCGTGCGTTACACGCGAACTCTCACCTGGATGTGGGCGTTGTGTTTTATGTTGCTGCTACTCGTGGCGGTGTTGCTCGCGCCTGTCTTGACGCTCGGAGCGTGGGCGCGCTGGGTGCAGGGTTTGGGATACGCCGTACCTGCCATATTGTTCCTGGGCGAATATATCTACCGTCTTCGCCGCTTTCGCGAATACCGGCATGGATCGATTCCCGTATTGGTACTCAATACTGTCGCCGTGATCAAGGAGGCTGCCGTTAAACCGTACGTCCGCGATTCCCTGGATCGCGGCTGATTATGTTGCCGCTTGCAAGGTATCGCGCCCCAGGCGACCCCCTCCTGCTTTGTCCCGGTGGAGAAATCACGGCAGCATTGTTTTTCGCTCAGGCGCGCAAGCTGGCGATGGCGCTACCCGGCCGCCGATCGGTCATCAACCTTTGCCAAACGCGCCATGGCTATTTGCTCGGCTTCGCTGCCGCGTTAATGCGCGAGCAAACTTCCCTGCTTCCGTCCGGCCAGGGACGCGGCGATTGGGAGCAGTTGCTGCGTCGATTTCCCGATGCCTATTTATTGAGCGATGCGCCACCCGAAACAGCGCTTGATGCGGGGCGATTTTTCGACGTTAGTCCCTTCGTTGGTTCCAGTGACGCGAATTGCGAATCGCGCGCCATGCAAATACCGCAGATCGGCGAGGGGCAGTGCGCCGCCATATTATTCACCTCCGGCAGCACCGGACAGCCGGCCGCGCACCCCAAGACCTGGGGCCAGCTTTGCAGCGGCGCTGAAAGCCTGGTTGCGGCGCTGAATTGGGGAGAATCGCCTGCCTGTGCCGTGGTGGGGAGTGTTCCGCCGCAGCACATGTTTGGTCTTGAGACAACGGTGATTTTGCCCTGGTATGCCGGCATACCCGTTTACGCGCAAACGCCCCTACTTCCCGCAGACCTCGATATTGCCCTCCGGAAATGTGCACGGCCAAGTTGGTGGATGACCACGCCCGTGCACCTGCGTACTCACCTGCGCACACCATCGCCCTTGCACGGGCTTGAAGGCATCGTAGCCTCTACCATGAGCCTGCCCGCATCCTTGGCCAATGCCGCGGAAGCAGCGTGGCGCGCGCCCGTCATGGAGATCTATGGTTCGACGGAAACCGGCGCGCTGGCCACGCGGCGTACCGCCATTGAAAATGCCTGGATTCCGTTGACAGGTGTATCGCTTTGGCAGGAAACAGGAAGCGGGGAAGGCGGCTTGGCAGAAGGCGAAACGCGCCCGACATGGGCGACGAGCCCGCATATTGGGCCATGCGTAAAGCTTGGCGACGAGCTAAAACTCCTCCCGGACGGAAGCTTCCTGTTGCTCGGCCGATCGGCCGACTTGATCAAGGTTGGCGGCAAGCGTGCCTCGCTGTCTGCTCTAAATCGGCATTTGATCGAAATTCCCGGTATCGAGGATGCGGTTTTTTTTCTTCCGCAGGGCGCAGAGCCTGACGCGCCTCGCGACGATTCTCTTCCGGCGCGCCGGCTAATCGCGTTCTATGTATCGCCGATACTCTCGCCGCAGGAGGTGGTGAACTCCCTGCGCGCTCGCGTCGATCCGGTGTTCATACCGCGTCCGCTTTATCGTGTTGCGCAATTGCCGAGGAACGTCAACGGAAAACTCCCGCGAGCGGAACTGGAGAATTTGTTTGCGCAATGCAGGCTTGGAAAGAATTCCAGCCATCGTTCCAGTGCCGGAAACGGAATTCAGCATATGACGGTTCCGGCAGCACACCCTGCCCTGCCCGGACACTTTCCACACGATCCTATCGTGCCGGGGGTAATAATTCTGACGCGCGTGGCGGATGCAATTTGCGGCCATTTCCCGCATATTGAATTGGGCGAATTGCTGAGTACGCGATTTCACGCTCCACTCGGACCCGATGAATTCTTTTGCGTTCTTCCGCAATTACGGGGCGATCATGTGCATTTCGAGGTTCGTCTTGCGGCTTCGCAGTCCGAATCCGGTGCGGTAATCGCAAGCGGCCAATGGGCATGCCGGTCGCCGATGTCCGCTCGCGCGGAAACATGAATCGCCAATGGCGGAACCAGCGCGAGCGTGGCGGCAGAAATGCATTGCGGCTCATTATCTGGCTGGCATTGCATTGCGGGCGCACGCTGTGCCGAGCCATTCTGGCGCCCATCAGCGTCTATTTCTTTCTCACTGCACCGCTGGCACGGCGCTCCTCGCACGCGTTCATGTGCCGTGCGCTGGGCCGGCGCGCAACCTGGTACGACACTTTTACGCACCTCTTCGTTTTCGCCACCACGCTGCTCGATCGAGTTTATCTTGTGAGCGGACGACAACACGAATTGACGGTAACCGTGAACAACGAACAGGCATTCAGGCATGCCCTGGAGGCTGGCCGAGGCTGCCTGCTGCTCGGATCGCATCTCGGCAGCTTTGAAATGCTCGCCATCATCGGCAGCGTTGAGAAAAAGCTCGTGGTCAACGTGGTGATGCATCTGGACGACAGTGCGCGCCTGCGCGATCTGCTGCCTTGTTTCGGTCGCGAATTGCCTTACAACGTGATTCCGCTCGGCCAGCCGGGTTCCATGCTGCACGTGAAGGAGTGTCTCGATCGCGGCGAAGTCGTGGGTATCCTGGCCGATCGCATCTATGGCGACGAACCGGCGCAAAGCCTGCCGTTTCTGGGCCAGGCGGCGCGTTTTTCGCTTAGCCCCTTGCGGCTGGCGAAAGTCACCGGCGCTCCCGTGGTGATGGTGTTCGGGTTATTCCATGGCGGGCGACGTTACGAGATCGTTTTCGAACCGCTGGCCGCGCGCGTTGAATGTAGCGGTGCGGATGGTGCAAAGCCGTCGAGCCTGTCGCACCACCTGCAGTCTTATGTCGAGAGTCTGGAGCGCAACGCGCGGCGCGCTCCCTATAATTGGTTCAATTTTTACGACTTCTGGAGTACAGAAGGAAGTTCCGATTAAGATCATCTATCATATTCCCGCTTTCGCTTGAATATGACAATTATAATAAAGCCCTAAGATGACAACGCTTCGTCTGCCACTGATTGCACTGGCCATCCTGTTCGCGTCATTTTCGGCGAGCATCGCGCGGGCCGGCAATTTCGACCTTGCGCGTCTCATGCGGCTGCTCAGCCTCGCATCGGAGGTTGAAGTAACTTATTCCGAAAGAAAATATTCAAGCCTGCTCGCCGAACCTATCGCCAGCTCCGGAACGCTGGCCTTTCGCCGCCCGGACACGGTGGAAAAAAACATGTTGGCGCCGCGCAAGGAACGTTTTCTTATCGCCGGCGAAGAGCTGATCGTAGTGCGCAGCGGGATGGAAAAACGCTATCCGCTATCCAGCCAGCCGCTGCTCCTGGCTTTTGCCGCCAGCTTGCGTGGCGTACTCGCCGGCGATGCCGCGCTGTTGCATAAGCACTACCGCCTGACGATCGAAGGCGATGAAAAATCCTGGCGGCTGCAAATGTTCCCGCTCGAAGAAGATATTTCCGGCTACCTCGAACGAATTTCCGTGTCCGGCAGCGCAGGCCGCATCGGGCAGATCGAAGTGCGCGAGAGCAGTGGCGACCGCTCCGTCCTGCAGATTCACTAGACGCGTTTACGAATGGGATCGCGAATGTCTTTTACACGCTCCGCGCTTGGCTGGTTTCTTGCCCGGCCCGTGGCGCGCTATGGGCTCGTGCTGATTTGTTTTTTCGTCCTCGTCCTGTTCGCGGCGAAAACGCTGCGTATCGAAACCGATTTCGCCGCCTTTCTGCCGCCTTCCGCCACGCCGGCGCAGCGCTTGCTCGTTGCGCAACTCC
>Ga0315281_10012236_pt1 | contig 11713 bp, 12 predicted proteins | sample YL17G07_0_MG_FD_204540 | JGI IMG/M metagenome (GOLD analysis project Ga0315281, IMG submission 204540) | Sediment microbial communities from Yellowstone Lake, YNP, Wyoming, USA - YL17G07_0 | ecosystem: Environmental > Aquatic > Freshwater > Lake > Sediment | place: USA: Wyoming | collected... | reverse complement strand
AACTCCCGTCCTGCACGCGGCTTTCTGGAACCATGGCCTGACACCTCCTCATGTTTTTATAAACATGTAGCTTAGTCAGACCTATTTGTCAACCATTTATTTCATTATGTATCGTTGTAGGGTTAATCATAAAACAAGAAAGGAGGAGGATATGGGTATAAGAGAATCAGTTGCCTGAGCAGCCCGCCGCTAGATCGATGGTCCGGGCCGGAAGGAGGTGAAATAGATTTGGAAGGAAAAGTTTGTTTTGTGAGTGGTGCAGCCAGAGGAAGAGGGAATGGAAGGGCCATTGCTCTAAAACTCGCCGAAAAAGGTGCTGATGTAGCCGTTGCAGATATTCGTTATGAAGAGGCTAAAAGTGTAGCCGATGAGATAAAAACCTTAGGCCGTAAGGCCCTCGCTGTCAAAATGGATGTCAGTATTTACGACGAAGTAACAGCGGGCTTTGATCAGATCAAAAAGGAACTTGGAAACGTCGATATTCTGGTTAATAATGCGGCAATTATGACCAATTTTGCTACCATTTCGAATATGAAGACAGAAGCATGGACAAAGGAAATAGCTGTCAACCTTACAGGAGCTTTCTATTGCGTCAAACAGGTATTCGATACCATGGCAGCAAAGAAGTGGGGAAGGATTATCAACATCTCCTCGGTGGCTGGAACCTTGGGCGGTTACGGCCAATGCAGTTATTCAGCAAGTAAGGCTGGCCTGATTGGCTTGACCAAAACCATTGCCCTGGAAGGAGCAAGATTTGGGGTAACGGCCAATGCCGTTACTCTTGGCATCATTGGTACCGATGCGTTTTATGATCTTGCAGAAAAGGCAAGGGCCAGTATCATCAACCGAGTACCGATACGAAAGGAAGGTTCTCCAGAAGATGTGGCAAGTATAGTGGTCTTTTTAGCCTCAGATGAAGCCAAATACATAAATGGTGCTAATGTGATGGTTACTGGCGGTCTTGACTTGTTTGTTATATAACTCAATAGAAAATAAATCAAAAATAAATTTTAATAAATTATGTGAAAAATTTTAGGAGGTTTAAGATGCGAAATGTTTGTATCGTTGCTGGTGGGATGAGTCAGTGGGGTGTTCGAGATGCAGCATTAAGAGATATGTTCCAGGAAGCGGGAAAGGCTTGCTTCGAGGATAACAAGGCCGTTACCAACAAAGATATCGATGGCCTCATCGTTGCCTCTGCTTACACTGAACGTTGTTCCTTCCAGACCCACCTCGCACCCCTCGTAGCGGAAAACCTGGGAATCAAACCAAGATCGATCTGCGTGCGGGTTGAACTTCTTTGCGCCAGCGGAAGTTCTGGTATTATTCTTGCGTATGGTCTGATCCGGAGTGGTGTAGCGGATGTCGTCATGGTTGCGGGGGGTGAAAAACTGTACCTTCCACAAAAATGGGAGATCTTTTATAGTGAAATGGCCTCTGTTGATCACGATTGGGATGGAGCTCAGGGTCTTGGGCTCCCTCCACCTGCCTTTGCGATGGTTGCCAAACAACATATGAAGCAATATGGAACGAAGAAAGAACATTTAGCTTTGGTTTCTGTCAAGAATCGTAGAAATGGCATGAACAATCCAAAAGGTCAATTCAGGGAGCCTATCACCCTTGAGACAGCCATGACAGCAAAGCCCATCGTTCCTCCGTTGACCCTCTATGACTGTTGCCCAATTACAGATGGATGTTCTGCTGTCATCCTTGCCTGTGAAGAGAAGGCAAAATATATGACTGATAAGCCGCTTATTTATATCAAAGGAACAGGACAAGCCACACTCAACAGCATGTCAGCCAACATGTCTAACTGGACAACCTGGGAAGCCCTCAAGATTGCAGCTAAAAAAGCCTACTCGGATGCAAAGGTTGGACCCCAGGACATTGATGTTGCCCAAACCCATGATTGCTTCACGATTTCTGAAATCATCGAGTATGAGGACCTGGGATTTTGTGAAAAGGGAGAGGGGGGATCCTTCATAGAAGGAGGGAAATCAGACTTTGGTGGGCAAATTCCTATCAATACAGATGGTGGACTTCTCAGTTGCGGCCATCCCTTTGGCGGGACAGGTATCCGACAAGGCATTGAAATTATGAAGCAGCTTCAGGGAAGGGCTGTAAAACAGGTAGAGGGCGCTGAAATTGGACTCACCCATAACCTAAGTGGTTTTATCGCTGCCCACACTGTTTTGATCTACGGCCGTCAACCATAAAAGACTTGACAGGAGGGACTAAGATGGCAGGTATTAAGATCTTAGAAGGTAAATATATCGCAACAATGGACATCTATCCTCAACAAGCAAAGGAGTTCAATCGCATATATCCATTCTATGAATTCTTAAAACAGGGAAGGTTTACGACCACACAATGCAAAGATTGTGGTCACCAGGCCTTCCCTCCGAGAGTCGTTTGTCCAAAATGTCTTTCAGAAAATTTAGAATGGGTGGATTTACCTACAAAAGGCACGGTCAAGGTCGTTACGGAGGAGGAAGTCGGAGTTCCCCTGGGATTCGAAACGCCTCTGATCCATGCTCTCATTGATTTAAGAGGAAAGCTGAGCCTATTTACCCGGATTGTAAATTGTAAGCTTGGGCAGCTCAAAGAGGGAGATGAAGTAGAACTCCGGGTCTTTCCAGTAGACCCTGTTCCCATACAGATTGGAAAGGATGTTATTCTTAACGAACGGGTATTTTACGCCTTCGAACCAGTAAAGAAGCAGTGAATCGCGCTGGTGATTGGAGATTAAAAATCGTGTCTACTCAACAAAATGATGAGGAAGCAAAAATAGTCGATGGGTTTCGATTTATACCACCAGGATTGAGAGCGTGGATTCGGAGCTCCATCCCAGAAGGTGATCTCAAGGGATTCATTCCTTGGACGCCAATGGCTAAACCCTTGAGTCAAACGACCCTTGCCGTGGTGACCAGTGCTGGTATCAGTTTGAAAACTAATCCTCCTTTTGATATGGAAAAGGAAAAAAAGGAGCCAACATGGGGTGACCGCTCTTATCGAATGATACCGAGAGGGACCACTGAGAAGGATGTCGACGTCAACCACCTCCATATTAATACCAACTATATCAAACAGGACATTAATGTCATCCTTCCTCTGGCCCGGATGGCTGAATGTGAGCAAGAGAAAATCATTGGCCGTCTTGCCCCTACCTCCTATTCCTTTTACGGTTTTCAATGGCAGAATATCGACTTCTTAAAGGAAGCTATCGAACCCATTTCCAAGAAGATGAAACTAGAAGGGGTAGAGGCTGTCCTCATGACACCGGCCTGACCCTTCTGTTGCCAGTCCGTTGGACTAGCTGCCAGGTTTTTAGAGGAGGCTGGATTTTCTACTGTTGTTCTCACACCCACCCATGAATTTCACCGAGCGGTAGGAATACCCCGATCAGCCGCCATTGAATATCCTTACGGCAGGCCAGTGGGACAAGTGGGAGACCGAGAGGGTCAAAGGAAAGTTCTGCTGAAGACTCTTGAGGTTCTCGAAAAGGCCAAAAAACCAGGGGAGGTCTGGCATTTGCCTTTTACCTGGCCGGAGGAACCCAAAAAGACAGATTGGCAACCGCCAGAGATGTCTCCTATAGTTAAATTTTTTTTGGAAGATATCAAGAAAGTAAGACAACGTGAAGCTGAAAAAATTTAATCAAAAGGGAATAACCCAAAAATCAATTTAAAAGGAGGTAAAATTTTATGAAACTCATTGGGAAATTGACCAAGGCGAGGGGCGTGTTCATCATTGTATCGATAACTGTTCTATTGGGCTTTGCTGCTATTGCCTTTGCCCAAAAACCTACATCTTCGGCTCCACCCATTGTGATTGGGATATGTACTTCTTTAGGATTTTTGGAGGGATATGAATGCAAATATTCCATTGAGATGGCTGTGAACGAGATTAATGCTAAAGGAGGAGTGAAAGTAGGGGGAGAAATGCGGCCATTCAAGATTGTGGAGGCAGACTCGAGAGATTCGGAACCTGGCTTACCTGTTAGTGAAGCTTTGATGGCCTATGAAAAATTGATTTTGAGTCACAAGCCTCATGCCATCATCCCTGGTTTTTTTACATCTGAAGCTACACTCGCTAGCATGGATATCACTACCAAACATAAGATTCCTTATTTAGCCACTATTGCCATGAGCCCAAAATTCCAGGAAAAGATATTGGAGAATTATGAAGCTTACAAATATAATTTCCGTCTCAGCTACAATTCCGTTTATTTCGCCAATGCTTACCTTGGAGTCCTTAAGATGATCAATGAAGAATTTGGCTTCAATAGTGCGTTCATTTTAAATGAGGAAGCCCTGTGGGCTAAAGCGATAGCGGGCATCGCGCAAAAATGGCTTGAAGGACAAGGGTGGAAGGTAAATGGCGTTCAGACATATCCCAAAGGCATGTCCGATTTCTCCGCGCCTCTTCTTAATATCAAAAACAGCAAGACGCAAGTCATCATATTCATATCTAGCCGACCCGAAACCGTAACGTTTGCCGATCAATGGCGGTCTATGAAGATACCGGCACTGCTCACTGGTATGCTGCCCCCTCTCTGCGGTGAAGACGTTTGGCAAGTCCATAAAGGCAAAGTGAAAGGGATTATAGCCATTGCGGAGCCTAGTATTATTCCAGTTAATGCTGTTCCTGCCTCTGAAAAATTTTATGCGGCTTATAAGAAAAAGGTCGGGAAGGCCCCCGGATCATCCCATGGCCCTGGACCAGCCTATGACTCGGTCTATATTTTGAAGGAGGCCATTGAGCGTGCAGGGACACTTGATGGTGATAAGCTGGTTGAAGAAATTAAGAAAACAGATAGAAAAGGGGTTGTCGGCAGGATGAGATTTGGAAAAGACCATCAGGTGCCATACGGTACTAATCCTGAAGAGGAAGGATTAATCGTCAACTTTCAATGGCAAGATCCTGGTAAGAGAGTCATCATATATCCGAAAGCTGTTGCCACAGGGAAAATTCAGCTTCCTCCTTGGATGGAGAAAAAATAAATTACAGGGATCATCATTGAGTTTAAAAATTTACTCTGCTTCAAAACAGGAGGTAGCCCCACCTACTTAGAGGGCGGGGCTACCCGAAGTCTTCAGGAATTTGAAAACGGCTTAAGTAAAGGAGATCGAACCGATGTTAGGAATGCTAATATACGGCCTAATCAATAGTGCTGTATTCATGCTCATGGCCATAGGGTTCAGTCTTACTTTCGGCATCAGCGGCGTGGCAAATTTTGCTTACGGGGCATTTTATGTAACGGGAGCCTATATCGCTTGGCAATTAATTAATACTTTAGGATTGAGCCTTGTCATCTCGATTATCGTCTCCGCAATCATTACGGGGCTGTTCGGTGCCCTCTTATATTGGTTTGTCCTGTTCCGTATAAGGGGCCTTCTTCTGTCCGAGATAATAGCCACTTTTGGAATAGGGATAGGGATGCTGGAGCTTTATCGAAGCATCGGTCTTAGCGGACATAGCTACAAGCTTCCGACTTTAGTAGATGGTAGCATTGAAATTTTAGGAGTATATGTGGATTATCAGCGTCTCATCATTATAGGTGTAGCGGCGGTCTTAGTTTTTTTCCTTTGGTTTTTCAGTCATCATACCAAAATGGGTTTGGCTTTCAGGGGGATAGCTCAGAATGAGCGCACTTCGCTCGCCTTTGGTATAGAATCTGAGTTTACAGCTATGGTCAGTATGGGTATGGGGTGTTGCTTAGCCTCTCTGGCTGCTGCAGTCATAATACCCTTATCTTTAATTCAAGTTGAAGAAGGAAGTAATGTGCTAATTCTTGCCCTTGCCGTTGGAATTGTCGGGGGGATGGAAAGCATTGCAGGGGTTATTCTTGGAAGTCTCATTTTCGGATACGCTCAGATGGCCGTGGCTACTTACTTTAATCCCCACTATACCGTGATCGTGATGCTGGCAACGATTCTCATAGTTTTAGTGATAAAGCCTTCAGGTCTTTTCGGTAAGTTTAAAGAACTTGAAGAAAGGGTTTAAGCGCCGATGACGCGGAATCTGAGAAAAGATAAGGGATCTGATACAACATATCGAAAAGAGAGATTGGATCGGTGCATCAAAGCAAGGTCTGATACTATCTATGCACTGAGTTCTTACAGAGAGGCACTCTATCTACTATTCCCCCGAGGGGTGACCATCGTTGGATTACTCGTCCTACCATTACTATTGCCCGAATATTGGACCAAAGTTCTTGTTATGACCTGTGTCGTCGCTCTCTTAGCTTTAAGTTGGGATTTTATAGCCATGGCGGGGATGTTTTCTCTTGGGCAAACTCTGTTCTTCGGTGTGGGAGCCTATCTCGCTGGCGCTCTCAATTATTACTTGCACCTTTCTCCTTTTTTTACCATTCCCATGGGTACATTAGGTGGAGCTATTTTTTGTACCATCCTGATCTTACCCGTCCTGAGGTTAAGAGGCATTTATTTTGCGATGGTGACTTTTGTCTTACCCCTCTTATTGATCAGAATAATCGAAATGACTGGGATTTTTGGAGGGGTTGAAGGCCTGAGCGCTTTATCTCCGCTACCCAATCTTTGGTTAGCAGCATATTTGATCATAGCCGTTTTTCTCGTATGTCTTTTTGGATATCGTAGATTGATGGATACAGACTATGGATTGATATTAAAAGGGATTAAGAATAACGACCTAGCGGTGATGAGCAGAGGAATTAATATTTATTGGTATAAAGCTCAGGCACTCCTAATAGGTTCCTCAGCGGCAGCATTTGCTGGCGCTTTTGTAACCCATCATTACAGATTTGTGGGCTTACCAGCCTTCAGTATGGATTACACCATACTGCCTATTGCCTGCACCGTAGTTGGAGGTCCCGGCACCTTTGCAGGGGCTACCTTTGGTGCTTTCATTTTAATGCCCCTTACCGAATTATTACGAGCCATTGGAACCTGGAGAGTGGTTCTCTATAGTTTTTTCATGGTGGTATTCATTATCTTGGTTCCAGAGGGAATTTTTCACTATTTACAGAGGAAATATCACCAAATTGAGCGATTGGTGAAGACGGAGTAAGGGATGGGAGAGGATTTAATATTAAGAGTAGAAAAACTCCATAAGTCATTTGGTGGTGTGCAAGCTGTATTGAATGTCAGTTTTAATTTAGAAAAAGGGGATCTTTTGGGGATTATTGGGCCAAATGGTTCTGGTAAAAGTACACTGGTCAATCTGATCACAGGTTTTGTAAGGCCTGATTCGGGAAAGGTCTTTTATCATGGGAAGGACATCACCGCCAAAAAACCTTACACAATAGCTAACCTTGGAATTGCACGTACCTTTCAAATGCCAATGCCTTTCCACGAGCTCCCTGCTTTTAAGAATCTTATCATTCCACTATGTGCTCCGAGGGTGAAGAAAATTCGTGGAGGTAAATATGGAGAAAGGGATGATATTGCTATCGATCTACTAGAGGAAGTAGGCTTTGAGCGTGACTCTGCAGTACCTTTTAAGACAGCTGGCAGTCTTCCGCATGGTTACCTTAAACGTTTGGAGTTGGCTCAATGTATGGCTCTCCAAGCAGATGTTATAATTCTGGATGAGCTCTTTTCAGGAATGAGCATGGCAGAGGTGGCTAGTACCCTACCGATCGTTGAAAAGTTAAAAACAGAAGGCAAGACCTTGATCATGATTGAGCATCGCCTGAAGGAGCTTTTTAGGATTGCCAACCGGGTAATGGTTCTGAATTTTGGACAAAAAATCGCCGAAGGCCTCCCAAATGAAGTCATGGAAAACGAAGGAGTGAAGAAGGCTTATCTCGGATCTGAGGTTTAATCACATGGGCGTGATGCTCGAAATAAAAAATCTGATGGTATTTTATGAGAATGCTCTGGCTTTGAACGATTTTAATTTAGAGATTCAGGAAGGGGAGTTTGTGAGTGTTCTGGGTTCTAACAGCGCAGGGAAGACAACCTTAATGAACACTATCTCTGGCTTGATTGAGGACATGAAGATAAAAGAAGACAGAAAGGGCGGAGTCAGGATCACCGTACTCGGCGAGCTCTTTTTTCAAGGAGAAGAAATTCTAGAGTCGAAACCAAAACATAGAGTGAAAAAAGGTATCGTTTTGGCTCGTGAAAGACACCCCATCTACCGGGATAGTGATGTTATGGAGAACCTAAGGATTGCTGGATACTTACGTAAGGATAGTGAGGTTAAGGAAAGATCCTATTTCGTTTTTAATCTTTTCCCACAATTGACAAAGTTGAAGAATAGGAAAGCAGGGTTTTTGAGCGGTGGTGAACAGCAAATGTTAATCATAGCTATGGCTTTAGTAGCAAAGCCTAAGCTTTTACTTCTTGATGAACCACTGCTTGGATTGAGCCCAATGCTTCAAGTTCATCTGGTTGAAGCGATGAAGAATATTAATCGAGAAGGGATCACCTTGCTAGTTACGGAACAATTTGCTAGGCCCCTTCTGCCTTATATCGATCGGGGATATATATTAGAAAACGGTATGCTCACTTTAACAGGCACAGGAGAGGAGCTGATGAACAATCCAGAGGTGAAGGCCGCGTATTTCGGCGTTTAATGGAGGCATGGATTGATGGAAGGGCTACCCAGCGATACGGTTTATGGATATTTTGAAGGAACGGCTGATAAATTTCATAACAAGATAGCATTGATTTACCTTGGGAAGAAGTATAGTTATACCGAGCTGAAAGAGCTGATTGAGCGATTTGCAGTGTCTCTGCAGGAGTTGGGTGTCAAAAAATATGATAAGGCTATTTTATATCTCTCCAACATTCCCCAATGGATTATTGCCTGGTTCGGGTTATTGCGATTAGGGGCGATACCTGTCCCCATTAGTCCTATTTACACACCCGTTGACCTAAAATATATGGCTAATGATAGCGGGTCTGAAACAATCATCTGTATGGATACAAATTTTGGGTATGTGGAAAATGCTCTGCCCGAAACCTCTGTGAAAAGAGTGATCGTTACCACAATGGTGGAGCTTCTTCCATTATGGAAGAGGCTTCTGGGAAAGGCATTCAATAGGGTTCCGGAAGGCAAATTTTCGCTGGGGAAAGACACTTATAGTTTTAAAGAGTTACTGAAGAATAGAAGTTCATCACCTTTGCAGTCTTATAAGTCCATCGGCATCCATGGCGATGACCTGGTTGAAATGCTTTATACTGGCGGAACGACAGGATTTCCCAAGGGCGTACCTTTCTCAAATATCAATCTTCTCAATGCTTGCCTCACACAAAGGGCAATGAGTGAACCGGTGATCCCTAAGGGAGAGGACATCATCGTTCAGGGAGCTCCGCTTTTCCATGCCCTTGGGCAAGCGTTGACAATAGGAGACATGCTTGTCGGTGATACTTGTGTCCTATTGCCCAGAGTCGATTTAGATGGCTTGTTTGATCACATCCAAAGGTATAGAGCAACCACGTTTTTTGGTGTTCCTGTTATGTACAGAATGATTCTGGAACACAAGAGGTTAGATTATTACGATTTAAAGTCACTCAAATACTGTTTCTGCGCTGGTGATGTCCTGCCTTTGGAGATAGCTAAAAGATGGTTAGATAACTATGGTATTCCTATCTCTCAAGGATATGGTGCAACAGAGACTTGCGCTGGGGTATCCTTAACCCCAGCTAACGAAGTACCACCAGAGGGTAGTGCGGGCAAGTTACTACCCGGTAAGGAGATTAAGCTTGTGGACCCGGACACCCTTGAACCTGTTCCATCTGGGGAACCAGGGGAATTGTTGGTTTACTCTGATCATATGGTGACAAGTTATTGGAACAAGCCTGAGGAGACTGCAGCGTGTTTTATTAATATGGATGGAAGATTGTGGTATAGAACAAAAGACATCGTTCGCATCGATAAAGATAGCTGGCTTTTTTTCCTGGATAGATCTATGGACACGATTAAACATAAGGGTTATCGCATCGCTGCCTCGGAAATCGAAATGGCATTGCAAGAGCATCCTGCCGTGATCGCTTCATGTGTCGTAGGAATCCCAGATACTAAGGTAGGTGAAAGAATAAAGGCCTTTGTCATTCTTAAGGAAGATGTGAAGGGTGTGACTGGGTATGATCTCATAAAGTGGTGCCGAACAAGGCTTGCTCCATACAAAATTCCTCAATACATCGAATTCAGAGATATGTTGCCAAAGTCGAAAGTAGGCAAGCTTCTTAGGCGCGAAGTTAGGAGTGAAGAGAAGAGGAGGGGGGAGACTTAAATACCCTTACATCGTTTTGTGGCCAACAATGGGAAAAGGAGTTTTTTATGGATTTTGAACTGACCAATCGGCAAAAACAGATCCGTTTAGCTGCTCGAGAGTTTGCCGAAGGTGAATTCCCGGGAATTGGTCAAGATTGTGAAGCCAAAGAAGATTTCCCAAGAGAAATCGTAAAAAAAGCGGCCGAGTTAGGTTTCATTGGTGCCTTTATCAAAAAGGAATATGGAGGCCTTGGGTTAGGCTTTTTTGAGCACGCCATCATCTTAGAGGAGTTCTGGAGAATTGATCCTGGACTTGGACAAGTATTATGCTCAATGACCATTGGTGCAGAGGAGCTGTTATTCTTTGGCACTGAAGAACAGAAAAAAAAGTACCTACCGCCTTTGGTCAGAGGGGATTGGATTATGGGTATTTCGATCACCGAACCTGAGGCAGGCAGCGATACAGCTTCTGTAACCACCACAGGCAAAAAGCTAGGGGATGAATATGTGATAAACGGCAATAAGGTGATGATCACCAATGGTACCATAGCCAATTACATCTTGGTCTTCTGTTTAACCAATCCTGAAGCGGCCTCTAAATCGAAGCGCCATAGTTTTATTCTTGTAGAAACGGATCGAGAGGGATATAAAGCCGATAGGATCCATGGAAAGATGGGAATTCGTGCCTCTGACACAGCCAACATCTATTTCAACAATGTGAGGGTTCCAAAGGAAAATTTAGTCGGGGCTGAAGGAAATGGATTCCCCCAGTTAATGAGATTCTTCGACCACTCCAGAGCCTTTGTGGGTGCTCATGGAGTGGGTCTTGCACAAGGCGCCTTAGAGCAGGCGATCAATTATGTGAAGAAGAGAAAACAGTTTGGGAAGACCATTGGATCTTTTCAGGTTACCCAGTTCAAAATTGCTGAAATGGCCACACTGATCGAGACAGCCAGGTCTTTGGTGCATAAGGCCTGTTGGTATCTCGATCATGGGAAGCCAAACACCCAATTATCAGCCATGGCAAAGTGGTGGGCGGGTAATGTTGCGGTAAAGGTCGTTGACGAAGCACTTCAGCTTCATGGCGGATATGGATACCTCGATGACTACCCTATCGAACGCTTCTACCGCGCGGCCAAGATACTCGAAATCTATGAGGGTACGAAGGAAATTGAAAAGATGACCATTGGTCGCCAAATTGCAGGACCAGCTTAAGAGACCTTTTGCGGGACATTCTTTCGCATTACTTTGCGATGGGATACTCAAATTGCTACCATGATAATCTTCAAAACTCCTTCTATTTCTCCGATCATTTTACTAAGCTAAAATCTTTTAATCGTTGTAAACACCAGCGCTTCATTTTATAATTGGAGCGTTGTAAAGGGAGCAAATTCATGGACTTTGAACTGACCAATCGCCAGAAACAGATCCGTTTAGCCGCCCGGGAGTTCGCCGAAGGTGAACTGGTCCCCATTGGCAAAGAGTGTGAGACCAAAGGAGAATTTCC
>Ga0315281_10012235_pt1 | contig 11714 bp, 11 predicted proteins | sample YL17G07_0_MG_FD_204540 | JGI IMG/M metagenome (GOLD analysis project Ga0315281, IMG submission 204540) | Sediment microbial communities from Yellowstone Lake, YNP, Wyoming, USA - YL17G07_0 | ecosystem: Environmental > Aquatic > Freshwater > Lake > Sediment | place: USA: Wyoming | collected... | reverse complement strand
GAGAGCAGAAAGTCGGAGTGAACTGACATCTCCATTGATCCGGCTCCGCAACCCATTGTCGAGTGCCCCGACCGCCGCGTGTTGGAAGATTCGGTCTGCGACCGCCGCGACGTCGTCAGCTATGAAACCCCATGCTTGCGCTATGCTCATCAAGGCGTTTCTCCTGATGGTCGTTTCACCCGGGGCATCTTATCGAAATCTCTGTGCCGTAAGCTAGCGATCAGAGCGGGAACTGCCGGCGGTGTCGCATTTGCGACTCCGAAGGGCAAAAGTCCTCCCCGCACTCTCAGCTATTCTGTAATCGAAGAGTTGGGCTTAGACCCAGTCCAGGGCGCCGCGCTTCCAAATCCAGATGTAGCCCACAATCAGGATACCGAGAAAGACGAGCATCTCCACCAGCCCCAACAGGCCTAACACCTGGTACTGGACGGCCCAGGGGAAAAGGAAGACCGTTTCCACGTCGAAGATCACAAACAGGATGGCGACAATGTAAAAGCGCACGGTGTACCGGCCGCGGGAGTCAGACTCGGGCGTGATACCGCACTCATACGGCATGATTTTTTCGGCGGAGGGCACGGGCGTCGGACGGAAGAACTTGGCAAGCCATAACACCACGATGGGGAAAGCGGCCGCAATCGCAAAAAAGATCAGAATGGGACCGTAGAGCCTAAGCACCTTGATTTCTCCTGCGCACGACGAGTGTTCATGATAGCACAGGAACCCCACCGCCGGCCAAGATAACCACCGCACCGAACGAACGCGGCCGGAACCGCGCTCCCCAACTACTCTGCGTGTTCAGTGCGGCCCCGGAGGAGGTCGATGACGTGGGGCAACAGTTCCACGATGCTGGCGAGTGATTCGTGCGCTCCGCGTGGACTCCCCGGTAGGTTGACAATCAGCTTGCCGTTTCTCACTCCCACCAACCCACGCGAAAGGGCCGCCCGGCGATTGTTCCTTGAGCCTTCAGCTCGCATCAATTCCGCCAAGCCGGGAATTTCCTTCTGGACCACCGCCCGCGTGGCTTCCGGCGTCACGTCGCGGGGGCCGAGGCCCGTGCCCCCCGCCGTGAATACGGCATCGCAGTCGCCCCCGTTCGTCCACGTTTCCAGGCAGTTGCGGATTTTGTCGGCGTCGTCGGGCAGGACTTCGCAGGCAACCACGGTCCACCCGTGGGCTTCGAGCAGTTCGCGCACCCGAGGTCCAGAGCGGTCTTCGCGTTGCCCGCTGGCAGCGGCGTCACTCAGCACGAGGATTTTGGCGCGCGAAGGGTTGGGCATCGAGGGACAGTCTAGGGGGATGCGTTAGCGACGCCCGCCCCCTTTCCAGTCAACGCGGACTAGCCACCGGCGTCCCGGTTGGCCTCGTCGAGCAGTCGGAGGCCCTCCATCATCAACCCTTGCGTGGGCATGGTGGTGGTCTGCTGGGTCGCGGTCTTGGAGAAGTCCAGTTCCCAGTCACCCTCCGTCCAGGTCAAGACCTTGAAGACCGCTTGGTTACCGACCAAATCACCGCAGGTGGCATGCGTCACCTGTCCCTCGACAAAGTACAGGATGCACTCGTCCGCACCGTTGCGAACTATCAAGGCGCAGGTCTTCCGGCCTTGCTCGAGGGACTGCATCCAATCAATGAGGCTCATCTCGCTCAGGCGGCCCGCCACAGTGCCGCCGCGGGCGCCCATCTTCTCCACGCGGGCCTGAAGGAGGCGCGCCGTGATGCGGTGTGCCTGTTCGGCCAGGTCCCGCACGAAAAAGGGCTTCACGAAGTATTCTTCTACTCCCTCCACCACCATGCGCAGGTGCTCGTCAATCTCTTTCTGCGAAGCGAGGAAGACAAAGGGAATGCCCTGGGTCTCCTTGCGGGCCCGCAGCTTCTCGAACAAGGCGCGCCCGTCCATCACCGGCATGGAATAGTCGGAGATAATCAGGTCCGGCTTCAGTTCGATGGTCTTCATCAGGGCGTCCGCGCCGTCGCTGGCGGTGATCAACTCCCCGTACTTCTCCAGGCTGCGCGTGATCAAGGTGAGAATGGTGGGGTTGTCGTCGACGACGAGGATTTTCAGGCCGGCCTGCATGATTCAAAGCCTTTCCCCAAGAACTCGGGTGCAGTTACTCCCTCAGGACCGCGGTGCGCGGTAGGTGCCACTCTTGCCGCCGCTTTTCTCCAGGAGCCGAAGCCGAGTGATTTCGATGCCTCGCTCCAAGGCCTTACACATGTCGTAGACAGTCAAAGCCGCCACAGCCGCCGCCGTCAGCGCTTCCATCTCGACCCCGGTCGGTCCAGTGGAGCGAATCGTCGAAACAATCGAGACACCATCTTTGCACAAATCCGCCCGCACATCAATGTGGCTGAGCAGCAAGGGATGACAAAGCGGAATCAACTCCGCTGTACGCTTGGCGGCGGCGATGCCCGCCACCCGCGCGACTTCCAGCGGATCCCCCTTGGGATTTCGCTTCAGCGCACGTCGCGTGCGCGGAGTCATCTTGACCAGAACACTGGCCACTGCCCGCCGAACCGTCGGCGGCTTCCGGGAAACATCCACCATGCGGATGCGACCCTTGCGGTCGTAATGACTCGGGTTTTTCTGCATCCTTTATTCCCCAGTCAAAGCAAGAAGAAATTCGAAACTCGAAATCCGAAAATCGAAACTCGGCGCACAAGGGTACCTAGTCTTACAAGTTTCGATTCTTCGCTTTTCGAATGTCGCGTCTCCAATGTCGAGTTCCGAATCGCAACCCGCTACGCGGGTTTCGGCAGCACGTCCACCCAGTCCCCGGCCGCCAGCTCCGTCTGCTGGGGGTGAACCACCAGGAAGCAGTTCGCCGCTGCCACTCCCACCAGGTCCCCCGAACCCTGCCAGCCGACTAGATCCACCACCGGCTCCCCGTTCTGAACCTCCACCCGCGCGGGCATGAACGCCGTCAGCCCAAGCGTGTGATCGTACGGGCGTCCCAAGCGGGCACGCAGGAAGGTCAGGGATTCGAATTGGCCGCCCCCCAGCATCGCGATCGCCGGCCGAACAAACAGCTCAAAAGTCACATAAGTGGAGACCGGATTGCCCGGAAGCCCAAAAAAGAACTTCGTACCACACCGGCCGAACACCAACGGCTTCCCGGGGCGCATCGCCACGCCTTGGATGAAGAACTCGCCGCCCAGTTCGCTGAGAACCTGGCCAACGAAGTCATACTTACCCATGGAGATCCCGCCGCTCAGGAGCAACAGATCCGATTCCAACCCTTCCAGAATCAGGCGGCGGAGCACCTCTTTCTGGTCTGGCGCAATGCCCAACGGCCGGGGGACGCCGCCCGCCGCCACGACCTGCGCCGCGAGCGTCACGGCGTTGCTGTTGCGGACCTGGAACGATCCCGGCGGCGCATCGAACGGCACAAGTTCGCCCCCGGTGAGAAGAATGGCTACTTGCGGCCGCAGGAAAACCCTGATGTGCGCTCGGCCCACCGAAGCGAGCAATCCCATCTCACCCGCCCCCAAACGTCGCCCGCGAGGAAGCACGACCCTTCCCTTGGCTGCCTCGGTCCCCTGCCGCACGACATTTTCATTCGGGCTAACCGCGCGTAAGACCTCCACCCGCGAACCCTGGGCACGCACGTGCTCGATCATCACGACCGCGTCGGTCCCTGTGGGCAGTGGCGCACCGGTCATGATTTGCACGCATTGGCCGGGGCCGGTGGTGCCCGGGAAAGACTCGCCCGCGCGCACCTCGCCCACACACTCGAGCGTTGCCGGGGCAGCGCTCACGTCAGCGGACCGGACAGCATAGCCATCGCGTGTGGAGCGGTTGAAGGGCGGGTAGTCGCGGTCCGCCACCACGTCTTCGGCCAGGACCCTGCCGTGTACCCGGTCGAGAGGCAGCGTCTCGGTCGGCGGGTTCGGATTCGCCTCGCTCAGTTTCTCCCTCACCGTCGCGAGAGCCCGTTCGAAGCTAAGCATGGTTAGAGAAGCAAGAAGTCAGGAGCCAGAAGCCGGCTGTCTGATTCCGTTTCCCAGATCCGGGGCTGACAGACTGCTAACGGCTGACTACTGACCACCCGTCTTTCAGCCAGGTCGTCTGGTCGCGCTGCGGGCCGGTCGAAACCATGGCGATCTCGACGCCCACCTGACCAGAGAGAAAGCGAAGATAGTCCTTGGCCTTTGCCGGAAGTTGCGCGTAGTCGCGCAGCCCAAATGTGGACTGCTGCCAGCCGGGCAGAACGTGGTAGCGGACTCTCAACTCCGCGACAACTTCAACTTCGGCTGGAAATTCAGAAAGCGGCTCCCCGCGGTATTCGTATTCTACGCCCACGGGGATCTCAGCGAGATGATCGAGGATGTCGAGCTTGGTGATCACCAGGGCGCGCAAATGATTCAGCCGCGCGCTATAGCGCAGCGCCGGGGCATCAAACCAGCCGCAGCGGCGCGGGCGCCCCGTGACCGCGCCGTACTCGGCGCCCCGCTCGCGCAGCTTCTCGCCCTCCGGCCCCAGGGCTTCGGTGGGAAAGGGGCCGCTGCCCACCCGTGTAGCGTAGGCTTTGGAGACGCCGACCACCGCGTCAATCCGCGTCGGGCCGACACCCGTGCCTGTGCAAGCCCCGCCCGCTGCCGCGCTGGAAGACGTCACGAAGGGATAGGTCCCGTGGTCCACGTCCAGCATGGTTCCCTGCGCGCCCTCAAAGAGCACACGCCTGCCGCGGTTCATCTCGCCATTCAGGTAGGCGGAAACATCCGCGAGGTAGGGCACCATGCGTGAGGCCATCTGATAGTAGCGTTCCGCCAGCCCGTCTGCCTCGAGCACCGCGCTCGGGAAAAGCGCTGAAGCCAGACGGTTCTTCTCCGCTACAAGTTTGGCGCATTTCCGGCGAAATACGTCGGCCTCGCGCAGGTCGCCTGTCCGCAGGCCGCGCCGTCCAGCCTTGTCTTCGTAGGCAGGTCCGATCCCTTTCGCCGTGGTGCCGATCTTGGCTCCGCCGCGCGCCTGCTCGGCCGCCACTTCGTGACTGCGGTGGTAGGGCAAAATCAGGTGCGCGCGGTCGCTCACCAGCAGGCGCTTTCCCACCGTCACCCCGGCCTTCTCAATCATTTCCACTTCGCGCAGCAAGGATTCGGGATCAATGACGACCCCGTTGCCGATGACGGCCGTCTTGTCGGGCCGGACGATGCCGCTGGGAAGGAGTTGGAGGACAAATTTCTGCCCGTTGACGACAACGGTGTGCCCCGCATTCGCTCCGCCCTGGTAGCGCGCCACGATGTCAAAGTGCTCCGCCAGGGCGTCCACCACCTTGCCCTTGCCCTCGTCACCCCACTGCGCTCCAACAATCACCACGTTTTTCGACATACCTGTTCGCTCCGGGCTGAGACTGCCCCGCTGGCGGCGCTCCATTCTAACCTGAACGGTTGCTCTTTTTGCGGGTTGACTTGCAGGTCTGCCGCAGGTGTGCGGTCATTCTCTTCTCGCCGCCACCAGCATGGCCCCTGGCGCGACGGCTCAGGCGCCCGACCTGGGCCAGAAGGCTAGAGATGCCTCTCCAGCATCCTGGCGATTACGTCCTGGGAAGTTACTCCGACGAACTGCTGCTGGACTTCACCGTTCTTGAACAGGAGAAGCGTGGGAATGCCGCGGATTTGATAACGGCTGGTGACGGACTGGTTCTCGTCCACGTTCAGCTTGCCGACCTTGGCGCGGGCCGCGTACTCGTCAGCGATGGCCTCCAGGGCCGGCGCCATCATGCGGCAGGGCGCGCACCATTCCGCCCAGAAATCCACCAGCACCGGTTTGTCCGACCTCAACACTTCCGCGTCGAAGTTCTGATCCGTGAACTGCAACGTGTGCTTGCTTCCCATGCTCCCGGGCCCCCTAAGAGTTAGATGCTCCCGCAGCGGCACCGACCTTCGCCTTGGCCTTGTGCAGCGCTTGATAGATCTTGACGTACTGCTTGGCTGAACCTAGCCACGAGAAGTCTTTTCGCATGCCGTTGTGTATCAACTGCCGCCAGGCCTTGGGCTGGCGGTATACCTCCAGCGCCTGCCGGATGGTGGCCAACAAGGCTTCGGGCGCGTACTCGCTGAACTTGAAGCCGGTGCCCGTTTTGCCGTCAAAGGGTTCCACGGTGTCGTCAAGCCCCCCCGTGGCCCGGACCACCGGCACGGTGCCGTATTTCATGCTGTAGATCTGGTTCAGCCCGCAGGGCTCGTAGCGCGAGGGCATCAGGAACATATCTGCTCCCGCCTCAATCTGGTGAGCCAGGGTGTTGTCGTAAGCGATCTTTACCAGGAACTTGTCCGGATACTTCGCGGCCAGATCGCGGAACAGGTCTTCGTACTCCGGCTCGCCCGTGCCCAGCGCCACGATGTAAAGGTCCATGGCCATGAGTTCTTCGGCAACACCGGCAATCAGGTCGAAGCCCTTTTGCCGCGCAAACCGCGAGACAATCCCCATCACGGGGCGCTCGAGCACCGGCTGGGCGACGCCCATCTTCTCCAGCAGCGCCTTCTTGCACGCTTGTTTGCCCTTCAAATCCTGCGGCGTGTAACTTGCAGCGATCAGCTTGTCGGTCGCAGGGTCCCAGGCGCCATAGTCCACGCCATTCACGATGCCTTGCAGCCGATCACTGCGGCTGGTGAGCACGCCCGCCAGCCCGCAGCCAAACTCCGGCGTTTGGATCTCCTCGGCGTACTTGCGGCTGACCGTGGTGATGAAATCCGAAAAGACTATGCCGCCCTTCAGCAGATTCACCTTGCCGTAGAACTCCAGACCCTCGACGGTGAACAGTCCCGCGTGCAAGCCGATCTGCGGCAAGATGTGCGGCGGGAAGTGGCCCTGATACCCCAGGTTGTGGATGGTGAACACTACGGAGGTCTTCTCAAAATACCCATCGCCACCATAGAGATTGCAAAGATAGATGGGCACCAGGGCGGTCTGCCAATCGTGGCAGTGTATGATATCCGGCGGGGTGCCGGAACGCTTCAGGAACTCCAGGCAGGCGAGCGAAAACGCCGCAAAGCGCACGGCGTTGTCGGGGTAATCCTGACCGTTCTCCTGATACAAGCCATCCCGGTCAAAGAAGTCAGGATAGTCCACCAGGTACGTCCGCACGCCCTCGGCTTCGCCTCCATCCTGGATGGACGCAAACCTGAATCCGGAACCGAGCGGCAGGGTCACGCTCTTCAACTGAGGCAGCGACCGGCCGGGCTTGGTCATACGGTACCGGGGCAGCAGAACCTGCACCTCGTGCCCACTCGCCGCCAGGGCCTTGGGCAACGCACCGATTACGTCGGCCAGCCCGCCCGTCTTCGAAAACGGCACACCTTCAGAGGCTGCAAAGGTTATTCGCACGGTACGACTCCGGCTGAAGCAATAGAATCACGGAACTCCGTACGTTAGAGGATGGCCCTGGCAATGTCAAGACGAAAGGCTGCGCGGCGCACGCCAGCGAGCAGCGCGGAGTTGGTGTCACGAGCCGAGTGGCCACGGCGCATCCTCTTGGCCGCGTGTTTTTCACGACCCGCGCGGGCAAGAGCCCACGGCACACCGGGTAGTGCGGTGGCTGCCCTGCTGCGCTAGAATCTTCCCGTGCGCTCTAAGCGCCGACCCAAACTTGGCCAGCACTTCCTGGGCAGCGCCGCCTACCGTCGGCGGATTGCCGAGGCGCTCGACCTCCGCCCCGACGACCTGGTCATGGAGATCGGAGCGGGCCGCGGCGCCATGACCGAACTTCTCGCCGCCCGCGCCGGCCACGTCATCGCCATCGAACTCGATTCCGCCCTGGCCTCGAAACTCGAAGAGCAGCTTCGAACGGACTCGCGGATTGAAGTCCTCCAGACTGACATCCTCTCGGCTGACCTCGCAGCCCTCTGCCGCGAGCGCCAGGCCGAGAAATGCTTTATCTTCGGCAATCTGCCCTACTACATCACCTCGCCGATCCTCCACCACCTCTTTGCCTTTTGGACCTGCATTCGCGCCATGGTGCTGCTGGTGCAGCGTGAGGTTGCGGAAAGGCTGACGGCAACCCCCGGAACGCGCGCCTACGGCTATCTGAGCGTGCTCACCCAGCTTTATTCGCAGCCCCGGATGGTGTTGGGCGTTCCGCCCGGGGCTTTTGTGCCTCCGCCCAAAGTCCACTCAGCGCTCGTCAGTTTTCAAATGCGCTCGCGGCTCCCGGAGTGGCTTGGGGGCGCAGCGACCCCGGCGAAGTCAAGCACCCAACCAGAAACCCAGTTTCTGGACTTTGTGAAACGCTGCTTCGCGCAGAAGAGGAAGAGGCTGCTCAACAACTTGGGGGGCATTCACTCCCGCGCGCGCGTCGAGAAGGAGCTGGCCGGCCTCGAGCTACCGCCCAATATTCGCGCCGAACAACTCACGCTAGAACAGTTCGCCAGCCTGTTTCACCGGCTCCGGTAGAAGAGAGACCAGTTCCCTGCCCTGTCGGCGTTGAGAGGACCCCTGGGGTCCAACAGCGAGATCAGCCCTTCAACTTGCGCGCGAGCTGGGCAACGTGACGGCCCTGGAAGCGCGCGATGGCCAGTTCGTTCTCACTGGGCTGGCGCGAGCCATCGCCGCCGGCCATCGTCGAGGCGCCGTAGGGCGTGCCGCCGGTGATCTCATTCATGTTGAGAAGCCGCTGCTCGGAATAGGGCACACCGACGATGATCATGCCCTGGTGCAGCAACGTGGTGTGAAAACTGGCAATCGTCGTTTCCTGCCCGCCATGTTGGGAAGCGGTGGAGGTGAAGACGCTTCCCAGCTTGCCGATGAGCGCGCCCTTGGCCCAAAGTGACCCCGTCTGATCCAGGAAGTTGCGCATCTGCGCGCACATGTTTCCGAAGCGGGTGGGCGTGCCGAAGATGATGGCGTCGGCCTCGGCTAGCTGCTCGGGCTTGGCCACCGGAATGTGAGCAAAGGCCGCGCGGGCCGCCCTTGCGCCGCTGCTTTCCAGCACTGAGTCGGGGACGATCTCCGGAACCTGATAGAGGCTCACCTCCACATCCTCCACCTCGCGTGCTCCTGCCGCGACCGCCTCGGCCATCTTGTAGATATGCCCGTACATGCTGTAGAAGACAATCTGGACTCTGGTTGCCATTTCCTGCCTCCCTTAGCTTCTCGCCGCTCTTGCAACCAAGTTCATCCCCACGGAATAGTACCATCGGTTGGCCTCAAATTCATTCCCAGTGAACCTGGACGTGCGAGAATCCGCGACGGCCCTCAGCTCCTTTATCTCAGCCCCAAGGTTCGCCTCAAGCGCTCCCAAGCTTTCTGGCCGCAAGAGGCAAGGATACTCATGGCCGCGCCGGAGGGTCAGTTACATAAGCAAGAAGAGGGGAACAAAAACCGACGGATCATGTGCTGCAAAAACTGGACGTCCTGACAAGCTAACGACAGTTGTGTCAAACGGGCAACCACGGCCGTGGACTGCGGCCCAAGATGTTCTTCCACCTCCTGTAGCAGACTTTCGCTTCGCAATCCTCGATTGTCGCCTCCATCTTAGGTTATCCCTTCTTTTCTCCTGCTGACTCGGAAGGTCGTCAGAGCCCGGCGGGGGAACCTTTATAATGAGAATTCTGCCCTAACGCACTGTCTCGCTTTGGGAGTGCAACCCAACCCGGTTTTGCCATCCCATTGCGCGGGCTCGGGCGGAGTGGGGGCAAGCTCTCGGGTTGGCACCTCGCACGGGCGGCGCGTCGTGTCGGCGTAGAGCCAGGTGGTGAGCCGACCGCACTGGTTGCACAGCCGGTCGAGGCGCCCCGTCGCTTCCAGCACATCGACTTCCACCAGGGTCAAAACGATGAGGCTCTGCTTGCTACAACTCTGGCATTGAAGCAGAGCTCCCGCCCGCGCTCCCTGGAACTCCAGGGGGGGCGGGAAACTCGATGCCCCAGATGTTGCGTTCCAGCTCCAGGCATTCCACGCCCCACTGGAATATCTCCCCCGCCTCGGTGCGTGCCAGTCCGACAACGCGGAAATCAGCCTCCGCATAGCTCTCCAGGTTGACGATCCGAACGGTGTCATCCGTAGCCACGCGATGCTTCAACCGAATAAGGGCTCCCGTGCGGTTCAGCATGACGGGGTGTGTGTCTTCCGTGAACGTGCCCGTCCGGGGGTCGAATCCCATGACGCGAATGGGTATCGTCAGGAGAAGTCGTTCGGAGGTTCTTTGCTCGGCGGAACTCATCTGCCGAGGGACACGGGGAACGGGTCCGCCCTTCCCCCTCTCGGCCTAAACGCGGCTGACACAATACCCCACTGGGCCTAACTTTTCAACACCTGGGGGAGGTCAAAGAAAGTGGCTTGGGTGACCTAGTGAATTCGCTGGTGGGCCTGGGTAGAGTTGAACTACCGACCTCACCCTTATCAGGGGTGCGCTCTAGCCACCTGAGCTACAGGCCCGGAAGCTTACCGATGGCAGGTCTGACTCGGCCGCGCCGCGAGCCTGACCGCAATTACTCAGTATAAGCTCAGCGGCGTCGGCACGCAAGTCCTTCGTGGAGGGAACGGAGCTTGCCCGCGATCGCGCGCTCCTGCGGATGGCCTTTGGTGCCGGCTTGTGGTAAAAGGGAAGGTCAGGGCACGCGCTCCGCCAACCGCAGAACCGGCTCCGCTTGGACGCAGACTTCGGGGTCGAGAAAGCCGCTCATGCCAGACGTAGGCAAAGACGTTCTCCCGAACGGCCTCACGCTCCTCACCGAGGCCATGCCCGCGGTGCGTTCTGTCGCCTTAGGCATCTGGCTGCGCAGCGGCTCTCGCCAGGAACACGAGGAGGAGAACGGCATCTCGCACTTCCTCGAGCATATGCTCTTCAAAGGCACAAAGAACCGCACGGCGGAGGAAATCGCGCGCTCTGCCGATTCCGTCGGCGGCCATCTCGACGCCTTCACGGCCAAGGAATGCGCCAGCTTCTCCACCAAGGTTTTGGACGAGCACCTGCCGCGGGCCTTCGACGTGCTGGCCGACCTGGTCAAGAACCCGCTCTTCCGGCCCGAGCACATTGCCAAAGAACGCCAGGTTGTTCAGGAAGAGATCAAGATGGTGGAAGACACGCCCGATGACCTGGTGCACGAGATCTTCACGCAAACCTACTGGCGCGGGCACGCCCTGGGCCGTCCGATTCTGGGCACGCGGCAAACCGTGGGGCGTTTCGAGCGCGAGCAACTGCTCGACTATTTCCAGCGGCATTACACGCCCGGCAACATGCTCATCGCCGCAGCCGGGCACGTGGAGCACGCGCAGGTAGTAGAGCTGGCCGCGAAGGAATTCGGCGACGCTGCTGTGGGCGCGCGCCTGGAGGAAGGTCCAGCGCCGGTTGCCCACCCGCACATCAAGCACCGGCGCAAGAAGGAGCTCGAACAAGTGCACATCTGCATCGGCGCTCCGGCCTATCCGCAGACCCACGCGCGGCGCTTTGCCTGCTACATCCTCAACACGGTGCTGGGGGGCGGAATGAGCTCGCGGCTGTTCCAGAACATCCGCGAAAAGCGCGGCCTGGCCTACGCGGTCTTCTCGAACCTGAACTCCTTCCGCGACGTTGGCTGCCTGAGCGTTTACGCCGGCACCGCCAGCCAGAACGCGCGCGAGGTGGTGCGTCTGATTGTGGAAGAGTTCCGCTGCTTGAAGGAAACGCCGCTCAGCGACGAGGAACTCCAACGCGCCAAGGATTACCTGAAGGGCAGCCTGCTGCTGAGCCTGGAGTCCACGATGAGCCGCATGGCGAATCTGGCGCGCCTGGAGATGT
>Ga0315281_10012234_pt1 | contig 11714 bp, 6 predicted proteins | sample YL17G07_0_MG_FD_204540 | JGI IMG/M metagenome (GOLD analysis project Ga0315281, IMG submission 204540) | Sediment microbial communities from Yellowstone Lake, YNP, Wyoming, USA - YL17G07_0 | ecosystem: Environmental > Aquatic > Freshwater > Lake > Sediment | place: USA: Wyoming | collected... | reverse complement strand
TGTACGCCAACGCGGAACTGCTGCGCGGCATGGACGCCAAGGTGCTGGAGCAGATCGCCAACGTGGCGCGCCTGCCGGGCCTGGTCGGCGCGGCCATGACCATGCCCGATGCGCACTGGGGCTACGGCTTTCCCATCGGCGGCGTGGCTGCGTTCGATGCCGAAAAAGGCGGCATCATTTCGGCGGGCGGCGTCGGTTTCGACATTTCCTGCGGCATCCGCTGCCTGCGCAGCAACCTCGACCTGCCGACGATCGCGCCGCGCCTCCCGCGGCTTGCCGACGTGCTGTTTCGCGCGATTCCCGCCGGCGTCGGCGAGGAGGGGCAGATCAAGCTGTCCCCGGGCGAACTCGACGCCGTGATGCGCGGCGGCGCGCAATGGGCGCTGCGCCACGGCTACGGCGTGGCGGCGGACCTGGAATACATCGAAGAGCACGGCTGCATCGCCGGGGCCGTGCCGGCCGAAGTGTCCGATCTGGCCAAACGCCGCCAGCGCGGCGAAATGGGAACGCTGGGCTCAGGCAACCACTACCTCGAGATCCAGGTGGTGGAGCGCATCTTGGATGCGGCAGCCGCCGAGGCCTATGGCCTCGCCGCAGGCCAGGTGCTGGTGGCTATCCACTGCGGCTCGCGCGGACTCGGCCACCAGGTCGGCACCGACTATCTGGTCACGCTCGCCAAGGCGGCGGGCCGGCTCGGCATCCGCCTGCCCGAACGCGAACTCGCCTGCGCGCCGATCAAGTCGCCCGAAGGCCAGCAGTACCTGGGCGCGATGAACGCCGCGATCAACATCGCGCTCGCCAATCGCCAGATCCTCACCCATCTCGCGCGTGCCGCTTTTGCCGAAGTGCTGCCGGATGCCGAACTGGAGACGCTGTACGACGTCTCGCACAACACCTGCAAGGTGGAAACCCATGTCGTGGACGGCAAGCCCCGGTTGCTGCACGTGCACCGCAAAGGCGCGACGCGCGCGTTCGGGCCCGGGCATCCGGCGCTGCCCGAGCGCTATCGCGGCGTGGGGCAGCCGGTGATCATCGGCGGCAGCATGGGCACGGGCTCCTGGATCCTCGCCGGCAATCCGGAGCAGCAGAACGGCGCTTTCGCCTCGGCCAGCCACGGCGCGGGGCGCGCCATGAGCCGCCACCAGGCGCTGCGCATATGGCACGGGCGCGAGTTAATCCACGAACTGGCCGCGAACGGCATCCTCATCCGCACGCGCTCCATGCGCGGAGCGGCCGAAGAAGCGCCGGGCGCGTACAAGGACGTGGATCTCGTGGCCGAAGCCACGGAGCAGGCCGGGCTCGCGCGCCGCGTCGCGTTGTTGCGGCCGAAGGCTTGCGTGAAGGGTTAAGTTACCAGGGACGCAACTGGCTGCTGAGCCAATAAGCACGCGGGGTTTCACGTTTTTCGACTACGACGACTGGAGACAACGATGCGGGCAATTGAGATCAACAAGATCGCCAAACGCTACAAGGCGCTGTGCGAACTGGTGCCACTCAAGCCCATCACGAGGAAAGCGGAGTACGAAGCGGCGGTCGAACATCTGAACCAACTGCTCGATGCGGGCGGCGCGAACCAGACGCACCCCCTGGCCGGCTTGGTCGAAGCACTCGGCGAACTGATCCAGACCTACGAAAAGCGCCAAGCACCTATGGCCGAGGCTGAGCCGCGCGAGGTCCTGCGCTACCTGATGACGGAACACAGCTTTAAACAGACCGACCTTGCCGGCATCGCCTCACAAGGCACGATCAGCGACATCCTCGGCGGACGTCGCGAGATCAGCAAGGCGCTGGCGAAGACGCTGGCGGCCAGGTTTCACGTATCCGCAGCGGTTTTTCTTTAAGGTCAAATCGGTTCCCCCGCATTTTTTGACCGCTTAGTGGCGCTGTAGGCACTGGAACTGACGCACACTGCGCGCCGGGTGCGGCTTGCGTGTAAACTCACCTGCGCGCTGGCTCCTCTTTCTCCGAGCGAAAGTAAAACAAATACCAAATGTCGAATAACGAGGCCTTTTCCCGAGTCGTCATCGACGCTCAGCTTGCCGATCAAGGCTGGGATACTCAGGACCAGAACAGCGTCCGCTATGAAGTGACGCTTGGAGACGGCACGCGCGCTGACTACGTCCTCTGCGACCGCTACGGTCATTCGATGGCCGTTATCGAGGCCAAGCGTTTCTCCGTGAATCCCGGCGATGCTGCCGAGCAGGCCAAGGCGTACGCGAAGCAGCTTGGTGTGCCTTACATCTTTCTCGCCAATGGCGCTGAGGTACGCTTCTGGGAGTGGGAGCGTGAGGCCTTCCCTCGACCAGTCAAGACGTTCTTCAAGCAGCCCGACATGGAACGCCGCCTCGCGACGCGCCAGGTGCGGCGCGATCCACTTACGATTCCGATCGACAACCGGATTGCAGGTCGCGACTACCAGAAGGACTGCATTGAGACGCTTTGCCGCGAAATCAACCAAGGACGCCGCAAGCTGCTGGTCGAGATGGCAACCGGCACCGGAAAAACACGCATGGCCGCCGCCTTCATCAAGCGCCTGTTCGAGGCCAATGCCATCACGCGAGTGCTCTTCCTCGTGGATCGTATCCCGCTTGCCAAGCAGACCGAGGACGTTTTCGCCGAGCATTTGCCAGACTTCCCGGCCTACGTGCTGCGCGCCGGGCGTCGCTTTCAGGACGAAAAGCAGATTACGATTGCCACGCTGCAGAGCATGATCAACATCTACAGCGACTACTCGTCGGGCTACTTCGATCTGGTGATCACCGACGAGTGCCATCGCAGCATTTACGGCAAATGGAGCGGCGTGCTCAAGCATTTCGACGGTATCCAGATTGGACTCACTGCGACGCCCTGTGTCTCCAACCTCGACGACCTCGGCGCCGACGAAGAAGACAAGCTCTTCGTGCGCGATACGCTGCGCTTCTTCGAGGTGGACAAGCCCACTTTCACCTACAAGCTCAAAGACGCGGTTCGCGACGGCTATCTTGTTCCTTACCAGATTTACAAGGCGAAAACGGTCAAGACCGCTGCGGAGGAAGGTTTCACGGTGAAGCGCGCCGAACTCGACTGGACGGCGATGGCCCCACAGACACGCGTCGAGTTCGAGCAGCTATTTGGCAAGAACGACAGCATCATCGTCGATCCGAGCGCCTTGGAGCGCAGATTCACCATCCCGGAGCGAAACCGCGCGATCGTGCGCGAGTTCCGCCAGGTGCTCGACAACGGCTACACGGATCACAAAGGCATTCTCAGAAAGCCGCTGCTCGGCAAGACCATCGTGTTTGCCGTATCGAAACGGCATGCCGAAACGCTGGCGCAGTTCTTCGACGCCGCCTACGCCGACAAGAAACCCTCGCCTGACGTGCGCTACGCCGACTATGTGGTATCCGGCATGGGCCAGGACGACACGGTGGACGGCATGACCAAGATCAAGCGCTTCAAACGCGAGCAGTTCCCGCAGATCATCGTGTCGGTCAACATGCTCGATACCGGCTTCGATTGCCCGGAGGTCAGGAATCTCGTGTTTGCGCGCTTCACCCGCTCCGCGATCCTGTATCAGCAAATGCGCGGCCGGGGCACGCGCAAGATTCCCGGCAAGCCGCTCTTTACGATGTTCGACTTCGTCGGCGTCTGCGATTACCACGGCGATCAAGATGATCTGGCCGAAGGCGGCGTCGTAACCGCGAAGGCAGCGAAAAAGAAATACGAGCCGCGACGACTGCTTTCGCTCGACATCGATGATCACATCGACCCCACGACGCGCGAATGGATCACGCTCGACGAGAATGGCAACATGGTTTTCCCGGAGGCATCGGAACAGAAGGCTGCCGAACTCGGCGCCCGCTTCGAAGGCTGGCTGCTCGCCCAAGACAAGCTGAAGCCGGATGAGGAGCGCTGGCTCAGGATGATAGGCAGCCACCTTCACGCCGATGCCGATACCGTAGACCAGTTCAGCCAAGAGCACTTTGCTTTTCATCCGTTTTCTCAGTTGGGCGGCCTTCCACAGGCAGTGCGCGTCTTTGGTAGCGTGGAACGCCTTGAAGCCCTGCTTGAAAGTCTGAACGCTGTCGTCTTTGCCCACCAAGAGAAGGCCGAAAACCCTCTTGATCCCGCCCAGCCCGACTCGGTGCATTAGCACAAGGAATCCACAATGCCTTTGACCCCGGACATGCGGCGGGACGTCGATCAGATACGCAATTACCTCTTCGGGGGCGGCTATCCCGATCCGGTCAGCAACGCTGAGCAGCTTTCGTTCCTGTTTTTTTTCTACCTCATCGAAGGTATCGACGCGGAAAACACCCTGAAAGCGAAAGTGCTCAAACAGAAATACCAAAGCCTCTTTGCCGGGGAGTGGAAGCTCCGAAACCCGCTCAACGCACCCGCCGCGGGCGTTGCCACCATTCCGCGCGAGCGATTCAAGTGGTCAGTCTGGGCCAAGGGATTGTCAGGCGAGGCGCTGACTCGTTTCGTACGCGACGAGGTCTTCCCGTTCTTCGCGGAGCTTGGGGAGCGTGCCGCGCACAACTTCATGAATGGCGCGCGTCTCGTGATCGACGAGCCAACCGTCCTGACCCAGATCGTCAATCTCGTGGACGGCCTGCGGCTCGATCAAGCCGACGTCGACACCAAAGGGGACCTGTTCGAGCATGTGCTGCGCCAGATCAAGCAGGCGGGCGAACTGGGCCAATTCCGTACGCCACGCCACATCATCCGCACAATCGTCGAGATCATCGACCCGAAGATCGGCGAGACGATTTACGACCCGGCCGCCGGCACAGCCGGCTTCCTGGTTGCTGCGTATAACCACATACGCCTGGCCCACTCTTCGCCCACCGCGATCCAGGAAGTCGAGATAGACGGCAAGCGCCAGCGGCGCGGCTTGGGTGACAAACTCTCCGCCGCGCAAGTGTCAGCACTGCAAACCGCGACCTTCTTCGGCAATGATGTCGATCCGAAGATGGTGCGACTCGCCACCATGAATCTCACGCTGCGCGGTCTGGCGAATGTACGCATCCTGCTGCGTAATGTGCTGACTACCACGCTCGACGCCGAAAAGCGTACTGAATTCTCGCTTCCAGCCGAGGGCTACCATGTTGTGCTCGCCAATCCGCCTTTCTCCGGGCGCGTCGATAAGGATCGGGTTGTCGAGGAAGTGAAGGTCGGCACATCCAGCGCTACCGAACTGCTATTCCTTAAATACATGATGGACAGCCTGCGCCCCGGTGGCCGGTGCGGCGTCATCGTGCCAGAGGGTGTGCTGTTCGGTTCGACCGGCGCCCACAAGGAGCTGCGCCGCCAACTTATCGAAAACAACCGTGTCGAGGCCGTTCTATCGCTGCCGGGTGGGGTCTTCCAGCCCTACGCTGGAGTTAAGACTTCGGTTCTGTTCTTCAGGAAAGGCGGCGCGACCGAGCGTGTGCTCTTCCTGCACGCCGACAACGACGGCTACAAGCTCGACGCCAACCACGACACGCCCATCGAAGATGATGACTTGCCGGCCCTGGTTGACATCTATAAGCACGCCGACGAGCACTGGGCCGAGTGGTCAGTGCGGGACGCGGAAGCCGAGTGGACGGCTAAGTGGTGGTTCACCGATGCAGTTTCATTGCGCGCCAATGACTTCAATCTCTCCGGCAGTCCCTATCGGCCCATGAGCCGAGCCATCATTGAGCACCGCAATCCGCGCGAGCTGCTTGACGAGCTGGCAGCGATTGAGGCGGAGATCGCTGAGGAAGTGGAGGCGCTGCGCACCAGTCTGGCGGAGTCATCTCTATGACCTCTGGCGGCTGGCCAGTCCAGTCGATGACGGAAGCGTGCGAAGTAAACCCCCGACTTCCGAAGGAGCACAACCTCGGTGAAGAAGACTGGGTCTCCTTTGTACCGATGGCGGCAGTGGATGAGAAAGAAGGACGCATTGCCGACCAGCAGTTACGCAAGTTCGCAGAAGTCCGAAAGGGCTACACCCATTTCCGTGAAGGGGATGTCCTCTTTGCCAAAATCACTCCGTGCATGGAGAACGGCAAGGCAGCGATTGCTCGTAAAATGGAATCAGGTGTCGGCTTCGGTTCAACCGAGTTTCATGTGCTACGCCCCCGCGCCCAAGTCTTGCCAGAATGGATCTACTACTTCGTCCGGCGTCAGCACTTTAGGATGGAAGCAAAACGGCATTTCACGGGCACGGCTGGCCAACAGCGTGTGCCGACGAGTTTCATCGAGTCGGCGCGAATACCTATTCCACCTCTCGATGAACAACGCGGCATCGTCGATATCCTGTCCCGCGCCGATGGCATTGTGCACCTAAGACATGAGGCTCGGAAGAAAGCGACCGAGCTGATACCGGCGCTTTTCCTCGACATGTTTGGCGATCCGGCGGCGAATCCGAAGGTGTGGCCTACTCGACCACTAGGGGAGCTCGTCGCGTTTATGAGCGGCGGCACGCCATCGAAAGCAAGAAAGGATTTCTGGACAGGCGATCTGCCCTGGGTTAGCCCGAAGGATATGAAGAAGGTCGAAATCGTTGACGCAATTGATCACGTCAGCAAATCAGTGCTGGCTGAAACAAATATCAAGCTAGTGCCTGTCGGATCGTTGCTAATCGTTGTGAGGGGCATGATTCTGGTCCACACCGTGCCTGTCGCACGATCCCTGGCGCCCATCACAATAAACCAAGATATGAAGGCCCTGATTCCAACTTCTGCCGTCGACGCACGCTACCTGCTCTGGTTGATGAGCGTCTCGCAATCGCATTTGCTCAGCATGGTCTCAACTGCGGCACACGGAACCCGGAAGCTTGATACGGAACGCTTGAAGAGCTTGCTTATCCCGTTGGCTCCTCTGGATAGGCAAATCGCGTTTGCTGAACTTGCCGCACAAATTCAGTCAGTTCAATCCCAGCAAGCTGCTGCCACGCAGACGGCCGAGGCTACCTTCAAGTCACTGCTGGCCCAAGTGTTTTGCGTATCCTGAACCCATCGCCGGTCGTGTCTTCGAGCCAACATGGCCTGAAGAACCAATAGGGACGCTGAGGTTGAGCATTTAAACCAACTGTTTGGCGCCGACGGGGAATCGATCAAGTCCCCACGACCACCGGCACAGCGATCTGCTGCTCGATAGCGGTATAGAGGTCGATTTCTGTTTGGTCGGTGTGAATTGATACGATCAAGCTATAGCGCGCGGGCAGGTCATACCGTTCCAGCGCCGGCCGAGTACGCCACCAGCCCATCGCAGGATACACCGCAAGGAATCCGCGACTGGCAAGGTCTGCAGCGGTACCTTCCCAAATATCTTGATGCAACGAGCCCCGATTTCTGAGCTTTTCGCCCAAGAGCCAAGCTGGGTCTTTCGGGTTGACTTGTTGGCCTTCATCGTCCTGCGCTGCGGCGGCGTTGATGCGGGCGATGAAATCTGGCGTTGATTCGAGCGGCCGCCGAACGTCAAAGCGAAGCCGATGCGATGGGTAGTGAAACTTCGACGCTATGCCACGTGCAGACGGATTCGGTTCGATGAAGTACGAAAGCGTCACCCGCATTTGCACCTTGGCATCCCGAAGAATTTCAAGCTCGTCTTTGGGCCATGGCAATGCGTGAAGATTCATCTCGCGGCTCTTCACTACCTCACCCGTCACTCTCTGGTACGGGTGGACCAGGTCTTCAACCACCAGCGTCAGCGAGTTCCCGGCACTCCAAAGTGCCCGATCCAGATCTGGGACACCCCAGCCGCAATGACGGATCAGGTTGACATAGTCATTCTTCGTGGGAATCTTCGCGGTAGGCAGGTACATGTGCCGCATCGCGTCCGTCCAATCGGCAGAATGTACGACCAGCGCACGGATTGTTTCCGGTCGAAGCGCTGGGTAAGCCACCATCAGTTGCGCCGACATACGCGCACAGAGAGCCGACGCGGCGCTGGTTGCGTTCGTCGTCGTGAAGAGTCTCTGGATTGGCTGATAGTGCGTCGTCAGCAGATCGAGGCTGCTGATGCCGATTGCACTAACATCATCCTTTCCCACATTTCCGCCTTCCAACACCACATCAGGCTTGAGTGGCCAGGCACGGTCCCAAGCCGCAGACGTTGTCGTATGCGGACTCAATGCGCCTGCTGCTGCGATTGGCTCATAATGTTGCGCGTCTGCTTCAGTGATATCGATCTTATTCGTGAAGGCACCAACGGTGAGCGCGTTCCAAGCCTGTCCGGGGTCGTGTATCAAATTGGTTGACAGGCTCGCCGGGTAATTGACCCACGCGTCGTGTTCCCTGGTGTTTCCCGCAGAGAGCACAAATAACCTCGGGAACTGTCCAAGCCCATCTGCATCCGCCGCAAGGCGATCTACCGCCGACGACCAAGATGAAGGGCGCCCTCGGTCGCGGTAGTCGGATGCCGTGACTGCGGATGCATACACACGGGATCGCATCGGCGCCGCAATTTCAGGTCGGCTAACCGCCTCAGCGAACAGGTAGGCATGGTGCTTCGCGTCTCCGTCGTTGGCGCCATCGCTAGGCACGAGCTTGACCGACTCCAGTCGATGCATTACCGCAACCGGATCGGCAGAACCGAGCGGATCGGTCAAGTCGCCATACGCTGCCAAACCGGCCAGCCCTGTACCGTGATTGGCTTGGTCGTCCACACCCCACGCGAGCTTCACGGTGTGCAGGTCGGCAGGTTCTATCAACGGACCGAGCAATGGGTGACCGCGATTGACCCCGGAATCGAGCAAGCAAACACGGGGAGTCTCGTCACTATCGGCAACTACGGTGAGACGGCCCAGCATATTATCCAGCCACGCTTGCTGCTCCGGTCGTGTCATCCCATCGAAAAACTCGGCGGTGTCTTTGGCACGGCGCAGTTCCGCGACACAGTTCAGGATCATCACCGAATGGGACAGTTTCTGTTGCGAGCCATACATGAGCACGACAGTGCGCTCGGGGAAATTCGCCTGGCTCTCGCTGACCTGGCACTCGGCTAGCATTGCGAGCTTGCGGAAATCAGCCACCACCAGTTCGCGCCTTCCGCGAACGGGCAGCCAAACTTCCCACCAGAACTGCTCGGTTGGGTCCTCGGGAAAAAGTTCCGGGTCGTCCGTCCACAATGCACGAATCTCGGCAGCTCGGATGGACGAGATCGTATTCAGCAACGCTTTATGGTCGAGAGCCTGTCCTTTCTTGTTTTTCTTCTCTTGGAGGTACTCGACAACGTACTGCTCGAAGTGCGCGAGCTTTCCATCGGGTACGAAGACGTTGGCGTACGTGTAATTCCCTTCACTGCGAATGCTCAGCAGCTCGATCTTCTTGGTTTCGTTGGCCAGGCTCTCGAACGCGAGTTCGACATCGGGCTGGCTAATGAACTGGATTTGAAGTCCAAGACCACTTTCAAGCCCCTGTTCCCTTTGGCGAGTGGCTGCCGCTTCAGCCGCGGGCGTCAGTTCTTGAAGCTGCGTGCGTAGCGCAGTGCCATGCTGCGCCCTGGGGAGATCCGGCGCAGCTCTGGAGCCGCCGCCTCCGGACGAGTGCGCGGTGAACGGTCTTGCCTCTGAGGTGCCCGCCAGAAAGAAATGGGGGCGCTTATCGCTTACCTGATCCGGCATGGCCCGGCGTAGCCTTATTGTTGTCGCCCGTCATCCGCTGGCTTATAAGTCGCCGTTCGTCAAGCATCCGACTTAGGTTTGCCTCCTCCAACGAGCCCTTGTCGTGCATGATGGCCTCCTTGATCGCCTCGTCTACGGCTCGGCAGATTTCCGCGTAGCTTAGTCCGTTCGCCTGCGCGACCACCCGCGTTAAGGCGAATCGCTTCGGTAAGAATTGACCCGAGCGCGCTCGGAGGACGTCGGCAATCTGCTCGGGTCCCGGGAGTCGGTACTCGATGACATCGTCAAAGCGCCGGTACAAGGCGGAGTCGAGTACCTCCGGGTGGTTCGTTGCCGCGATAATCAGGCTGTGCGAATGATCTTGCTCAATCATCTGCAAGAAGCTGTTTAGGACGCGGCGAATTTCTCCTACGTCATTCGGCATACTGCGTTGGGAGCCGATCGCGTCAAATTCATCGAAAAAGTAAACACCTCGCACCTCGGTGATCGAATCGAAAACCTGGCGCAGCTTAGCCGCCGTTTCTCCCATGAACTTTGTAATCAAGGCATCGAGCCGCACGAGGAACAACGGAATCCCTAGCTCACCGGCAAGAGCGGCTGCCGTCATGGTCTTTCCCGTTCCTGGGGGACCGACGAGCAAAATCTTTCGACGTGGCGACAGACCGTGTTCGCGAATCCTTGCGAACAGAAATTGCTCTTTGATAATTCGCTGCAACTGTGCCGATACCTTTTCATCCAAGACCATATCGGCAAGACGATTGTGCGGGTAGGTAACTTTGAGTACGCCAGCAAGTTCGCCGCGAGGCTTGGCAAGCTGGACCACCTTGCCCGGATCACCGGATTCGAGCCTGAGCTTTGCCGCGTCAATCATGTCGCGCAACTCCTCGGCAAGCTTTCCGTGTCCAAGCTTAGCCTCGTGCGCAGCCACTTGCATTGCAATCGAATAAAAGTGTCCATCGTCACGACTGATGTACGACTTTACGAGGGCCTTGATCTGTTCCGCGCTAGCCACTTTGGGCTCCCAATACTCTGTTATTGTTTTCGGTGTCCTGCCAATCTTCACGCCCTGCAAACTGAAGATCCATTCTCCGCAACTCGGATTGATTTTCCACGGTACTGGAGCCGTTGTCCAGCAATACCAAGGAGCCCACTACAATGCCCCGCGCGCCGGATTTTATCCCAGGACACTGGCTGGAAAACCAGGAGGGACGCGGGTTTCCGGGTTTTTCTGCACCCGGCTGTCGCAGCATCGTGCTCTTGTCGCCTTGCCACAATCCCGGGCGGGAAATGTGGTAATGAAGCTATTTTTCTTCTTCCGGCGGCCGAATTTTTCTGAACATCGCGAGCAGCAGCAGGTCGTAGACGATCTTCGCGCCGCCCGCCACCACCAGCGGCCAGCCGAACGTCGACAGGCCGAGCATGTAGCCCGCGAGGAAGGGGCTCATGGCGGAGGCGAGGCTGCGCGGCACCGAGGTGATGCTCGCGGCGGCCGGCCGTTCCGCCGGCGTCACGATCGCCATCACGTAGGAACTCCGGGTCGGCACGTCCATCTGCGACAACGCGCTCCTGACGAACAAGAGCGCGATCGCGTAACCCACGTCGGGGACGAACGGCAGCAGGATCAGGCAGACGCTCGACGGGATGTGCGTGAACACCATGGTATTCACCAGCCCGAAACGGCCGGCGACGCGCACGGCAACGAGATAGGAGGCCGCAGTGAGCACGCCGGTCCAGAAGAACACCACGCCCGCCGCCGCCATCGACAGGTCGAAGCGCTGATACAGCCACAGCGCCACCATCGACTGCACCACGAAGCCGCCCGCGAACGCATCGAGGCTGAACAACGCCGCCAGCGTGTAGATCTTTTTTTGTGATTTCTGCAGCGGCGCCATCGCTTGCCGCACGTCCGTCGCGAGCGCCTTGGGCAGACCGTGATAGACGAAGCCGGAGGCGCAGGCAAGCAGCGCATACAGCACGAACATCGCCTGGATGGCATTGGTCGAAGACATGCCGCTCAGGCTGACGATGGTCGCGGGGAGCGCCGCCGCGAGCGACCCGGCGGCAGCGAGCAAGGAACCGACAAGGCTGTAGCGCGCAAACGTCGCCGTGCGCTGCCGGTCGGCCACTACGCGCGAGA
>Ga0315281_10012233_pt1 | contig 11715 bp, 11 predicted proteins | sample YL17G07_0_MG_FD_204540 | JGI IMG/M metagenome (GOLD analysis project Ga0315281, IMG submission 204540) | Sediment microbial communities from Yellowstone Lake, YNP, Wyoming, USA - YL17G07_0 | ecosystem: Environmental > Aquatic > Freshwater > Lake > Sediment | place: USA: Wyoming | collected... | reverse complement strand
CGCCCGCCACGGCTGCCGCCATGGCGGGCGAAGTGTCGGTGCTATTCGCCGGCTCGACCGCCGGGCCGCAGATCCGCGCCGGAAAGCTTCGCGCGCTCGCGATAGCCGGTGCGAAACGGCTGGCCGCGTTTCCCGACGTGCCCACCATCGCCGAAATGTTTCCCGGCTTCGTGAACAGCATCTGGCTTGGCCTGTGCGCCCCGCGGGGCACGCCCGACGCCGTGATTGCCCGGCTGCGCGCCGAAATCAATCGCGTCCTCGCTCTTCCCGAGACGAAGGAGATCTTCGCCAGGTCCGGAGCGCTGGAACCCTACATCAGCACGCCGGAGGAGTTTGTCGCGCTGATTCGTGCCGATTACGAGAAATACGGCAGGGTCGTGCGCGCGATCGGAACGAAAGTGGACTGAGCCTGAGACGCCAGTTCAGCGCTGATTCGGGTAACCGAAGACTCCCATCGGCGGGCGAGACATCACCATCGCGAACGACCGGCTGCGCGGCGACCCGATCGGGGCGGCTTTTGCTTACCCCCCGTCGGGCGTTTCCATGCGCTTGCGCCAGTCTTCGAGGGTGCGCGTCGCGAGCCGCTTGATCGCAAAATCCTTCGAAGAGCTGGCGAGTTCAGGCAACGCCACCATTTCCTCCAGCAGCGGATAGTTCAGGGGATCCCCGAACAGCGCGCGGATGAGCCGGGTAAGCGGCCAGTCCGGGTGGGGCCGGTGTTCGAGCACGACGAGTTCACCCGCACTCAGGGTGCCATCCTCCAGGACACGCAGGTACCAGCCGATGCGCCCGCTATCCTGCACCCGGTGGGACATGCGCGGATCGCCGAAGCGGACATTGAGTCGCCAGCAGGGGTGGCGGGTTCGGGTAACTTGCACTCGCGCCGTGCCGCAATGGTAAATGTCTCCCACGCACACCGTCGACTCGGTCATGTCCCGGGTGGACAGGTTCTCGCCAAAGGCACCGGGTGCGGTCAGATGAGGCGCCAGTTCGGGCAACTCGCGGCGCCAGGCCGCGTAGTGGTCGAATGGGTACTGGTGCAGGGCCTGATCGGGTCCGCCATGCTGGGCCTTGTTGCCCTGCTCGTCGCCCTCGATGCCGGCGCGAGTCACGAAAACCGGCCCTGCATGCGTTTTCTTGTTCGTAATGGCGCTGCGGAAACCGTTTTTCGGCCCGAACGGAGTCGCAGCCCCACTCAACACGTGCAAAACTTCTGCCATCGTCTTCTCCAAGCATTCTTGCTTTGGGACACTTTAGCATAGCCGCCCGGCTCGCGACTGCGGCCGCGGGCCGATGGAGTGGGCAGTCGCGAGCGGCGGCTGATGCGTATCGCAACGTTCTGCTGCACAATAGCATCAGTCGTTCATGCATGTAATCAAGCAGGAAATAACCCAACGGAGCCAGGAAATGAAACTCACGCTTTACTATGCGCCGATCACATGCAGCCTGGTATCGCTGGTCTCGCTCAACGAAGCGGGCGCCGATTTCGAAGTCAAGCCGGTCAACCTGCGCAAGACCGAGCAGATGAACCCGGAATACCTGCGCATAAACCCGAAACACAAGGTGCCGGTGCTGCTGATCGACGGCAAGCCGCTTACCGAGAACGTGGCGATGGCCTTGTGGATGACGCGCGCTTTCCCGAAAGCCGGGATCCTGCCGGCCGATTCCGACACCGAGGTGAAAGCGATCTCCATCATGGCCTGGTGCGCCTCGGGCATCCATCCGCACCTGACGCGCATCAACTCGCCGGCAAAGTTCTGCGACACCCCCGGTTCCGAGGAAAGCATCAAGCGGCTGGCCGCCAAGGAGCTGGACCATGTGTTCGGGATCACCGACGAAATGCTCGCCGGGCGCGAGTATTTCTTCGACAAGTGGTGCGCCGCCGATTCGCATTTCTTCTGGACCTGGCGCCGCGCCACCCAGTTCAGCCTGGATTTCTCGAAGTACCGCAACTGCGTCGCCCACTTCGAGCGCATGCAGCAGCGCCCCGCCGTGAAAAAGGCGTTGGATTTTGAAAAACAGGTGCAGGCGGAGTTCGCCAAGGCGGCGTAGATCGGATTGCAGCGAGGACGCTGCCGACATCAACGACAGCGTAGTTATGAGCACGAACCCATCGAGAACCCGTCGGCTGTGCGCAGCCTGGATGTCGTGCGGCAGGGTGCTCGTGGCCTGCGCCCCCGAGATCACCGTCGACGAGGCTGCCGACCGCGACGTCCGGCGCAGCGTCATCGCCGCGCCGGGGTGATTGTTCCGCCGCCGCTCGGGAATCTCGATCCCGGCAAGCTCGCCGCCTGACGATGCGCAGCGACTGATGAACTGGCCCGGCTTCGAACTGCAGGGACCGGCGCGCTGGATTGCCGGGGGCGGCGCACTGGCTGGCGTGGCCGGCATCGTTTTGGGTCAGACGGTGCTGTGGCCGAAGTACGAGGTGCTTTACAGCGGCGGCGTGACCGCCGCGCATTGCGCCAACGTCGAAGGCCGGCAGGCGTGCACCTTCGTCTACGAGTTTTCGGTCGGCAATACCGGCAAGCAAGAGCAGGAGAGCCTGCGCATCGAGTGGCCGCTGGACATGCAGCGCTGGTATGTCGGGACGCAGGTGGCGGACATCGTTGCGAGCGCGAGGAAGACGCCGGAACCGCAGATCCGGGCGGCGTTTGAATCCGGCAGGACGGTCTACGCGATAAACGGACTGATGCCCAACACGGTCATTGAATTCAAGGTGCGGTGCATGGTGTGCACGCCCGGGCAACTGCACGCGATGCAGCAGGCGCGCGTGACCGTCGAGGCGCGCGGCGTGGTCTCCGAGGCCGATCCGCGCGTATCGGCGCTGCGGCACGGTGCCATGAACCTGCTTCGGGTTGTAGGCTTGTTCCGCTAGCGCAGGGCGCCCGCGCCCCGCTCAGGCGTGGCCGGAACAACCGGCGCGCGGCATCCGGGCACTCTCCTCCGCACGTATCGCCACCGTCCGCGGTGGGGCGATGATCTCATTCGCCGCTGGCACGAATCATTTTGCGGTTGCTGCGCTGCACTTTGCACGCATCTTTGATCCAGGTCACTACGTCCGCTCGTGAAAGGAGTTTTCTAGTAATTCCTTCCATGAGGTGCAGCGTCCCGCTGCAGGAGAGGAGGTGTCATATGGGAGCCATGCAACCGGCCAACGTGCTTTTCTTCCTGGCCATTCTGGGGATGCTGGCGACGGTGATCGTGCTCTTTCTGGGCATCCGATCGATGACGGAAGAGCCGAACCCCGATCCGCACCACAGTGAAAAGCTGATGTTCACGCGAGTGGGGATTCAGGCACTGACCGCAGTGCTTGTCGTCGCAGCACTCGCTCAGCAGTAAGCCCGAATATGGAACCGCCCAAATCGGATTGAAATCAGCCCGAGGGGATGCCGTTGCGCGCGCAAGACGCCGTTCAGGCACTGGAGGAACGATGATGGAAATGAAACCCGGCAATGAAACAATAGTGACAATAGTGAAGTGCGAGGTTTGTCTCAAGGAAATCCCGAAGTCCGAAGCAAAGAGCGCCGAGGCGGTCGATTACGTGCTGTATTTCTGCGGGCTGGATTGCTTCGAGAAGTGGCAGACGAACAACCGGTTGGACGAACTGGCGGTCGGAGGCGATTGACCAGGCGCGCCGCGTCGGTCTCGTACCCTCAGGCGCGCGGATGGTCCCCGTAAGCCCTTGTACGATTTGAATGCGGAGGAGGTCAGAGCAATGAACCAGAGTCAGAGCACATTCGATTGGATCAGGGAATACCTGGATTGGACACAGCCCGATGGCTGGACCATCGGCTCGAGTTCGCACGCGCTTGGCGGCCCTGTGCAATCGAGCGCGGACGGCGGCGAGGAATTTGCAACCGCGTACCTCGACTGGATGAATTGGATGGAACCGATGCGTGCAGCCAAGTCTCCTTACCGCGCCACCGCCCGGGATTCGGTCGGGAGCAGCGACGGTATGGCCGGGCTGAACGTGTTTGAGGAGGCCCTGCTGGCGGCACTGCGCGCCGAGTCAGACTGTCTTCAGTTGCTGCGAGGAATTTTGGATGCCGGCAGGACGCCCCCTCGGATCGTCAAGTTCGCCTCGAGAACCGTGAAGCACGCGGAGCGGCTGCTGGAGGACGAGCGACGCGCATGGCGTTCCCTGGCCGCGCTGCGCCACTACAATTTTGCGCAATCTCGCGCTGCGTGGGACCCCGGTTATGAAACGCAGTGGCCGCACGCCCTTGAAGAAGTGGCCGCTGACGTGCATGCGCTGAAGGGTACGGTTCAGGCGATGCAACGCCACTAGCGGAACAGCAACCGAGCGGGAACGCCCGTCAGGCCGGGCGCGCGGAAAACCGGCGCGTCTCGAACAGCCGACGGGGGGTAGTCCGAGCCGTTGCGCAGGCGTGCAGCCCTACGCCGTGCCAAATTTGGTCTCCACCCGTATGCCGATTTCCTTGAGCATGGGCATCGGCAGAATGCCTCCGGCGCAGACGATCACCGCATCGTTCTCCAAATTGACGGACTGCCCCTCCTGATCCAGCAGAGCGTGCTGCCCGTCGATGCGCACCATGGTCGAGCGCAGCAGGACCCTCAGCCGACCACTCTGTTCCGCCTCGCTCATGCGTTCCCGGTTCTTCTGCTTCACGCGGCCGAAGGCCTCGCCCCGGTACGACAGCGTCACTCTTGTGCCCGGCTCCAAGGCGATTGCCACTGCCGCCTCGATCGCGCTATCGCCGCCTCCCACCACCAGCACGCTCTTGCCCCGATACTGTTCCGGGTCGACGAGGCGATAGACGACCTTGGACAGTTCCTCGCCTGGAACACCGAGTTTGCGGGGCGTACCGCGCCTCCCGACTGCCAGAAGGACAGACCGCGTCCTGTATTCGGAGCGCCCTGTCTTCACGAGGAAACCGCGGTCCACGGCAGAGATCCTATCGACGCATTCCCCGAAGCTGATCGGCATCCCGGTCCGATCCGTGATGCCCTGCCAGAACTCCAGCAGCGACTCCTTCGATACTTCACCGAGCTTGACCTGGCCAACGATGGGAAGGGTGACAGGCTGGGTCAGGACGATCTTGTTGCGGGGGTAGTGATATACCGTGCCACCGAGCGAGTCTTCCTGCTCAAGTGTGACGAACCGCAGCTTCTTGTCCATCGCGGCAAGGGTAGCCGATAGCCCGGCCGGACCGGCCCCTACGATCAGCACGTCAAGTTGATCGCCTTCGGCACGGTAGCGGGAGATCGACTCCATGGCCTGACGGCCCTGTTCGGCCGCCTTGCGGATCAGTCCCATGCCGCCCAGTTCGCCCGCGATGTAGATGCCAGGCACGTTGGTCTCGAATGTCGGCTTCACATAGGGAATATCGATGCCCCTGCGCTCGGTCCCGAACACGAGCTCGATCGCTTCCACCGGACAGGCGGCCGCGCAGGCCCCGTGTCCGATGCACACGGTGGGGTTCACCAGATAGGCCTTGCCGTTGACGATCCCCAGGGTATTTTCCGGGCAGGCCCTGGTGCAGGAGCCGGAGCCCATGCAAATGCTCGGATCGACCACCGGATGCAGACTCATGGGTTCGGTGAGCCCCGCTCTTACCGACTTGTTCAATGTTTCCAATGAGCGGGCCTCACGCCGCCGCCGGCGACGGACGTGCAGCCAGAGTAACAGGGCGAGTGGTGAGCCGTATAGCAGGGCCAACCACGGCATCAGCGTGCTCATTGCGAGCGGCCCTCGATGGAGAAGGCGCCGGTGCGGGCCCCCTGCGCGTCCCCGGGTTTGATGATGTGCCGCCAGTTGTCCGTGTAGTGGCACTTTTCGCACTGCGTGCCCTGGGTGCCCAGGTGAACATCGTCGGCCTTGAGATGGCAACTCGCGCAGTCCAGGCCAATTACGAACTTGCCCTTCACGGGCGTGTTGTGGCATGCAACGCATTTCACTTTGGCGTGCCGGTCGGTGAGCTTGAAACGCGTACGGTTGTGGTCGTACTCCCAAGTCTTCCAATCACGCGCGTTATGGCACGACTCGCAACGCGGCCCCAGCCGCTCCTTGTGGTAATCGTCCTTCGCATGGCAGGCGACACACTCGGACTTGGCATCCTTGAAGGCCAGGGTGGTATGGCACTTCTTGCATTCAACCTTCTCATGCCGTCCCAGCAACTGAAACCGGCTGCGGCTGTGATCGAATGGGGCTTCGCGCCAGCTGCGCTCGTTGTGGCAACGCTCGCACTCGACCCCCAACTGCCGGTCATGCTTATCTTCGCGCCGGTGGCAGCTGTAGCAGACGGTTTCAGTCTTGTCGCGATACAGCACGCCTTTGTGGCAGTCGTCGCACTTGACCTGCGCATGCTTGCCGCGCAGGTTGAACCGGGCATCGCGCTCATGCGCGAAGGTCACTTGCTTCCAGGCCTTCTCCGCATGACAGCTCTGGCACTTCTCGCCATAGCGGCCCTTGTGTCCCTTGTCCAGGTCCTCCCGCCGGTGGCAGCCAAAGCATAGCGACGGGGGCTTCTCGCGATAGCGCCCTTCCTTTAGGCGAGCATCCTTATGACAACCCTCGCACTTGGCCTCGCGGTGCTTGTCGCGAAGCGCAAACGGGGTGTCCCGGTCGTGATCAAAGCGCGGCGGCTCCTTCCACGCACGCTCGGTGTGGCAGCTCTCGCACTTCTCGCCCAGTGCCCCCTTGTGCACATCCTCCTTGCGATGACAGGCCAGGCATGTGCTCGGGGTCTTCGCCTGGGAAACCGGCTCGCGGTGACAGGTTTCGCACTTGACGTTGCGGTGCTTGTCGCGCAGCACGTAGTGCGTGTCCCGATCATGATTGAAGGTCGGGACCTTCCATTTCGCCGCATCGTGGCATTTGTCGCAGCGCGGGCCAAAGCGCCCCTTGTGGGTGTCGTCCTTGCGGTGGCAGGACACGCACTCGCGCGAGGTCTCGGCATAGTGCTGCAGATCCGCGTGGCACTCCACGCACTTCACCTGCACGTGCCGGTGCAGCAGCGGGAACTGCGTCTTGGCATGATCAAAGTGCGTCTTCTTCCAGTCGTTCTCATCGTGGCAGTTCACACACTTGGCCCCCAGAGTGTCCTTGTGCTTATCCTCCTTACGGTGACAGCCCACGCACTCCGTTGCGGCCTCGCGGTGCTTCACCTTGGGCCGATGACAGCTTACGCACTTGGCCTCCCTGTGCTTGCCCCGCAATGGGAAATCCGTCTGCGCGTGGTCGAAGGTCTTTTCCTCGAGCGGTACTACGGTCGCATTGCGTCCCTTGTGCTCGGTGTGGCAGCTGCGGCACTCGTGTTCCTTCAGGCGCCCGTGGTACCCAATCTTGGCGCGCACGTCACCGGCCACCTCCTTGTGACAGTTAAGGCACAGCCGTGCCTGCGCGGCCCGGTCGAAACGCACGTGACAGTTCTTGCAGTCAGACTCGTACTTGGCATGCCCCTGGATCACCGGGCCGGGCATGATCGCGGACTCCAGGGTCTGGGCCCCCACCGCACACGTATAGGCCCCCAGGGCGACGGCGGTGACGGAGATGGCAGCCGATACGAGCCGCCTAGTAAACGTGAACAGCCACGACATGGACGAGAGCTGTGAGCACAAGCAGGCAAAGAAACGGAATGTGCACCACGTGCCAAAGCGAGAACAGCCGTTCATAGGTGGAGAACTGCGCCGCTCGTTGTGCCGCGCCCAGCGCGGCATCGATGGTAGCCAGCAACCCTGTCAGATTCCCATGCGGCAATACGGAATGGCCATCATCGGGGGTGACGTACGCAGTGATGGCAGCCCGCACCCTGCGCCTGGCCTGAAAGCGCCTCCAGCCCAGGGTCAGGAAGTGCGCGCCGCGCTGGACCAGGCCCTCGGGCTTCGCGGAAACGGAACCTGCAAAGCGATCCACCTCATCCTTCACCAGCGGCATCAGCCGCAGCACAGACTCCAGCGATACGAGTTGCTGCGCCAGCGCCTGCTGCAGTTCCTTGAGTGTCGCATGAGTGCCGTAGAGTCCATGGTGAATCCTCCGGTACAGGAATCGGCCCACCAGCCCGCTCGTTACAACGAGAAGCATGCATGCCAGCGCAACGCCTGCGTTGACGGAACCGATCTGGAATGTCGAATGGAACAGCACCAGCACCGGTCCGACGATCCCCGCAATCATGTGGAACCTGAACCAATGCTTGAGCGACCCCAGACACTGCATGGAGCGAAAGTGCTTGCGGACCGGATAGAGCAGCATCACGAGCAACATCGACCCGCCGGCAATGCCGAGCGCGTAGCCCAACCCCTTGCCGGAACTGTAATAACCCCCCTGGCGGACGCACCAGCCCGCGACGACGAGCAGGACCGCGCACGCGATTGCTGCGGCGCGCGGCAGGGTCAACCGCCCGGGTTCGACTGAATCCATGGACGCCGGCGGTACCGCCGTGGAAGCAACGGCGGATTGCCCTGCCCTGCCCGGGGGCCGTGTGACCTTGCGCGCCGGAGCCCCCGGCTCCGGCTTTTCGAGGGCGCCAACCAAGGATCCACCGTATTTCTGCGCGTATTCACCAGTCAGAGACATATTTGCAGCCATTCCTTGTTTGTTGTTCTCGCAATACCGGCAGGGCGCCGTTCCTCGCCGCCATGAGGACGTTGCCCGATATGACCGCGTCATATCGGGCATGTGCAGTATCTGCGAATTTATTCCCGTGCCGGGCTACTTATTTGACCAGCGGAGGCATTTTGTCACGCGATTCCGTTTTTGGGCCTAGGAAGAACGTCCGTAGCCCCACCTATAATCGCCATGCCATTGTCATGTCATGACGATGTCATGTCCTGCCGCATGCAGGACAGAGGTGGGCGCCAGTGCAGTACTGCCGCCGTACGAACGCTAACGGAAAAGGGAAGGAGTATCCAAGTGAAAGAAAAGATCGTAGCTCATGCTCTGATGTATATGGCCGCTGTACTGCTGCTGTTTGCTGCGCGACCCGGCATTGCGGGTGTGATCACCGGCTCCCTCCACGATTTCACCGCGTCAGCCTGGTCCGGCGGCAGGATATGCGTCGCCTGCCATACGCCCCACAAAGCCGATATGACCGTCAGCGACGCACCGCTATGGAACCACAAGAACAGTACCCAGAGCTATACGCTGTACGCGAGTACCTCCCTGAACGCAACCATGGGACAGCCGGGGAGCACTTCGAAGCTCTGTCTGTCATGCCATGACGGTACGGTAGCCGTGGACAGCTTCGGCGGCGCCACCGGGACGACCACCATCAGCGCCGCCAACAACATCGGAACCAGCCTGGCGGACGATCATCCCATCGGATTCACGTACAACACCGCCCTCGCCAGCGCCGATGGGTCGCTCCACGATCCGACCACGAAGACGGTAACCATCGGTACGGGCGCGCAGACCAAGACCGGCACCATCAATTCACTCCTGCTGTACAGCGGAAAAATGGAGTGCTCTACATGCCACGACGTGCACAACACGTTCACGGTGGGAAGCTCCGGGCTGACGAAGATGGCCCAGGCGGGAAGCCAAATCTGCTTCGCCTGCCATAACAAGTAGACCTGTTACCGAGAAAGTCCCGCTGGGCGAGTGTTCCGGGCCGTTGCCAGTTTCGGCTCTCGCCCAGGGGAAATGGATCGGCTGTTGGCGCGGTGAATCGAAGATAGAAGAAGAGAAAACAGAAATGAAGAGATCCTCCCTTACGCCATTGCACGGCGTCGCGGCGATGCTGGTGACGGCGATTCTGGCGGCCTGCGCATCGGCGCCGACCGAATCGCCGCAGGCGCCCAGCGTAGCGTTCTACCCGTCCCTGCCCAACCCGCCGCGCATTCAGCATCTGGCCACCATCGCCAGCGAGCGGGACATCACCGCTCCCGCGTCCGGTTTCGCGCAGTTTGTACTCGGGGACGACCCCAAGGTACAGCGACTCAAGCAGCCCTATGGGGTCGCAATGTCCGAAGGCAAAATCTACGTCGCAGACAGCCGCGCGTCGGGCATTGCGATATTCGACCTGGCACAGAAGCGCTTCAAGCTCGTGACCGGCTCGGGCAACGGCCGGATGAAGCGGCCGATCAACATCACGATCGACGACGACGGGACCAAGTACGTCACCGACACCGGGCACAACCAGGTTCTCATCTATGACCGGGAAGACCGATTCGTTTCTGCCTACGGAACGCAAGGCCAGTTCAAGCCCGTGGACACCGCCATCCGCGGTGACAGGCTCTACGTTGTCGACATCCAGCATCACCAGGTGCAGGTGCTGGACAAGCGTTCGGGCAAGCTGCTGTTCACGTTCGGCAAAGCGGGCTCCGGAGTCGGCGAGCTCTATCATCCGACGAACATCGCGATCGGCCCGGAAGGGGATGTCTACGTCGTCGAAACCAGCAATTTCCGGGTCCAGCGCTTCACTGCCGACGGCAAGCACATGCGTGTCTACGGCGAGGTCGGCGGCGAACTGGGCACTTTTTCCCGGCCAAAGGGAATTGCCCTGGACCGGACCGGACGTTTGTACGTCGGCGATTCGGCCTTCGAAAACGTCCAGATATTCGACAACAGCGGCAAGCTGCTGCTGTTCTTCGGCCAGCCCGGCGACAAGGCAGAGGGGCTCAATCTTCCGGCCGGAGTCACGATCGACTATGACAATGTGGAGTTTTTCCGCCGCTACGCCGATCCCAGATTCAACGTCGAATACCTGATCCTGGTTGCAAGCCAGTTCGGACCGAACAAGGTCGACGTGTTCGGCTTTGGAAAAATGCGCGGCATGGAGTATCCGCCTGACGACAAACCGGCCCCGCGGGCCACCGCCACGCTTACACGTTGATCGCGCGCGTTCCGGGTCACTCGGTGCGCGCCGGTCCCGGCTTGCACATAGCGGCAGCGTTGTTCGCTCTGCTGGTCGGAAATGGCCTGTGGTGTCAAGCACAGGAGATCGGCGGATTCCGACTGACCGGCGTTGAGGGCTATGCTTCCGTGCGCTACCTGCGCGACGAATTTGTCACCGTTCAGCCCGGGTACCCACCGGGAGCCGATTCGGGTCGATTGCGCCAGGCGCAGGCCGACCTGCGCGAAGAACTCTTCGTCATGACCCACAGCTATGTCTATCACCCCAACTTCCTGACGCTGGACATCGGCGCCGGGCCGATCGTGCAGCGAAGCAGTTTCGCCAACGAATCCGGTGACACCTCCTCCCGCGGCACGCTCTATAACCTGACCGGCCGTGCAAGCTTTCTGCGCGACAAGCCCTATCGCGGATTGGTGTTCTTCGAGCACCTGAATCCAACCCTGAATGTCGCCCCTGGCGAGGTACTCACCATGGAGAGCTCGCGGTACGGCCTCCAATTCTCGTTTCTCGCGCCGGTCACACCCGTACCGCTGCACCTAGATGCCAGTCGCTCCCACTTCCAGGGCAGAGGCGCATCCCGGGTCATTGACGATCAAGTCGACCGGATCGGTCTGAGGGCCAGCCGGTCGTTCGGTGCGCTGGGGCTGAGCCAAGTGCAATACCAAGCCACCCAGCAGGAATCCTTCAGCGGAAGTGCCAACTTGCCCATCCAGGGCACGACCTCGAGCAACCACAGTCTCAGCGTGGATTCACGATTGCACTTGGGCACGAATCGGCGGTACGACCTCACCAACCTGATCACGCTCAACACGCAGGCCTACGCCCTCAACACGATTTCACTTCCGGATCGCAGGGATCTTAGATTCCTTCTGGACCTCCGCGGTAGGCATAACAAGGA
>Ga0315281_10012232_pt1 | contig 11715 bp, 7 predicted proteins | sample YL17G07_0_MG_FD_204540 | JGI IMG/M metagenome (GOLD analysis project Ga0315281, IMG submission 204540) | Sediment microbial communities from Yellowstone Lake, YNP, Wyoming, USA - YL17G07_0 | ecosystem: Environmental > Aquatic > Freshwater > Lake > Sediment | place: USA: Wyoming | collected... | reverse complement strand
AACTAATTCGGCGCGGGCCTCGGCGGGTGTCTGGCAAATGTTCGTGCCGACTTCAACAATGGACTGATGTAGTTCGGCTTTGACCTGCTCGGCCATGATGATCTTTCCGGCTTCGAGCAGTTCGGTAATGTAGGCCTTCAACTCGCGCGTGTGCGGGTCAATGATTTGATACTCTTCTTCGATGCCGATGGTGAGGGATGGTCGTTGCATAAGCGCCTCTTTGTCAGGAAGAGAGGAGGAACGCTGACACCTGCACTTGCGCGCAGGTGCAAGTGTGACGCCGATTGAACTGATGAACGCTGACCTTTTGATTTTAAAGAATCAGCGCCAATCAGCGGTCTCCTCAGCGTTATCTGCGTTCCAAACACCTCGTTGCGAATCACTCGCGTTTTTCAATCACAAACGTCGGCACGGTGGAGCCGCCCCCGGCCGTGACATTCAACAGAGCCGCGGTGGAGAGCCGCGTGAGACAGCACGACACGTAATCGCCGTACCAGATGTACGGGTTGGTGTCGAGCATCCGGTCAAAAACTTTCATGCTACCTTCGACAAAACTGGGATACGGCTCGCTGGGCAGGGGCACTTTCTGCTGGGCGATGTACGGCTCGGTCACAGCCGTCTTCAAGGTTTCATCCCATTCGCTCTGGTTCGCCTCCCACCCGAGGACGATGCCTTTGCCGCCGTATTCGTCGTTGGGCTTGAGAACGAAGTCGGCTTTGTGGTCGCTGAGGAACGGGAGCAGGTCCACTGTCTGGGAGCGGTAGAGCGTGCGGCGCTCGGCGACCACGCGGGTCCAGGGGATGTGCGTCTCGATAGCGCGCAACTCTTCGGGGCCGAACAAATGCGCGTTGGCCTCGTCGCTCAACACCGCGAGACTGGCTTTCTTGTGGAGGATTTTGCAACGAAAGGGATTGACCATGCACACCGCGCGGTCACGCACGGCGCGGATGACGGGATGGTCGAGGCCACAGCGTTCGACAAGTTCGCTGATGAGGACGCGCTTGTAGATGATGTTGACGGGCGTGATGCCGTCGGCGAGGAGCTGGCCGTCGCGGTACTCGAACTCACGCGGGTCGGCGATGAGGCACTCGACGCCTTGCGAGCGGAAGTAATCCTGAAAGATGAGGAACTCGCTGTAGGTGGGGACTTCGCGCCAGTCGAGAATAACGATGCGCGGGCGTTCACGCCCGCCCCACTGGTAGTAGGCGTCGAGGAGCGCGTGGAGGACGTGATGCCGCCCGGGGAGCGGGCGGACTTCGTATTCCCGCTCGAAAGCGCGCATGACTGGCAGGCCGAAGAAGACTTCGGAGAGCACGTCGTTGTAGCCGGGCGCGGCAGGCGTCTCGGCGTTATATTCGGTCATGTACAGCCCCTCACCCCCCGCCCCCCTCTCCCGACCGCTACGCGAATCGTCGGGAGAGGGCGAGATAAAGAAGGTGTCCATGCGGGCGGTGGGGCTGGGCGCGCGAAAGCCGGGGTCGGCTTGGATGAGTTGCTCTTCCCAATCGGTGAGCTTGAATTGGGCGCGGAACTTGGCGTCGGCCAGCGCGGCGGTGTGCATTTTGGCGAAGGCCGGCAGGATGGTGCGGAGGGCCCGCTGGAGGAGGTGATATTGGTCGGCGGTGAGGAAGCGCGGGCGGAGGACCGTGCACAGCGGGCGCTCGCCGAAGAACAACTCGCGGCGGTGGAGCTGGTCGTTGAGTTGCGCCTGACTGGCGCGGGCGGTGTCGGCGTCGAGGAGGGAGTGGTAGTGGTCTATGGCGGCGCGTAAATCGGTCATCCTAATGCTCCCGCCCGCCAAACACCTTATTCCAGCGCATCTCCCCGCCCTGCGGCGGCCTTTCCTTGGCCAAACGAATGCACATATCGGCCATCTTTTCCACACACCAGCGGTGGTAATCCAAGCCGGTGGAGTTGATGTCCATATCCGGCGCGGGGTTCATGAAGTCAATGGCATAGGGCACGCCGTCGCGGATGGCCCACTCAATCGTGTTCATGTCGTAGCCGAGAGCGCGGACGATCTGGCGCGAGTCGGCGACGACGCGCTCGTGCATTTGCCGCGAGAGATCGTGCGGCAAATACTGGCGGGCGTCAGGGTCGTACTTCATGACCCGGATGTCGGTCTGCCCGAGGCACATACAGCGCAGATAGTCGTCCCACTTGATAAATTCCTGCATGACCATCGTGAGCAGGCCGCTGTCGTTGTAAGCCTTCCACAAATCATCGTAGGACTTGACGATGTGGACTTGCTTCCAGCCGCCGCCGTGCGCGTCTTTGAGGACGATGGGAAACCCGCCGAGATAAGCAATGTGCTCTTCCCACGGCACGGGGTAAGCGAGATTGCGCAGGCTCGCGTTGTGGATGATGCCGGGGATGTAATCTTTGTTGGGGAGGACGACGGTCTTGGGGCTGGCCACGCCGAGTTGGGTGATCAGTGAAGCGCCGAAGTATTTGTCGTCCGCCGTCCACATGAAGGGGTTGTTGATCACGTACGTCCCCTGGAGCATCGCGCCTTTGAGATAGGAGCGGTAGTAGGGGACTTCGTGCGAGATACGGTCTACGATGACGGCATAGGGATTGGGTTCATCCATCCGCGTGCCGCCGAGCTTGGCATATTCCGCCTCCACGTCCGCGTTGCGTTTGTTGACTTCTTCTATAAATGCCGGGGGCCACGACCACTCGCGGCCAACGATGACGCCGATTTTGAGCATGGAAGCCTCCTTCGGGACGACCGACGACGGATGACGGAAGCGACCATCGTCCGTCCACTGTCGTCCGTCGTCGTTTAGAATTTCGCCGATAAATAATACTTCATCATCGCCCGCCAGGTCGGCCAGTCGTGCGGCATATCGAAGCCCCACAGATCGAGTTCGTTGGGGATGCCCTTGTCCCACAGGGCCTGGGACATCCGGCGGGAGGCGTCGGGCATTTCGTAGTTGCCCTGCCCGCTGACGATGTGGATGTGCTGCTTCTGTTGCAACAGCGGCAGGAAATGCTCATCGCTCAGGCGCGGCAGGTAGGCGAAAATGTCGTTGAAGTACACGTTCTCGTCGTAATAGCCATCCGTGAAGTTGGCGATGTCGAAGTTGCCGCTCATGGCGATCATCCCGTCAAATAAATCGGGGCGGCGGAGGAGCTGATTGGCGCAGTGGTAGCCCCCGAGGCTGGCCCCGGTGGTGATGATGCCCTGGCGTCCGTTGCAACTGTTCCAAATATACGGCACTACCTCTTCGGTGATGTAGCCGTTGTATTGCTGTTGCCGAATGGCGCGGTCGTGGGGATGCATATTTTTGTTCATCCACGACTCGCGGTTGATGCTGTTGATGGAGAAGACTTTGACCTTGCCCGCTTCGATTTCGTCTTTGATGGAATCAATGACGTAGAACCGCTCGTATTCCAGATAGTCGGCGGCGGCGGTGGGGAACATGAGGAGCGGGAAACCGTAGTGGCCGTAAGTCACGATTTCCATGTGTTTGTCCAAGCGGGGGCTGTGCCAGCCATCAATGAAGCGTTGCATGAGAGGTCTCCTCTGAACAGAGTAGGTGAGGAACGCTGATGGCGCTGTTTTTTTCCGGGATTCAAAAACCGGCGCGCTACGGTGGCCTTTTCAACTTTTATCGGCGTTCTAAAGTTCGTCGGCCTGCTTGTCCACAAACGTCCGCGCAAACTCCACAAAGCGGTACACGTCGGTGAAGGTGGTGACGAGGCCCACCGAGACGCGCACCGCGCCCGTGCTTTTGTCGTCAATGCACCGCCGGAACTCGTCAATCGTCAGCCGGTCTTCGGCTTTGACGAAACAGGAGGTGAGTTCTTCCGCCGAGATGCCGAGGGCGAGTTCGCCGCCGCCGGGGTTGCAGAAACAGCCGGTGCGGAGGGAGATGTTCACTTGATTCGCCAGGCGCTCGACAAGCCGGTGGTCAATGAAATGCCCGTCCGCGCCGTAGAAATTGAGCGTCACCGTCCCGCCGCGTTCTCGCGCCTCCACCGGGCCATAGATGCGGAGGACGGGCGAACCGTTGCCATGCCGGAGCGCCGAGAGTTCACGCAACAACCAACCGGTGAGGCAGGCCACGCGCGTATGAATCGTCTCAATGCCGATGTTTTCAATGTGCTGGAAGCCGAGGGCGACGGCGGGCAAGGTGAGGTAGTTGAGCGTGCCGTCCTCGAAACCCTCCGCGCCGGAGTGCAAATAATAGCGGTTGCCCTGCACGGACGCGACCTCGACGGTTCCCCCCGCGAACCACGGGCGATGCAGTTTGCCCAACGCGGCCTGACGCGCCACCAGCGCCCCGACCCCCGTAGGATAGCCGAAAATCTTGTAGAAAGATAGCGACACAAAATCGGGATGCCAGCGCCCGAGATCGAGGCGATTGCTTGGGGCAAAGGCCGCCGCGTCGAGCAGAACGTCCCAGCCTTTGGCCTGCGCCCGCTCAATCCATTCGAGCGAATGTTGCACACCGGAGAAGTTCGATTGGGCCGGGTAAGCGAACAAGTGCAACGCGTCCGCGCGGGCCGCGGCGAGGAACGCCGTCAGCTTCGCCTCGTCAATCCGCATATCCGGCGGAAGCACCGGGGCGTAAGTGACCTTGGCCCCTTTGGCGCGCGCAAACTCGCGGATGCCGTTGACCGAGTTGTGGTTGTCGAAGGTGAGGAGATACTGACTCCCCGGCCCGAAGGGATACGATTCCCCGACAAGTTTCAGCGCCCCGCTCGCGTTCTGGGTGAAGATGACGACGTACTCGGCGGGGTCGGCGTTGAAGTACTGGAGCACGCTCTCGCGGGCTTGCTCGACGAGATGCGTCATCGCCAGCGAGGTCGGGTTCGAGGAGTGCGGGTTGCCGAAAGTGTTGCGGGTCAGCAAATCCAAATGGGCGCGGATTTGCGATTCGGCGTATAGCCCGCCGCCAGTGTAATCCAGATAAATGTGTCCGGCGCTATCGAGCCGCGCGTAGTCCGTGGCGCGCAGTTCGTCGAGATGGCGGGTCGAGTCGAATTGAGGGTAATCGTGATGGAACTGTGTTTCGGCGGCGGCGAGGGAGGCGGGAGACAAAACGGCAGATAAGGACATCAGGACTCTCCTTACGGTTGCAACTGGCCGTAATAGACTCGACAGTCGTACAGAATGGCGACCTGGCCGTCACGTTGGTGCGCCTGAAAGATGGAGGCGAGTTCGTTCAGCAGGGCGGCGCGCTCCGGGGTTCCGGCTTGGGGCGCGGCGGAGGCGGACAAGGCGCGACCTTGCAAGCCATCGTAGGCGACGGTCTGTACGTTGTCGAAGATTCTGGCCCGGACGGCGCCCGGCGCGTAAAAGGCCCGCAAACCTTCTTCGGCTTCCGTGGGGTCGGGCCGGCGTGACATGCCGTATTTCTGCCACAGTTGGTCGTGGGCGGCGAGGAACGGCGTGTCGGTGCGCGAGATATTCCAGCACAACACAACCCATCCCCCAAGCTTGAGGATACGCTCAAATTCCAGCCGGGTCCTGGCGCGGTCAAACCAGTGAAACGCCTGCCCGGCGGTGATCAGGTCTATGCTACGGTTGGCGAGCGTCGTCGCCTCCGCCATTCCAGTGACGCTCGTGAAGCCCGGATACTTTTGGAGCAACTGCTGGCCGGCCGCGCGCATCTCGTCATTCGGCTCGACGCCGAAAGCACGATAACCGTTCTTTAGAAATAGTTCGGTGAGTAGCCCGGTGCCCGCGCCAATGTCGGCCACGACTGCGCCGTCGGCGAGATGACATTCCGCCCGGAGCAAATCCACGATGGCCTGCGGATAGCCGGGACGATACTTGATATAGTGCTCGACTGTGCGCGAAAAGCGGCTAATTGAGTCTTCCATCTCCTGTCTCCTTTCTCAATCTGCAATCAGAAATCAGCAATCCACAATCAATCATGCCCCCAACGTACAGCCGCATCATCTCCTCGTCAATACCAGCAGCGAATTGTACCCCCCATATCCGTCTTCGGCGGTTTGCGGGTTCTCCGCGTCATGCACCCAGCGGGAGCCGTCCACTAAAAACTTATAGGGATAAACGTCGGCGGGCGGGCGCGGGATGGTAATCGTCCACAGTCCAAGCGCCGGGCCGTGCAAGTGATATTGCTTCGGTTGCCAGTCGTTGAACCCGCCGACGAGCGCCACGCGATAGGCCAACGGGTCGTGATAATAGAACGTGATGGACTTGCGCATGATGCGCGGCGAGACGGGCAAGCCTTCGAACACGCTGTCTTTGACCCGCAGGGCCGCCGCCACCGCCGCGCCCGCGTTCACCACGCCCGCGCCCTGTTGCTCAAAGGGCACGCCCGCCAGCGGCTCGGCGGTCTGAATCAAAATCTCTTTCACCTGCTGGGGGGTGAGGCCGGGGTTGGCTTCGAGCATCTGCGCGACGAGGCCGCTCACCACCGGCGCGGCCATGGAAGTGCCGTCTACGTGCTGGTAATGCGGGTGAATGTACTTGTGGTTGTTCATGCGCTCGCGGATGGTCTGCCGGACTTCGGAAGGCGACTGGCGCAAGGTGTCTTTCTTGAAGCGCCCCTCGGCGAAATTGCTCTTGAGAAATTTGCTCAACTCGGCATCCGGGGCATGTTCCAGTTGCCACAGAAACAGCGCTTCGTTATGCACCGCGGTCTTGGGCAAAGTCGGCGCGGCGAGCCAGATGGAGGGCGCAAGGACTTCGGGCTTGATCACTTTGTAGACGCCGGTGCCCCAGTTGGAATGCCACATCCGCCGCCAGCGCCGGTCGAGCGAGTTCTGGTCGTTCACGCCGCCGACGGTGATGGCCGAGGGCGCAGACGCCGGCGGCATGAGGCGCGCCTGCCCGAAGTTGCCCGAGGCCGTCACCACCACGAGGCCATCGGCGACGGCTTGTTCCACCAGTTCATCGAGATCGGTGAGCTTGTCAGTCGAGACGTGATCCCCGCCGAGGGAGATGTTGACCACGCGGATGCCGAAGCGCTCGCGGTTGACGATGACCCAGGCGAGGGCGCGGGCAATGTCCTTCTCGCGGATGCCGCGCCCGCGCGGGTTGCCGGTTTTCACGAGGACGAGATTCGCGTGGGGCGCGAGGCCCCGATAGAGTTTATCCGACATGAAGCCGTTGCCCGCGCCGATGGTCGTCGTCATCATCCCGTGCCAACTGGTGACGTGCGGTTTTTTGAAATTGGTCTTCTCCACCACCGGGGTACGGGTCGCGTCGGCATAGCCCAGCACGCGGTTGACGGGCCGCGTGAGATCGGGGTGCGGATAGAAGCCGGAGTCGAGGAAGGCCATGACGACGCCGCGCCCGGTGTAGTTGGGGTTGGCGTTCACCCGCAGGGGCGTGGGTTGAATGTGCTCGTCGGCGCGGCCATTGGCGGGGAAGGGGAGCGGGAGCGCGGCGTGGATGTCGGCCTCCGCGCGGCTCTGCGCCTCGCGCTGGAGCGCGGCGAACACGCACGCCGGACACACGGGCGCGGAGTGTTCCCAGCCGGGGCGCAGGCGGTGCAAGGCGCGGATGGCGTGGGCGTCGAGGTCGCGCTGGAATTGGGTGAGCGCCGAGTCAATGGGGCGACTACAAATTTGACAGACGTACGCCGCTGAAAGCGGCAAGGCAACGCCCCGCCGGAGGCGGGAAGAGATGAAATTAGTCACGCGATTATAGAGGGGGAGAAAGGCATAGGTTCGGGATGAGTAGCGCGCGGATGATTGTAAATGGGCGGAGGCAGGGCGTCAAATTTTATCCGGGCCAATTCTTTTTAGGGCGTTACCAATTGGGGCGGGAAAATCATTCAACACAAAAAAACGCCGCAATAAAGCTCGGCGCTTTTGTATTCTTTTTTGCTGGAGCGATGCTGGTCTGTCGGCGGTCTTTAATTGGGCCGCACAAAGTGGAAATCCAGTTCGAGGGTGATGTTGTCGGCAATGCTCAATACCACCGGGACGCGCGGTTGGGTGATGTTGAAATCGGCGAAGGTGAAAGTGGTCGTCGCGGTCCCGGTCAACTCTTTCCCGTCCACGGCTTTGGCGGTCACAGTCCAGGTGGCAGTGCGCGTCACCCCGTGCACGGTGAGGTTGCCGGTCAACTGGAACGTCAAATCGCCGGAAGTCGGCCAGGGCGAGGGTAGCCCGCTGATTTGCGTCGGGATAAATTCGGCCGTGGGGAACGTGCTGGTTTCGAGGATGTTTCTTTGCACAAAGCGGTCCCGCTGGCCTTTGTCGCTGGTGAGACCGGTGAGATCAACCGTGATTTTAGATTGATCGCTCACGAGGGTGCCATCGCTATTAATGACCAGACTCCCGCTCACCGCCGAGGTTTTGCCAATGGCATCGGAAGGGAAAGACAGATTGGCCAGTTGTTCCCGGACGCGATAGCGAGCCTCGTTGCCACTCGCCGCTAAATCGAGGTGAATTTGCCCGCTCGAGTTAGCTGAACTTTGGGTGACCGAGGCGCTCTGGGCTGGTCCGAGAGTAGGGACGGAGGTGACCGAGAGCGTTGAGCCGCCCCGCGCACAGGCGGCCAGCAGGCTGAGGGGTATCAGTAAGGCGAAAAGACGGGAAATAAACCGGGACATATTTTGACTCCTGAGAGGGGTCGGGAGATGAAGCCCGACGCGGGTTGAGTACTGAGAATAACAAGCGGATGTTTAGAAGTGATTTAGAACGGTTTAGAGTTCGCTGAGGCTTTCAGCCGGGCAAGCGGGCGCAGAAGAGATCGCCTACGGTTAGCCTGCAGTCTAATCACCCGCACCTCGCCCTGCCAATTCAAAAATATCAATTGCGCGCGCGGCAACGCGGGCAAGTGCAGTTGCGCGGTCACGGCCTCCGCGTAGCGGCGGAGTTGCGCGCGATACTCCGGCAGAACGCGCGCCAGGGCCGACTCGTCGCGCAAGTCGTCGGTCTTGAAATCCGCCACAACCCATTCATCTGCTACGCGATACAACACATCTATCACTCCCGCGTCGTCGCCCAGCACGTAGGGCAGTTCCTGATGGCGCTCGACCGCCTGATCCATTTCGACGAAGAGCGGGTGCGCGTGGAAACGTTCCAGCAGCTGGCGCGTTTCGCGCAAGGCTTCGCCGATGGCGCTGGCCTCGGTCAGCCCGGTTGCCAGCGCCGCCGGGCGGAGGCGTGTTGCCAAATCCACAAACGTCCAGCGACGGAGGGCTTCGTGCGTCAGCTTGCCCACCACCCACGCCGGGGCGCTCCGCCCGCCCGCAATCACGCGCCACACGCGGTCACGGGCTTCAACTTCGATTGAAGCCTGAGGCACAGTGAGCGACACACTGAGCGAGCCGGGCGCGGTGATGATCGGCGACTCGTCAGCGACAACCATTGGGCGGGTGGCCACCTCGGGCGCGGGCGGGTACACGGTCACGCTGAGGGCTTCGGCCCAGGCGGACTTGAGGTTAAGCGCGAGCGGAACTTCCGGTGGCTCCGTCTTCAAGCGCACATCGTCCAAACCTATAACGTCGCCCAGTTGTTTTAACCAACCGGCCAGTATCAACTTACCTGGGGCATTCTTCGCCGCGCTGATTTTCGCATGGCCGTTGACGAGCAGTTTGTCTTTGGCGCGCGTAGCGGCCACGTAGAGCAGGCGCAAATCTTCTGAGGCCGCGCGATCTTCGTCGGCCAGCGCGCCCAGTTGCCACGCCACGGGTCGCGGGGCAACACGTTGCGGTGCTTGCGCCTTGAGTTTGAGCAAGACGCCGAGTTCAGGATTCAGTTGCACATTGTCGCCGCCGCCGCCGTGAGGGCTGTAGGCCGCATCGGCGATGACCACGAGGGAAAATTCCAAGCCTTTGGATTTGTGGACGGTCATCAACTGCACCGCGCCGCCCACTTCCGCCGGGGCCTCGCCTTCGCGCGCGCCCACATCGCGCAAGGCCCGCACATACTCCAGGAAATCATCCGCTACGACAAGCCGACTGCGGTGCGCGTCGGCCAATAGTTTGTCTACGTTGCGGCTGAGGCGCGACGAGCCGCCCGCTTTGAGAATCGCGCGATAGTGGGTCACGTCGAGGAAGTGTTTGAGCAGTTCGGCGACGGGGAGGCGGCCGGAGAGGGAATGGAGGTATGTAATGACTTCAGCGGTTTGAGAGAAAGGAGGATTAGATGCTTCGTGTAGAGAATTGTAGAGAGGTGAGGGAGTTGGGTCGCCGTTGGGGAAGCGAAGATGATACAGGTCAGCGTCGGTGAGGGCGAAGGCGGGGGACCTCAGGAGTCCGGCGAGGGCGAGGTCGTCGCTGGGGTCGGCGATAGTGGTGAGGGCGTTGAGCAGGTCACGGATTTCGGGGCGGTCGTAGAAGCCTTTACCGGCGACGGTGACAAAAGGGATACCAGCGGCTTCGAGCGCGTCCTCGTAAACGGGGAACGCGGTGGAGGCGCGGAACAGCAGGGCCATGTCTTCCCACGCGAGACCCTCTTGCGCGCGCAATTCGGGCAGGCGGGCGGCCAGGGCATAAGCGGCGGCGCGGCGGCCCACGTCTGCATCTTCACCAATGCCCAGCTGAAGTTCGACAAACGGCGCCCGCGTGTTCTGGCGCGGCTGTTCACGATACGCGGTGAGCGGCGCAAAAGGGACGTGATAGGGTCGGGCTGAGTCGTCGCGGTTGCCCATCAATGGACTCAGTAATTGCTCAACAGTTTGAAGCAGAGGCTGGTGTGCGCGGAAGGTGAGGTCGAGGTCAATCTTCTCGCCGCCCAGCTGCACAATGTCCGTTTGGATGTCCCGGAAGACCGTGACATCTGCGCCGCGAAAGCGATAAATACCCTGCTTGGCATCGCCGACAATGAAGAGATTGGCACCCTTACCCCCGGCCCTCACCCCCGGCCCGGTCTCCGACCGTCCCGTCGGCGCACTTCCCGACGGGAGAGGGGAGAAGCCCGCGAGAGCGTAGACGATTTGGCGCTGGCGGTCGTTGGTGTCTTGAAATTCGTCTACGAGAATGGCGCGGACCCCCTCACCCCCGACCCCTCTCCCAACCGCAAAGGGCGCGGTTGGGAGAGGGGAGTCGTAGGCTAACAAATGAACGGCGCGGTCTTCGAGGTCGTCGAAGTCGAGAGCAACGAATTGGTCTTTGAGGAATTGATACTCGGTCAGCGCGCGATCAAAGAGGCGGCGGAGGGCGGGCAGGAGGGCGGCCGCCTGTTGGTCGAGCTCCCAGCGCGTTTCGTCTTTGAGGAGGGGCTTGAGGTGTGTATCGTAGTCGTCGCGCAGAGTCTTCATCGCCTCGCGCATAGCCTCCAGCCCGGAGGCCTCCCAATTAATTTTCACCCCGCCCGTGGAAATAGCGTCGCGCAGTTCGCGCAAGGCCGTGAAAGCGGCGTCCCAATCGCGAGTGGTTTGCGCCGCTTGAAACGTTTGCCAGTGGGTCAGCACCGCGCGCCGCGCGAGTTCGAGTTTGTCGTCACTTTTAGGACTGCTGTATTCGGCGAGGGCCGCCAGTGAGCTCGCCCACGCCTCCGATGTGAATCGTCCGTCCAGCCATTTTGTTAATTCGGCCTCCCAGCGTGCCAGTGGGTCGGGTTGTTGGAACAGAGGCGCGGCATCGAGGCGTTTGAGGAGCAGGACGGTCAACAGGCGGCGCAGTTCATTCTCTTTGAACGCGGCAAAGACACGCACCACGTCGTGTTCATTGGCCGCCCACGCCAACGCACTGTCCACGGCTTCGGCTTGCAACAGCGCGGCGCGGCCCTCTTCCAAAACGGTGAAGCGCGGGTCAACGCCCGCTTCGGCGGGATAGA
>Ga0315281_10012231_pt1 | contig 11715 bp, 13 predicted proteins | sample YL17G07_0_MG_FD_204540 | JGI IMG/M metagenome (GOLD analysis project Ga0315281, IMG submission 204540) | Sediment microbial communities from Yellowstone Lake, YNP, Wyoming, USA - YL17G07_0 | ecosystem: Environmental > Aquatic > Freshwater > Lake > Sediment | place: USA: Wyoming | collected... | reverse complement strand
GGCCTTCAGCCTCGGAATGACCGGTAATTTTGAAATGGCTTCTTAGAGGTTGACGCTCCGGCCACCATCGACCGCGATGGTCTGGCCCGTCACATAGGGCGCTTCGGCGATCAGATAGTACACCGCGCGGGCGATGTCATCGGGCTCGCCGGTGCGCTTGAGCAGAGTATGCGAGATCACGCGCTGGCGCGTCACCTCGTCGAAGGATCCGTCTTCGGGCCAGGCGATGGGGCCCGGCGCGACCGCGTTCACGCGCACCTCGGGCCCGAGCTCGCGCGCGAGCGATCTGGTGAGGCCGGCCAACCCCGCCTTGGCAATGCTGTAGACCACATAGTTCTTCAGCGGCCGTTCGGCGTGGATATCGGTGATGTTGACGATGCAACCGGCAACCTTTTTCAGATACGGCGCCGCCACCTGGGACAAAAACAAGGGCGCCTTCAGATTCGCGCCGACCAGTTCGTCCCAGTTGGCCGCGCTGATCGCGCCGACCGGCGTCGGGTAGAATACCGAAGCGTTATTGACCAGGGCGTCGAGCGAACCGAAGCGCTCGACACAGGTTTTCACGATTTCCGCCAGGCCGGCGGTCTCCAGCAAATCGGCCTTCACCAGCATCACCGACTGGGCGCGCTGCAGGTTGAGTTCGGACTGCAGGGCATGCGCCTCACGTTCCGACGAATAGTAGTGCAACGTCAGGTTGGCGCCGGCCCGGTGCAGCCGGCGCGCGATCGCGGCTCCGACCCGCTTGGCCGCGCCGGTGACGAGAATGGTCTTGCCGTGCAATTGCGTTGACATGATTTGAAGATTTTACCGGATTCGCGCAACATATCGAAAATGACTGCCGAATATGTCTGATTTGCCCTCCCCGCCGGCCGAAGCGCTGGCGCATAGCGAAAAGCTTGTAGCGCTGATCCGCGGCGACATCGCCGCCAATGGCGGCTGGATCCCGTTTGCGCGCTACATGGAGCTGGCGCTGTACGCGCCGGGGCTGGGCTATTACACCGCAGGCGCGAGAAAGCTCGGGCGCGACGGCGATTTTATCACCGCGCCCGAAATGACCCCACTCTATGGCCAGACGCTGGCGCGTCAGGCGGCCGAAGTGCTGGAATCGGGCCTCGATCAGATCCTGGAAATCGGCGCCGGCTCGGGCGCCCTCGCCGCCGCCCTGCTGGTTGAACTGGAACGCCTGGACCGGTTGCCGCGCCATTACTACATCCTCGAAGTCAGTCCCGATCTGCGCGAGCGTGAGCGCGACCTGCTCGCGCTGAAGGTGCCGCATCTGCTCGAGCGTGTGATCTGGCTCAATCGGCTGCCGACGCTATATCAGGGCCTGATCATCGGCAACGAGGTACTGGACGCGATGCCAGTGCACATGGTCAGGGCCGGCGCCTCCGCTATAGAGGAAGCCGGCGTTGCGCTGAAAGACGAAACCTTCGCCTGGGCCTACCGGCCCGCTGCGGCAGAGTTGCTCTCGGCGGCCGCGGCGCTGCATTTGCCCGAGCGCTATCAGACCGAGATCCAGCTGGTGGCCTGCGGCTTCGTGCGGACGCTGGCGCAATCGATGGCGCGCGGCGTGATCCTGCTGATCGACTACGGTTTCCCCGCGCACGAGTACTATCATGCGGAGCGCAGCGAGGGCACGCTGATGTGCCACTACCGCCACCGCGCCCACGCCGACCCCTTTTTCCTTCCCGGGTTGCAGGACATCACCAGCCATATCGATTTCAGTGCCCTGGCGTGCGCCGGCGGGGAAGCCGGGCTGGAACTGCTCGGCTATGCCGGCCAGGCGCAGTTTCTCATCAACTGCGGCATCACCGACATCCTGCTGCGCACACCGCCGGAAAATGCCGCGGCCTATCTGCCGCAGGCGGCCGCGGCGCAACAGCTGCTCTCGCCTTCCGAAATGGGCGAGCTGTTCAAAGTCATTGCGTTCGGCAAAGAATACCCCGCACCGCTGATCGGCTTCGCCAGCGGCGACCGGCGCCACACGCTTTAGGTTGTCACCATGGACATCGTTTCCGCCACCATCGTGCTGATCCTGGTGATGGATCCGTTCGGCAACATGCCGCTGGTGATCTCGGTGCTGAAAAACGTCGACCCCGGCGCTCGCCCCAGGGTGGTGCTGCGCGAATGCGCCATTGCCTACGCGGTGCTGCTCGCCTTCATGTTCGGCGGCCACCAGTTCATGCAATTGCTGCGCCTGTCGGACACCGCGCTCGGCATCGCCGGCGGGCTGATCCTGTTCCTGATTGCGCTGCGCATGGTGTTCCCGCATGCCGAGGGCATATTCGGCGAAACCGGCGAGACAAGCACGTTCATCGTGCCGCTGGCGATCCCGGCCATCGCCGGGCCATCGGCGCTCGCCACGGTGCTGCTGCTGGTGTCGCGCGAGCCGCAGCGCCTGTTCGAGTGGGTGGCGGCGCTCAGCCTCGCCACGCTCGTCTCTGCCCTGGTGATGATTTCCGCGCAGGCGATCAGCCGCTGGATCGGCAAGCGCGGCATGATCGCCATGGAACGCCTGATGGGACTGGTGCTTACCGCGATTGCCGTCGAAATGCTGCTCGCGGGTATCGAGCGCTTCATCGTCCAGTTGCCGCGCTAGCGCGAACTTATATTGCCGCCAAGGACCGTGCGCGGCAAGCGTCTGAACATTCCATATAGAGGATCTGTCTTGATTCCTTGATAGCGTAAAATATCGCATTGGGTGCGCTACCGCACGGAAAAACCGCGTTTAAAGGCGTATTTTTGCGATTTGACAACGCTGTACATCGGTTCCCAAGTCATGGTTGCCGCCGACGCCTTTGGCGGTCACTTTAAGGAGACAGAAAATGAAAAGCTTCAACAATTATTCCAAGTCCAAATTGCTGGCGTGGTTGATGGCTTCGCTATTAACGGTGTTTGTAGCCGGATGCGGCGGAGGCGGAGGCGGTGACGCCGCCCCGGCACCAGGTACGCTCGGCGTCTCCCTGACCGATGCGCCGGCCTGCGGCTTTGACAAAGTGAATGTGACGGTCATCAAAGTGCGGGTGCACCAAAGCAGTTCTGCCTCCGACACCGATGCCGGCTGGACGGATATTACGCTCAACCCCGCGCGGAAAATCGATTTGCTCAGCCTGACCAACGGCGCGCTCACCAGCCTTGGCGAGACACCGCTGGGAGCGGGGCATTACACGCAACTGCGCCTGGTGCTGGACCCGAACACCGCAGTCGGCCTCGCAAACTCGGTTGTTCCTTCGGGCGGGGTCGAGACCGCGCTCGTTACCCCGAGCGCGGTGCAAAGCGGGATCAAGCTGGTCAACCAGTTCGATGTGGCATCCGGACAGCGTGCCGACCTGGTGCTGGATTTCGACGCCTGCAAGTCCGTTGTGAAGCGCGGCAACGGAACCTACGCGCTGAAACCCGTGATCAAAGTAATCCCCTTCGTGCTGAACGGCATTGACGGTTTTGTCGATCTCGCCTTGCTCGGCAGCGGCGTCATGGTTACCGCGCAGCAGAATGGCGCCATAGTTCAATCCACTGCGCCGAACGCGCAAACCGGCGAGTTTTTCCTCGGCCGCCTCACGCCCGGAAACTACGATGTCGTGCTCACCGCAAACGACCGTGCCACGGCAGTTATTGCCACAGTGCCGGTCGTGAGCACCACCAGCGTTGCTATTCTCAGTAACAACGTCACGCCGATCACCTTGCCGGTGTCTGCCACCCACATCGTAAGTGGCACGGCGACTTTGAATCCGGCAAGTTCGACTGAAGTCGCCTACGTGGCAGCGAAGCAAACTTTCGGCACCGCCCCGATCGTGACGGTGAAGTTCGTCGCCGCCGATGATTTGTCGTCACCGCCCGGTTTCTATACTCTGACCTTGCCCACTGGCGCGCCGATGTTCGGCCAGTACAGTGCGACGCTGCCGATTGTGCTTGTTGCACAAACTGACGCTGTTGCACAACCTGACGTGGCGGGTAAATACACCGTTGAAGCGTCCGCGACCGGCTACCAGACCCAGTCGGTGAGCAAGGACATATCCGCGGCGGACACAACGCAGACCTTTACTCTGGTGCCATAATTCAAACCGCTAGGACCGGTCGAGTTCGCCTGCCCGCAACCACTCGATGATGCGGTCGGCGACCTTCTGCCAGCCGGTTTCCAGCATCATCACATGCCCCATGCCGAGGAAGATCTCCGCCTCGCTGCCGAAGAAGCGCGCCGCCTGTTCGATCTCCGACTGCGGCACCAGGACGTCGCGCTCGGCGCCCAGCACCAGGCCCCGGCAAAAGCCCCGTGGATGAACAAGAGCGGCCGCCCGGTGCCGCCGCCTGGCCGCGCTACCTCCATGATTTCGAGTTGTTCCACGCGACCAGGGTCGGAAGTCGCGCCCATCGCCAGTGCGACGCCTACGCCGGAACCGCCATGCCGCGCTGCACCGCGGGGCGCGCGCCTATCGCGTCGTACCAGCGTTTAACGTTCGGGAACTCCGCAAGTTCGGTCTTGTGCCACTGGTGCCGCGCCACCCAGGGATAGGTGGCGATGTCGGCGATGGAGTATTCGCCGGCGAGATACTCGACCTCGCCCAGGCGCTTGTTCAATACGCCGTAGAGGCGGTCTTTCTCCTTGACATAGCGGTCGATGGCGTAGGGTACCTGTTCCTTGGCCGCGCGCAGGAAATGATGCACCTGGCCGAACATCGGGCCCACGCCACCCATCTGGAACATCAGCCACTGCAAGGCGACGTATTTGCCGCGGTCGGATGCGGGCAGGAACTGGCCGGTCTTGCCCGCGAGGTAGATCAGGATGGCGCCCGATTCGAACATGGCGATGGGTTTTCCATCCGGACCGTCGGAGTCGGTGATGGCGGGGATTTTTCCATTCGGGCTGAGGGCAAGGAATTGCGGCGTGAACTGCTCGCCCTTGCCGATATCGACGGCGTGCGTGTTGTAGCGCAGGCCGCATTCTTCCAGCATCACCGAAACCTTGCGGCCGTTGGACGTCTTCCAAGTATACAGCTCGATCATTTTTTCTTCCTGTCGGTTCTTTGTTATGGCGAAGAGTTTACAATGATTCGATGCTGAAGTGGCTGCTGACCATGATCCTCGCGCTGGTCGTGCTGACCCTGTGCACGCCCTGGCTGACAAAATACGGACTCGGGCGCCTGCCGGGCGACATCACCGTGCGCCACAAGGGCAGGCTCTACTACCTGCCCCTCACCACCACTATCCTGCTGTCACTCGCGCTGACCCTGCTCGGGCGGCTGGTCTGATCGCCGCGCGGGTCTGGCGGGTTACGCTTTGTCCTTGCGGCTGCGCGTGGACTCACGATAGGCGCGCAACTCGTCCTGCGTCAGCTTGCCGTCCTTGTTGCTGTCGATCTGGTCGAACTTCTTCGCCAGGCGCGGCGCATGCTTCTCCGCTTCGGCGCGGCTGACGGCGCCGTCGCCATCCGTGTCCGCATGCTTGAAGCGCTCGGCTGCTTTGGCCTGGCGCTCGGCCCGGTGCGCCTTTTTCCATGCGTTCAGCTCGCCGCGCGACAACTGGCCGTCCTTGTTGCTATCGATGCTTTCGAACTTGCCCAACAGATGCGGCATGGCCTTCTCGATTTCGGCGCGCGACAGCTTGCCGTCGCGATTGGTGTCGGCCTTGCTGAAATGGCCGCTGCTGCGCGGGCCCTTGGCGCCGGCGGTGTTATCGGCGGCTAAGCCGATGGCGGGAACCAGGATCAGGGCTGCAATCAGACTGCGTTTGAACATGTTCGTCCTCCAAAATAAAAGTGAATGAGGACAGTAACGACACGGCAGCGCTAGTCGCCTACAGCGGCAACAAACTGTTACACGTTCCCTGCGCCCTCGGCCTTGCCACCAGCCCGGCCGATGAAACTATTGTCGCGCATGCCGGCGCTCAGCTTGTGTTTCAGTCCCCGCAGCAGCAGCATCGCCGCGGTGGACTTCATTCCTGGATGTTGGGGCCGCAAAATTACCGGACGGCGAGCGCGAATGTTACCGCGGCTACACGCGCCGCCCGCAGCCGGGCGGCGATCTTGTGCGGCTCGGACTCGCGCGCGGCGATGGCGCCGGCGTCCACGGCGCGCGCGGCGCGTAGCGCGGCGAGCAGGCGCGGCGCGGCGGCAAACGGCCGGGTGCGGCTGGTACTGCAAGTCTCGGCCGCCTGCAACAGCTGCTCGAAACGCGCCGGTCTGCGCCAGGCATCGCAGGCCTGCAGCAAGGCGACGACTGCCTCGGGCTTGAGCTTCGCGCCAAGCTCGATTCGTTCGCCGTGGCGCAGTGCGAGCAGGGCCAGGTCGCCGCAGTCCGCGGGTGCACGCAGACGCGCGCTCATGCGGCGCAACTCGTGTTCGGGCGCTTCGGCGCCGGCTAGCGCGCAAGCGAGCACCGCGTAGCGCACTTCGAGCGTATGGCGCTCGGCGGCGGCGTAATCGAGCGCGCGCTGCGAACGCGCATACCGCGCGCGGCTCGCCCAGGCCGCGGCCAGTTCCGGCAGCACGCGCGCGAGCGCACCGCAGTTGCGCAGCAGCGCGAACATTTTCGACGGCGCCGCTTCCATCAGGCCGATGGCGAGTTCCTGCCACACGCGTTCTGCGACCAGGGCATCGGCTTCGCCCGCGTCCACCATTGCGCGCATCAGGCGCAGCGTGGCCGGCGCCACTTTGAAGCCGAAGCGCGCGGCGAAACGCGCAACACGCAGGATCCGCACCGGGTCCTCGGCGAACGCCGGACTGACGTGGCGCAGTACACCGCGTTTCAAGTCGTCCGCGCCGCCGTAGGGATCAATGATGCGGCCCTGCTTGTCGCGGGCGATGGCGTTGATGGTGAGGTCGCGCCGCGACAGATCCTGTTCGAGCGTCACATCCGGCGCGGCGTAGACCTGGAAGCCCTTGTAGCCGCGCGCCGTCTTGCGTTCGGTGCGCGCCAGGGCATATTCCTCGCGCGTCTTCGGATGCAGGAATACCGGGAAGTCCTTGCCCACCGGCTTGTACCCAAGCCGGGTCATGTCTTCGGGCGTGGCGCCGACCACGACGTAGTCGCGATCCTTGACCGGGAGCCCGAGAAGTTCATCGCGGACCGCGCCGCCGACAGCGTAAATTTTCACCGGGGAGTCCGCTGCGGGCTTATGCCGGGGTTATGTCGGGGTTACGCCGGGGTTACGCCGGGCTTATGCATAGGGCTCGTCGGCGCGTACGAATTCGGTTTCGCGTCGCGCCTGCGCCATCCATTCCCGCACTGCGGACAGCCCGAGCAGCGCGTCGGCATAGCGCTGCGCCGCCGGCGGCAGCGTGACGGCGTAGGTGAGAAAACGCGTGGCCACCGGCGCGTAGAAGGCGTCGGCGACGGTGAACTGCCCGAACAGCAGTTCGCCACCTTGGCCGAAGCGCGCGCGGCAGGATTGCCAGATTTCGACGATGCGGTCGATGTCCTGCTGCACCGCCGGGTTCATGCCCCTGCCCGGAAGCGAAGCGCGAATGTTCATCGGCATGGCTCCGCGCAGGTTGCGGAAACCAGCGTGCATTTCGGCGCAGATGGAGCGCGCGATCTGGCGCGCGCGCGGGTCGGCCGGCCACAGTTGTTTGTGCGGAAACAACTCTGCCACGGCCTCGCCGATGGCGAGCGAATCCCACACCGGCTCGCCGTCGACGATCAATACCGGAACCTGGCGCGTAGGCGAGTAGGGCTCTATGCCTTCGACCTTGCCCTCGTCCGTGAACTTGAGCTGGATTTCCTCGAACGCGATGCCGGCCTGGGTAAGCAGCACCCAGGGCCGCATCGACCAGGAGGAGTAGTTCTTGTTGGCGATTGCGAGCTTGAGCTGCTTCACACTACGCGCGTCTTTCTGCCGGCGTGGTAGCGCAGCAAGCTGTTGCGCGAACGCGCGTAGATCCCCCGCAGGTAGACCGGCGCCACCGCCTCGAGGGCGGTAGGCTGGATGCCGAAGGGGAACGGCGCGGCGCTGGTGCTATCGAGCGACATCGACAGCACATTATCGCGGCTCATGAGCTTGCCCGGCAGCCATTCCATGATCCATGCCTGCAGCATGGAGTACTTGGCACTGAGGCCGATGATGAAACGCGGGTGGCCGCTGGCGCGGCCGGCGAACTTGACCAGTTCGCGCAGGGTGTAGACCTTCGGCCCGCACAGGTCGTAGGTGTTGCCGAAGCTCGCGCGATCGGCGAGCGCATGCACCAATGCCCGCGCCACGTCCTCGACATAGACCGGCTGGAATTTCGCCTCGGGGCAGGCGAGGAACACCACCGGCAAAAAACGTTGCAGCAGGGCGAACAGGTTGAGGAAGTTGTCTTCGGGACCGAACACCACCGAAGGGCGGAATACGGTGACGGCAAGGCGCTTGCCTTCGGCGAACATCCAGTTCTCGCCATCGCCCTTCGAGCGCAGGTAAGCGCTGGGGCCCTTGCTCGATGCGTTCAGCGCGCTCATGTGCAGCACGCGCGGGATGTGCAAACGCTCGCACGCCGACGCGAGATCCCGCGGCAACTCGGCATGCGCGCGACGGAAATCGACGCCATAGGGCTCGCCCGGCCGGCTTTGCAGCACGCCCACCAGGTTGATCACGGCGTCGCAGCCGCCGAGAACGGCGGCGAGTTGCGACGGATCGCAGGCGTCAGCCTCGACCACCTCGACCGTCGGCAGCATGAACAGGTGTTTGGCGCGCTCGCGCCGGCGCGTGGTCACGACAACCCGCTTGCCCTGCTCGACCAGCATGCGCACCACGTGACGGCCGATGAATCCGCTGCCGCCGAGGACAGCTATCCGATCCAGCTTCATTGCGGTTCTTCCGTTTCGGCCGCGCGCTGCGCCAGGAGAGTGTCCTTGCCGCCACGCGGCGCGATGGTGCCCAGGCGGGCTTTCAGGGACAGCACCCGGCCTCCCAGCATGGCCGCATAATACATGGTGTTGTTCATCACTTTCTTGACGTAGTCGCGGGTTTCGTTGAACGGTATGGTTTCGGCGTAAATCGCGCCTTCCAGCGGATGTGTATCGCGCCATTTGCGCGCGCGCCCGGGTCCGGCATTATAGGCCGCCGCGGCAAGCACCGGATTGCCGTCCAGGTCGTCGAGCACATGGCGCAGGTAATAGGTGCCCAGCGCCGCGTTGACGCCCGTATCGGTCACCCGCGCCCAGGAATAGTCGTGCATGCCCATGCGACGGGCCACCCACTTGGCCGTGGCCGGCATGAGCTGCATCAGCCCGGCCGCTCCGGCCGAGGACTTTATCGCCGAAATGAAGCGGCTTTCCTGGCGCACCAGCCCCAGCACCCAGGCTTCCTCCAGTTGCTGCGCGCGCGCCTTTTCGCCCAGCGCTTCACGGTGGGGCGCAAGATAACGCACGCTGAAATCGTGCACCACCAGGGTCTTGTCGGCGGTGTTGATGGCGCGGTCGAACATTTCGTTTTGGCGCGCGAATTCGGCCGCGGCCAGGAGTTGCTTGTCGTCCATGCCGCGTATCGACCAGACCCATTCGCGCGCAGACTCGAAACGCTGGTCCAGGCGGTACAACGCGAGCGCGCGCCGGAAGCCCGGTTCGCGCGCGATCGCCGCGACATCTTCCGGCGTCGGCGTGTAACCCTTGGGCGGAATGGTGAAGGCGAGACCGAGTTCCTCGGCGGCAAGCCGGGCGTAGAAATGATGTTCGCCCGCGATGCGCGCAAACAGTGTCTGCGCCCCGGCGGCGTCACCCAGCGCCAGGGCGGCGCGCCCCTGCCAATAGATCCAGGCCGGTTCGTTGCGCTGCAGCGGCGACATTTTTTCCGCTGTCACTCTGACTTCATTCCAATTGCCCTGGCGCAGGGACGCGCGCATGCGCCACGCAAGCTGTTCCTCCGCCAGCGGCGCATCGGCAGCCTCGAGGTACCATTGGAGCGCCTCGGACAGGTTGCGCCGCGCCGCGTGCAGCGCAAGCTGGCCCCAGACGTAGCCTTGCTCCTCGGCAGAGAATTTCGCGCGCTGTTTCTTGTCCCAGTAAGCCACGGCCGCGAGCGGATCGGCGCGCGCCAGGCGATGCAGCGCAAACATGGCGAGCTCGCGCACCGGGCGGCGCGACCAGTCTTTCTTCTTCTTGTCGCCGAGGTAACGCTGCGGTCCGGCGGCTGCGCCAAAAAGCTGCCCGCGGTCCAGCGCCTCCCCGGGCGGCAGGAACCCGGCGGTGTGCCAGGCCGCGCTCACCGCCTCCGCCTCGAGCAGGATGCGTATGCGTTCCCACACATGACGGTTGGTGAACTGGCCGCCGGCAATGAGCGCCTCGGCGAGCTGCACGCAGCCTTCGGGCAGCTCGCGCGGCGCGTACCAGTGCGCGCGGACTTCGGCCAGCGCCGATTCGTCCCTCTGCTGCCAGCGCGACTGCAGGGCGTAGCAGGTAATCTCGCTGTCGTCGTCAACCAGCAGCGGATGCTCGGCGCGGAACAAATCCCATTGCTGCCGCTTCCCCAGCGCCTTCAGCCATTCCTTGCGCACCTGCTCGGCCAGGAAACTACCCTGCTGGCGCGCAAGGAAATCGCGCATCTCCTCTGCGCCGGCGTCTTCCAGGCGCGCTCGCAACATCCAGGATTCGACATAGGGTTCGAGCAGGTAACCTTGCAACTGCGCGTCGTACTTGGCAAGCTTGTCGTAGTAGCCCGCGCGCACCGCAGCGCGCGCGGCAAGGAAGATCTCATCCTGGGTTTGTGGGGGTGAGGGCGCCGCTTGTACTGCCAGCGCCCCCAGGGCCAGCGCGAGCATCAGAGCGCGCAGCATCGGTGCTATAGTGGGCTTTCCGGCTAACTCCATGATGAGAATAGTATAAACGCTCCGCGGAGCGGATGGATGACGAGCATCAAAAATATGCAAGCCGCTGAACTGATAGCCTGGCGCAAGAACCTGCGGCGCGAACTGCTCGCGCGCAGGCTGGCTGTGCCGGCGGACCGGCTCCAGGCCTGGCGCTTGGCCATGGACCGGCATCTGCAATACGGCTTCCCGGGCCTGGCCAAAGGGGTGGTGGCTTTCTGCTGGCCGATCCGGAACGAGTACGACGCGCGCCACCTGGTGCACCGGCTGCGCGAGCAGGGCGCGACCGCGGCGCTGCCGGTGGTGCTCGCTCCGAACATACCGCTCATTTTCCGCGAATGGCATCCGGGCGTGGAAATGGCGGTGGGCAAACTCGACATCCCCTATCCCAAAACCGGCGCCGAGCTGGTGCCGGACACCGTGCTGCTGCCGATGAACGGGTTCGACCAGCAGGGTTATCGCCTCGGTTACGGCGGTGGTTTTTTCGACCGCACGCTGGAAGCACTGAAAAACCGGAGGCCCGCGGTGATCGGCGTAGCCTTCGAACTCGCGGCGATCGAGACCATCCACCCGCAGCCATGGGACATGCCGGTGGACTACGTCGTCACCGAGCGCGGCGTGTATCGGCGGAGCGACGGCAAGCTCGAATTTCTCGGCGTGCCGCGGCCGCCGGGCGCGACGCCGCTCAGCTCGCCGGTGTGCTACACAGCGGAAATCGCGCCGGGATATTTCGGGGACGACCCGGCCGACGGCTAGGCTTTGCTCTGGCGTAGGATCGAATCTACTGTCGTTCCTGTATAATGTGCAATTTAATGCACATTTTTCGGGACAAACGTGGAACAAATTCTTAGCGAATACACTGTCAGTATCACCGAGTTGCGCAAGGCGCCGGGTGAACTGCTTAAACAGGCTGCGGGGCAGACGGTGGCGATTCTTAGCCATAA
>Ga0315281_10012229_pt1 | contig 11715 bp, 14 predicted proteins | sample YL17G07_0_MG_FD_204540 | JGI IMG/M metagenome (GOLD analysis project Ga0315281, IMG submission 204540) | Sediment microbial communities from Yellowstone Lake, YNP, Wyoming, USA - YL17G07_0 | ecosystem: Environmental > Aquatic > Freshwater > Lake > Sediment | place: USA: Wyoming | collected... | reverse complement strand
ACGCCGGTTTCGAGAAACACAACGAGGATTTCGGCCAGACTCTGGGCCGCTGGGGCGTGGGCAACGGGGCCTACGTGGTGCTGCCTATTCTCGGGCCGAGCAGCGTGCGCGACGGTTTGAGCCTGCTGGCCGTCGACTGGCGCGGCGACCCGCTCTGGTACGTGGGCAACATTCCCACGCGCAACGAATTGATCGGCGTGCGAGTCGTCGATAATCGCGCCAACCTGCTCGATGTCAGCCGCCTGGCCGAGGAGGCGGCGCTGGACCACTATGCCTACGTGCGCGACGCGTTTCTGCAGCGCCGCCGCAGCCTGATCTACGACGGCGACCCGCCGCCCGAGCCGGAACCGGGCAAAACCTCCGAATCCGGGGACAGCAAGGAGACGGCGGCGTGCGCCGGGACCGAGTTGCCGCCGGCGCCGATCACCACCCAGCGGGGCGAACGGACCGTAACGGCTGCCGGCGAGGAACTAACCCCGGCGCAGGAGTTTTCCGAGGCCTCGGCGCAGTCGGTTGCGGCCAGGCGGGAGGCCGCCGGCGTAACCGGATCCGTCTACGAACCCAGGATCCCCTCCAACTATGAGGCGCTGCTCGCGGTTTCGATCGATCGTACCGCGCTTGCGCCTGCCAGCCTAAGGCCATGATGAAATTATTTTTCGCCCTTTGTTTTTCCTTCTTCGCGAATACGGTTTCGGCGCAGGATCTCGCGCCCGACGCGCAGGTAAAAAAAATTACCGATGAGGTCATCGCGATCATCAAGCAGGACAAGGACATTCAGGCGGGCAATCGGAAAAAGATCGATCAACTGGTCGATGTCAAGGTATTGCCGCATTTCAACTTCAGCCGCATGACCGCGCTCGCCATGGGGCGCAACTGGCCCAAGGCGAATACGGAGCAGCAGAAGGTCCTGACCAGTGAATTCCGTACCTTGCTCGTGCACACCTACTCGGGCGCGTTGTCCACGTACAAGAACGAGGTGATCGAGTTCAAGCCGCTGCGCGCCGCTGCGGGGGATGCGGATGTAACCGTCAGGACCCAGGTCAAGCGGCCGGGCACCGAACCGATAAGCATCGATTACAGCATGGAGAAAACGCCCGGCGGCTGGAAGGTGTATGACGTTGTGGTCGGCGGCGTAAGCCTGGTGACCAACTATCGCGAGACCTTCAATGCCGAGATTCGCGACGGCGGCGTGGATGGCCTGATCAAATCCCTTGCCGGCAAGAACCGTTCCCTGGAACTCCAGGCCAGCTCCAAGCCCAAGTGATCACGCAGGAAGGCAATCGGCTGCTTGTCGACGGCCCGGTCACGATCGGCACCGTCTCCGCGCTCTTGGCGCAGAGCCGCGCGCTGCTCGCGCCGGGCGTGGCGGTGCTCGATTTTCAAGGTGTCACCGAGGTGGACTCGGCGGCGGTGGCACTGGCCCTGGAGTGCATGCGCGAGGCGCGCCGGCGCAAGCTCACGCTGTCGCTTGCCAACCTTCCTGATGCGATGCAGCACCTTGCCCAACTCTACGCCGTATCCGAGTTGTTACAGGCTGCATCGGCCTGATTCTTACCCCGCCGTGACGCGGCGCCGCAGATGACCCCCGCGATCCAGATCCGGCAGGTACACAAGCGTTTCGGCGCGGTCCAGGCGTTGGCGGGGATCGACCTGGAAGTGGCGCCGGGGGAGTTCTTCGGCCTGCTTGGCCCAAATGGCGCGGGCAAGACCACGCTCATCAACATTCTTGCCGGACTGGCGCGCGCCGACAGCGGCAGCGTGCGCGTCATGGGACACGACGTCATCGCCGACTATCGCGAGTCGCGCCGGGCGCTGGGCGTGGTGCCGCAGGAACTGGTGTTCGATCCTTTTTTCAGCGTGCGCGAAACCTTGCGCTTCCAGTCCGGCTACTTCGGCCTGCGGCAAAACGACGCCTGGATCGATGAGGTCATGCGCCACCTGGACCTGACGGGCAAGGCCGACGCCAACATGCGCTCGCTCTCCGGCGGCATGAAACGGCGCGTGCTGGTAGCGCAGGCGCTGGTGCACAAGCCGCCGGTGATCGTGCTGGACGAGCCTACTGCCGGCGTGGACGTGGAGCTGCGCCAGGGATTATGGGAGTTCGTGCGCGGCTTGAACCGGGAGGGGCACACCATCGTGTTGACCACGCATTACCTGGAGGAGGCCGAGGCCTTGTGTGCGCGCATCGCCATGCTGAAGCAGGGGCGCATCGTCGCGCTCGATACCACCAATAATTTGATCAACCGGCACGACGGCCTCTATCTGAAGCTGCGCATCGTCGGTGCGGCGCTGCCGGCGGCGCTGGCGGCGCGGGTTCGCGACAGCCATGATCCGGTGCATACGCTGCGCTTGCGCAGTTACGCCGAGGTGGAAGGCGTGCTCGCCCAGGTGCGCGAGGCGGGTGCGCAGATCGAGGAGTTGGAGTTATTGCAACCCGATCTGGAAGACGTGTTTGTGCAGATTATGAATCGAGAGGAGCGAGGGGAGATGAGGGAGGCGGCGCTGCCTCCCTCTTCCCGCCTCGGGCCTCCCGGCTCCCGGAAACGATGAGCGGTTTCGGCACGCTGCTGTACAAGGAACTCCTGCGCTTCTGGAAAGTCGCCTTCCAGACCGTCGCTGCGCCGGTGCTGACCACGCTGTTGTACCTGCTCATTTTCTCCCATGTGATGCAGGGGCAGGCGCGGGTGTACGATGCGGTGCCTTACTCCGCCTTTCTGGTGCCTGGCCTGGTGATGATGGCGGTGCTGCAAAACGCATTTGCCAACAGCTCCTCCAGCCTGATCCAGTCCAAGATCACCGGCAACATTATTTTCGTGCTGCTACCGCCGCTGTCGTACTGGGATTTCTTTGCCGCCTACGTGCTCGCTTCGGTGGTGCGCGGCATGGTCGTCGGCGTGGGGGTGCTGCTGGTATCGCTCGGCTTTGTCGGGCTCTCATTCGAGCACCCGCTGTGGATCATCGCATTCGCCGTCGCCGGTAGCGCGATTCTGGGTACCATGGGCCTGATCGCCGGCATCTGGGCCGAAAAGTTTGACCAAGTGGCGGCGTTCCAGGGCTTCGTGATCATGCCGCTCACGTTTCTGTCGGGTGTGTTCTACTCGATCCACTCGCTGCCGGCCTTTTGGCAGGGGCTGTCGCACTTCAACCCTTTTTTCTACATGATCGACGGTTTTCGCTATGGCTTTTTCGGCGTCTCCGATATCAATCCGGTGTTGAGTCTTGGCATTGCCGGTGCGAGTCTGCTCCTGCTCACCGCCGTTACCCTCGCGCTGCTCAAGCGCGGTTATAAACTACGTCACTGAAAGGGCGACTATGGTTACACCGGAAGACGTCAAGACTTACATCGAGCGCGGCCTGCCCTGCGAGCATATCGAGCTCGCCGGCGACGGCCAGCATTTTCAGGCGCTGATCGTTTCCGCCGAGTTCCGTGGCAAGAGCCGGGTGCAGCGCCATCAGCGCGTGTATCAGGCGCTGGGCGAGCGCATGCGCGAGGAAGTTCACGCGCTGTCGATGCAGACCCTCACTCCGGAGGAGTGGCGTGAACAGTCCGGAGGAGTGGCGTGAACAGGCCGGTTGAAGAGTGCGTTCATGGATAAGCTGCTGATCCACGGCGGCGTGCGGCTCGCCGGCGAGGTGCGCATTTCCGGCGCCAAGAATGCGGCGCTGCCGATCATGTGCGCGGCGCTGCTCTCGGCCGCGCCGCTGCGCCTCACCAATGTGCCGCATCTGCGCGACGTTACCACCTTGCTCAAATTGCTCGGCGGCATGGGCGTCGCGGTATCGCTGGATGATAAGCTTGGCCTCGAACTCGACGCCGGGCGCCTGCACACGCCGCTTGCGCCCTACGAGCTGGTCAAGACCATGCGCGCCTCCATCCTGGTGCTGGGGCCCCTCTTGGCGCGCTGTGGCGAGGCGCGCGTATCTCTGCCCGGCGGCTGTGCCATCGGCCAGCGTCCGGTGGACCTGCACATCAAGGGCCTGCAGGCGATGGGCGCGGACATCCGCGTCGAGCACGGTTACATCATCGCGCGGGCCAAACGGCTGAAGGGCGCGCGCATCGTTAGCGATCTGGTGACCGTTACCGGCACCGAGAACCTGATGATGGCCGCCAGTCTGGCCGAAGGCACCACCGTAATCGAGAACGCGGCGCGCGAGCCCGAAGTCGTCGATCTTGCGAATTGCCTCAAGGCGATGGGAGCGAACATCGACGGCGCCGGCAGCGACGTCATTACCATCGAGGGCGTGAGCGAGCTCGCGGGCGCCGCGTACCCCATCATGCCGGACCGCATAGAGACCGGTACTTTCCTCGCCGCCGCCGCCGCGACCGGCGGCTCGGTACGGCTGCGGAACACCGGTGCGCGCATCCTCGAAGCGGTGCTGGACAAGCTGCGCGAGGCCGGCGCGAAGATCACGGTGGAGGAGCACGCCATTGTTCTCGAGATGGAGGGTCCGCTCGTGAGCGTCAATCTGCGCACCGCGCCTTATCCGGCGTTTCCCACCGACATGCAGGCGCAATTCATGGCGCTGGACTGCGTTGCGCGCGGCACGGCGGTGTTGACGGAGACTATTTTCGAGAACCGCTTCATGCACGCGCTCGAGCTGCAGCGCCTGGGGGCCAATATCGAGATTTCCGGAAACACCGCGGTGGTCAGAGGCGTGCCGCAGCTTGATGGCGCGACGGTGATGGCGACCGATCTGCGGGCCTCTGCCAGCCTGGTGATCGCGGGGTTGGTGGCCAAGGGGGAAACCGTGGTCGAGCGCATCTACCACCTCGACCGCGGCTACGAGTGCATAGAGGAGAAATTGTCCCAACTCGGTGCCCGCATCAAGCGGATTCACTGAAACACGCGATTCCCGCAGGGGACGCGGTAAAATTACTTTTCTGATCAGGCGCCACCGTGTCCCAAATTACGATAGCCTTGTCCAAGGGGCGAATTTTCGAGGAAACCCTGCCGCTGCTGAAGGCAGCGGGCGTGGTGCCGCGCGACGATCCGGAAACGTCGCGCAAGTTGATCATCGCCACCAGCCGGCCCGAGGTGCGCCTGATCATCGTGCGCGCCTCCGATACACCGACCTATGTGCAGTACGGAGCCGCCGACATGGGCATCGCCGGCAAGGACGTGCTGCTCGAGCATGGAGGGGAGGGGCTGTACCAGCCGCTCGACCTCGCGATCGCGGCCTGCCGCCTGATGGTGGCGGTGCCTATGGGTTTCGATTATGCGCGGGCGGTGAAGCAGGGCGCGCGGCTGCGGGTCGCCACCAAGTACGTGCAGACGGCGCGCGAGCATTTCGCCGCCAAGGGCGTGCACGTCGACCTGATCAAGCTCTACGGCTCGATGGAGCTCGCGCCGCTGGTGGGGCTCGCCGACGCCATCGTCGACCTGGTGTCGAGCGGCAATACGCTGAAAGCCAACAATCTGCGCGCGGTGGAGGAGATCGTGCCGATCTCGGCGCGGCTGATCATCAATGTGGCGGCGCTGAAGCTGAAGCGCGCGGCGATCCAGCCGCTGGTCGATGCGTTCGCAGAAGCGGCGGCGGCGAATGGCTGAGATCGCCCGCCTGTCCACCCGCGACGCGGATTTCGACGCACGCCTCGCGCGCCTAACCGCGTTCGACGCCGCCCAGGACGAAACGGTGGATGCGACCGTGGCGGAAATCCTCGCCGCGGTGAAAAACCGCGGCGATGCGGCGGTGCTCGAATATACCGCGCGCTTCGACGGCGTAAGCGCGGGGACGCTCGCCGAACTCGAATTGCCGCGTGAGCTGCTCGCGCGCGCCCGCGACGGGCTGCCGCTGGTGCAGCGTGAGGCGCTGGAGCAGGCTGCGCTGCGCGTGCGCCGCTACCACGAAAAGCAACTGGCGCAATCCTGGCAGTACACTGAGGCGGATGGCACGGTGCTGGGCCAGAAGGTGACGCCGCTCGACCGGGTCGGCCTGTATGTGCCGGGCGGCAAGGCCGCCTATCCGTCCTCGGTGCTGATGAACGCGCTTCCGGCCAAGGTGGCCGGTGTGGCCGAACTGGTCATGGTAGTGCCGACGCCGCGCGGCGAGAAGAACCGACTGGTGATGGCGGCGGCCGCCATCGCCGGAGTGGACCGGGTGTACACCATCGGCGGGGCGCAAGCGGTTGGCGCGCTCGCCTATGGCACGCAGACCATCGCGCAAGTGGACAAGATCGTGGGCCCGGGCAATGCCTACGTCGCCGCGGCCAAACGGCGCGTGTTCGGCGTGGTCGGCATCGACATGGTGGCGGGGCCGTCAGAGATCCTGGTGATCTGCGACGGCGCGGCGCTGCTGCCGGACTACGCCGATTGGATCGCGATGGACCTGTTCTCGCAGGCCGAGCACGACGAAGTGGCGCAGGCCATGCTGATCTGCCCGGACGCCGCTTTTATCGGGGCGGTGGCGGCGAGCATAGAGCGGCTGTTGCCGCAGATGCCGCGGCGCGAGGTGATCGCCGCCTCGCTCAAGGCCAGGGGCGCGCTGATTGAAGTGCGCAACCTGGAGGAAGCATGTGCCATCGCCAACCGCATCGCCCCCGAGCATTTGGAACTGGCGGTGGAAGAACCGGAGAAGCTGGTCCAGCAGATACGCCACGCCGGCGCCATATTCATGGGCCGCTACAGCTCCGAGGCGATCGGCGATTATTGCGCCGGGCCCAACCACGTGCTGCCTACCTCGCGCAGCGCGCGCTTTTCCTCCCCCTTGGGGGTGTACGATTTCCAGAAGAGATCGAGCCTGATACAGGTGTCCCGGGCGGGTGCGCAGACCTTGGGCAAAATCGCCGTCACCCTGGCCGAGGGCGAGGGCCTGCACGCGCATGCACGCTCCGCCGAATACCGGATAGACAAATGAAAAAATCACCCAAGGATCTGGTGCGCGAGGAGGTGCTGGCGCTCAGCGCCTACCATGTGGGCGAGGCCGCCGGCATGGTGAAGCTCGACGCGATGGAGAACCCGTACGCGCTGCCGCAAGAACTGCGGCGCGAGATTGCCGACCTGGTGGCAGGGGCGGCGTTCAACCGCTATCCGAATCCGCAGGCGCCCGAGCTGAAGGCGCGGCTGCGCCAGACGATGGCGATACCCGAGGCTTTCGACATACTCCTCGGCAACGGCTCGGACGAACTCATCCAGATCATCATCCAGGCGCTGGCGCGGCCCGGCGCGGTGGTGCTCGCGCCCGAGCCTACCTTCGTCATGTATCGCATGTATGCGCTGGTGAACCGCATGCGCTATGTGGGGGTGGCGCTCGAGCCGGACTTCACGCTCGACTGCGCGCGCCTGCTCGCGGCCATCGAGGAGCACCAGCCGGCACTCGTCTTCATCGCCTACCCGAACAATCCGACCGGCAATCTGTTCCCCGAAGCCGATGTGCTGCGCATCCTGCAGGCCGCCCCCGGGCTGGTGGTGCTGGACGAGGCCTACCATGCGTTCGCGCGCAAGAGCTTCATGCAGCGCCTCGCCGGGCATCCCAATCTCGTCGTCATGCGCACGCTTTCTAAAATGGGCATGGCCGGACTGCGCCTGGGCTATGCCGCAGGCAGCCCGGCCTGGATGCGCGAGTTCGACAAGGTGCGACCGCCCTACAACGTGAACGTGCTGACGCAATTGGTGGCGGAGAGGCTGCTCGCCCATGCCGACGTGTTGGAACAACAGGCTGCCGCGATCCGCGACGAGCGTGGCCGCCTCAAGGCGGAGCTCGAGCGCATGAGTGGCGTGACCGCGTTCGCGAGCGATGCCAATTTCGTGCTCGCGCGCGTGCCCGACGCGGGCATGATCTTTGCAGGTATGAAAGAGCGCGGCGTGCTCGTAAAAACCCTTCACGGGAGCCATCCGCTGCTGGCGCAGTGCCTGCGCATTACCGTGGGCACGGCGGAAGAAAACACACAGTGCCTGGCGGCCCTGCGCGCGTCGCTTTGAATTGAGCGCGGGCGCGATTGCCGCTTCAAGGCTAGAATAGCTTTTTTATCAGCATTCCGACTCAAATGCGTACTGCCTCGGTTACGCGCAACACCAGCGAAACCCAGATCGGCGTCAGCCTCGATCTGGACGGCGCCGGCTCGGCCAAACTGGCCACCGGCCTGCCTTTTCTCGACCACATGCTGGACCAGGTTGCGCGCCACGGCATGATCGACCTGGAGATCGCGGCCAAGGGTGACCTGCACATCGACGCCCACCACACGGTCGAGGACGTCGGCATCAGCCTGGGGCAGGCCGTGGCCGAAGCGGTCGGCGACAAGCGCGGCATACGCCGCTATGGCCACGCCTACGTGCCGCTGGACGAGGCGCTCTCAAGGGTGGTGATCGATTTTTCCGGACGCCCCGGACTGGTCTATCAGCTCAAGTTCAGCCGCGCCTGGATCGGCGAATTCGACGTCGACCTGGTGCGCGAATTCTTTCAGGGTTTCGTCAATCACGCCCAGGTGACGCTGCACATCGACAATCTGCGCGGCGACAACGCGCACCATCAGTGCGAGACCGTATTCAAGGCCTTCGGCCGGGCGCTGCGCATGGCAGCGGAGCCCGATCCTCGCGCTGCGGGCGTCGTGCCTTCGACCAAGGGTTCGCTCTAGACGCTTTTGGAGCCGGGTCGCCAATGTATTCAAACCGCAGAGGGTGCGGAGGAAACCGTTGAAAAACCTCCGTCTCCCCGGCTGCGTCCGTGGTTCGCTTTTTCTTGAACTGTCGTACTAGTGAGCAATACAATCGCCGTCATTGACTACGGCATGGGCAACCTGCGCTCGGTATCCAAGGCGCTGGAACACGTCGCACCCGATGCGCAGGTCCAGGTTACCTCCGACCCCGATGTGGTGCGGCGGGCAGGGCGCGTGGTGTTCCCGGGCCAGGGCGCGATGCCCGACTGCATGCGCGAGCTGGATGCCAGGGGCTTGCGTCCGGCGGTGCTCGAGGCGGCGCATTCCAAGCCCTTTCTTGGCATCTGTATCGGTTTGCAGATGCTGTTCGATCGCAGCGAAGAAGGCGGTACGCCCGGGCTGGGGGTTTTTCCCGGGCAGGTCAAGCGTTTTCCGCCGGGACTGATGAAAGATGCGCAAGGCGACAAGCTCAAGGTGCCGCATATGGGCTGGAACGAAGTGATGCAAACCGAGCCGCACGCGCTGTGGCACGGGATTGCTGACGCCAATCGCTACTATTTCGTGCACAGCTTTTACGTCGAGGCGGGCAGGCCGGAACTGGTGGCCGGGTACAGCATCTACGGGTTTCCCTTTACCTGCGCGGTGGCACAGGATAATATTTTCGCCGTGCAATTCCATCCCGAGAAAAGCCAGACCGCCGGCCTTGCGCTGCTCGCCAATTTCGTGACCTGGAAACCGTGACCTGGAAACCGTGACCTGGAACGCCTGGGCACCGGCTCCCCCTTTTTCTTCCTTAACCAGAACAATACATGCTCATCATCCCCGCGATCGATATCAAGGAGGGGCGCGCCGTGCGCCTCGAACAGGGCAACATGGACAAGGAGACGGTGTTCTCCGACGATCCGGCGGCAGTGGCGAAGCATTGGCTGGAGCAGGGCGCGCGCAGGCTGCACCTGGTTGATCTGAACGGCGCGGTCGCGGGCAAGCCGCGCAACGAGAGCGTGATCAAAGACATCGTCAGCGCCGTTGGCGGCAGGATTCCGATACAACTGGGGGGCGGCATCCGCGATCTGGATACTATCGAGCGCTATCTCGACGACGGCATCAGTTACATCATTATCGGCACGGCTGCGGTGAAGAATCCCGGTTTCCTGCAGGACGCATGCACCGCATTCACCGGACATATCATCGTCGGCCTGGACGCGAAGGACGGCAAGGTGGCGGTGGAGGGTTGGTCGAAAATGACCGGGCACGATGTGATCGACCTGGCGCGCAAATTTCAGGACTATGGCGTCGAAGCCGTGATCTATACGGACATTGGCCGCGACGGCATGCTCAGCGGGGTCAACATCGAGGCCACGATCAGGCTGGCGCGAGAACTGGTCGTGCCCGTGATTGCGAGCGGGGGGCTCACCAACCTCAACGACGTCAAGGCCTTGTGCAAGATCGAATCCGAAGGCATTACCGGGGTCATCACCGGCCGCGCGATTTACCAGGGCACGGTGGATTTCAAGAAGGCGCAGGCGATGGCGGACAAATTGGGACAGGCGAAAAAGGAGAAAGGAGCAGCCTGAGCGCAGGGGTGGTTTCCCGCTCACTCCTCCTGGCCCATGGGTCTAGCCAAGCGCGTCATTCCCTGTCTCGACGTCACCCGCGGCCGCGTGGTGAAAGGGGTGAATTTCGTCGGCTTGCGCGATGCCGGTGATCCGGTGGAAATCGCGCGCCGCTACGACGATCAGGGCGCCGACGAGCTCACCTTCCTCGATATCACGGCGAGCTCGGATGAGCGCGACCTGATTCTGCATATCATCGAGGCGGTCGCGGCGCAGGTGTTCATCCCGCTCACCGTGGGCGGTGGGGTGCGCAGGGTCGAGGACGTGCGCCGGCTTCTGAACGCCGGTGCCGACAAGGTCTCGATCAATACCGCCGCCGTGCAAAACCCGCAACTGGTGGCGGACGCCTCCGGTCGCTACGGCGCACAATGCATCGTCGTGGCCATCGACGCGAAACGCGCCGATCCAGCAGCGGACGCGAAACGCATCGATCCAGTAGCGGACGCCAAGAGCGTCTTTGGCGGCGCAGGCGCCGGACCAGCCGGCACCGAACCGCGCTGGGAGGTATACACCCATGGAGGGCGCAAACCCACCGGTTTGGACGCAGTGGCTTGGGCGCGTAGAATGCAGGCGCTGGGCGCGGGGGAAATCCTGCTGACCAGCATGGACCGCGACGGCACCAGGTCCGGCTTCGACCTGGAACTGACGCGCGCGGTGGCCGAGGCGGTGGACGTGCCAGTGATTGCCAGCGGCGGGGTCGGCGATCTCGAGCACCTCGTTGCCGGCATACTCGAAGGCAAGGCCGACGCGGTGCTCGCTGCCAGCATTTTCCATTACGGCGAATACACCGTGCGCCAGGCGAAAGAGTTGATGCGGTCGCGGGGCATCGAGGTGAGGCTTTGAATGCAAGCGCGGAGCGCGAAATGAGCTTATAGAACATGGATACGGCCTGGCTTAACAAGGTTAAATGGAATGACGATGGCCTGGTGCCGGTGATCGCCCAGGAGGCGTCAACGGGCAAGGTACTGATGTTCGCCTGGATGAACCGCGCGGCTCTGGCGCAGACGGTAACCGGCGGAGAGGCGGTCTACTGGTCGCGTTCGCGCCGGAAATTGTGGCACAAGGGCGAGGAATCCGGCCATGTGCAGAAGGTGCGCGAACTGCGCCTGGATTGCGACGAGGACGTGATATTGCTCAGCGTCGAGCAGGTGGGCGGTATCGCGTGTCACACCGGCCGGCACAACTGTTTTTTCCAGAAATATGCGGATGAAAAATGGGTCGTCACGGACCCGGTGATCAAAGATCCCAGGGACATATACCGCAAGGGAAGCGCTGACTAAGCGTAGCGCTTGGTCAGTGCTTCCCCTAATGTGGGGGATATACGCCCCGAAGGTCTCGATCCCCCTTGAGGGGAAAGTCCCCTCGGGGACGAGGGGGCATAGCCCCCATGTTCAAGGACAACCAAAAATGAGCGACATTCTCGAACGCCTGGCCGACATAGTCGAGGCGCGCAAGGGCGGAGATGCAGATGCATCTTACGTCTCAAGGCTGCTTGCGCGCGGCGAAGAC
>Ga0315281_10012226_pt1 | contig 11717 bp, 11 predicted proteins | sample YL17G07_0_MG_FD_204540 | JGI IMG/M metagenome (GOLD analysis project Ga0315281, IMG submission 204540) | Sediment microbial communities from Yellowstone Lake, YNP, Wyoming, USA - YL17G07_0 | ecosystem: Environmental > Aquatic > Freshwater > Lake > Sediment | place: USA: Wyoming | collected... | reverse complement strand
CCAATTTCAATACCATGAGAACGGTGATATTCCTCATTGCTGGCAAGCTCGATTTTAAGAAGTTCAACGCGCATGCCGCTTAACCCACTCGAAATTCAAAATAGCCACATGTTTTATATGACCACGATCCTTGGGTGCGAAACCGAGGGGAAACAGCTTTTTCCATTCCTAAAGCAGTAATCGTTGCCAGTTGGATTTTTGGCCGTAGGTGATCGCGTATTTCATTTTTGCAACTGACCAGGAACTTCTTTTGCTCAGGAGTTGGTTCTATGTTGTCACTGAACACAACCTGCTCGTCGGAAGTGTAAAAGAGTTTGTTTAGTTTTAGCATGTTGCCTCCTTGAAATTTATGTTTTCGCCGTAATAAAAAATTGGATTGCGCGGTGTATGACTCAGAAATGATTGGCACTGAGCATTACTGATGCATATCTTGGATCTTTCTGATGCTGTGCCCAGCAGAACTTCCCGTGCCGCACAGTCTGCTTTGTCTAGTGCAACCGCTTGCGCACGCTGATCAGTAAGGTCGTCATCTACATGAAGGTATCGTCCCTGAAGACGGTGTCCCAACATATTATTGGTCAAAGACTCTTGGACAGAGATTGACAGTCCAAACAGGCGTTTCGGCATATTGGCTGGATTTAATCCTCCCCAATCGAATGTGCCGCCTTCGCGATTCTTACGAGGATCAACAGTAAATTTTGACGACATCGTGCCTACCGAAAGCAGGTGGATTTGCTGTTCATTTTGCTGGAAAAATGTCTGTGCCTCATGTACTGCCAAGAGTCCCGGAGCGTTGGCGTACAAACCGCCATCAACGTACTGACTGTTATTAAATGTGTGGCGGGGAAAATACGCAGGGGCTGCACTTGTCGCAAGTGAAATATCAACAACACGGTTCAGATGATCACGCTTGAAGCCAGGATGGTGGGGTGTCTTAAAGAGTACTGGTTGACCTGTCGAATAATTAATTGTGGGAATGATGACGGGGTGCTTGCAATGCCCCAGCACATGCTCGCCGAACAGGTCGTTCGCAGAAAGTAGACTCTGGAGTGGTGACGATGAAAATGGTGCGCGCCAAATTCCACGGAGGGAAAATCTGCGCTTGAAGATTTGTTCGCCATGCTTGACGAATAGATCGACAATACGGCTGGCTGGTATTTCCATTGCAATGGCTAATGCCAAGATACCGCCTACGGAGGTGCCCGCGATCAAGTCGAACCGGCGAGCAATTGGCTCTCCAATTTCTTCTTCGAGATCGGCAAGTACCTTCGCCGTGTAAAGACCGCGAAAGCCCCCTCCTGACAGCGCAAGAATTTGGAATCGATGCTGTGAAGCCGTTTCTGTCATAAATACCCCTAATTGCCGTTTATCAATTCAAGTGACATGGGTGATAAAACATTATTAAAAGTTCGGAATCGTGAACAAGTTGGCATAATACGCCTGCTTGTTCGATTGTCAATCAAAAAGTTCGGAGTCGTGGTAGAATTCAAGCGGTGCATTGCTTGAAAGGAAACGTGACTATGGCAACCCGTCTTGGCGAAAAATTGCGCGAACTTCGTAAGGATCGGCAGTTGACGCTCGAAAAACTGGCCGACCTTGCAGGACTAAGCAAGAGTTATTTATGGGAACTTGAGAACCGAGAATCCCAACGGCCTTCTGCGGAGAAACTCACCGCCTTAGCCGATGTACTGGGCGTAACCGCTGCCTATTTCTTCGAGGAGGATGTGCGTGCTCCAGAAGAACGGCATTTGGATGAAGCATTTTTTCGCGGTTACCAGAAGCTTGATCCTGTGGCAAAAGATCATCTTCGCAAGATACTAAGTGCCTTCAAGAAACCTTCGTAATGAGCGGAATTTGGACCCCACAGCGGGCAGCCAACCGCTTGGTAAAGCTCACTGAGGCGTTCAGTTTGGCACATGGGCTGGATCGCTTTCCTGTGGAGGTAACGCCGCTCGCACTGGATGCGGCTCGCATTTTTTGCTGGCCCGACCCAATCACACAGGTTCAATCGGCGGATATCAAAGGCTTTGACGGGGCACTCTTCCCCGGAGAGGGAAAGAAGAATTGGTTACTCCTATACAACAGCGTTATATCCTCAACTGGGCGAGTCCGATTCACACAAGCGCATGAACTTGGACACTACATTCTTCATAGGAAAATGAGGGAGTCGTTCCAGTGTAGTGATGCCGATATGTTGAATTGGTCGCAAGACGATCACGATATAGAGGCACAAGCCGATCTGTTTGCGTCTTATCTGTTAATGCCGCTTGATGACTATCGCAAGCAGGTCACCTCCACTGTTGATTTGAACTTGTTTGGACACTGTGCCGACCGCTATGGTGTTTCGCTGACAGCCGCCATCTTAAAGTGGCTGCAATATACCGATGAAAAGGCTGTGCTGGTGCACTCGAACGATGGATTCATTAACTGGTCGTGGTCAAGTGAGCCTGCTTTCAAGGCGGGTGCATTTTTTCGAACGCGAAATAATATAATTCCTGTTCCAATGGGGTCGATAGCACAAGATTCGGTAGTCAAGCACAATCGGCTGGGGGTAGAGATTCCAGCTTCTATTTGGTTTCCTCACGCCGCCTCCCACATCGCAGTACGCGAAATGAAGATACATGCCGAGCAGTACGATACCGTGCTGAGCTTACTTCTCCTGCCGCGTTCAACAGACGTTTGGCCTTTGTGGTAAAAGAATAGCGATTGCGCAAGCCCAGCGGAAATTCGTCTCGCCATCAACCGAACTTAAATTCTGCTTACGTCTGAGTTATTGTGGTGACCAGTCAGGGTTGCCTGACTTGGGCGGGAGATGGACTTCTTCTGCGGAATTTTTCCCCGGTGATGGTCTTATTGGCGCAGGATGAGGTAGAAGCCGTGGCGGTGATTCGCCACCCTGCCAGCCGATTAATGGCGGAAGCCAGAGCTTCCTGCTTCAGGTCGTGTACGACCAATGCCTCTTCGCGGGAGACGTGGGCGCGACCATGGATATGTCGGTCATCGAAAAATTATTCACAGGTCAAATTAGACCGGCACGAATACCGCTGGGCTAATGCCGAAGAACTTGCCCAATTTACCTGCCAAGGTTGCGCTGATTTTTCGTTTCCCTGCCAGAATTGCCGACAGGTTGCTCTGTGGCACAACGGCTGACAGGTCTTCTTGCTTCAAGCCGCGAGAACCCATCAAGAAACGAAGGGCATCCTTGGGTTCTGCTGCCTCGATGGCGTAATATTCTTGCTCATACTTAGAGACCATATCCCCAACCAAATCAAGCAAGCCGGACAGCGGATGGTCTTCGTCATCTCCGGCGGTATCCAGCAGGGAATTCATCAGGGTCACCATACGGTCATAACTTTTTTTATCATGGATGGGGCGAAGATGCGCCATCGCATCAAAAGCCTGCCAAGAGGATTGAATTGCCTGGTTGTCGAACTGTGTGTGTGCTGCGCGCATGATTAGCCTTTGCCTTTCCTATAGAGCTTGTTCCAGTCATCGTATTCCCGATGCGTCATCACCTTATGCACAAATATCTTCTTGAACCTGTACCTGACGATAACGACCAGGCGATAGCTGTTTCCACCCACATCAAAGATCGTATAGGGCGGCACGTAATCGGCGGAGTTGAAAAACTCACGAACATGGTTGAAGTCCCTGAATTCTGCGTGCTCCACAACTGAGTGCCACTCGCGCAGCACCTTTTCTGCCTCTGGATGTTTCTGCCAGAACTCGCGAAGCATTTTGATGGAGATGATATGCACGAGCGGATTATATCAAATTGATATACAGCGTCAAGATTATGTACAACGAAAATTTTGGCAGCGTGCTGAAGTTCGGCGCCAAGCGGTGTCTGAACGGCGGATATAGCCTTCCTGGAAACTGCCGTTGAGGCCTTACGTATGAACTGGAAATTACTCAGGGGAAGCGCTGAGAGGTAAGTCGGTCAGATTGAGCGAATAACTTGTTTTGTTTCCGTAGCAGATTACAGGGACTCCGGTTTTCAACGAAAAAACCATAGGCATTGACAAGCATTACACCACAGCGTAACGTTACGCAATTATGTAACCATGTGCTATCTGATGGAAAAAACAAATAAATAATGAGCCTTAAAACTGAAAGAAACGTAATCATCACAGCCAGCGGCATTAAGGCATTGCGAATAGTATTATTAAAGCAAGCAGAACATTTAGTGTTGTGGCATCTGGTCGCCTCTCTGCCGGTCGCAGGCGATGTGGTATCTCATGCCGAGCTAGGCCGTGAGCTTGCAATAGCGCCTACTCATATCAGCACAGCCATTAAACGCCTGCGTGAACTTGGCTTTCTCACTCGCGGCGTAAAAGTTGGAGGCTCATATCACTATAAATTCAACCCAGTATTTTTCAGAATAATTTCATAATGAGTTTTTCTGTCGCTCACAACCCAACTTCAATCCTGTCGATTGTTCAAACAATCCTTGAAGAAAATCGAGCACTTGAGTTAACTTCAAGAGACATAGCGCTTCTGGTGCTCATGCGTCAGGAAATCGAGTCAGGTGATGAAGCAGTGCTTGCAATTCCCTACTCCACAATTCAAGCGTTACATAGCCGACTGGATGCTATCGAGGCTGGCGGCTCTCAAAATCCAGAACGACGTCTAACTGAGAGCCTGGTGCGTCTTATTAAGGCAGAGTGTGCGGCCAAGGCAGATATGACCCGCATCAGGTTAATGGTGGACACGGAATACCAAATCACCACTATCGGTGAATCAGTCGCAGAATGGCATGTGATGCAGTCCGAGTTTTCAGGGGAGCCGCTGACGGCGATTTTCCGGTCATTCATCAGCCACCTCATGCGTATTCTTGAAGATGCTGAGAAAGCACAATCCGAAGAAGATTGGCAGTCGGATGTGGTGCAGCAAATGCAACATGTGTTGAAGGGCATGCTGGTCAGCATTCAGCGGCACCAGAAAGAATTGGATCGCCAGCACGCGGCACTAAGGGATTTCGTGCCCACGTTGCTGATACAAGCAAGCGAAGACTCGATAGAGCAATGCGAGTCGCAATTATCCAAGGTGATCAAAACGATTGCCGACTTACAGGAAGTTGTACTGTCATCGACTAACCGAGCGCAGGCGCTGATCGACCAGATTGGCAACCTTGCACGCTCCAGCGTAAATATGAACCACACTATCGCACCAAGGGGCGTCGAATCCATCTGTGACGAGTTCCAGCGCAGGCTGGTGAATATCTCGCTATGGACAATACAGCGTGCCACCGATTGGATAGACCACCATAACGTCGTACATAACCATTTGCGCACGGTTGTTCGCATTGATCGCCAGCGGCGTATTTCTGATGCATTGAAACGATCTGTAGCAGCCGTGCCAGGATGGACGTTGGAGGTCGTGTCTGAACCCTGCTTCATGCGGATGAGAGAAGACGTCCAGCGCGATCACACCCCGAAGAAAGCCCCCCGTGTTCGGAAAGACGCATCCAGCAGAAATCGGGAATTTACCGAAGAGCTACCGGACAACGTGCATGAAATTCTGCTCGCACACCTCAAGGCTGAGCTGGAAGGTGGGAGCGCGCTGGCATCCCGTATTTTGGGTAAGGCTGCAACAGAAACAAAGGACGAAATCGGCATCATGTCGCAATTTTCCTGGCTGATTGGCGAGATGACGCAAGCCGGTCAGATGGAAGACGGAATGCGGCACTGGACTCAAGCAACACCCAGCATTGAAATCGAAGAATTCAAGGTGAATATAAAATGACCATTTTTCATGATGATGAATTTGTCGAGATTGACTTGCTGCTGCGACGGGGTGGGCATATCAACCGCTCCAACATGGCGCTGTACGATTACATGTGCCAGCACCTAACGCAACTGAAGGATTTTTATACACGGTATGGATGCTCGCTTTACCAGCACCCTGATGGATTCTTCTACGCGACAGTCAAGGGCGGCAAGCTTCAAACGAGGCTGCTGCCAAGATCCTGCGTGCATCTTGGCATGTTCATCGCGCTGAAAGCCAGAGATCCGGAGATCACACGCTCATCTGGTCGAATACCCGTCAATCAGTTGCTACAGGACATCGAGACATCTGTTCCGCGCGACATCCTCCAGCAAGTCTATGCGCCGAAACGCCGGGAAGCATTCGTTGATGAGTGCATAAACGATGAACTCAAAAAAGCGTTAAAGACACTGGCAGAACTGGGATTCATCGAACTGACAGATTTGGCTATTCGCCCATTGGAGGCAATCAGCCGGTTTGCCGAGTTAGCGCGCAGCAACAATGACCCCAGTGATGAAAATCGTTTAAACCTGATCGTGACGCGCGGCGTCGTATTTAACGAAGGTGAAGATGCGAGCGAAGGGGATACAGATGAGTAAGGCAAAAATTGACCGCGTCGCGTATATCGGCTGGCGCGGGATAGCCGGTTGCGAAGTGCTTGAGCTTGACGAAGAGTTGACCGCATTGGTGGGGCCGACCGGCGCCGGGAAATCAACACTGGTCATGTGCATGGACTACGCCATTTTGCCGGACAGGCGAACGATGGAGATACGCCCGATATCAGATGTTCAGGATATGCACAACGCGGGCACCGACACGCTGGCCGCGCGCATCGACCCGGCGTATGGCTATGCTTACGTGGTGCTGGGGATAACCGGGATAAATGGCAAACAGTTGATCGCGGGCATCCATGTCTCGACGGTGGAAGGACATGCGCACTTCACCCGCTGGCTGATTCGCGATGTGCCAGAAAATATTTTGCTTCAGGATATGCTGAGCATGCAAGACGGCGACAGCGAGTATTACCCAGACTTTCCCGTACTTAAACGCCATTTAGCCGGCAAGGGGATCGACATCTCTACCTGTAGCACGATTGGCGAATACTGCCAGGCGTTGTACGAAGCTGGAGTCTTACCGTCGTCCATGACCTCCGGGACGGATAGGACGTTATACGCCAAGCTCATAGAGACCACGTTCAAGGGCGGCATTTCAGAAGAGATCGCCACCAACCTTAAAGGTTATCTGCTGCCAGCTCAATCACAGGTGCAAGAACTGGTGCGAGGTTTGCAGGAATGCACGAACGATGTCCTTAAAACCCGCAGTGCCGTTGCTGACGCAAAAGCCCAACTGAGCATGCTGAAATCGACCTACGGTGTTGGTAAAGATGCGGTAATAACGGCATTAAAGGGGGTAGGGGTAGATATCAGTAAAACCGAGCGGGAAATTGTGGAAACGTCTGCACTCGTTGCGACCAAGCAGAAAGAATTAACTTCACTGGATGCCAGCATTCCAAGCATTAATGAACAAATCGCGGTAGCTGAACTGTCCAAAGAAACAGCGATGGCAAATGGCCTTCTTGAACTGGGACTATTAGGAGATCAAAAGGGAGTGCTGTCGGAAGCGCGCAGCACGCGCAAGACCACAATGGAAGAAGCGACCCACAGGCTCAAGGAATTCAACTCAGGTGCCGCGCTTTGGCGCAAGGTGGCCGGGCCGCTGGAGCATGAAAGTTACGAGGTTGTTAAGTTGGCGCAGGATAAGAAGATCGAAGGTATCAATCACGGAATCTATGAGATAAAAACAGAGATGCACAAGCTGCAAGAAGAGGATCACCGCCTGTCTACGGATCGTTCGTCTTCGACTTCAGAACATTTGGCCGAGTTGCTCGGTGGGCAAACGCTGGAACAATCGCTTGGGCGCGTGAGCGAAAAAGAATCTGTGGCGCTGGAGATGACGCTGGGCGGGCTGACAGAAGGTGTTGTCGGCGTCGATCTGGGCGCTCTGACCAACATTCCCATGACTGACGATATCCCTGAGCTATTTTGGATGGGTGAGAAAACTCCCAGCCCGAGGCCGATCAGAGAAACGGGCGATTGGTATGTGTCGGCAGCAGCGGATGGATACATCGTGGCCAGTAAAAAAAGAGCCTCAATGTTCGGCAACGAGTCACGAAAGTTGCGTCGGCTGGCGATTGCGGCGGAATTGAAATTACTGTCCGGAAGGCACAGCAATCAGACTATCGAGAGAGATAAAGAAAAAAATAGGCTGGATGAGTTTTTAACAAAAAATATTGAAATCAGAATCTACCTTGAGAACCGGCAGGATGTTTTTGCAATCGATAATGCCGCCAAGAAAGCCAAGAAAGAATGGGAACAGGCGGATGCCGCGTTTAAAACAGCCGAAATAAAATATCTCACGTTACAGGGGAAAATAAACAAGATCAGCGAGCCTCACGATGAAATCCTATCGGGCTTGCGCACAGACCTGGTCGCAAAAACAACAAAACGCCCATTCCTCGTCAAAGAAATTGGGGAGGCGGAAACGAGATTGTCGGTGATGACTGGAAGGATGGATGCCTGCCGTCGTGAAGAGACATCAGCCAAGGAAATTCTGGGGAGCGAATTCGGTCGCTTCTGGGCTGCAGCAAGCGAGAGTGATTTACCAACGCACAACGTGGAAGGGCTTCAAACAAAACGGATGCTGGATGTTGGAAAATCTCTGGGCGAAGAAACTCAAAATCGGTTTGAGTCGTTCCGGGACTTTGATGCGACAAATCGGATCAGCATCGTGCGCATGTGGCCTGACCTGATGGAAATCATCCGGGAAACCATCAGCATCGACATCGCAGATAAAGACGGCGAAGACTTGATCGAATCCATGCAGATAAAACGGGCGCATCTCGATAGTGACCTCGCTCTGCAAGAAAGCGAACTCGATGTAAAAGCGAACAGTATTTTCTTGAGTATCAACACCGCAGTCAGGAACCAAAAGACTAGGATCGACAAGTTGAGTAGGCTTGGCCACACCATTAGCTTCGGCAATGTGAATGGAATCCGCCTTCAACTGGTGCCGCGCACAAAAATGCTGGAGCTTCTGGAGCAATTTGCCGATCAATTGTCTCTTCTCAACAAAGAAAAGCCGGTAGATCAGGTACTGAAGGAATTCTTCGAGGCGGCCAGTACCGTCAAAATTCGGATGGACGGGGCGAGCTTGCTGGATTATCGGGAATATGTGGATTTGGTGATTGAGGCAAGGCGCACGGAAGGCGACTGGAAGCTGGCTTCATCATTATCGGGTGGAGAATCTATCGGATGTGGGTTGGCGATCGCGCTGATGCTGACGCGCTCTATCGCGAATCGAGGGGAAGCGGGCGGAGAAGGTGTCAAAACAGAAAACATTCGTCCACTTTACGGGATAGATGAAATCAGCCGACTGGATGCGGCTGGACAAAAGGTGTTGGTGGATTTCGCCAAGCGCGAACATTTCCAGCTATTGTTCGCAGCACCGGAGCTGAAACCATCGTATAGCTGCACCCTCTACAACCTGAAGCGCATCTTCACGCCCGAGGCGAAGCTGATTATCCGCGCGTCAAGGTTCCGCCCTAAAGCCGAACCGGTAGCCGCATGAAAGACGCCGCTGAAATTGCTTGTCTGGCGCGCCTTTTGGAAACTGGCACGATACGGGCTGGCAGGAAAAATGCGGCGCTGATACATCGCTTCGAAACTGCGCGATGGGTGATGCTCGGAAGCCGCAAAGAGGAATGGGTGCTTCGTTCTGGCAAAGCACCTGACCTCGAAAATAGGCTCTCGATTCTTCTGCCGACGTGGCGCGCAGACTTTGAGTTACTACGTTCCATTGGGCGCGATCACTTCGATGTTTCTGACATTGCGGCACTCCCCATGTTGAGGCGCAATACAAACCCGTCTGGGCGCATGGTAAATCGGCGAAATTGGAATGCAACTGTTGGTCAGGGGCCAAAGCACAAAGCAAAAATTCCATCCCAATGTCTACTTACCAAAGATTGGGTGCTCAGATTCCGCCCAAACAAGGGACTGGAAGGGATAAATGACAGAGGAAAAATCAATCTGGCTGAAATGGCTGCTGAATGGACTGAGTGTGTAATTCCAGAACGCGCATGGGTGGGCTTCAAAGCATTTTATGGCGTGCTCCCAAGGGCTGTCATCACCTGCGAAAACTTGGGTGCATACATTGATCTGCCTGCAAGTGAATCTACCCTTGTTATTTATTCGCCTGGCGCAGATACCGAAGCCGCCGTTGCCTTACTCAAGATGTTCCCAGCGGCTATGTGGATGCATTTTGGCGACCTTGACCCGGAAGGGATCGACATTGCCAAGCGTATCGCCGGAGAAGTAGGCCGAGACATGAATTTGCTAATCCCCTTCTTCGCAGAGGATTATCTTGATGCCGCCAAACCCGTCGAAACAGCGTGGAGTGAAGTCCCTGATATTCCACTTCTGGTGGTTCTTAAAGAAAAGAAAAAGCGGATATTTCAGGAGGTCTTTATGTTGGATAGGCGACTGTTGGAAGCACTTGAGATTATTCAAGCATGACGATTAATATGTTGCATCTACTATGTTTGGTAACAGCTACATAATGTCGGATTTTTGCGTATGAAATGGAGCAGGATTTGCTGGGGCAGCACTATAAAGTAGCTGCTGCCAAGGCATCGCCTGTTGTGGCTGGTGCCGTAATACCAGCCTCATCGGCCAGCGAGGACGCGACAGTTTCCGCACTATCAGGTGCCTGTGTTTTCGTCTTGCGAGTCTTTTTCTTGGGTGCTTCTACTACCTCTTCTGCGGGGCTATCCGTTGCTGCCTGGACTGATTCTGCCTGAGCATCATGCTTGATCCTCTGCGCGGCGCTGAACGCGCGCGCCAGGATCGCAGTAATTTCTGCCGAAACTCCCAGCGTCTTTCTGCGCCATTGCCGCTCCAATGCGCCTTTCGCATCGTCGGCGATGAAACCGGCAAGCCATGTTGAATGCACCAGCTCCATCAACTTGTCGAGCTCGCGGATCATTTGCAGATACTGGCCGGACTTGTTGCAAGTTATTTTGGCCTGGTAAGCGGTGACATTCGTGTAATTGACCCTGCCAATCTCAATGCCGTTGTCCTCGACGATCTTCTTGAGCCTCGCGCTTTCATTGCGCAGGTTCACAAACGCATTGTTGATCAAGTGATCGACCGCGCCATTGACGGTCATTACTTCGTTATCACTTTTGAGTACCGCCGGCAGAACAACGCTCAGGCTGCGCAGGGCCGAATCGCATTTCTCGTAGCCGTTTTCAAATACAGCCTGGGCGGGTGACGAATGTATCTTCACCTCCTGGGTCAGGAATGGATTGCTGAATTCATCAGCCTTCCTTTTTGTTGCGCCTTTTACTGCTTTGCCGTTTTCCACAAAACTCTCCTCGGATGTTGTTGAACAAAAGAACCGCACAAATACAAAGCTTGATAGTGAAACAAGGCTTCAGGAAAGTCCGATAGAAAGTGTGCAATTTTGCAGATTATCGGCATTGAACTAAAAATAAAACCGGTGTAGTGTCCGCCGCATCTTGCTTCATGCGCTTATTGCCATGAGCTGATATTGGCGGCTGACCAATCAAAACAAACAGAAGACGAGCAATCGTCATAACCACCCAGCGGGGATATCGTTCCCCGCAAGGGTCATGGTGTCTCCGTTTTTTTTCATAAAAAGGAGAACACCATGGAACTTGTCATTATCGCTTGCTGCATCAGTGGCTACACCCTCAGCCGTCCAATTATCTGGATGCTGGGGTTGAACTAAATCACCCACGCGGGGACACCTCCCCGCATAGGGTTTGTGGTCGCGGTAGGAACGCCGGTTACCCGACACCCCCCGCACGGATCCCTGCGAGCGGAATTACCGCACAAGGCTCTTGCCTCGGGTCATGACGCGAATCTCGCACT
>Ga0315281_10012225_pt1 | contig 11717 bp, 9 predicted proteins | sample YL17G07_0_MG_FD_204540 | JGI IMG/M metagenome (GOLD analysis project Ga0315281, IMG submission 204540) | Sediment microbial communities from Yellowstone Lake, YNP, Wyoming, USA - YL17G07_0 | ecosystem: Environmental > Aquatic > Freshwater > Lake > Sediment | place: USA: Wyoming | collected... | reverse complement strand
TCGAGGCCGCCACCGAGAACGCGGAGCTCAAGCACAAGATCTTCGCCGAAATGGACCGCGTCGCGAAACCGGGCGCGGTGATGGCGAGCAACACCTCGTCGATTTCGCTCACCATGATCGCGGCGAGGACGAAACGGCCCGGTGCGGTTATCGGCATGCACTTTTTCAACCCGGTGCCGATGATGCAGCTGGTCGAGGTGATCCGTGCGCTGCAGACCGCCGACGCAACCTACGCGGCGGTCGCGGAGCTGGCGAAAAAACTCGGCAAGACGCCGGTGGAAGTCAAGAACAGCCCCGGATTCGTCGCCAACCGCATCCTGATCCCGATGCTCAACGAAGCGGTTTACACGCTCTACGAAGGGCTGGCGAAGGCGGAAGACATCGACACGGTGATGAAGCTGGGCATGGCGCATCCGATGGGGCCGCTCTCGCTCGCTGACCTGATTGGCCTCGACGTCTGCCTGTCGGTGCTGGAAGTGCTGTACGACGGTTTCAAGGATTCCAAGTACCGCCCCTGCCCGCTGTGGCGAGAAATGGTCGACGCTGGATACCTCGGGCGAAAATCGGGCCGCGGTTTCTTCCAGTACGGCGCATCCTAGTTTCGCGGGGTGGGTGACCGCCTGCGCGGTCCAACCCGCCTCGTCTCCCCGGTGGACGGCCGGGCCACCAATCGGTATCCTCTGCCCTCGCCGTGATTGCGGCAGTCACGGGTGGAGCATCGGAGGCGATGCCCTGCGCAAAAAAACAAAATCGAAAGTGGAGCGACGATGACTTCCCGGTTCCTGAAATCCCTGATGGCCACGCTTGCCGGCTTCAGCATTGTTGCAGCGCAGGCACAGGCCCCGACCCCGGTCGCGGTACCCGCCGCACGCGAAGCGCCCGCCGCCGCCGCGCTCAAGTCTCTGCTGGACGAGGACCTTGCCGAATTCTTCAAGCGCAGCCCCTTGTTCGCCACCGTTCTCGGCGTTTCCGGATACAACCATTTGCTGCCCGACCTCTCCCTGGCCCAGCTCGAACACCAGCGCGCCTACGAGCGCGGCATGCTCGCGAAGCTGCAGGCGATCGACGCCGGCGCATTGCGCGGACAGGACCGCATCTCGCTGGAACTGATGGTCGAGAAATTCCAGTCTGCGGTCGAGGGGCAGCGCTTCGTCGACAGTGAAGCGCTGGTGGTGAGCACGCTGGGCGGGATTCACAACATGATGCCGCGCGCCGCGCAAACGACGCCGTTTCGCACCGCCGCCGACTATCGCGACTACATCACGCGGCTCACCGCGGTGCCGCGCCTCGCAGGGCAGACTATCGTGCGGCTGCGGCTCGGCATCCAGTCGGGCTGGATGCGGCCGGTGGCGGTCGTCGACCGTGTGGTCGCCGCCATCGACGCGCATCTCGTCGAAAATATCGACGACAGCGTTCTGCTGGGCCCATTCAAAAAATTTGCGGACGGCGTTGCGGAGAGCGAGCGTGCGGCATTGGTTGCCGCGGCGCGGCGTGCAATCGCCGAGGACTACCAGCCGGCGCTCAAACGATTCCGCGATTTCATGCAGCGCGAGTACCGCCCCAAGGCGCCGGCCGAGTCCGGGCTCGCCGCGCTCCCCGGCGGCGGCGAGTACTACGATTACCTGATTCGCACCGGCATCGTGCGCGGCATGAGCGCAGCCGACATCCACGCGCTGGGACTCGCCGAGGTCGAGCGCCTGCGCGGCAACATCCTGGAGATCGCGCGGCGCACCGGGTTTGCCGGGACCACCGACGAATTCATGATCAGCCTCAACACCGACCGCAAGTTCTTCTTCACCTCCGCCGACGCGGTGCTGGCGGCCCACCGCGCGATGTCGCAACGCGTCGACCCGCAGCTGCCCAGGCTGTTTCGCTCGATCCCGCGCATGCCATACGCCGTGCGCGCGATGACGCCGGCGGAAGCGGCGAGCAGCACGGCGGCCAACTACACGCCAGGGTCGCTGGCGCTGGGCACCAGCGGATTCTTCACCGTCAACGCGCTCGGCTACGCGCATGAATCGACCTGGCAGACCGAGACGCTGTTCCTGCACGAGGCGGTCCCCGGGCATCACATGCAGACTGCCCGCGCGGCCGAGGTCGAAGGCTTGCATCCCTGGCGCCGCATCGGCGGCTGGAACGTCGCCTATGGCGAGGGTTGGGCGCTGTACGCCGAGACGCTGGGATTCGACCTCGGCCTGTTCAAGGATCCTTATCAGGAATACGGCCATCTGCAGGCGCAGTTGTTCCGCGCCGCGCGCCTGGTGGTCGATACCGGCATCCATGCCAATAACTGGCCGCGCGAGCGCTGCATCGAGTTCATGACCGGGCGTGCGGGCGTGGACAAAGATTTTGCAACGAGCGAAGTCGACCGCTATTTCTCGAGTCCCTCACAGGCGCTCGGCTATCTGCTGGGGCAGCGCAAGATTCTCGAATTGCGCGCGCGCGCCGAACGCGCGCTGGGCCCGCGTTTCGACGTGCGCGATTTTCACGCCGTGGTCATCGACAACGGCAGGATGCCGCTGGCGGTTCTCGAAAAGCTGGTGGATGCGTGGATTGCCGGGCGCGCCGCCACGGGCAAACCCTGACAACCCGGCGCCGCGAATGCCCGGGAGGCGCGGCGATGCCGGTCCCGGCAAGCCGATCGCAACAGACGCCTTCCGTTCAACCTGCGCCATGAACCCACTGCCTTTCCCTCCCGCCGATTCTCCCGCAACCCCCCGCGCCGGCCTCAATTTCATCCTGGTCTGCATCTTTCTCGACATGCTCGGCATCGGGCTCATCGTGCCGGTGCTGCCGATGCTGGTCGGGGAATTCGTCGACGGCAAGGACATGCAGGCGCAGTTGTTCGGCATCCTCGTGACCGTGTTCGGCCTGATGCAGTTTCTGTTCATGCCGCTGCTGGGCGCCTTGAGCGATCGCGTCGGCCGGCGTCCCGTACTCCTGTACTCGATCATCGGCGTCGGCATCAATTTTCTGATCACCGCGATGGCGACCAGCCTGTGGATGCTGGCGGCGGGGCGGGTGATCGGCGGGATGTCGTCCGCGAGCCTGTCGGTCGCCAACGCCTATGCGGCCGATGTGTCGACGCCGGAAAATCGCGCGAAGAGTTTCGGCAAGGTGGGCGCCGCGTTCGGGCTGGGATTCATTTGCGGTCCCATGCTCGGCGGACTGCTTGGCAGCGTCAATTTGCATCTGCCATTCTATGCGGGAGCCGCCCTGTGCGCGGCGAATGCCATCTACGGATTTTTCATGGTGCCGGAATCGCTGCCCAAACACCTGCGCACGCCGTTTTCGTTCGCGCGGGCGAATCCGCTGGCATCGCTCCGCCACCTCGCACAGCGAGCCGACATCGGTGGCCTGGTTGCCGTGTTCGCGCTGGTGACGTTTTCGCAGATCCTGCTGCAGACCACCTGGGTGCTGTATACCAATTTCCGATTCGGCTGGGGACCGCGCGAAAACGGCCTGGCGCTGTTCTGCGTCGGTATCGTCGCGGCCGTGGTGCAGGCCGGCCTGCTGGGATGGTTGATCCGGGTGTTTGGCGAAGTACGTCTGTCCTTGCTCGGCCTCGCCTCGGGTTCCATCGTCTTCGTGCTCTACGGGCTGGCGACGCAGGGATGGATGATGTACGTCTTCATCCTGTGCAACATGCTGGCGTTCGCGGCGGGACCCGCGTTGCAAGGCATCGCCTCGAAGGCCACCGATCCGCGCCAGCAGGGCGCGCTCATGGGGTCCTTGCAGGCGTTGGGCAGCCTCGCCATGGTCATCGTGCCGATACTGGGGAACTCGGTCCTCGCCGAGGTCAGCCATTTCCCGGCCAACGACTGGCGCATCGGCACCACCTTCTATTTCGGCGCGGCGCTGCAGGCGATCGCGCTCGTCGTCGCCTGGCGCTACTTCGCGATGCACCGCACGGCTGCGGTCGTTTCGCGGACCGATTGAACCCGCGGTGTCGCAGGGTGCAGTGGCCGGAGGCGGTCAGCGCATCTGCGAGATGTACATCCCGGCCGCGATGAAGATCGCCAATGCGGCAAACATCTTGAAGGTTTCCCCGCGCTGCGTCATCTGCCCGGACACCCAGAGAATCCCGGACAGCAGAATCCACATCGGGTAGCTGAACACGAACGGGGTCAGTTGGCTAAGTACATGGGGCATCGCACACCTCCGCAGAACTCAATGGCAAAACGGGGTCAGTTGGCTAAGTACATGGGGCATCGCACACCTCCGCAGAACTCAATGGCAAAACAGCATTTCACGGACACCATCATGGGGCCGGTTTGGGCGGCCTCCCTGTCCGCCCGTCCGGCATCAGGCGCCAGCCATCCTTTTTCGGTGTGAACTAGTGCACGTTGGCATTCCCGCAGGCCGTGCGGGAGGGTCATGAAATTCGGAAAAGCGACGCCGAACCTGCCTGGCCGAATGTTTCCGGCCGCCAGGTGCAGGTCACTCCAGAAAGACATAAACCCCTGAACCGGCTGCAACTGGTCGTGTCGCAATGGCGAACGGTGTTATCGCATATCCGTTCATGGCTCGACAAGCTCACCACCAACGGACAATCGAGAATTTGGAAACAATTGATCCCGCCTCCCGGCTGCTTCCGCAGAGTCAGTCGAACAACGGCAGCCCCTTCCCGCCACCGCCATTGTCCAGCCCTTCCAGCGAGGAGGCGCGCACGCCGAGCAGGCGGATCCGCCGGTCCAGCACCACACGCTTCAGGCATTCTCCCGCGGCGCGGCGTATCTTGCGTGCATCCTGCGTCGGCACCTCCAGCGTGCGGTCGCGGGTAACGGTGCGGAAATCGTCGAAGCGCAGTTTCAAACCGATGGTCTTGCCCGAATACGACTTGCGCCGCAGGTCATCCGCAAGTTGAAAACAAAGCTTGGTGAAAATCCTGGTCAGCTCCTCGCGGTCGCGCACCGGATGCAGGTCGCGCTCGAAAGTGGTCTCGCGGCTGATCGACTTGGTTTCGCTGAAGGTGACGACCTCGCGCTGGTCGCGGCCGCGCGCCGATTCGTAGAGCCACGCGCCATGGTTTTTCCCGAAATGCGAAATGAGCCAGGGAAGTTCCGCCTCGGCGAGTTCGCCGATGGTCGCGATCCCGAGGCCCGCCAGCTTCGCGCCGGCCTTCGGTCCGATGCCCTTGATCCTGCGCGCCGGCAGCGGCCAGATGCGCGCCGGGATGTCGGCCCCGGCGAGCAGCGTCAGCCCGTCGGGCTTGTCGAGCTCGGAAGCGATTTTCGACAGCAGCTTGTTCGGCGTGATGCCGACCGAGCAACTGAGCCCGGTCGCATCGCGCACCGCCCGTTTGATCGCGGCTCCAAGCTCGCGCGCCCTCTCCCACGGCGCATCGGCGTCGCCGACGAGTCCGGTGAGATCGACGTAAATCTCGTCGATGCCGCGGTCCTCGATGTGCGGCGCGATCGCCCGCACCGCCGCCTTGAACAGGCGAGAATGCTTGCGGTACTGGTCGAAGTCCGCCGGCAGCAGCACCGCGCCGGGCGCGAGCTTCGCCGCCTTCATCAGCCCCATCGCCGAATTCACGCCGAGCGCCCGCGCCTCGTAGGTGGCGGTGGTGGCGACGCCCCGCCCGGCGTAACCGCCGAGCGTCGCGAAGTGCCGGGTGATTTTTCCGGTGAGCGGATCGGTGATGGTGGATGGCTGGAACCGGTTGCCGCCGCCGATGACCACCGGCTGTCCGCGGAGCTCCGGGTAGCGCAACAGCTCGACCGACGCGTAGAACGCGTCCATGTCGAGATGGGCGATGAAGCGCATTGCGCCTGCGGGAGGATAGGCCGGCATACTGGTGCAATATACAGCATCGTGTGAGGCGGTGACAGACCCGCACGCCTGCAAGACTGCGAACAGGCCGCCTCAATGCCCCAATATCTTCGACAGGAAATCCCGGGTCCGCTCGCTCTGCGGATTGTTGAAGAACTCCGCCGGCTTGTTCTGCTCGACGATCTGCCCGACGTCCATGAAAATCACCCGGTCGGCGACCGCCTTCGCGAACCCCATTTCGTGGGTGACGCAAAGCATGGTCATACCCTGCTCCGCGAGCCCGGTGATCACGTCGAGCACTTCCTTGATCATCTCCGGGTCGAGCGCGGAGGTGGGCTCGTCGAACAGCATGATCTTGGGCGTGAGGCAGAGCGCCCGCGCGATTGCCACCCGCTGCTGCTGGCCGCCGGAGAGCTGCAGCGGAAATTTCTGCGCCTGCTCGGCGATCTTCACGCGCTCGAGTTGCTGCATGGCGCGCTCCTCGGCCTCCTTCTTCGGGATGCGGCCCACCCACATCGGCGCCAGCGTGAGGTTCTCCAGCACGGTGAGGTGCGGAAACAGGTTGAACTGCTGGAACACCATGCCGACTTCGCGGCGGATCTTCTCGATCGCCTTCACGTCATCGGTGAGTTCGACGCCGTCGACGAAAAGATGCCCGGCCTGGTGTTCCTCGAGCCGGTTGATGCAGCGGATCAGCGTGGATTTTCCGGACCCCGACGGCCCGCAGATGACGATGCGCTCGCCGCGCGCCACCTCGAGGTCGATGTCCCGCAGCACGTGGAAGTCGTCGCCGAACCACTTGTTGACCTTGTCGAAAACGATGATGGAATCGCTCATGCGCGGGGTTCCGTGTGGTTCAGCGGTTGCGGCTGCGGCTGCGGCCGAGCTGCTTCTCGATCCACAGGCTGTAGCGCGACATTGCAAAACAGAACGCGAAGTAGACCGCGCTGATGAACAGATAGCCCTCGAGCTTGAACGGGCGCCAGTTGGCGTCCGAATTCAGCGCAAGGCTCATCGAGCCGGTGAGCTCGTAGAGGCTGACGATGGTCACCAGCGAGGTGTCCTTGAAAATCGCAATGAAGTTGTTCATGATCCCCGGCACCACCATCGCCAGCGCCTGCGGCAGCACGATCTTGGTCTGCGTGCGCCAGTAGGAGAGCCCCAGCGAGGCGGCGGCCTCGTGCTGGCCTTTCGGGATCGCCTGCAAACCGCCGCGCACGATCTCCGCCATGTAGGCGGCGGCGAACAGCGTGATGCCGACCAGCACGCGCAGCAGCACGTCGACCGTGAAGCCTGCCGGCATGAACAGCGGAAACATGAATGATGCCATGAACAGCACCGAAATCAGCGGCACGCCGCGGATCAGCTCGACGTAGAGCACGCAGAAGGTGCGGATCGCCGGCAGCTGCGAGCGCCGCCCGAGCGCGACCACCACCGCGAGCGGAAACGCGAACACGATCGACAATGCCGCCAGCATGATGGTCAGCGGCAGGCCGCCCCAGAGCTCGGTGCGCACGATACCAAGACCGAATATGCCGCCGTGCATCAACGTAAAGAACGCGGCGAGGACTGCCGCCCACAGCAGGATCAGCCAGCGGCTCCACAACGGGCGGGTGCAGCTCGCGAGCAGCAGCCCGACCATCAGCAGCGTGGCTACCAGCGGCCGCCACTGCCCGCCAAAGGGATAGCGCCCGAAAATGATGAAGCGGTATTTCTCCGCGATCACGCCCCAGCACGCGCCGGTGCCGCGCGCCGCCTGGCAGGCCTCGTAGTTCGTCTCCACCACCGCCTTGAACGCGAGCCAGTTCAGCAAGTCTGGCGCCTGATACAGGAAAAACGCGACGAGAACGACGGTGGTGACCGCGCTCGGCACATTGCCGAACAGGTTGGTGCGTACCCACGCCACCGCGCCGCGCGTGCGAAACGGCGCGGGGCGCGGGGGGATCGGCTCGAAGACGGCGGCGGCGTTCATCGTTCCTTGATCGCGGCGCGGGCGTTGAACCAGTTCATGAACAGCGAAGTCAGGAGCGAAGTCGTGAGGTAGACCGCCATGATGATGGCGATGCACTCGACGGCGCGGCCGGTCTGGTTGATCGCCGTGTTGCTGATCGACACCACGTCGGGATAGCCGATGGCGACCGCCAGCGAGGAATTTTTTGTCAGATTCAGGAACTGGTTGGTCATCGGCGGAATGATCACGCGCAACGCCTGCGGCAGGACGATCAGCCGCATTTCATGGCCGCGCGCGAGGCCGATCGCCCGCGCCGCCTCGTTCTGTCCGTAGGGCACCGCCTGGATGCCGCTCCTCACCACTTCGGCGACGAAGGCGGCGGTGTAGGCGACGAGGCCGAGCAGGACCGCGATGAACTCCGGCGTGAGCATGCCGCCGCCTTCGATGATGACCTCGCCCTTCACCGGCATCTCCAGCGCGGCGGGCGCGCCGCCGAGCAGCCAGCCGGCAGCGGCGGACGCGAGCGCGATGCCGATGGGCGCGAGCACCATGCTGCGGATGCGGCCGGTCTGCTCGAACTGCGCCCTGGCCCACCGGCTGTACCACCACGCGGCGAACGCGCCGGCGACGAGCCCGGCAAAGGCGGTGGCGTGGCCCGTCTCCCACACCGGCAGCGGAAACGACATGCCGCTCTTGCTCACGAACACGCCGGGCGCCAGCCCAATCGCATCGGCGATCGGCGGCAGCACTTCGGTGAACAGGATGTACCACATCAGGAGCTGCAGCAGCACCGGGATGTTGCGGAAGGTCTCGACGTAGGCGTAGCAGAGCCCGCGCACCAGCGCGTTGCGCGAGAAGCGGCCGATGCCGATCAGCGTGCCGAGAATCGTGGTAAGAATGACGCCGATGATGGCGACGCGCAGCGTGTTGGCGACGCCGATGGCGAACGCGCGCCAGTAGGGATCGATGGATTCGTAGCGGAACATGGTCTCGCCGATGTCGAAGCCGGCGGGTTCCGCAAGGAAGCCGAATCCGCTCTGGATGCCGCGGGTGCGCATGTTCTCGAGCGTGTTGTGCGCGAGAAACCACGCCACCAGCGCGATCAGGCAAAGCGCGACGATCTGGTAGACGAGGCCGCGAAACGCCTGGCTGCGCCAGGACCACTCGCGTTTTGCGGGCGGATGGCGGAGCGGCGTGGACATGCTGTATTGCGTGGAGCGGATGCTGAATGGATGCGGCCGCCCGGATCAGGCGGCCGCCATGACATCACATCGCATTGACTCGCCTCAGCGAATCGGCGGCGCGTACATCAGGCCGCCGTTGTTCCACTGGTTGTTGATGCCGCGCGGCAGTCCCAGCGCCGATTTCGGGCCGACATTGCGCTCGAAGATCTCGCCATAGTTGCCGGTGGCCTTGATCGCCTTTACCATCCAGTCGCGATCCAGGCCGAGCAGCTTGCCGGTGTCCTCGGTGGAGCCGAGAATTCGCCCCACCACCGGGTCGGTGCTGGATTTCATCTGTTCGACATTGGCCTGCGTGATGCCGTATTCCTCCGATTCGACGAGCCCGTTCACCACCCACTTGACGATGGCGAACCACTCGTCGTCACCGCGGCGCACCGAGGGGCCGAGCGGCTCTTTCGAGATCAGCTCGGGCAGGATCAGGTGGTCGGCCGGGTTCTTCGCTTCCTTGTTGCGCACCGAGGCGAGCCCCGAGGCATCGGTCGTGAACGACTGGCAGCGGCCCGAAAAATAGGCTGCGGTGGCGGCTTCCAGTTTCTCGAACACGACCGGCCTGATCGAGAGATTGTTGGTGCGCGAGAAATCGGTGAGGTTCTTTTCGCTGGTGGTGCCGGACTGAACGCAGACCTGCATCCCCTTCAATTTTTTCGCGCTCTTGATCTTGCTCTTGACCGGCACCATGAACCCCTGGCCATCGTAATAGGTGGTGCCGGTGAAGTGCATGCCGAGCGAAGCGTCGCGCGTCAGCGTCCAGGTGGTGTTGCGCGACAGCACGTCGATTTCGCCGGACTGCAGCGCGGTGAAGCGCTGCTGCGCGTTCAATGGAACGTAGCGCACCTTGGTGCCGTCGCCCAGCGTCGCCGCCGCGACTGCGCGGCAGACATCCACGTCGAGTCCGCTCCAGTTGCCCTGGCTGTCGGCGGCGGAGAATCCGGCGAGGCCGGTGTTCACTCCGCATACGACCTGGCCGCGCGCCTTGATCGCGTCCACCGTCTTGCCCGCCTGCGCCGGCGCCGCGGCGAGGGCGGCCGCCATCCCCATGATCCCGAGTGCAAGCGTCTTTGCCTTGTGCATGTTGTTCATCTGGAGTCCCCAAAAAAAATTATCCGATGGTTCGCCGGCCTTTCGCCGGTGATTCCCCCTCAGGGCCGGCAGAAACGTCCCAAGTGATGCCGGTCCGCTGCCCTGCTACTTGGCGAAGCATACACTGGTTCGAGCCGGCGACGGCGTGCGCAATCCGCCCCCGGACCGCAACCTCGCCTGCCGCGGCGCCACCGGGAATTCGCCGATCGTTCAGGCAGCGGCCATGTCGCTGGCCAGCGCGTCCACGTCCGCATCGCCGGTCGCCCACGAGCACATGAAGCGCGCGCTGCCGCCGATGAAGCGGTAGTAATGCCAGCCGCGTTCGGCGAGCCTCGCGTGCATGACCTCGGGCAGTTCGGCGAACACCGCGTTGGCGTCGACCGGGAATTTGACGCTGACGCCGGCGACCGCGCCGATCTTGTCCGCGAGCCGCCTGGCGCAGGCATTGGCGTGCGCCGCGTGCCGGGTCCAAGCGCCGTCCTTGAGCATGGCGACCCACGGCGCGGCGAGAAAGCGCATTTTCGAGGCGAGCTGGCCGGCCTGCTTGCAGCGATAGGCAAACTCGTTCGATACCGCGTGGTCGAAGAACACCACCGCCTCGCCCACGCCCATGCCGATCTTGGTGCCGCCACAGCACAGCACGTCGACACCGGATTTCCAGGTCAGCTCCGCGGGCGTGTTGCCGCTGGCGGCGACGGCGTTGGCAAAGCGAGCGCCGTCGACGTGCACCCTGAGGCCGTGGCGTTTCGCCAGCGCCGATATCGTCGCGATTTCGTCCACCCGGTATAGGGTGCCGAGTTCGGTCGGCAGCGTGAGGCTCACCACCCTGGGTTTCGGGTAATGGATGTCGGTGCGGCGCGTGATTTCGCGCTCGATCCCGGGAAGATCGAGCTTGCCGTCGCTCCCGGGCAGGGTCAGGAGCTTCACGCCATTGGAGAAGAACTGCGGCGCGCCGCATTCATCGACCTCGATGTGCGACGCCTCGTGCGCGATCACGCTGTGGTACGACTGGCACATCGAGGCAAGCGCAAGTGAATTGGCGGCGGTGCCGTTGAACACGAAGTAGACGTCGCAATCGGTCTCGAACACTTCGCGAAACAGATTTGTCGCGCGCGCCGTGAAATCGTCGTCGCCATAGGATGCGGCAAACCCGGCGTTGGCCTCGGCCAGCGCCGCCCAGGCTTCGGGACAGATGCCCGCCGTGTTGTCGCTGGCGAAATGGTATTTGGGTTTCATATTCTGAATGGTGTTGTCCGTGTGCCTGCCGTTGCGAAAAGCTTGCGCGCTGCGCGCGCCAACCCCGTCAAAATTCAAAATCGACAAAACGGTTTACCCCAAGATCGTCGATTGCGCGAGGATGGCTTCATCATCCTTGCGCAAGCGACGATCCGCGCGGACGGCTTCCGTCCGCGCAAGTTTGGCGACGGCTTGCGCGCTATGCAACCATTGCGCGCTCCGCGCGCCAACCACGTCCAAATTTTTCGGATAGAAACCATCCGAAAAATTTGAACGCGGTTTTTGGGTAAACCGGACACCGGTGCGAAGTGGCAAACGATTTCGCATTGCCGAAGCCGGTTTGCCCCCAAAATCGTCGTTCACCGCACTCTGCCGCGTTTGAAGTCGCGTGCGATTTCGCGGGCGGCGTTGCGGCCCGGGAGTCCGGTCAC
>Ga0315281_10012224_pt1 | contig 11717 bp, 9 predicted proteins | sample YL17G07_0_MG_FD_204540 | JGI IMG/M metagenome (GOLD analysis project Ga0315281, IMG submission 204540) | Sediment microbial communities from Yellowstone Lake, YNP, Wyoming, USA - YL17G07_0 | ecosystem: Environmental > Aquatic > Freshwater > Lake > Sediment | place: USA: Wyoming | collected... | reverse complement strand
TGAGAAGAATCTCTCACGCGGAGGCGCGGAGGCGCGGAGAAATATACCCTACGCCCGTTTTGCTTTTCCTCCGTATCTCCGCGCCTCCGCGTGAAAATATTTTTGGTTCCGGCTCGTCCGGCTTAGGGAGAGGGGAATTACAAACATACCATTTATTCATGAAGTAAACCTGTGAAAAAACCTTTTTGACAGGATGAACAGGATTTACATGATTGGTTCTGTATCCTGTTCATCCTGTAAATCCTGTCTGTTTTCAGGTTTCGCTTTTTTATTTAAAAAAGGTATTTTTGAAATTTCTTCCTCCCTTAGTACAAAATATGGATCAATCCTAAGCCGGACGAGCCGGAACCAAAAATGGGAAGTTGTCTTCTCGCAGGTTGGGTCAAGAAGAGTTATTCTGCTGCCTCAAGTCCAAGTATCCAAGACTCAGAGCCAGGCCTTAATGAGCTTGTGTTGGAACAATTGACATATTTCTTGCCTAATCAATATGGTGCATGCCCACAACGGGATTTCGCGAACACTTGTTGACTTGGAGTGAGCGCCTGTTTTAGAGTTGTAAACGTAATTTAATGATATGGAGGCATCAATGGGTATTCGTTATCTGGTTATGTTGGCAACAGGTTTGGTTTTTGCAGGTAACGCGTTTGCCGAGAGCGGTGAGGTGCTGGCGAAGAATAACAATTGCCTGCCCTGCCATGCGCTCGACAAGAAGGCGGTTGGCCCCTCTTTCAAGGAAATCGCCGCAAAATACAAAAATGACAAGGGCGCGCAAACCGCGCTGGAAAAGAAAATGCGTAGCGGCGGTTCGGGTGCTTGGGGCAAAATGCCAATGCCGCCCACCGCTATGTCGGTAAGCGATGGAGACATCAAGAGTATCGTGCAGTGGGTGCTTTCGCTTAAGTAAGCACCCCCTTTCATCTGCAACGGCAAGGCCAGCTTTTGCTGGCCTTGCCATTTTAAAATCACACTCCTGCCCTCTGTCGCCCGTGAAGGTTTTCCGTATTGAGCCCATGGTGCATAAGCAACTCCAATGTACCCGAAGCAAGCTTGCCCCAAGCCAAACTAAAAAAAGGCAATCAGTTTCGGGAGAAAGTTCCAAACCTGCGCTGGGGTATAATCGCGCCACTTTTTTCGCGAACCATCAATGAACATTTTCTACGAAGAAGACGGCGCTTTCAAGGTCGGCGCCATACTCACCGACAACATCACTTCATTGCAGGTGGAAAGCACGCACGGCAAGCGCAGCAAGATCAAGGGGACGAATGTGCTGCTGCACTTTGCCCAACCGGGGCTGACTGAATTCATGGCGCAGGCGGAAGGCATCGCGTCGGGCATGGATACGGAGTTCCTGTGGGAATGCAGCCCGCCGGATGAATTCAGTTTCGATGCGCTGGCCAGCGAGTATTTCGGCCATGCACCCAATCCCATCGAGGCGGCGGGCACCCTGCTCCGCCTGCATTCCTCGCCGATGCACTTCTACAAAAAAGGCAAGGGGCGCTACAAGGCCGCGCCGCCGGACGCACTCAAGTCGGCGCTGGCCAGCGCCGAGAAGAAGCGCATGCATGCCGCCTTGCAGGCGCGCTACACCGAAGAACTGGCCGGGTTTACCCTGCCGCCGGAATTCGCCGGCAAGCTGCCGCAACTGCTCTACAAACCCGACCGCAATCTGCCCGAAGTGAAGGCGCTGGAAGCCGCCTGTGCCGCCACGCACTTGTCTGCCGCACATCTGTTGCAGCGTTGCGGCGCACTGCCTTCCACGCAGGATTACCATTTGCAGCGCTTCCTGTTTGAGCACTTCCCGCATGGCACCGGCTTCCCCGATGTCACCGTGGAAGCGCATCCCGAGTTGCCGCTGGCGGAAGATACTGCCTTCAGCATAGACGATGCGACCACCACGGAAATCGACGACGCCTTCTCGGTAAGGCAGCTCGCCAACGGCAACTGGCGCATCGGCGTGCACATCGCCGCACCCACGCTGGGCGTAGCACCCGGCTCGACGGGAAATGCCATCGCGGCACAGCGCCTGTCCACGGTGTACATGCCGGGCGACAAGATCACCATGCTGCCGGAGAGCGTGGTGCAGGCCTTTACCCTGAGCGCGGACAACGTCTGCCCGTCGCTGTCCATGTACCTCGAAGTGGATGCCGAGACCCTCGCTGTGATCGGCACGGAAAGCCGCGTCGAGCGCATCCATATCGCCGCCAACCTGCGCCACGACACGTTGGAGCCGCTGTTCAACGAAACCACGCTGGCCGCCGGCAAGCTGGATTACCCCTTCGCGCCGGAACTTGCCCTGCTGTGGAATCTCGCGCAAAAACTGGAAGCGGCACGCGGCAAATCTGCCGACAATAACATCCAGCAGATCGACTATAATTTTCATGTGGAAAATGACCACATCACCATCAGCACGCGGCAGCGCGGCTCGCCCATCGACAAGGTGGTGGCGGAACTGATGATTTTCGTCAACAGCGAATGGGGCAAGCTGTTAGCAAAGCACGACGTGGCGGGCATTTACCGCACGCAGAGCAACGGCAAGGTGAAAATGAGCACCGTGCCCGCGCCGCACCAGGGGCTGGGCGTGGCGCAATACCTGTGGTCCAGCTCGCCGCTGCGCCGCTATGTGGACTTCGTCAACCAGCGCCAGATCATCAGCCTGTTGCGCGAAGAAGCACCTGTTTATGCGCAGAACGACACCGCGCTGTTTACCGTGATGAGCAACTTCGATTCCGCCTACACCATCTACAACGAATTCCAGCGCAACATGGAACGCTACTGGTGCCTGCGCTGGCTGTTGCAGGAGAGCGTGCAACAAACCGAGGCGCTGGTGCTGCGCGAGAACCTGGTGAAGCTCGCGGATATCCCGCTGGTGGGGCGCATCCCCTCGCTGCCGGAATTGCCGCCCAATACTCGTGTTGTACTAGAGATCGGCGAAATTGATTTGCTCGACCTGAATTTCAACGCGCGCTTTATCTCCGCGATTGAGGAGGTCGCGACTTGCCAGCCCTGATCAAACAGCCGCTCACGGCAGCCCTGGCGTTTTCGCTGGCGCTGCATGCTGCTGTACTCATCATCCACATCGACTGGCCCGACCCGCGCAAGGCTGCCGACTCCTCGCAATTGCTGCAAGTGACGCTGGTCAACAGCAAATCCAGAACACGCCCCACAAAAGCCGATGCGCTGGCGCAGCACAACCTCGATGGCGGCGGCAACACCCCTGAAGAGCGCCGCGCAAAAACCCCGCTGCCCGCCCTGAAGGATGACAAGCAATTCACCCCGGAACAATCCGCGCGTCGTGTGCAGCAACTGGAGCAGGAGAGCAAACGCCTGCTGACCCAGATCAAGAGCACGCACAGCGTGGCGCAGGAAAAGAACCTGCCGCAACAGCAGGAAAGCGAACGCATGAATGGCGAAGACCTGGTGCAACGCAGCCTGGAAATCGCCCGTCTGGAAGCCGAGATCCACAAGAATCTGGATACCTACCAGAAAATGCCCCGGCGCAAATTCATCGGCGCGCGCACGCAGGAATTCCGCTTCGCGCAATACGTCGAGGATTGGCGCATCAAGGTGGAACGTATCGGCAACCTGAATTACCCTGAAGCTGCGCGCCAGCAAAAGATTTATGGCAGCCTGCAACTCACCGTTTCCATCCGCGCCGACGGCAGCGTGGAAAACGTGGAAGTGAGCCGCTCGTCCGGGCAACGCCTGCTGGATGCGGCAGCACAGCGCATCGTCAAGCTGGCTGCGCCATTCGCCCCGCTGCCTTCGGACATCCGCCGGGACACGGATATCCTCAGCATCACGCGCACCTGGACCTTCACCCAGACCGACCAACTGGAGAGCGAGTAGCATGACCGACAAGTATGCCGTCATCGGCAACCCTATCGCCCACAGCAAATCGCCGCAGATACATAAACTGTTCGCGGAGCAGACCGGGCAGGACATCAGATATGAAGCCATCGAAGCGCCGCTGGATGGGTTTAAGGATGAAGTAATGAAGCTAATCAAGAATGGATACAAAGGCTGCAATGTGACCGTGCCATTCAAGCAACAGGCGTATGGCATGCTTTCTATGCAGCTTGATTTCGATGTTGCCTATGCTCATGCGATAAATACGCTCAAATTTGAACAAGGCGGCATTGAGGGTTTCAATACTGACGGCATAGGGTTGGTGAGGGATATTCAGCAGAACCGAAGGATTAAGTTGCGCGATAAACGGATATTGTTGATGGGGGCGGGAGGTGCGGCCATTGGCGTACTATCGCCACTGCAAGAAGCGGGCGCGAATATCACTATCGCCAATCGTACAGCGTATAAGGCGCATTCTCTTGCCAAGACATTTTCTGTATCCAGCTGTAGTTATGAAGATCTTAACGGTAAACAATTTGATGTCGTCATAAACGCCACTTCCAGCGGCTTGTCCGATGAAATGCCGCCGCTGCCGCGCAACGATCAAATCCCCCTCAATCCCCCTTTTGCAAAGGGGGAGGCCAGGATTCCCCCCTTTGCAAAAGGGGGGCTAGGGGGGATTTTCGCCCCCGGCGCACTCGCCTACGACATGATGTACGGACGCGAAACGCCGTTCATGAAATTCGCGCGTGAGCAAGGTGCCGCCATCGTATCCGACGGCCTTGGCATGCTGGTAGAGCAGGCGGCGGAATCTTTTTTCATCTGGCGCGGCGTGCGCCCGGACACCGCACCCGTGCTGATAAAACTACGTGGAACGGCATAAACCTCTGTCGTCATTCCCGCGCAGGCGGGAATCCAGTGGTTTTATTCAAAATGCCTTTTGCCTTGTCCCGCTGCGCGGGAAATGTTTAGTTGACTGGATTCCCGCCTGCGCGGGAATGACGGAAGTAACGAATGATGAAAAAACTCTGGCGCTGGACGTGGCGCATCCTTGTTTTGCTGTTTGTATTCCTGCTGCTCTATCAAGGATGGATCGCCGCGCACATCTGGTGGTGGGTAGATCACAACCCGGCCTCCAGCGCCTTCATGAAAAGCCGGCTGGAGGCCATGCAGGGCAAAAATCCCGATGCCGAACTGCAACACCAGTGGGTGCCTTACGCAAAGATTTCCGACCATCTCAAGAGCGCGCTGATCGCCTCGGAAGACGCCAAGTTCGTCGATCACGAGGGCTTCGACTGGGAGGGCATCCAGAAGGCTTACGAGAAGAACCTGAAGAAGGGCAAGATCGTGGCGGGCGGCTCCACCATCAGCCAGCAACTGGCGAAGAATCTGTTTCTCTCCGGCAGGCGCACGCCGTGGCGCAAGCTGGAAGAGGCCACCATCACCGTGATGCTGGAAAAGATGATGGACAAGCAGCGCATCTTCGAAATCTACTTGAACGTGATCGAATGGGGCAACGGCGTGTTCGGGGCGGAAGCGGCGGCGCGGCATTACTACCACGTCAGCGCGGCACAGCTCTCCGCAACGCAGGCCGCCAGGCTCGCCGCGATGGTGCCCAACCCCCGCTATTACGACAAGCACCGCGAAGCGCGCGGCCTGCTGCGCAAGACCGAGATCATCCTCGGGCGCATGCACGATGCGGATATTCCGTGATGCAAAAGCATGGCCCCTCTATTTCATAAACCCGGATTGTCCATTAGAACCATACCCGTTCCTTCCCCCTTGCAGGGGGAAGGTTAGGATGGGGGTAGAACAGTGGGAAAGCCGAGTTTCTACCCCCTCCCTATCCCTCCCCCTGCAAGGGGGAGGGGATGTTGCGCCTAATGGATTATTTGGATAAAAAGCAATAAACCGCCCAGCCGATGCCCCTCCTCCTTTTGGGTGCGCAAACAACAAGTTGTGTCAATGAAAACTGGTTATACTTGCGCTCGGCATGAGTATGAACCAGGGAGGCTGCGATGCTGGAAGATGCGCACTTGAAATACCTGTCCATCCATCCGGATGAAAAAAAGAAAAAAATAATCGCCTCATTCACCCCGGAGAGGGACACGGATGCCATTACTCTTGATGAGTTCATGCAGGCCATCAACGCGGCGGGATTTGGCGGGTGCAGCATTCACCAGCCGTCCGTGGAAGACGCAACGGCAAAATACAATTCCGGCGAGGCCTTTGAAATCGTTGTGGGCGAGGCAGTGGACGGCAAGTTTTCCATCCGCATCGACGCCAACCTTATGGCCGCGTACCTGAGCTGCACCCTGCCTATCGGTGGCGCTCCGGTTCAAAGGCAAAGCATCCTGCAGGAAGTTGAAATTAAGGGTATCTCCGTAGCGCCTGACCTTGAAGCCATCGACAAAGCTCTCCGCGAAGGGGGTGAGAACATACTGATCGCCAGCGGCAAACCGCCTGCGCCCGGAGTTGACGGAAAACTTGAAGTCCTCGTTCCCTGCATGAAAAAAAGAAGCCCCCATCTTGATGAACATGGCTTGGCCGACTTTCGCGACCTCGGCGAAATTGTCACTGTTCACGCCGGGGATAAACTGATGCGGCTTGTTTTGCCGACCACCGGCGAAGCCGGGCAAACCGTAACCGGGAGGGCCCTTCCCGCCAAACCAGGGAAAAAAGTCTCATTTGCAACAAGGCTGGATGGCGCCGCTCTTGATCCCAACGACCCAACCTTGCTGGTTGCCGAAATCTCCGGCTGCCCGGTTACATCAAAAGACGGGGTGGCGGTGGAGCCGGTCTATACCGTCAAGAATATCGACCTGCACACCGGCAACATCACCTATGATGGGACGATACATGTAACCATGGATGTCCAGACCGACATGTCCGTCAAAGCCTCCGGCGATATCCATGTCGACGGCACAGTAGAAAATGCCATGCTGGAAGCGGGTGGCGATATTGTCGTAAAAGGCGGCATCATAGGAAGTTCGGAACTGCACGCCGGTGCGGACAAAAAATTCCAGGCAGCAATCAAATGCAACGGGTCATGCACCGCCCGTTTTGTGCAAAATGCCCATATTTCAGCCGGGAACGGCATCTTCATCCACGATGTTGCCATGCAAAGCGAATTGTCCGCCGGGCACCAAATCATCGTCGGCGACACGGGCAGCCGCAAGGGCGAAATCATTGGCGGAATCACCCGCGCCACGATGCTGGTCAAGGCCCAAAACATCGGCTCTCCCGCTTCCGTTAAAACAGTCGTTATCGCTGGGGCAGACAAACTCCTGCATGAACGAATCGACACCATTATCAAAGCCCGCGAAGCCTCGGAACATAAACTTGCCGACGTAATCAAGCTGCTAGACCTGGCCCGCTTGAAACCCGACCTGATACCGCCGGAAACTGTCAACTCGTTGAAATCGACGCGCGATGCCCTCAACACTGAAATTGGAACATTCAGGGAAGAAGAAACGGAATTGCGCAAGGAAATCGATCTCGCCAAAGAGGCGCAGGTGGTAGCGGAAAAACATGTTTTCGGAGGCGCCGAAATACACATTGGCATAAAGCGCTACAATGCGACACAGGACAGGGAAGGCGGGGTTTTTCATTTGAACGAAGAAGGTGATCTGGTTTTTGTCTGATCCAACCGAAGCGGCCTCGGCACTTGGCTCCGCAGGTTGGGCAAAGGCCGCATAACCAGCCACTTGGTTGCCGTTAACCAGCGGCTTATGTCACCGTATTTTGGTGACTTAGCCGAATGGCTATGCAAAGCCTTTTGGCAACCTAGTGGAATGGCTAGTAGTTTCATCAGGCCGTGCCCAACAAAAACTTTGCCGCTGAAACGGGATTGGAATAAGAGTATCCTACGCCTTCGCTCGCATAAGCTCTCCGCAAAGGAATCGCCGTGGTTACCAAAAAGAGCAAGGTACAGAAAGATAAAACCGGAACCACGGACAAACCCGCCGCCCCGAAATCACAGCAAACCCAAAAATCACCGCCACCGCCAGAAGCTCACCCCACCGGCTTTCCCATCGTCGGCATCGGCGCTTCCGCCGGCGGGCTGGAGGCCTTCGAGCAGCTCTTCCGCAAGGCTCCGCCCGACAGCGGCATGGCCTTTGTGCTGGTGTCGCATCTCGACCCGAGCCACGCCAGCATTCTCACCGAAATCCTGCAACGCTCCACCACCATGCCGGTGATTGAAATACAGGACCAGATGAAGGTAACGCCCAACAGTGTCTACGTGATCCCACCCAACCGCGACATGGCGATCTTCCACGGCGCGCTGCAACTGAGCGTGCCGGACCAGCCGCGCGGGCAGCGCATGCCGATTGATGCCTTCCTGCGTTCATTGGCCGAAGATCAGGGCGAACGGGCTATCGGCATCATTCTCTCCGGCACCGGCACCGACGGCACGCTGGGGCTGCGCGCCATACTCGGCGCGGGCGGCGTCTCGCTGGTGCAGGAACCGGCCACGGCGAAATACGACGGCATGCCGAACAGCGCCATCAACGCCGGCTACGCCACCCATGTCCTGCCGGTGGAAAAAATGCCGGAAGTGTTACTGTCCGGCATACGCGCCCTGAACCAGCCACCGGAAGCGCCCGCAGCCGTAACCAGCGGCCTGAACCGCATCCTGATGCAGTTGCGCACCGCCACCGGCCACGACTTCACCCAATACAAGAAGAGCACCATCGGCCGCCGCATCGAACGGCGCATGTCCATGCACAACATCGAGGGCAAGGATGTGTATGCGCGCTACCTCAAGGAACATCCGTCCGAGATAACCTTGCTGTTCAAGGAACTGCTGATCAATGTCACCAATTTCTTCCGCGATCCGGAGGCCTTCGCCGCACTGAAGCAGGATGTCCTGCCGCAACTGTTCGCGGACAAGCCGGAGGACTATATATTCCGCGTCTGGGTGGCAGGCTGCGCCAGCGGCGAGGAGGCCTACTCCATCGCCATCCTGCTGCGCGAATTCATGGACGAGGCTCATCTGGAATTCAAGATACTGCTCTATGCCACCGACCTCGACGATGACGCCATCGCCGTGGCACGCGTCGGTTTATATCCGGCCAATATTGCCCAGGATGTCCATCCGGAGCGGCTGCGCCGCTTCTTCATCAAGGAGGATGCGGGCTATCGGGTGAAGAAAAATATCCGCGAGATGGTGGTGTTCGCCATCCAGAACGTCATCAAGGATCCGCCCTTCACCCGGCTCGACCTGCTCAGTTGCCGCAACCTGCTGATCTATCTGGAGCCGGAAATCCAGAACCGCCTCGTCCCGGCTTTTCACTACGCGCTGAAGCCGGGCGGCGTGCTGTTTCTTTCCCCCTCGGAGAGCATCGCCAGCCACCCCGATTTATTCACGCCGCTCAACCGCAAATGGAAATTTTACCGGGCCGTCGGCAGCATGGCTTCCACCCGCGCGGTGATGGACGGAGGGCTGGTATGGACCAAAGACCCCAACACGAAAGGGCAGGATGAGGTAGTAAAAAAGACCAAGGAAACCAACTTTGCCGAACTGACCAAACGGGCGCTGCTCCAGTCCTATGCGCCTGCCTCGGTGGTGACGGACGTGAAGGGAAATATTCTTTTCGTGCATGGCGACACCGGCAAATACCTGCGCGCGGCGCCCGGTCACGCGACGCTCAACGTGATCGAGATGGCGCGCGAGGGACTGCAACTGGAATTGCGCGCCGCACTCCTGCTCGCCGCCGCCGGTTCGGAAGCTGCCGACCATAGTGCGGCGTTCCAGAGCCGCGAAGTATCGGTCAAGACCAACGGCAATTTCCAGCTCGTGAATCTCAACGTGCGCCCGCTACCCACCCAGGACACCGGCGAAAAATTGCTGCTGGTGAGTTTTCAGGACGTGGCGCATCCGGCGCCCGGCCTGGCCGGGCATGGCAAAGGCGCACCGGGGGCAAGTGAGCCCCAGCGCGTGGAAGAACTGGAACGCGAGCTCGCCTACAACAAGGAGAATCTGCAAGCCACCATCGAGGAGCAACAGGCCTCCAACGAAGAACTCAAATCCACCAACGAGGAATTGCAATCCACCAACGAGGAACTCCAATCCACCAATGAAGAGCTGGAGACCTCGAAGGAAGAACTGCAATCCGTCAATGAAGAGCTGGTCACGGTGAATGCCGAATTGCAGGCCAAGATCGAGCAACTGGCCGGGATGCAGAACGACATGAAGAACCTGCTCGACAACGTCAATGTAGGCACCATCTTTCTCGACGAACATCTGATTATCCGGCGCTTCACCCGCGATGTGACACGGGCCTATCGCCTGGTTGCCACCGACGTGGGCAGGCCATTGATCGACATCAAGTCGGATATCGAAGGCGAAGACCTGCTGACCAGGGCACAGACCGTGCTCGACACGCTGGTGCCGTGGGAACGCGAAGTGCGTGCCGTTGGCGGTGCGTGGTATGTGGCGCGCATCCAGCCCTACCGCACGCTGGACAACGTGATCGATGGCGTGGTGCTGACCTTCACCGACATCAGCCAGCGCATCAAGGCCGAGGCGGCGATAAGGGATGCACAGGCACTGGCCGAAAATATCGTCAATACGGTGCGCGAGCCGCTCATCGTGCTGGATGCCGCCTTGCAGGTGGTCATCGCCAGCCGCGCGTTTTATCAAACCTTCCAGGCCACCCCGGAAAACACCGTGGGGCAGCCGCTCTACGAACTGGGCAACCGCCAGTGGGACATCCCGAAATTGCGCGAATTGCTGGAGACTATCCTGCCGCGCGACCAGAGCTTCGAAGGCTATGAAGTGGAACAAGACTTCCCCGGTATCGGACGCCACAAGATGCTGCTCAACGCGCGGCGCATCGTCGGCGACAGCGGCGATACGCAGTTGATATTGCTGGCGATGGAAGAGGTGAAGGCGGGGGGATGATTGGCGGGTTTGTTGGGCACGGCTGCGCCTTTTCCCAACCTACGCATGACAATTTCGTAGCCGCTTTCGTAGGTTGGGCAAAGCGCAGCGTGCCCAACAATAATCCAACAAGGAGAACCTTCCCATGCGTTACCGCCGCGACAAGGAAGCCCATCACTACTTCTTCACGCTGGTCACCGAGCAGCGGCAACCGCTGCTTACCCTGCCCGAAAATATCGACCGGCTGCGCGCGGCGTTCCGTCGCGAAAAGACCGCGCACCCGTTCGAAATGGATGCCGTGGTGATCCTGCCCGACCATCTGCATTGCCTGTGGCAGTTGCCCGAAAGCGACAGCGATTATTCAAAACGCTGGGCGCGCATCAAACGCTACTTCAGCGTTGGCTGCGCCGGCGCCGCCCTGGCAACCAGCGCATCCCGGCTCGCCAAGCGCGAGCGTCCGATATGGCAAAGGCGTTTCTGGGAACACCGCATCCGCGACGAAGAAGATTGGCGGCGGCACATGGATTACATCCATTACAATCCGGTCAAGCATGGGCACGCCACCAGCCCGTGGGATTGGCCGCACAGCTCGCTGCGGCAATGCGCCGCCCGAGGCTGGTATCCCGATAATTGGAGCATCGCGTCCGACATGAATGAAAGCGAAGTTGGTGAATGACACATGTGGTTGGGATGGGGTTTGTTGGGCACGCTACGCTTTGCCCAACCTACGAAATCGGTGATGAAATTGTCATACAAGGTTGGGCAAAGGCGAAGCCGTGCCCAACGATAACCCGGAAAATCGAATGGCATAGCGTGCCCAACATGCCCGTGGCGATGGAATTAGCCGTGTGCAATAATCAATATGCCTCCTAACAAAGCGCCGCATGCCTTATAGGTACGTGCTCTACGCAGGCATTAAGCAAGCGCAACGGTAATTCATGAAGCATCCGGCGGCGATTGAAGCGATAACAAAACTCGTTCAAAT
>Ga0315281_10012222_pt1 | contig 11720 bp, 8 predicted proteins | sample YL17G07_0_MG_FD_204540 | JGI IMG/M metagenome (GOLD analysis project Ga0315281, IMG submission 204540) | Sediment microbial communities from Yellowstone Lake, YNP, Wyoming, USA - YL17G07_0 | ecosystem: Environmental > Aquatic > Freshwater > Lake > Sediment | place: USA: Wyoming | collected... | reverse complement strand
GGGCGGTAGCACCTATCGGGTTCGTGCACAGGACGCCGCCCGACGGGTCGCACGGCAGTTCTCCGTGTTTCATGACGACTTCATCCTCCACGAGTTTGAGCGCCTCGCCTTTTTTGCAGAAGCCGAAACACTCGTAGTACATCATTTCCTGGTACGTGAAGGGATTGTAAACCTCTGCCACATCAAAGTCCTTGAGCGGATTTTCGATGCCTGCCATTTTGTACGCTTTTTTTGCGCTGAGTATCGCAGATGCCCACTCCACCTTGTCACTGTCGCCCATCCAGTACTCGTCACCGCAGTATCCGACACCCTTTATCCACGCAGGGTTTTCCATTTTTTTAGCGACGTCTTCAGAAACAAAGATGGCTGCGCATGCGCCGTCTGAAGCGGGGCAGACATCCAGAAATCTGATGGGATACGCTATGATTCTTGATTTCAGCACGTCTTCCTCCGTGATTTTTATCTTTATATGTGCATACGGGTTGTCAAGCGCAGCCGTGTGGTTCCTGACGGACAGCGTTGCTGCTGCCTCTCTCACTCTCTCCTCAGAGAGTTTGTACCTGTGTATATACTCGTTACACTGGAACGCGAAAATTACCGGTGCGCCCGTTATGAACTTTCTCTGAAAAGCAGGCTCAGGAATGGTTGCCATCGTGCCCTGCGGGTCGTTCTCATACATCTTCTCTGCGCCGACAGCAAGCACAACGTCAAAAAGACCTGACGCGATATGGTAGTACGCAGAGTGCGCTATTGACATCCCGGTCGTGCCGCAGGTTGCGATTCTCATCAGCGGCTTGGATGAGGCGCCGAGGGCGTCTGCCCACAAAAGGTGCGGGGCGTTGATTCCTATCATCGGTGCAGGCATCGAGCCCGAGACCACTGCCTGAACGTCCTCGATGCCCAGTTGTGCATCCTCCAGAGCCTTGTTGACTGCCTCGTATATCAAATCCCACATTTCAACGTCGTCTCTTTTTCCATGTTTTGTCTGACCTGAACCGACGATTGCAACTTTTCTCATGGTCTTAGCCTCCAAGGACTATCACAGAATGAAGCTGTCCTGCAAGTCCGTGCGTTCCATGCGCAATGGCAGTTTTGGCACCTTTCACCTGATGCTTTCCGGCACCGCCCATCACCTGCATGGATGCCTCTGCTATGCTCATCAACCCTCTTGCAGTATATGGATTTGACGCCATCACTCCTCCTGAGGGATTAACTGGCAACTTTCCATCCATCTCCGTAATCCCGCTGTCCATGAATTTTCCACCCTCGCCTTTTCTGCAAAAGCCAAGATTCTCGTACCACAGAAGTTCCTGGAAAGTGGTGGGCGCGCATATCTCTGCCACGTCAACGTCTTTCAGCGGGTCTTTGATTCCTCCCATTTTGTAGGCGTCTCTGGCGGCATTTTTCAGCGCAATAACATCCAGCAAATCTCTGTCTCCGAGAAAATAAGAGTCCGCGTTCCATCCAACGCCCTTTATCCATACAGGCGTATCCGTAATCTTCTTTGCCACTTTTTTTGACGCCAGCAGGACCGCACAGGCGCCGTCCGATGCAGGGCAGACATCCAGTTCTTTCAGCGGATATGCTATTTTCTCTGACTTGAGTACGTCTTTGACAGTTATCTTCATCTTTCTGTGTGCGTTTGGATTTCTCAAAGCGTTCCCGAGACTCTTAACAGAAACTTTTGCAGCCTGCTCTTCGGTTATCCCGTACCTTTCCATATACAATCTCGCCTGTATGGCTGCTGACGAGACATCGTCCAGTGCTATGGGGCGCTGGTAAAACGGGTCGCAGTAAAGATTTGTAAGGGTCGCCACCGGGGGCACTTCAGAGCATTTTGTGGCGCTGATTGCCATTGCAATATCGAAATGACCCGAGAGAACCCGCATGTATGCATACATGAATCCGAGGCATGAATCTTCCTCTGCTTTGGTGGAATCCTTCAGGTATCCAGCGGCTGCATCATAGTGATAAACGTTGGAACAGCCCATTCCCTGCCACATGTCCGAGGTGGATGAAACTATCGTTTCTATGTCATCCACGCTGAGCCCTGTTTTTTCGAGTATTTCCTTTGTTACGTTATAGTTCATACCGCGGACGGTATCCTGCAGTCCCCATCCGTGTTTTGTCTGCGCCACGCCCACGATTGCGACTTCTGCTGACATTTTTCACCTCCACAAAACCCCAAAGAAAAGAAAGGGGATGACAATATAAATTTTCCTGTGAAGCGGGGAGACAACCTCAGGGATAAAATTTATCTATCCTCCAGTCCCTCTTGATAACCATGCCAAAAGAAGGACACATAACTTTTGAAGACCTGAAAATCGAGTTTGGTTACAGCGTAACTCCGTCGAGCCTTAATCTTTACACCGAAGAAGAGAATGCCTTCAGAAAAGAGATACGTGCCATCGCCAAGAGAGAGATAGTTCCCAAAGCCGAGGAAGTCGAGAAGACAGGCGACTATGAGATAATCCGCGGAATACTGGGAAAACTCGGGAAGATGGGAGTGTTCCGCACTTCTTACCCGAAAGAGATTGGCGGAGAGGGGGAAGGTGCGGTGTACAGGACGATAGTTGCGGAGGAGTTCTCTGCGATAAGCCTCGCAATCGACATATCAAGGATGGCGTCTACCGACCTGTTTGGATTTCCGATTCTCAAATTTGGAACAAAAGAGCAGCAGGAAAAATTCCTGAAGCCGCTGATGGAGGGTAAAGCCATAGGCGCAATAGGCATAACAGAGCCGACTGGCGGGAGCGACGCGGTCGGGGGCATGAGGACCAGCGCGGTGAAGAAAGGAGACGAATACGTGATAAACGGGGAGAAAAGGTTCATAACGAACGGTGGCGTCGGGGATTATGTCCTTGTCTATGCGATAACGAATCCAAAAGTTGATGCGAAAAATGGCATAAGCGCATTCATAGTTCCAACGAAAGCAGACGGCTTCGAACTCGTTAAAAAATACGAATTGATGGGGCGCAGGGGCGCGGTCAATTCGCAGCTCAGGTTTAAAAACTGCACAGTACCGAAGGAAAATTTGCTGGGGGTGGAAAACAAAGGTTTCACAATCATGATGCAGGGACTGGATGCAGAGAGAACCTGCTCCGCGGCGCAGTACCTCGGAATCGCAAGGTCGGCGTTTGAAATAGCGGCAAAATTCGCAGCGGAGCGCATGCAGTTCGACAAGCCCATAAGGCAGTTTGAAGGCATCTCTTTCAAGATAGCCGAGATGGCTTCCCTGATTGAGGCGACACGAATGCTGGTACTCCGCGCAGCGCGCCTGATAGACTCGGAAAAGAATGCGACAAAGGAGGCGGCAATGGCGAAGTTCTTCTCCGCGGACAACGGCTTCTGGGTATGCAACACCGCCCTTCAGATTCTCGGCGGGATTGGCTACACCAAGGAGTATCCGGTCGAGAGATACCTGCGGGACATAAGGATGGCTCCGATTGGCGCAGGAACGAGCGAGATACTCAGATACCTCGTGCAGAGGGAGATATATAAGGAGATGGGGTATTAATTTACAACTTCCACTAACTTCGCCTTCATCTCATACCTCGGCAGTGTGCCCTCAGGAACGAGTTCTACACTCGCCCGGAATATGAGTTTCTCCCGCAGCGCATCTTCCACTTCGTTCTTCAACTCATCCAGATTTCCCCTGAATTCTTTTGCATACTCCACCTTTATTTTCACAGGCGGCTCGACCGCAGGTCCGGGTTTGCTCAGGATTATCTTTATCTCGCCTGTCGTCTTTGGTCTCAGCGATGCAACTACATCGCGGACTGCGCTGGGGAAAACGTTCACGCCGAGCACTATAAGCATGTCATCCGTTCTGCCTATGCACCTCTGTCTGAACGAGGTACGCCCGCACTCACATTTATCCGTCCACACGACGATGCGGTCTCTCGTTCGGAATCTTATAAGCGGGACACATTCACGGTCTATCGCAGTGTAAACGAGTTCGCCCTCTGCGCCTTCCTTGAGCTCCATGTTCTCGCCTGTCTCAGGGTCTATCAACTCGCAGATTATGTACTCCTGACCGCAGAAGTGCATCCCCTCCCGCGCAAAGCACTCTCCGAATATTATCGGCGCCATATCCGCATTCCCCATTCCCTCCCGCGCTTCCGCTCCCCAGTCATCCTCTATTTTCTTCCTTATGCTCGGAATCCCTATGCCAGGCTCCGCGCCTCCGACTATCTTGCTGAGGTGCAGTTCTTTTGGCTCCATGTTCAGTTTTTCCCGCACGTAGTTCGCAAGGTACATCGCATAAGACGGCGTGCTGTGGAGTGCATTCGCACGTATATTCTGGATGGAACTAATCACGCGGTCAGATGCGCCTGTGCCGATTGGAATGAAAGTTGCACCTATCTCTTCTATCGCATCATGAACTGGAAGCCCGCCGACGAAGAAACTCAGCCCAGCGGCATGCACGACTTTGTCCCCCTTTCTTATGTTCTCTGCATACAGACTGCGGGCAGTTATCTGCGTCCAGACCTCGCGATCGTGCAGCGTTATGCCTATGTAACTCGGTCGTCCTGTCGTGCCGGAGGATGAGTGAATCCTTATAACCTTGTCAGGAGGAGCGCACGCATGTAGTCCGAGCGGCGGCGCTTTGAGCTGGTTATCCCGTATCTCCTCCTTGGTGGTGCACGGAATCTTCCGCAGGTCATCTATTGTTTTTATATCGATCGGGTGTATGCCTGCTTTTTTGAATTTCCCTTTGTAGAATACAGAATTTTTGTACACGTATGCGATTTCTGCACGCAGTTTTTTCTCCTGTATGACACGCAGGCTCTTTGTGGAAGATGTCTCAATTTTCCTGTTAAAATATTCGGTCATAAAGAGTTCGTTATGTTTTTATATATAAAATTTTTATCTATTGGCGAAGTTTAGGTGATATTACACGAAAGAAATCTTTATATCTGCTTCGTATAATTCCATATAATAAAAACATGAGTGCCGAAACAAAATCAAAGAATCCGATGCGCCGTCCCAAACTGGAGAAAGTGACAGTGAACATGGGCGTCGGCGAGTCAGGGAAGAACCTCTCCAATGCGGAGATGCTGATAAAGACCTTGACGAATCAGAAGCCGGTGAAGACGATAGCAAGAAAGACTATATTTGGCGTCCGCAAGGGCGAACCCATTGGATGTTTTGTAACCCTGCGAAAAAAAGCAGCGGAGGATTTTCTTGTCCGCGCGCTCAAGGTCGTGGGCAACAGAATCCATGAGGGAAGTTTTGACAAAATGGGCAACTTCTCGTTCGGCATAGAAGACCATACGGAATTCGGGATAAAATACGACCCGGACGTCGGCATATTCGGCATGGATGTTTGTGTGTCTCTTGCCAGACCCGGTTACAGGATTGCGCGCCGCAAGATAGCCTCGCACAAGATTCCGAAGAGCCACAGGCTCACGAAAGAGGATTCTATTTCTTTTGTCAGGGAAAAGTACGGTGTAAGTGTAGAATGAGAATAAGCATCTCTACCCCTTCAGAACTGCTCAAAGATTTTGATGAAACCACAAAACAGGTAGGCTACTCTGACAGGTCGAAAGCCATCCAGACCGCGATGCGCAACCTGCTCACGGACTACAGGTGGACGTATGAAAAAAAGCGTGCCAGCACCGGCGCGATAATCGTGCTTTACGACCACAGCACCCGGGGCGTCGAGGATGCGCTGATAGACATGCAGCATGGATATGACAATATAATAAGCGCATCGATGCACATCCACCTCGATGACAAAAACTGCCTGCAGATCATAGCGGTCCGCGGAAAGGCGGAACGGATAATTTCCCTCGCAAAAAAAATCACTGCAAAGCGCGGCGTCAAGCAGGTGAAACTGAGCGTCGTCGGAGCCTGAGTCAAGAAATACGGAATGCGGAATTCATATTTTTGGTTTTCATTCTGCAATCGTATAATAATACTCTCCAGCGCTTTTCTGTTCCCTGTCCTTCTTGGAGTCGAGTTTGTTTATTCTCGGTCTTCCGCTATCGTCTCTCCTGAACGTGACACCCAAGTCGCGGAGAAACCTGTTCATGCCCTCTCTCATTTCGAATGGACCTTCTGCTTTGCCCTTTTTTCCGGGAGTTCCGGAGAAGACAAGCAGGCGGTCGCTCAGTAAATCAACCATGTATATGTCGTGGTCAACGACCAGCGCCGCAGCGCCCTTGTTCTTTGTCACGCGGCGAATCGCTTTTATCGCAAGCGCCCTCTGCTCTACGTCGAGATGCGCGGACGGCTCATCGAGTATGTACAGGACCGCGTCCCTGCTCAGACATGCGCCTATTGCGACCCTCTGGAGTTCCCCGCCGCTGAGTTCCGTGACGTTCCTGTCGAGCATATTTTCGAGTTGCAGGGGCTTCAGTATCTCGGTAGCGTAATACGAGGAGTCGAAGTCCTTTGCGACGGAGCGCAGGAGAGTCTCAACGCTCGCGTCTATGTCCGCCTTTATGTACTGGGGCTTGTACGAGATTCGCAGGTCCAGGTTCACTTTTCCTTCGGTGGGCTCAAGCACTCCTGCAAGTATCCTGACAAACGTGCTCTTGCCCGTGGCGTTCGGTCCCACAACGCCCAGCACTTCCGCCTCTCTGACCTCGCCGTCCGAGACCTCGAGCGCGAAGCCCGTGTACTTTTTTGTGAAATGACCGTATTTTGCAAGGACATGCGCAACCTGAGAAAGCTCAGTCGGCGCCTTCGGCTCGAACGTGATTTTTTCAGGTCTTATCCTTATGTTCTCCTCAGAGAGGAAACCGTACAGATACTCGTTTATCCCGACCCTCGTCGTCTTTGACGAGGTCACGACCCCGTAACAGGACGGCTTGCCGTATGTTATGTGCACGACGTCTGCAACGAGGTCGAGTATGGCAAGGTCGTGCTCGACTATCACGACGTTCTTCTTTTTGACCTCCGCGAGTTCACGGACGAGTTTCGCAACTTTCACCCTCTGGTATATGTCGAGAAAGGGTGTTATCTCGTCGAAGAAGTAGAGGTCTGCGTCCCTTGACATGCAGGCGCATATCGCAACCCTCTGCAGTTCGCCGCCGCTCATGTCCTCGAATTTCTTCCTGAGATTTATTTCGAGCAGTTCCGCCAGTTCTTTTTTCAACTCGCTTTTTTTGAAAGAAGACACTTCGATGGACTGCGATTTTTCAGAGACCCTTATCGAGCGGTCTTTCACGCTGCGCATGTATTTCTGTGCCTCGGGCTGGAAGTGCTCAAGAACATCATCCCAAGTGGTGCCGCGTTTCCCGAGGTTTGGCTTGAGCGCGCCTGACAGTATTTTCACGGTCGTGGTCTTTCCCGTGCCGTTCGGCCCGAGCATTCCTGTAACCCGACCCTCTACAGGGATAGGAAGCCCGTAAAGGGCGAATGCATTTACGCCGTACCTGTGTGTCTCCTGCGTTTTCAGTTCCTCAGGCAGCCCAATAATCTCCATCGCATGGAAAGGGCATTTTTTGATGCAGATTCCGCAACCAGAGCACAACTCCTCGGATATGGTAGGTTTGTTATCCTCACCAAATACTATGGTTTCGTCCCCTGTCCTGACCATCGGGCAGTATTTGTGGCATTCGTTTGCACACTTTTTGGGCTGGCATCGGTCCCTGTCGAGAACTGCTATACGCATATAACACCAAAGAAAAGAGAAAAGAGAGGTATATATGCTTTTTTATTTCGTATGTTGAAATTTTCAAATTCTGCGGCTTACTTTCTTCTCCATTAAATGAACATCGAATTTTTTATTTTTTTATATTCGTTTCTTTTCCGGCTTCCTGCTTTCCCACCCTCCAGGATTTCCTGTCTGACTCTCTCTAATCTCCGCCGCCTTTTCCCTTAATTCCCGAACGCTCGGTTTTCTCCACATGTAGAGGAAGCAGAATGTGATAAGAGCGGCGATAGCCAGAATAATCCCGATTTTTATATAGTCTGAAGCCGCCCTGGGCGAGGGCGCTTGAGCGGGAGTTCCCATAGCGTTCGGCGTAGTTATTTCAACTGCAGGCGTGGATAGCGAGGTCTGAGCGGGCGTGAGTGCCGCCCCCGTGCTCTCTCCGGTTATCGCAAAAAACGAGAACCCCGGCGTCTGCGCCTCGTAGAAGATAGAGATATTATCTTCGTCAACTTTTATTGTTGCGAGAGCGTCCCAGTTCTGCGTAGAATTGTTGTACCTGTTCAGTTTTACACTATTTTCATCGATGCTCTCGTCTGCAATCCAGGACCTGTTTACTTTAAATTTTATCGCGGCGCTCTTTATGTTTTTATCGCTTATATTCTTCGCATTTATAGCCATGTAGCCGGCGACAGAGCCTGCTGGCGTGCTCACTTCCGTAGGCTTGTCTGCTAATCTGGAGACGGTAATCTCAGCCCCGCTCACTGTATTTTTGACTTCAATTTTTAGTTCCGAGATATCCGTCTGTTCAAATGTAACAACTTTGCTCTGCTCAGGAGAAATTTCCCCGAGCGATTTCACGATGTTTATTATTATTACCACAGTATGAGACGTTGGTGTTGCGGCAGGTTCCAGTACCGAGGGGTAACTACTTGGACTGCCACCGCCGCCTCCGACACTCCCGCCGCCTGTTGATTGGCATGCGCCGCAGTCCTGGGAGCAGGATGAGCAGGATTCGCCGCTTTCGCAGACGCTGTTTCCGCAGACTGAATTAACATTCACGCTCCAGGTTACAGAGGCGGAGGTTCCATTCGCATTCGCTGTATTCACAGTTATGGTCTTGCTTCCTGTCGTGCTCCACGAAAGCGTGATGTTGCTATAGTTCCAGCTCTGAGCGGCTCCGTCCTTGGTCCAGTTCCAGTTCGTGATGCTCTGGTTTGCGGTTGCGTTAAAGTAAACCACCTCGCCTGCATTTGCCGTGAAAGAGATTGCGTTCGAAGCGGTTTTGTTGTTGCCCCAAGAGGTGATGTTTGGAGGAGGACACGCTTGCAGTGTTCCGCCCGGATACACTGCATTCGAGAATGGGCAGTGGTTCACCCTGCCGTATGCAGGGTTATCGTAGTAGTCGTAAATTTTAGCGTTGATTACACCAGCATCGGTCGTGCCCCAGAAGTTGTACGTCGCATCCACGCTCTGCGACTGCGTGAGGTTGAGGTTCCACGGGTTGTTGTAGATGTTGTTGTAGTTGAGGAGGTTGTTGGTGCTTCCGCCGGTGATTGTTGTTCCGTTGTTGGTATTGTTGTAGATGTTGTTGCCTGTGAGGGTGTTGCTGCTGGAGGAGTCGAGAGTGATGCCGTAGTAGTTCCCGCTTACATTGTTGTTCGTGAGCGTGTTGTTGTTGGCGGAGAAGGAGAGGCGGATGCCGTCGTTGGAGTTCCCGCTTACATTGTTGTTCGTGAGGGTGTTGCTGCTGGAGAAGGTGAGGAGGTAGATGCCATTGTTGGAGTTGCTGTTTGCAGTGTTGCCTGTGAGTATGTTGCTGCTGGAGGAGTAGAGGACGATGCCTGAAACGGAGTTGCTGCGCGCGATGTTGTTCGTGAGGTTGTTGTTGCTGGAGACGTAGAGCATGATGCCGTAGGAGTTCCCGCTCGCATTGTTGTTCGTGAGAGTGTTGTTGCTGGAAGTTTGGAGGGTGATGCCGTAGTTGTTGTTGCCGCTTGCGTTGTTGTTCGTGAGGTTGTTGCTGCTGGAGGAGGAGAGTTCGATGCCGCCGGAGTTCCCGCTCGCATTGTTGTTCGTGAGCGTATTGTTGCTACTGGAGGAGAGGAGGATGCCGAGGTTGGTGTTGCTGCGCGCGATGTTGTTCTGAAGCGTGACGTTGGAGGCACCGGCAACTTTTATGCCGTTGTAGTTTGTGGTCGCCCAGACATACGAGACATTCACGTAGTTTGCGGTTATGCTGACCCCTGCGGTTCCGCCAGTCGCACCCTGCACCTTGAGCCAAGAAATGTTCACGTGGTTCACAGTTACAGTGATGACATCGCCTCCGGCAGAGTTCACTATCACATTATAAGCACTGGTCGTATTATTCGCCGTGAGCGTAACCGCCTTGTTCACTGTGATGCTCTCTGCGTACGTGCCTGAGCAGATAACAATTTCATCACCGTTCGATGCGGCGTTGAGCGCGGACTGAATGGTATTATTGTACCACGCATATCCAGCGAAGCATTCCTGCTGCCCTGTCTGGTTTACCATGATTGTCGCAGCGCTTGAAGTTCCTGCAAGTAAAAAAGTTATGGACAGGGCAACAGTAACTGCAATCCAGAGTTTCTTTTCGTTCATTGTCCCTTATTCTCCGAGTTTTTTACCCTCTTCTTGAGCATCTCGGAATAATCCTGCTTTATGACCCCCTTGCTGGGTATGAAAAATGATAATATCTCCCCCAGTTCTTTGTTGTATTTTTTCCTGAAATTATTGAGGTACCCGTGCGCCTCGGATATGTCCGAAAATCCGAGGAAGAGAACCATCGTGGAGCCTGAGCCTCCCTCGCCGGTTGCAAAAAATGCAACGTCGGGGTCAGTACCTAGGTCAACGACCATCTGCTCTGTAAGTTTTGCGTTGTCATAACCTTTCCACTGAAACAGGACGACTGCAAAGAGACCCACGCCGACCTTCTCCAAATCAATCATAGGCACGTATCTGGAGATGAAACCCTCTTTCTCAAGCATCCTCCTGATTCTGTTAACGTGCGTTTTGCTTATCTTTGTCTCGTCCGAGACCTGAGTATCGGTCTTGCGGCCGTCTTCGAGCAGTGATAGGAGGATAAGTTTTTCATATTCTGATAGAAATAAGGGACTTTTCACCATTAGTATTAAGTATCAGGGTCTATAATATATAAATTTGTCGGTTTCGTAATCTATTTTCGCTTCCACAAAATGAAAAATAACGCAAAAACTACAACCAGAGTGAGCGCATTCATTGATAGGGATATGACTATGAGGTCGGCAGAAATCACTGGCGAGGGCGCAGTATCCGGGTCTTTGTGGAATGCTATTACATCGTATGCTACACCTCCGCCATAAGATGCTCTTACGGAAGCGGCGTAGATGCCTTCAGGTATATTGGGTGGAATTGTAAAAGTGGTGCCCCATGCGTAAACTCCCATCAAACTGGTTTCACTCATCGGCTCGTCTTGTTTCCACACTGTTTGGTTTGGATAAAGGATAGTTAGATTAACTGTAGCGTTTGATGTCCTGCTTCCATTTGTATCCCTCACAAAAGCAATAAGGTTCACAAAAATTTCCGCTTCTTTGTAGTCTAATTCACCAGAGAGTTTTACCGTGATATTCGGAGGCGGCGGCGCTGGCTGAACAGTCCACATCCATGTTTTCTGGTCACTGCGCCATGTAGTGGTGTTGTCCGCTATTGCTGTTACGTTCCATACGCCAACTTTTGCCGAGGAGTTGTTGTACCATGCAGTAGTAACGCCCGTATCTGTTTCAAGGAACGACCCGTTCATATACCAAGTAACATCGACGGTTTGATTGACGGTTACGTTGAAACTTCTTGTTTCGCCTTCGATATTTACAGGAGTGAGATTAGCAGGCTCCCAGGAGTCGATGTTTGGCGGTACAGAGAATTCGTATAAGATATCTACTTCGTCTAGGTGTGGAGTCGCAGTAGTATCGTTGGTAGTTAAAGTTGCATTCCACTGGAAATAGCGACCTATGATATTTGGCAGGAAGATATTGGTTCCATTCCCTACGTCTGTCCAGGTGATATTTGTGTCATTTTTATCAAAATAACTGTTACTTGCTCTGACTTTAAAACTTATGTC
>Ga0315281_10012221_pt1 | contig 11720 bp, 10 predicted proteins | sample YL17G07_0_MG_FD_204540 | JGI IMG/M metagenome (GOLD analysis project Ga0315281, IMG submission 204540) | Sediment microbial communities from Yellowstone Lake, YNP, Wyoming, USA - YL17G07_0 | ecosystem: Environmental > Aquatic > Freshwater > Lake > Sediment | place: USA: Wyoming | collected... | reverse complement strand
CGACGAGGATGGTGCGGGCCATGCAGCGGAGTCTACGGACCCCTGTTAACGGCGCATTGGCGCCCCGACCGCCTTGTGACCATGATGTCGAGGCCCGGTTGAGTCGTGCCCGCTATTCGACGCACGGCGTCTGCGCGCTTGATCGAAGGAACACGAGCTCCGAGTCGGTCGCCGGATCGCCCTGGACGATGCCGCCACCCATTCCCATCGGGTCCAGGGCCTCGAGTGGCGTGCATCGCGAGACGAGGTAGGCGAGCTCGGGCGGCCCGAGGAACGGATACATCCGCAATTCGAAGTAGAAGACGACGAGTTGATCGGGACCGCGCTCGATGGCAGTGAAACGGGCTTGAGAAAGGCGCCGTCGAAGCCCAGAGGTGATCGTGCGGTCGAAGTCACCGATCGGACGCACGAGCCCATCGGGCGCCGGGGCATCGGGAAACGCGATGCGCGCGAACGCGAACGGCGCGAGCGCGGCGATGACGAGGCCGAGAACGATCAGTCGGTAGCGGTGCGGCATCGCCCGTCCGACGACCGGCCTCACCCGTGCGTGATGGTCGAGGACATCGGGCTCGAATTCTCCCGAATGCCCACGCGGCTGGCGTTCGAGCGGGATGGAGATCGCGCGGGCGACGCCGGCGCCCGATTCCGCCGGGTGTTGCCGTCGACTGCCCATGGGGTGGTCGTCTGGCGCGGTTCTCGCCCCTCGGACGGCGTCGGCGCCACCCGCAGTGCTGCACTTCGCTTCTTGTGCCACCCCGGTGGGCATTCGGGGGAAACGTCGCGACATCGTCCGGCCGCTCGGTCGGTCCCCGCGGCGAGTGGCCGCATGGCGAGCGTGGCCGGCGCGGGACGGCGCGGGACGGCGCGGGACGGCGCGGCCGCGGCGGCGGGATCTGGACGGAACGAGGTCAGTCGCGCTCCGGAGAGGCTCCGACCGAAGCGACGACAAGCGCCGACGGATCGCGCCAGACCACGGCGTTCCAGGCACGCCCACCGAGGCGTTCGTAGAAGGGAATGAGCTCCGGGTCGCGGGTGAGGTCAATGCTGTAGCGGCCGGAGAGCCTCGCAAGGACCCGTCGGACGAGCTCGGACGCGATCCCCCGGCCCCGATACGCGGGCAGGACCTCGAGCAGCGGGATGGAGGCCGTGAGCACGCCGTCGCCGATCGCCGTCACGAACCCGACGACCGTCCCGGTCGCGTCGTCGATCGCGCAGATGGCCACCTCGCAACCCCGGAGGTGGGCGAGATGGAGGTCCGGCGATGGCGCCACGGGCCAACCCTCGAAGAACCCGCCGCCGAGCTGCCCGGCGGCGATGGCGGCCGAGTCCTCCTCGTACCGGATCACCCGAGGGCGTTCACACGCCGGCCGCGCCGGCCTGGGCCGCCAGCGCCTCGATCGCCCGGTCCAGCCGGGCCAGCGCGCGCGCCCGCCCGAGGGCGACGAGGGTATCGAACAGCGGCGGCGTGGCCGTCCGGCCGGTGACCGCGACCCGGATGGCCATGAACAGGTCGCCGGCCTTCCAGCCGCGGGCTTCGGCAAGGACACGGAGGGGCGGCTCGAGCTCGTCCGCCTCGAAGCTCACGGCACCGGTATCGGCGATCACGTCGCGTGCCGCGATCAGCCCGGCCAGCGTCGTGGCCGCGTCCCAACGCTTCGGAACGATCGTTGCTGTATCCACAACCAGGTCGTCCACCCAGAGGAACCCGATGAGGTCGCCGACGGCGCCGAGGATCGGCAGGCGCTCGCGGATCATCGGCAGCAGGATCCGGATCTCGTCGGCGGTCGGCGTCCGGTCGATCCGCCCGGCAACGTGCTCGGCTTCGAGGAACGGCAGCAGGCGCGTCACCAGGTCCTCGTCATCCAGGCGGCGGATCCACTGGCCGTTGATCCACTCGAGTCGTTCGCGATCGAAGACGGCGCCGCCCTTCTGGACATGCTCGAGGTCGAAGCGCGCGGCGATCTCGTCGAACGAGAGGATCTCCTCCTCCGTCCCGGTGGACCAGCCGAGCAGCGCCAGGTAGTTGATGAGCGCCTCACGGATGAAGCCCTGGGCGATGTAGTCGCTGATCGCGGTCTGGCTCTTGCGCTTGCTCATCTTCGTCCGGTCCGGGTTGAGGATGAGCGGCAGGTGGGCGAAGACCGGTTCGGGGTAGCCGAGGGCCCGGAAGAGGAGGATGTGCTTCGGGGTGTTGGAGAGGTGGTCCTCGCCACGGATCACGTGGCTGATGCGCATCGCCGCATCATCGACGACCACGGTGAAGTGATAGAGCGGGTTGCCGTCCCCCCGGACGATGACGAAGTCGCCGCCGAGGTTCGACGTATCGATCTCGACCCGCCCGCGGACGGCGTCGTTGAAGCCGACGACACCCGCCGGGACCCGGAAGCGGAGGGCCGCCGGTCGGCCGTCGGTGCCCCTCGACGCTCGCTCGTCGGCGGTCAGCGCGGCGCAGCGCCCGACGTACTTCGGGGGCTGTTTCGCGGCCTCGTGGGCCTTGCGGTCGGCCTCGAGCTCGTCCGGCGTGCAGAAGCAGGGGTAGGCGAGGTCACGTGCGAGGAGGTCTGCCGCCACCTCGGCATAGCGCTCGAGGCGCTGCATCTGGCGGTACGGCCCGTATGGCCCGAAGTCCTCGCCGCCGGCGACGTCCGGCCCCTCATCCCAGGTGATCCCGAGCCAGTGCAGGCCGTCGAGGATGTCCTCCTCGAAACCCACGCTGCTCCGGGCGATGTCGGTGTCCTCGAGCCGCAGGATGAACGTGCCGCCGGTGTGCTTCGCGTAGAGGGCATTGAAGAGCGCGGTCCGGGCAGTCCCGATATGGAGCGGGCCGGTCGGGCTGGGCGCGATGCGAACGCGGATGTCGGACATGGGACGGCGATTGTAGGCGGAGCCGCGGCCGGGGATGGAATGCGCCCAACCGAGGTCAGCCGCGGGCCTTCAGCCCCGGCCCAGGTCAGCCGCGGGCCTTCAGCTGGCGTCGGCTTCGGGACTGCGGCGGCCCGGGCCCGTGGCGGCCCGGTGCCGCGCCCGGGAATGCGCCTGGCGTCCGACGGCGAAGGCCACACCGCCGAGCCAGGCCAGGGCGAGGATCCCGATCAACGAGGCAGGACCGTAGACGCGGTCGTAACCTGCGCCGCTCGCGGAGAGCGCGGCTGCGACCGGAAAGGCCGCGATCGCGACGGCCGCGCTACCGCTCGCGAGCAGGCGCGCCACGCCGGGCGCGGCCAGGAGCGCCGCGAGGATGATGCCCTGCCCGATCCACGGATAGAAGTGCGCCGATGGGGTGCACGTCGCGGCGAAGGCGGCACAGCCGGTCGCACCTCCGATGAGCGCCGCCATGGCGATCCCGATCGGCGGCCAGGCAACCAGGGCGACCAGCGACCGTCGCCTCCCGAGCCGGTCCAGGGTCGCGGCATCGAGCCGGAAGGACAGCGCGGAGGCGAGGTCGAGGGTCGAGGGGGCGCTCCCCTGCCCGGACTCGCCCCGATCTGATGCCGTTCCGGGAGAGGCGGCAGCCGACGCGCGACCCGGCGCTTGACGGGGTCGCGGTGCGTCGGCAACGGGGCGATCGGCGGGCGGCGTCGCCCCGCGTGGCGCCTCCCCGCGCGCCGCTGCCCGCGGCCGTGCTCCGGCAGCGCGTGCCTGGTACTCGGGTCCGTGCTTGCGCGGGTCCGCGTACTCGCGAGGGTTCACCCGCCAGTACTCCCCGCTCGACTGGCCGTACCACGCCGCCCCGTCCCAGGTTGTGTCGGCGGGATCGCGGGCCTCGTCATAGCTCGTCGAACCGGGCGTCGCCTTGCGGGTCGCCCGGCGACGGGCTCCGCCGGGCTTCGCGGCGCCGGCGGTCCCGCCACTTCCGGTCGCGGGGCCGCCGGGAGCGGCACTACCGGCGGATTGGCCCGCTCCCGCACCACGAGCGCGTTGCCCGGACGTTCCGGCGCCGCCGGCGGTCGGTCCCTTCGGGCCGGCGCCCCCCGGGCCCGCACTCCCTCGAGCGTCCCGCGCCCGCGAGGGATCTGCCCGCCACGGCTCGCCCCGTCGCCCCGAGGCGCGCGATCGAGCAGCGGCGGCGGCACGGAGACGCGGGTCGAGCAACTCCTCGTAGGCCGCCTGGATGGTGAGGAACCGCGGCAGCGACGACGCGCCCGCCGAGTCGGGATGGTGGACCTTGACCAGGGCCCGGTAGGCGCGCTTGATCTCGGCCTGCGACGCGCCCGGAGAGAGGTCGAGGACGCCGTACGGATCGGGGCTCATCGCCGCACAGTGTCGCCCAGACGGACGGAGGCCGTCGCGGAGACCGTCGCGGAGGACGCCGTCGCGGAGACCGTCGCGGAGGACGCCGTCGCCGGTGCCCGACCAGCGGCCGCTACGAGGACGGGGCCCTCAGCGCACGAGCTCGTGAAGCGGTGCCAGCTCAAACGAGGCCTCGGCGGCTGCGGCCTCAAGCCCGTGGGGATCGAGCGAAACAGGCCGGTGGTAACGCCCGAGCACGCGGAGCGACTGGCCGGAGACGACGCCCGCCTGGCGCAAGGCCTCCACGGAGGCGGCCCAGGTCCCGCGCTCGTATCCGTCGCCGTCCTCGATCTTGATCGCCATCCCGGAGGCCGCCGCCTGCGCGCCGTTCGCGCGCGGGCCGGGCAGGATCGCCAGGCCGCGCAGGGCCTCCATCCCGCCCTTGGAGATCAGCCGACCGGGAGCGGCCTTCATCAATGAGGTGTCCAGGCGGTCGCGGGAGCCCGCGACCATCTCGGGATTGGCCAGGATGGCGTCCCGGATCAGCGTCAGCGCCGGTGCGAGCGACGCCCGGGGATCGGACGCCGGAACCGCGGACGGGTCGGCGAGCAGCGCGTAGGCCCTCGCGACCTCGCGGAGCGGGAAGGCATACGTCGGGATTCCGCAGCCGTCGATCCCCATCGCGAGCTTCCCCGGCACCGTTCCGAAGGCCCGGGCCACCGCGGCGCGGTACTCCACCTGGGCCGGGTGCGCCTCGAGCCAATAGCCGTCGGTCTCCCAGCCACGGAGGCGGCAGAGGAGCAGGAAGACGGAATGCTGGCCCGAGCACATGTGGCGAATGGGGCCGGCCTTCTCGCCGTCGCGGGCGAGCCGGGCCGCGGTCAACGCGTCGAGCGGCATGCCCTCGGCCCCGCAGGCCAGCGCTGCCTGGGCGATCCCCGTTCGCCGGTAGAGTGCCTGGAGCGTCCGGACGTGGAGATCCTCGCCCGAATGGCTGCTGCCCATGATCGCGATCTCGGCAGGCTCCAGGGCGAAAGCGGCGACGCCGCCGGCCTCGATCAGCGAGACGAGCCCGAGCGGCTTGACGCAAGACCTGAGGTTGACCAGATGGTCGGAATCTCCGATGGCGCGCAGGATCCGGCCACTGACGTCAACTTCGACGATGTCGCCCCGGTGGACGCTCTCCTCGACCCCGTTGCGGATCTGGCGAACGAGGATGGGCGGCGCGGACTTCCGCGGTCGGGGCCTGGCGAGTGATGAACCGGCGGGCACGGGTCGCGGGACCTCCAGATGAGCGGGGCCCCCAACGGTAGACACGCGGCAACCGGGCGTCAATCGGCACGAATTCGGGCTGGGTTTCCGGTGCTACGATGCCGACGACGCCCCACCGAACCCCGCCGGAACCCCGGCGGCGCACGCCCGCGGAGGCCCCGCCGATGTCGACGCCGCAGCTCCACGTCTCGCAGCATCCCGCCATCCTCCACAAGCTCGGCATCCTCCGCGACGTCGAGACCGAGCCGAAGAAATTCCGGGAGATCGTCCGAGAACTTTCCTGGCTCCTCGGGTATGAGGCCCTCGCGGACGCCCGCATTCGCCCACTCGATGTGCGGACACCCCTCGAGGTGATGGAGGGCGCGGAACTCGCCGACCGGATCGGCCTCGTGCCGATCCTGCGGGCCGGCCTCGGGATGGTCGATGCCATGCTGGAGCTGATGCCGACCGCCCAGGTCTGGCATCTCGGGCTGTTCCGCGATGAGAAGACGCTCCGGCCGGTCGAGTACTACAACAAGCTGCCGGACTCCGCGACGGTGGATCTCTGCCTCATCCTGGACCCGATGCTCGCGACGGGCGGCTCGGCCACGGCAGCCATCGAGGTCCTGAAGCGTTGGGGCGCGGTCCGGATCAAGCTCGTCAACCTGATCGCGGCACCAGAGGGCGTCGAGGCCGTCTCGAAGGCGCACCCGGACGTGGAGATCTACTGCGCCGCGCTCGATCGGCAGCTGAACGAGCTTGGCTACATCATGCCCGGGCTCGGCGATGCGGGCGACCGCCAGTTCGGGACCGGAAACCCGGGCTGAGCGCCTGACGGCGACTCGAGGGGAGGCCGGGCTCACCTGCCGTTCATTCGGCCCCGGATCAGGACTGGATGGAATCAAGACGGCCGGCCCCTCGCGGGGCCGGCCGTCTTGCGAGTTCCCGGGGTTGAGGCTAGTTGCCGCCCTCGGTCACCTGGACGACCGCCTTCTGGTAGCTCGCGCCCTTGGTGTCGCCACCGAGGTTCGCGAGCGCCTTCTCGGTCAGGTCGGCTCGGAAGCCGTTGGTCGGGGCTGCCGTGATGATCTTGCCATCGGTAGCCACCTTGACGGTCTGGTCCCAGGCCGCCTGGTCCACCACGCCGATGCCGTTCGGGGACGGCCAGACGAGCGCGTTGATCTCGTTCATCTGCCAGGCCTGGTGTCCCTTGCCGAGCTGCGAGCCGGCCTTGACGATGATGTCCACGCAGGACGCCGCGTTGTCACGGCAGTACTGCCAGCCCTTGTACGAGGCGCGCAGGAACTTCACCGCGATGTCCTCGTTGCCGGTCTTCTTGAGCCACGCCTCGGACGCGAAGATCGCGTCCTGGAGCATCGCCGTCCCGGCCGATTCCATGGTGATGACGTTGAGGTCTGACGGCTGGTAGAGGTTCCCGGTCGCCGGGTTCTTGGACTCGAGCACCTGGGCGTACTCGTTGTAGGTCATCGCCTCGGCTGCATCGAGATCGCCCTTCAGGAAGGCGTTCATCGTGAAGTCCTGGCTGATGATGCTGACATCGGACGCGTTGGCCGGGTCGATGCCGACCTTCTGCATCGCGGCGTAGAGCTCGGCCTCGTTGCCGAAGCCCCACGTGCCGACCTTCTTGCCCTTCCAGTCGGCGGGCGCCGTGATGTTCTTGTCCTTGAACGAGATCTCGGTCGTGCCGGATCGCTGGAAGACCTGGCCGATGATCTGGACGTCGGCGCCTGATTCGCGCGATGCGAGCATCTTCGGCACCCACGAGATCCCGAACTCGGCGTTGCCGCCGGCCACGACGGTGGCCGGGACGATGTCAACGGCACCCGGCAGGATCTGGACGTCGAGGCCCTCGGCCGCGTAGAAACCCTGGTCGACGGCCGCGTAGTAGCCGGCGAACTGGGCCTGCGGGACCCACTGCAGCTGGAGCCTGACCTTGGTCAGGGGAGCCTTCGTGGCCGCCGACGAGCATGCCATCGCGACCATCATGGTCACGGCAGCGAGCACCGCGAGCTTGCGCTTGATCCGCATTGCACTTCTCCTCTGGGCACTCTCGGGAGCGCCGTCGCTTCCGGCCGCACCGGTACTCCGGGCGGTACCTCCTCCGTCCGCGCCTGTTCCTGGGGCGCGACCCTGACCGCGACAGTCTATCGGGCCCGCGGCGACCCGGAAGGCTCGCTCAGCCGATCTGCGCCGAGCGGTCTGCGGCCCAGGGAGCGACGAGCCGTTCCGTGACGACCACCAGCACGTACAGGCCGATCCCCATCGCGCAGGCGTAGACGATGGCCGCCCACGCGCGCTCGAAGTTCAGGTAGGACGTGTAGGTGACGATGTACTGGCCCAGGCTCACCTTCGGCGCCCCGAAGTATTCGCCGATCACCGCCCCGATCGTCGCGAGCGTCGCCGAGATCCGCAGGGCGGTGAACACGAACGGGACGGCGGCGGGGACCCGCACCTTCAGGAAGATGTCCCGGCTGCTCGCGGCGTAGGAGCGCATGAGCTCGATCGCCGGGGCCGGCGCGCTGAGCAGGCCGCGCACCGTGTTGATCATCACGGGAAAGAAGCACAGGGCCGCCGCGACCATCATCTTGGAGAGCTGCTTGTCGAGCCCGAACAGATTGTTGAAGACGGGCGCGAAGGCGATGATCGGGATCGAGTTGACCGCGACCGCAAAGGGCATGACGGATTCGCGGAACATCGCATAGCGCGCGGTCACGAGGCCGGCCACGATCCCGCCGATGACCCCGATCAGGAGCCCGCCGATCACCTCCCCGAAGGTGTAGAGGGCGGCGGAGTTGAGCTCGGTCAGATGGGTCCGCCACTGCTCGAATATCGCCAGTGGGCGCGGCAGGATGAACTGCTGGATCGAGAAGACCCGGACCGCGATCTCCCAGGCGGCCAGGATGCTGACGAAGAGGACGGCGGCCGGGAGCCACTCGCGGACGCGATCGAGGAGCGATGGGCCGCGGACCACCGCGAGGCCGCCCGGGGCGAGTGCGTGACCCCCGGGGCCGGGACCGACGCCGCCGATCACGCGGAGAGGCCCTCGGCGCGGACGCGCGCCTGACCGCCGACCGGCGCATTCCCTTCGCCCCGCCGCAGGGCCTCCCGGACGCGGGTGACGAGCTCGAAATAGCGCTCCAGCTCGCGTGTCTCGACGTCGCGGCGACGCGGCAGATCAATCCCGATGATCTCGGTGATCCGGCCCGGCCGGGCCGACATGACGACGACGCGGGTCGAGAGGAAGACCGCCTCCGGGATCGAATGCGTCACGAAGATGACCGTCGTGTCGGTCCGCTCCCAGATCCGCAGGAGCTCCAGGTTCATCCGCTCGCGGGTCATCTCGTCGAGGGCCCCGAAGGGCTCGTCCATCAGGAGCAAGGCCGGGTCGAGCGCCAGCGCCCGGGCGATGGCGACCCGCTGCTGCATCCCCCCGGAGAGCTGCCAGGGCTGGTGGCCGGTGAACTCGCCGAGCTCGACCAGGTCGAGCATGGCCTTTGCCCGCGCGGCGCGCTCACCGGCCGGCCGGCCGGTGATCTCGAGCGGCAGCTCGACGTTCCCCTGCACGGATCGCCAGTCGAAGAGGACCGGCGCCTGGAAGACCATGCCGTAGTCGCGGTCGCGACGGGCTCGCTCGGCGGACTTCCCGTTGACGAGGATCGTGCCGCCGCTGACCGGCGTCAGGTCCCCGACGATGCGCAGCAGCGTCGACTTCCCGCACCCGGACGGTCCGATGAGCGAGACGAACTCGCCCTGCCGGATCGTCAGGTCGATGCCCGTCAGCGCCTGGACCGGCGTGGATCCAACCGTCGTCGAGCGGAAGGTCTTCGAGACTCCGGACAGCTCGACGACAGGGGCGAGGGCGGCCGGCTCGGTCATGTGGCGGCTCCAGGTTCGGTCGGGCGGTAGTTGCGGAGGACGCGGCGCTCAGCGAGCACGACGAGGGCGAAGCACCCGATTCCGAGCAGGGAGGCGACGACGATCGCCGCCCACAGGGCCCCGGGCTGGATCGAGTAGTACTGCATGGCGTTCAGGAGCTGGCCGGCAAGACCGTCGCGGATGCCGCTGGGGAGTTCCCCGACGATCGCGCCGACCACGGAGGCCGTCGCTGCGATCTTGAAGGCGGTGAACAGGTACGGCGCCGCCGCCGGAAGGCGCAGGTGGAGGAGGATCTCGCGGTCGGACGCCGCGTACGACCGCATCAACTCGAAGGCCCGCTGGTCCGCGGAGCGCATGCCCCGTACGGCCGCGATCGTCACCGGGAAGAAGGTGAGGTACGCGGCAACCAGGGCGATCCCGAACCAGCCGGCCTTCAACCCGACCACGATGACCGGCGCCACGGCCACGATCGGCACGGTCTGGCTCGCCACGAGCAGCGGCACCAGGGAGCGCTCGAGCAGCCGGATGTGGACCAGCGCGATCGCGAGTCCCAGCCCCAGGGACGCGCCGAGGATGAACCCGGCGAGGGCCCCGCGAAACGTGAAGAACGCGGCCTCCACGAGCAGGACGGTGACCGGGACGCCGTTCGAATCCCGCCTGACGAAGGCTTCGAGGATCACCCAGAGATGGGGGAAGTTCAGGTCGCTGAAGAACTTCCACGCGAAGGGCGGGTGGTAGTCGATCGCGACGGGGAAGCCCAGGATCGACTTGAACCGCCACGGGTCCCCGCCGAGCCACTTCCCGCCCTCCCAGACAACGAGGATCGCGATGACGATCGCGATGGAGCCCAGGATCGGGCGAACGCGAACCCGGGAACCCCCAGCCGCTCGTCCCTGCCTTCGAGGTGCAATCGCGTCGAGATCTGCCGCCAGCTCGAGCTCGGCCTCCGCGAGCGCCGGATCGGGGCCGCCGAGCTCCTCGTGGACTGGTTCGGTCGTCACGCCGATGTCACGGTCAGCCGACGACGGCCGCGTCCGCAATATCGAGGGCCGCGTCGATGACCTCGAACCCTTCGTTCAGCTGGGCCTCGGTGACGCATAGCGGCGGGTTGGTGTGGATGGAATTGTTGGCGATCATGCAGTAGACGCCGTGCTCGCGGAGGTACTTGCCGATCGCCTTCATCTCGTCGCTCGTGCCGTTGAACGGGGTCATCGGCGTCCATGGATCGCGGCGCCGGACGAGGTCGAGGATCCCGAACAGGCCGAGGTTGCGAGTCGCGCCCACGGATGGGTGCTTCGCCGCCAGCCGCTGGTGATGGCCGCGCATGACGCTGTCGAGGCGGGCGGCGTTCTGGATCAGCCCGTCCTCCTCGTAGACGCGCAAGGTCGCCAGCGACGCCGCGAGGCTGACCGGATGCGAGCTGTAGGTGAGGCCGCCATAGAACATCTTCGTCTCGAACGCGTCGGCGATGCCCTGGCGCATTGCGACCGCCCCAAGCGGCAGATACGAGCTGGTGAGGCCCTTGGCCATCGTCATCAGGTCGGGCACGACGTTCCAGTGGTCCACCGCGAACCAGCGGCCGGTCCGGCCGAACCCGGCCATGACCTCATCGGCGACCATGAGGATCCCGTGGCGATCGCAGATCTCGCGGACGCCCTGGAGGTAGCCGTCCGGCGGGATGAGGATCCCGTTCGTGCCGACGATGGTCTCGAGGAAGACCGCCGCGATGGTGTGCCCGCCCTCGTAGCGGATCACGTCTTCCAGGCCCTGGAGGGACTCGGCGACGGGGCGTGGCTCGGCCTCTCCCCAGCGATGGGTGTCCGGGTACCGGACGACGCCCACGATCCCGGGCTCGTTCGCCCAGCGGCGCGGGTCGCCGGTCAGGGTCATCGCGCCCATCGTGGCGCCGTGGTAGGCCCGGTACCGGGCGAGGATCTTCTGGCGGCCGGTGAAGTGGCGGGCGAACTTGATCGCGTTCTCCACCGCCTCGGCCCCGCCGAGCGTGAAGAAGACCTTGTTCATGTCACCGGGCAGGATGCTCGCCAGCTTCTGGCCGAGAAGCCCGCGGATCTCGGTGGCGAACGCGGGGTGGACGAACTGGAGCTTCGTCGCCTGCTCGGTGATGGCGTCGATCACGCGGCGGTCGCCGTGGCCGATGTTGACCGACATCAGCTGGCTGTTGAAGTCGAGGATCCGTCCGCCCTCGGGCGTGTAGAGGTAGACCCCTTCGGCGCGGTCGATCGCGATGGGATCGAGCTGTCCCTGGATGGACCAGGAGAAGAAGGTGTGAGCCCGATTGAGGGCGACGATCTCGGCGCTCGACATCGCGGTGGCAGATTCGA
>Ga0315281_10012220_pt1 | contig 11720 bp, 8 predicted proteins | sample YL17G07_0_MG_FD_204540 | JGI IMG/M metagenome (GOLD analysis project Ga0315281, IMG submission 204540) | Sediment microbial communities from Yellowstone Lake, YNP, Wyoming, USA - YL17G07_0 | ecosystem: Environmental > Aquatic > Freshwater > Lake > Sediment | place: USA: Wyoming | collected... | reverse complement strand
GAGGATTTTCAGGCCGTGGGCCTCGACGGCCCCGCCTTCACTCTCGTAGGAAAAAATCCCGTCCTGGATGATGCCCCGCTCGATGATGAAGGGCAGGGACGCAGGCAGCCCCGGACGCTTCCCGGGCCCGGGGGCCGGCTCCGCCCGGAGGCGGATTTCGGGCCGGTCGATGATGACGCCGATGGATTTCTCGTTTCGCAGGAGCGAAAGGAACGGGATCTCGATCCGCACCTGGCGCGCCCGAAAGAGCGGCGGGCCGGCGAGGGAGCGGACGTCATCGAGGATGATGGCCGGCGGAATATAGGACACCCGCATGTCGCCATACTCCACGGACTTCCGAAGCTCGGTCCGGATCTGGCCCAGGAAAATGTTCTTCCCGACAATGACCCCCCCGGCGAGGAGAAAAAGGACGAAGAGCGTCGCCGCGAGCCTGCGGACCTTCCGGATAAGGCCCTGGATGTGCTCGCGGATCCGGATATGGGGGTGGATTCTCACGTCCGGACGTTCCTCCAGTCTTTCAGAAACCGCTCGATGCCGGCGTCCGTGAGGGGATGATGGACGAGCTTGACCATGACGGCGTAGGGGATTGTGGCGATGTCGGCCCCGAGCAGGGCGGCTTCCACGACGTGCCTCGGGTGGCGGACGCTGGCCACGATGATCTCCGTCTCGATCCTGTAGTTTTCAAAGATCGTGACGATCTCCTCGATGAGGGCCATGCCGTCCTCGGAGGCGTCGTCGAGCCGGCCGATGAACGGGCTCACGAACCGGGCCCCGGCCTTTGCGGCGAGCAGGGCCTGGCTGGCCGAGAAAACGAGCGTCATGTTGACGGGAATGTTCTCGGCGGCCAGGAGCTTCGTGGCCTTCAGCCCTTCGATGCCGACGGGGACCTTGACGACCACGTTGGGGGCGATCCGGGCCAGGGCGCGGGCCTCGGGCACGATCTCCCCGGCCTTGGCCGCGACCGCCTCGGCCGAGACGGGCCCGGGAACAATGGCGCAGATGTCCCGGATGAGGTGCTCGAAGGCGCCGCTTTCCTTGGCGACGAGGGTGGGGTTCGTGGTCACGCCGTCGAGGATGCCCCAACTCGCCACCTCGCGGATTTCGTCGAGGTTGGCCGTGTCGAGAAAGAATTTCATGACCCCTCCTTGTCGGTTCTTCTTGCCGCCACCGTGTTGGACAGGACCCCGATGCCGTCGATCTGGACGTCCACCCTGTCGCCGGGGATCATGGGGCCGATTCCGGCCGGCGTTCCCGTGGCGATGATGTCGCCGGGGAGGAGCGTCATGACCCGCGAGACGAACCGGACCAGGAAGGGGACGGAAAAGGTCAGGTTCGACGTCGCCCCGGACTGGACGAGCTTGCCGTTGAGGAAGGTCTTGAGGTGCAGGGCGCCGGGGTCGAGGTCCGTGGCGATGCACGGCCCCACGGCGGCAAAGGTGTCGAAGGACTTGGCCCGCGTGAATTGGACGTCTTTCGCCTGCAGGTCCCTGGCGGTGACGTCGTTGAAACAGGTATAGCCCATGATATAGTCCGCGACGGGGTCCGCCTCCGCGAGGAGGCGGGCCTTTTTCTTGATGATGACGGCCAGTTCGCCTTCGTAGTCGACGCGGGCGGACATGGCGGGATAGCGGATCTCCTCCTGGGGGCCGATGACGGCCGTCGACGGCTTCAAGAAGATGAGCGGCTCCTCGGGCACGGCATTCCCCAATTCCCGGGCGTGGTCGCCGTAGTTGCGGCCGATCCCGACGATCTTGGAGGGTTCGACGGGGGCCAGGAGCTTGACCTCGCCCATCGGAATGGGGCTGTCTCCGATGTGAAAGTCCTTGAAAATGGAGCCCTTCAAGGGAAAAAGGAATTCCTCCTTGAGGATCCCGTAAAGGATCTTCTTCCTGTACCGGAACCGGAAGATTTTCATCCTCAGTTCCCTTTCATGGCCACGGGGCCGCTTTCGGTCTTGGGGCTTTCGTTTCCGTTTTTGTCCACGGCGCTCACGGCATAGATGTAGGATTTCCCTTTCCCGGCGGCCGAGTCGGTGAAGGAGTTGCCGGTCAGGGGGACGGAGGTCAAGGAAACGAACCCGGATCCGCCCTCCTCCTTCCGCCAGACCCTGAAGCCGGCGACGTCCTCCTCCCGGCCGGCTTCCCAGCTCAAGGATATCCCGCCGGGCCCGGAGATGGCGACCAGGCCGGCCGGAGGGTCGGGCGGAAAAATGTCCTTGGCGACGACGTCGCGAGGCGTGGAATCCGCGCTCTCCAGCGAGGTATCGGGGCCGGACGCGCAGGCGCGGACGACATAGGTGTAGGGCGCATCGAAAGAGAAGCGCCTGTCCTCGAAGGTCCGGTTCGTGGTTGGGGCAGGCGTCAGTCTCTCGGGCTTCCCGCGGCCTTCGGCGCGGTACACGTTATAGCCGGAGATGTCCGCCGGAGCGGATCCGTCGGTGTTGGCCGCGGGAGCGGCCCAGGCGACCTCGATTCTGTCCTTGAACACGCGGACATCCTGGATTTCGGGAGGCAGCGGGCAGGCCCGGGTTTCGACAACGACCGGGGCGCAGAACTTGGACGGCCGTTTCTTGCCGTCCAGGACCCGCACGGCGAAGGCCATGGCCGGAGGCGCGGCGTTGTCGCCGGCGATCGGATACGCGAACAGGACGTCCGGGGCCCGGCCCGCGGCGGCGCGCGGAGAGGGCTGGAGTTCCTTGGGCGAAACCCGGCGGCCAAGCCGGGCGCGCGCTTCAAAATCCTGGAGTCCGGGGGGTTGTTTCGCGTCCGCCGGACGGAGCTCGAGGACCCAGATCTCGGCCGCCTCGAGCGACTCGAGCGGCCGGCCGTCGATCGATTTCAAGGGGTTCGTCCATTCCAGGATGACCGAGCCGCCCTGCTGATGAGCGGCCAAGCCCTCGACGGCCTGGGGGCCCCGGGCGAGGGGGGGTTGAAGGGGACCCTTCCGCCCGCAGGCGGAAGCCAAGAGAACGACCATCCCGATGGCGAGAATTCCTGCAGGTCGTTTCATCAGAGAATAAAACGCCGGAGGTCCTGGTCCTTGAGAATGTCCTTCAGCTGGCTCTGCACATATTCGCGGTCGATCTTGATGGTCTTTTTCCCGATGTCCGGGGCCTCGAAAGAGATGTCTTCCATCACCTTTTCCATAACCGTGTGGAGCCGGCGGGCGCCGATATTTTCGGAATCGGCGTTCACTTTTTCGGCGATCAGGGCGATCTCGTCGACGGCGTCCGGCGTGAACTCGACCCGGACGTCCTCCGTGGCCATGAGGGCCCGGACCTGCTTGATCAAGGCGTTCTCGGGCTCGGTCAGGATGCGAACGAAGTCGTCCTTGCCGAGGGAGGTGAGTTCGACGCGGATGGGGAAACGGCCCTGGAGCTCCGGGATGAGGTCGGAGGGCTTCGAAACGTGGAACGCCCCGGCGCCGATGAACAGGATATGGTCCGTGCGGACGAGCCCGTAGCGGGTGTTGACCGTCGTGCCTTCGATGATGGGCAGGAGGTCGCGCTGGACCCCCTCCCGGCTGACGTCGGGCCCGTGGCCCGATTCCCGGCCGGCGACCTTGTCGACCTCGTCGAGGAAGATGATCCCTCCCTGCTCGACCCGCTCGATGGCCAACCGGGAGACCTGGTCCATGTCCACCAGCCGTCTTTCCTCTTCCTCGAGGTAGATGTCGCGGGCCTCGCCGATTTTCACTTTCCTTCTCTTAGAGCGGCCTCCCATGAAGCCGGGAATGAGCTCCTGGATCTGGAAACCGATCTCTTCGACCCCCGCGTTGGAGAAGATCTCGAAAGGCGGGGTATTCTTCTCCTTGACTTCGACCTCGACCATGCGCTCCTCGAGGAGGCCGTCCCGGAGCTGCTTCCGGAGTTTATCCCGGGTGTCGGAGAACCTCTCGTCGGCTTCCGGCCCGGGGACGTCTTCGGGTTTCTTCAGCGGGGGCAGGAGGAGGTCGAGGAGACGCTCCTCGACGTTGCTCAGGGCCTTTTCCTCGATCTCCTCGATTTTCTCCTGCTTGACCATGTCCACGGAGATCCGGACGAGGTCCCGGATCATGGACTCGACGTCGCGGCCGACGTAGCCGACCTCGGTGAACTTGCTGGCTTCGATCTTCAGGAATGGGGAGGAGGTGAGCTTGGCCAGCCGCCGGGAGATCTCCGTCTTGCCCACGCCCGTCGGCCCGATCATCAGGATGTTCTTGGGGGCGATCTCGTCGGCCAGCTCGGCCGGAAGCTTCCGCCGCCGGAAACGGTTGCGAAGGGCGATGGCCACGGCCTTTTTGGCGGCCTTCTGGCCGATGATGTACTTGTCAAGTTCGGCGACGATCTCCCGCGGGGTCAGCTCGGTCTCGGGGGGGCGGCCCGGGGAGGTCTCGAAACTTTCGGGAAGCGGAATGGTCATTCACAGCTCCTCGAGCGTGATCTGCTGGTTGGTGTAGACGCAGATTTCGGCGCTGATCTTCAGGGCCTCGAGGGCGATCTCCCTGGCGGAATGGTCCGTATGCCCGATAAGCGCCCGGGCCGCGGCCAGGGCGAAGGGCCCGCCCGAACCGATGGCGATGATGCCGTCGTCCGGCTCGACCACATCCCCGGTCCCGGAGATGAGAAAAGTCGTTTCCTTATCGGCCACGACGAGCAGGGCGTCGAGCTGGCGGAGTGATTTTTCGAGGCGCCAGTCCTTAGCCAGCTCGATGGCCGCCCGGGAGAGGTTGCCCCGGTATTCCTCGAGCTTGATCTCGAACCGGGCGAAGAGGGCGAAGGCGTCCGAAGTCGCGCCGGCGAATCCCGCCAGCACGTCGCCCTTGTGGAGGCGCCTGATCTTCTGGGCCCTCGTCTTAAGGATGGTTTGGCCCATGGTGACCTGCCCGTCGGCGGCCATGGCGACCTTCCCCTTATGGCGGACACAGATAACGGTCGTGGATCGGAGCATCGGGTCTCCTTTGAGCGCCTTCATCATAATGGATGGAAGCTTATAAGTAAAGGCTAGGCAGGACCTCGCCTACCCAAGCGCATTCTGGTCTGGGCGGCGCCGAAGACACCCTTATCCCCCGCACCCCGGGAACCAGTTTTGGCGGTTCCCCCCGTCCCGTTCCGTCGCATCCCCGGAAAGGGCCTCGGGAATGGCCTCCACTCCAGAGTGCGTCTTACGCTAAGCCGCACATGACGTTCCGGCCATACCCCTTCGGCCCTTTCCGGGGACTGCCACCGCGCCACCCGTCCAACAAAATATACCCCTCTGCGCTCGATTTCACCGCCGGGACACCTTTCCTGTTTGACCCCGGGGCTCCCGATGAATTAAGATACCGCTGACTTGCCAAAGGATGACGGAAGGAGCGGCCCATGTCCTCTCTGACCCTGGTGGTCATGGCGGCCGGAATCGGCAGCCGCTACGGCGGTTTGAAACAGGTCGAGGCCTTCGGCCCAGGCGGGGAAGTCGTTCTGGAATACTCCGTTTACGACGCTCTGAAGGCCGGGTACGACAGGATCGTCTTCATCATCCGCAAGGATTTCGAGGACCTTTTCCGGGACAGGATAGGGGAAAAAATCGCGCGGGTCGCGGAAACGGACTACATTTTCCAGTCCATCGAGCAACTGCCGCCGGGTTTCGCCGTCCCGCCGGGCCGGACCAAGCCCTGGGGAACGGGACACGCCGTCCTCTGCAGCCGGGACGCCGTCCGGACGCGCTTTTCGGTCATCAACGCGGACGATTTTTACGGCCGGGCCACCTTCGAAGCCATGGCCGCGGAGCTCCGGCGCGAAAAGGATGACGACGGGGCGGATCACTACGCGATGATGGGATACCGGCTGGCCAACACGCTGTCGGAGCACGGCCACGTGGCCCGGGGGATCTGCGAATCGACGCCGGATGGATACCTTATCAACATCCGGGAGGTCTTCAAGATCCGGAAGTTCCCGGACGCGATCAAACAGACCGAAAACGGGGTGGACTGGACGCCCCTCCCCGGAGAGAGCCTCGTCTCCATGAACTTTTGGGGGTTCGAGCCGAATCTGTTCGGCGAACTGGAAACTCTTTTCCAGGAGTTCCTCCAAACGCGGTCCGGCTCCCTCGAAAAAGCCGAGTTCCTCATCCCCGAGGTCGTCGGCAGCCTGGTCCGGTCGAGGAAGGCGCGGGTGAGGATCCTGCCGACCCGGGAGCGCTGGTTCGGCGTGACCTACCCCCAGGACAGGGCCCGGGTGCAGGCGGCGATCCTGGAGCGCGTCCGCCAGGGGCTGTACCCCGAGCGTCTCTGGCCGGCAAACTGAAGCCCAATTCACGGAGGCCACCATGAGAGCCCTTCTGACCGCGATCACCGCCGTGTGCTTGTTCGTCGCCGCCGCCGGAAGGCCCGGCCCGGAACTCAACGACTACGAAAACCCCAGGGCCCTCGGCCTGAACAAAGAAGAGCCCCACGCCACGTTCACGCCTTTCCCGCGGACCCCCAATCCGCCCCGTATGGATGCCGCCTCCCCGTGGCTCCTGTCCCTCAACGGCCCGTGGAAATTCCACTGGTCGCCCAAGCCGTCGGACAGACCGGCGGATTTCTGGAAACCGGAGTTCGATGTCAGCGGCTGGCCGGATATTCCCGTCCCCTCGAACTGGCAATTCCAGGGCTATGACATTCCCATATACGTCAACATGGCCTACGAGTTCGCACGGAATCCCAACCCGCCGTTCGTGCCCCATGACCACAATCCTGTCGGCTCCTACCGCCGGACGTTCGCGGTTCCGGCGGGCTGGACCGGGCTGGATGTTTTCCTCCAATTCGGCGCCGTCAAATCTTTCTTTTACGCCTGGGTCAACGGCCATCCGCTCGGCTTCAGCAAGGACTCCAAGACCCCGGCCGAATGGAACGTCACGCCGTATCTCCGGGACGGGGACAACGTCCTGGCCGTCGAAGTCTATCGCTGGTCGGATGGCTCGTACCTCGAGTGCCAGGATTTCTGGCGGCTGAGCGGCATCGAGCGCGACGTCGTTCTCACCGCGGCGCCCAAGGTCCGCATCCGGGATTTCTTCGCCCAGCCGACCCTCGACGCCCGGTACCGCGACGGGCGACTCGATCTCGCCGTGGAACTCCGCAACAGCGCCCCCGGCGTCAAGACGGAGGACCTGAGCGTCAACTTCATGCTGTTCGACGACGCGGGGAAAAAGGTGCTCTCGGGAGGCCGTCCCGTGGGGGTCACCGGCCTGGACAAGGCCGTCGTGGAATTCTCGGAAGTCCTTCGGTCGCCGCGGGCCTGGAGCGCCGAAACGCCCGCCCTCTACACCCTGGTCGTCGAGCTCGCGGGCCCGCATGGTCAGGTCCGGGAAACACTCAGTCGCCGGGTCGGCTTCCGGACCTCGGAAATCAAGAACGGCCGCTTCCTGGTCAACGGCGTCCCCGTCCGTCTCAAGGGCGTCAACCGCCACGAGCACGATCCCTATACGGCCCACGTGATCTCGGAAGAGTCCATGCGGCGGGACATCGAGCTCATGAAACAGTCCAACATCAACGCCGTCCGGACCTGCCATTACCCCAACGACCCCCGCTGGTACGAGCTCTGCGATGAGTACGGTCTTTATGTCGTCGACGAGGCCAACATCGAATCCCATGGGATGGGCTACGGCGCTCGGAGCCTGGCCAAGAACCCGGACTGGGGCCCGGCCCACCTCGACCGCATCGCCCGCATGGTCGAACGCGACAAGAACCACCCCTCGGTCGTCATCTGGTCCATGGGCAACGAGGCCGGCGACGGCGTCAACTTCGAGAACGCCTACCGCTGGATCAAGAAGCGCGACCCGTCGCGTCCGGTCCAATACGAGCGGGCCGAGCTCCGGCCGCACACCGACATCTACTGCCCGATGTACTCCTCGATCGAGGAGATCGAGAAGTACGCCGCCGGGAAGCCGGCCCCCTCGCGGCCGCTCATCATGTGCGAATACGCCCACGCGATGGGCAATTCAACCGGCAACCTCCAGGATTATTGGAACGTCATCGAAAAATACGACGCCCTCCAGGGCGCCTTCATCTGGGACTGGGTCGACCAGGGTTACGCGAAGAAAAACGACAAGGGCCAGTCCTTCTGGGCGTTCGGGGGCGACTACGGCCCGCCCGACATTCCGAGCGACCAGAACTTTTGCTGCAACGGCCTCGTCGGACCGGACCGGACCCCTCACCCGGGGCTCTCCGAGGTGAAAAAGGTCTACCAGTATGTCAAGTTCAGGGCCCTGGACCTGGCCGCCGGAAAAATCGAGATCGCGAACCGCTATGACTTCATCTCCCTCGCCCGGTTCGACCTCCGCTGGGAAGTCACGGCCGACGGCCGGGTTTTGGCTTCGGGCGGGATAGAAAAACTCTCCGTCGCTCCCAGGGAAAGCGGAGCGTTCACCGTCCGGCTGCCCAAAATCCAGCCGCGTCCGGGGACGGAGTATTTCCTGAATACGGCGGTCGTCGCGCGCGACGCCGCGACCGCGATTCCCAAGGGCCACGTTCTGGCGTCGGAGCAGTTCCGGCTCCCCTGGCAGGCGGCGGCCGCGCCGCCTCCCGCCCCGTCCGCGGCGGGGCTTCTCACCCTCCGCGACGGCCCGCGCGAGGCCGTCGTTTCGGGCCGCGATTTCGCCATCTTCTTTGACAAGATGACGGGGACGCTGGCCGCGTATTTATTCCGGGGCCGGGAGCTTATCGAATCCGGACCGGAGCCGAATTTCTGGCGGGCGCCGACCGACAATGATTTCGGCAACGACATGCCTCGCCGGCTGGCCGCCTGGCGCAGGGCCAGCCTCGAACGCGAGTTGAAATCCATGACCGTCCTCCAGGACGCTCCCGGCCGGGTAACCGTCACCGCCTCCTTCGACCTGCGCGGCGTTCCCGCCGCCCACACCGTGCGTTACACCGTCTCGGGCGATGGAGAGGTGCTTATCGCCAACGCTTTCGCCCCCCGGGAGGGCGCCAGGCTTCCGGAGATGCCGCGGGTCGGGATGCGGCTGGCCATGCCCGCTGGGTTCGACCGGGTCCAGTGGTTCGGCCGCGGCCCCCAGGAAAACTACATGGACCGGAAGTCGGCGGCCTATGTGGGCCTCTATGAAACCACGCTCGCCGAGCAGACCATCCCCTATGTCGCCGCGCAGGAATACGGGAACCGGAGCGATACGCGCTGGGTCGCCGTCCGCGACAAGGAAGGCGTCGGCCTTCTCATCGCCGGGCAGCCGGCGTTCGGTTTTGCGGCGCTTCCCCACTGGCCCGAGGACTTGACCATCCCGAGCCGGGGCGCCAGGCATCCGGTTGACATCATCAGGCGCGATTTCACCTGCCTGACGCTGGACTTGGCCCAAATGGGGGTCGGGGGCGATGACTCCTGGGGCGCCCCGGTCCACCCGGAATACACGCTCCCGGCCAGGGCCTATGCGTATTCCTTCAGGGTCCGGCCGCTCGTCAAGGACGACGACCCTGAGGAACTGGCCCGGCGCAGGCGCTGACCTCGCGCCGGAGGGACCGGCCCCCCGCTAGGCCTCATTCCGGGAACCAAATCCGCCCCTCGAGCGTAATAATCTATGGGTTTGAATTTTTCGATGCATCTTGATATTGTTAGAGAAAGGGGAGTTGACCTCCAAATGAAGTGCCCGCGTTGCCGTTTCGACAATCCTGAAGGCACCCGGTTCTGCGGCTATTGCGGCCTGGAACTCCAGGGGACGGGCCCCCGGCCTTATTCGGCGACCATGACCTACCAGACCCCGTCCAAGGGGCTCGAACGGGGCACGATGTTCGCCCGCCGATTCGAGATCATCGAGGAGATCGGCCGCGGCGGGATGGGCACCGTCTACAAGGCCTTCGACACCAAGATCCGGGAAGTCGTGGTGCTCAAGCTCCTGAAGCCGGAGATCGCCATGGACCCGGAGGTCATCGAGCGCTTCCAGAACGAGGTGAAGCTGGCCCGGAAGGTCGCCCATCGCCACGTCTGCCGGATGTACGACATGGGCGAAGAGGGACTGACCTTCTATATTTCCATGGAGTTCGTCCAGGGGGAGGACCTGAAGAGTTTCATCCGGCGGTCGGGCCACCTCAACGAGGCCAAGGCCCTGGCCCTGGGCCGGCAGATCGCCGAGGGGTTGGCCGAAGCGCACCGGCTGGGCGTCGTCCACCGGGACCTCAAGCCCCAGAACATCATGATCGACAAGGACGGGAACGCCAAAATCATGGATTTCGGCATCGCCCGCTCCCTCCATGGAAAAGGGATGACCGCGACGGGCGTCATCATCGGGACCCCGGAATACATGTCGCCGGAACAGGCCGAGGCCGGTGACGTCGATAAGCGGAGCGACATCTACTCGCTGGGCGTCATCCTCTACGAAATGGTCACGGGGCGGGTCCCCTTCGAGGGGGAAACGCCGCTGAGCATCGTTCTCAAGCACCGGGGCGAGCGGCCCCCGGACCCGAAGGACACGAACGCCCAGATCTCGCCCGAGTTCAGCCGGGTGATCCTGAAGTGCCTGGAAAAAGACAAGGCCCGGCGCTATCAGCGGGCGGACGACATCCTGGCCGAATTCGACAGCATCGCCCAGGGCCTGCCGGCGGTCCGTCAGGCGACGGTCAAGCGGCAACCCATCACCACCCGGGAGATCACGGTCAAGTTCAATCTCCGCAAGCTCATCGTGCCCGCGCTGGCCGTTGTTCTCGTCGTCAGCGCCGGCTTGATCGTTCTAAGGCCCCGGGCCGGCCGGGGAACGTCCGAAAGACAGGGAACGTTGTATATTCCGAATCCCCCGGGACCCAGCCAACAGAGGATCTCCGGCCCGGAGTCTGCCGCGACCTCCTCTCAAGCGCCTCCGGCCGGCGGCCCGGGCCAGGCCGCCCCTCATGGCCGGCCGGATTCCGGCGGCATCTGGGCGCTCCTCGAGCCCCTGTATCAGGAATATGAGAAATCCGTCGAGGGCAAGAACGCCCCCGGCATCGACCAGTTCCTGACGACGGTCAAGGCCAAGATCCCGGCCGATTCGCCTTTCATGCGGATTATCGACAGGATCCAGATCCAGGTCCAGGAAGGCAAGAAATTCCAGGCGGCCGGAGACGCCGAAGCCTCGCGCAAGAGCTACACCAAGGGCGAGTCGGAAATGCGCAAGCTCCTGACCCTCGTCAACGAGAAGGAGAAGGCTGACCAGGCCAAGGGCGAACTGGACGCCGACAGGAAAAAGGCGGACCAGGCCGCCGCTAAGGCGGGCGCCAACCTCCTGACCTGGATCGCCGCCGAGAAGGAGAAGGACGCCCTGGACAGCTACCAGAAGAACGATTTCGCCGGCGCGAGAATCCTGTACGGAATCCTGGGCAAGGTCTATCTTCTGAGCATGGGAGGCGGGGACGAAGTCCGTTGCCTGGCCGCCCTCCAGGGCCTGGTGAGAACGGCCCGGGACGAATCCGAGGCGGCCCAGGCGCCCGCCAAGCAGGCCTGGCTGTACGGCAGGGCCAAGGGGGACGAGGCCTCCGCGAGCGAACTCGCCCAGCAAAAGGCCTATCCCGAGGCGGCCGAGAAGTTCATCGTGGCCGCCTTCCTTTATGAGAAGGCCAAGGAAGTCGCCCTCGAAAGCGCCCAGGCCTCAGGCAAGTGAGAATTCTCTTCGTCTGCTACGGCAATCTCTGCCGGAGCCCCATGGCCGCGGGGATGGCCCGGCGGTTCCTGGGCAACGCGGCCGAGGTGGCCAGCGCCGGCATCGCCGCGGCCGGCGGGCCCGCCGCCGAGGACGCCGTCCTGG
>Ga0315281_10012219_pt1 | contig 11721 bp, 10 predicted proteins | sample YL17G07_0_MG_FD_204540 | JGI IMG/M metagenome (GOLD analysis project Ga0315281, IMG submission 204540) | Sediment microbial communities from Yellowstone Lake, YNP, Wyoming, USA - YL17G07_0 | ecosystem: Environmental > Aquatic > Freshwater > Lake > Sediment | place: USA: Wyoming | collected... | reverse complement strand
GTTTCGATAATGGTGCCAGAGATGGTATTTCTTCATGAACCGCAGAAATCGTGAACCGGGCTGGTACGGGAGGTGGGCGATCAGGTGGACCCACTCGTACCAGAGAAAAAGGCAAAAGCTTCCCGAAAGCATGGCCGCCGCAGTCACAGCCGGCGTTTTCGTCAACCAGGGAACAAACGAAAGCACCAGCGTGATCAGCCCGAAATTGATCGCCGCCACTGGAATCGTGAACCAGACCGGCGCGAAAACGAGCGGCACGTTCGTCGGTTCGTCGTGATGACCGTAGTGAAGCCGGTCGTACAGCGCGAAGAGAAAAGGGTGACGGGCGGGATCGGGAACGCGCATATGAAGAAGGTGGCGGTGCATCGAGTATTCATTGAGAGAGAAGAGAACGAGACCAGCGAGCGGCCAGACGCCGAACCCGAAGGCTCCGGCGCCCCCCGCCCACGCTGCTCCGGCGGCGGCGGCCGTGATGAGACCGACGATTAACCAGTTACTCGCGTGGCTGAAAAAAATGCGGATTGCCCGGCCAGTCGTCATCGTCTTGAATTCCAGCTCGCTGGTGCCGGCCGGCAGGTCAGAAGAGAACTCTTTCGCATGAGATCAGCCACGGTGGTTCGCCTGCCCGAACACATGACATCGGCGTCGTGCGCGATTCAGGACTGCGCCCCCCGAGAGCATCGAACCGGGATCCGAAGGTCGCTTCATACCGGTTTCTCACAAACGAAAAGAACGTGCGGATAAGGGAGAACGTCGACCATCGCGTGAGAGAAGACTCGAAATCCGACCGATTCCAGAAGGGCCTGGAGCTCCCGCCGATCCCAGTAGCACACCGGCGAGCTCGGGCTCATGGCAAGGTCGAGAGCGCGGGTGAACCGGCGCTTCCAGGCGGGACGGCGATCGACGTCCTTGACCAGAAACCTCCCTCCTGGCGTGAGAATTCGGAAGATCTCGCGGATCAGCGGCTCAACGGCTTCCCGAGGCACGTGATGGACGACATCGAGAATGTACGCCGAATCGATGGACCCGGCGCCGCTCCGGAATCCGATTGCGTTGCCGACATCGTACTGGACGTTTTCAAGGCCGAGCCGCCGGGCAGCCCCCTTCGCAATCCCGACCCGTCTCGGATTCAGATCGATACCGAAAAACCGCAACGACGGATGAATCGAGGCGTAATAAAGAGAGAAGAGACCAAATCCGCATCCGATGTCGAGCACGCTCCCGGAAGGAGGAAGGTACTGGCCAATCTCGTCGAGGAACCGTTGCCGGAGGATTCCGAAGCGAATCTGGCAGTAGGTTCGGATGATCGGCGCGTCGTACGAGCGGATGACCCGGCGGATTTCGGGGCTAGCCATTCCCCCTCCCTGCGCAGGATCGCAATTTCCCGGTTCCGCCTTCGGGAAATTCAGCGCGCCTCGCCACTCGGTTTCCTCTCAGCGCTCCCGGCCTTCGTCGACTCGCTGCGATCTCCCGGCCAGAACATTCTTCGTTCGATTTCGGGCGGGAGATCCCGGTCGATCCGGGCCAGCGAGTCGGCAAGGGACGGGGCAAGACCGCGGGAGATCGCATAGAACTCGATCCGATCGTCATGAAAGACGACGTCCCGCGGGAATTTCCATTCGGCAACGAGAGTCCATTCCGGCGGGACGAGTCTGGCAACGAATGGCCAGCCAGCTTCCAGAATTGCGATTTCCCCTCCGGCCCTCCCGACCCACTCGGCAACCTGTTCGGGGCCGTAACCCCGGCTCGAATGCCGGTAGCGGTTCGGCTCTTCGCTTCCGAGTCCGTAGAGATCGAGAATTCTCGCGCGAGTCTGGAACGAAGCCAGCCCGATGTCGTTCAAGACAACGACCGAGCCATTGAAAGAGCGACGAATGAGCTCGGCTGCAAACCAATGCTTCCGATACCGATCCGCCACCGCCGCAGGAATTGCGACGATGGCCTGAACGCTGCGAACGGCAAGCGTCATCGCGAGCAGGAGAACAATCGCAGTTCGCCCCAAACGCGGGCGCCAGCCTTCGCCCGGGGCCCCTCGTACGAATCCCCGCCCGAATGCGACGACCGAGAGGAGGCCGAGAGGAACCAGATAGGCCTCATAGCGAAAGAACCATCCGACGGAACCGAACTGGAGATGCAGGAGCGCCGAACCCAGGAAGAGAAGTCCGAGGCAGACGTCGCTGCCAGGACGCTCCTTCCTCGTCCGCGCCAGAGAAAGGAGAGCCGCGAGAACGAGCGCAAGAATATGGGGCGCCACGAGGGCGTTCTTGATCGCCCTTCCTCCCAGAAATTTCACAACCTCGATCCCCGACCCGAGGCTCGGGTGATACGCCTTCAGGAGCAACGGATTTGGAATCCAGCCGCCCCCATGCCGGCTCGCCGCGACAGCGTAGACCGCCGGAGGCACGAGGGCGCCGATGGCGACAGTCAGGGCGTCGGCAAACCTCCGCCGCCAGGCCAGGATCAAAACTGCGGGCAGAATCAGCGAGAAGCCTTCATATCTCACCGCCGTCATGAGCACGGCCAGCGCCAGGAGATGGACCGGAACTCGCCACCGTCCATCGGCGTCCCTTGTTTCAAGCGAAGTCGAAAACTCGGCCGCGAAGAGCACGACGACCGCCACCTGGAGGACGTGATCGAGGCCGCTGAAAATCAGCGCAGGAAGAGGGGTTGCAGCTGCGACCAGCAACAGAAACGCAAAACGGGTGAACGCCCCGAGAGACGGCGCGGCACGCCTGACAAACCGATCGCAAAAAACGAGGAGGCACACGGACAGACAAATGCCAAGAATGAAAGGGGCCCAGACGAGCGGGCCTCCCAATCGATCCCACAGCGCAAGAATCCAGGGCCACAGAAGAGAGGACGCCACAGGATTCCAGCCGTCGCCTGACAGGCTCCAGGCTCCGTGGCTCGACAGATTCCTCGCCAGCGAAAGGTGAATGTACGCATCGTCCAGCGCGTAAAGGAGACCGCCCGGCGGGCGCTGCCACAGAATCGAAGCGAGGGTTCCCACCGACGCCAGCAGAACGGCGCTCGCGGCAATGACCGGCCCCGGGGAGATGGGCCGTTTCAAGATTTTCCGGTCTCCGCAGGCAGCGGGGGACGCTTCTCGAAAATGTGAACGTCCTCGAATCGGCTCACTTCGCGATAGCGCTCCGATAGAATTTTCTCGAGCTCGGGAAAACCCCCGCCGCAGTCCTCCCCCGAGGGGCTCCACCCGGCGCCGGATGGGAGCGATGGGATCTGCACGACGAACCGTGGAGATTTTTTTTCGAGCTGCTCGACAAATTCCCGGCGGAGTCCCTGGATGTACGGGTTCGACACGTGGTGGTAGAAATGAAAGTCGTAAACGAAGCGGGTGGCCGGCGTTGCGCCGGCCCTGAGCATTCCGTGAAGAACTCCTTCCGTGACATCGAGCGCCTGAACCCGGTCGCCCGGGCGAAGATTCGAACGAAGGAACGTTTCAACGAAGGCAACCCTGCCCCCCTTGACCGGCTCGAGCGGAGCCATCGCGAGGCCCCCGGCGCGGAGATCGGCTGGAAGACCCAGAACGATTGCCGGTAACAGGAGTGCGATCACGCGAAACCGCACCCAACCGACCCGCTCTTCGTCTCGCGGTTCGAGCGTCGCGAGAGACGCGAGCAGGCAGGCCGCCAGAATGGCTGGAAACCAGTGGTACTTCCAGAATTTCCCGGCGACGACGACGTAGATCCAGAAAGCAGGGACGAGGGCCACAAGAGTCCGGAAACGGAGGCGAAGAGGACTCGAAAGCAAACCACCGCGCAAGGCGACAATTCCCCCCAGGAGGGCCAGCAAAAACCAGGGCCACACTCGCGCCGGAGGGCCGAAACCTGCCATGAGCCGTTCCATCCCCGCGTGTTCCCCTGCGATTCGCCTGCCGAGACCGTCAAGCTCGGCATAGAGAGGCCAATAGTTTCGGACGATCCCGACAAAGGCTCGGAGCCCGCCAACCCGCCAGAGGTAGAGCGCCGAGAGGACGGGAAGAACCACGAATCCGGCCAATGCAAGCCCGGAGAGTTTCGTAAACCGGGCCCACCATCGGGCACGATTCCTGAACCCCGAAGCGAGAACGGGCGCCAAAAGGACCGGCGCCGCGATGAGGCAGTTCGGTTTGAAAAGGCAGGCCGCTCCGATCGCAAGACCAATCAGGAAAGCCCGGCCACCGGGAAGGACTTCCCTGGAGTCCGGTTCGTCGCGAAGGGCGACCGCGAGCGCGAAAGCGATCGGGAGAATCGCAAGGAAATCCCGTTGCAGCGATTGATTTTCCCCGAATCCGAGATAGGCGAGACCGAAAAGCGCCGGAGCCGTGATCGCGGGCGAGCGCCCGAACGGTTTCATTGCAGTCGCGATGAAGACGAGAATCACCGCGAGACACCCCAGATCGATGAGGCGAAAACACAGATCGCAGCTGGCCGCGACTCGCGCCACCGGAATATAAGCAAGCATCGCACCGGGTGGATTCATGTCGAACACATCCCGGTAAGGGACAAGCCCGAGAGAATCGACGCACCGGCTCACGAACATCAGCACCGGAGCGTCGTGGACGACTCTCCACCGAAGCGACGAACCGGCGCTCAGGGCGAGAACGAACACGAGGATCGGACCGGCCGCCCTTGTCGCCACCGACCCTCGTCTTCGATCGGATGACGCCTCCGTTCCTGACTGACCTTTTTCCAGGCGACCTCCCCGAACATCGCTCGCGATCAAAAATCGATTTTGCTGCCGTCGCCAGGTTCCAGTGAATCCGACTCATTCCACCGCCGGCCGGACACCGCCCGCATCATACTCACTCGCTCACTTTTCGAGAGACGAACGACGAGACGCAGGAGCCCAGTCATCAACCTGTCTCGCTCGTGGCCGGCGGGAGGATCGCCTCCGCCACGACCGTTGATGCCAGCAAGAAGCTCGCCCATCGGGCCGGGACCCATCTCGCCGCAGCTCGACTCCCGGCACGTGGTGGTTCGTTGTTTTCCTTCGCTTCCTTTCGCCGCACCGGAAGAAGTTCCGTCGTCGCCAGTGGGCGGTGGCCGCAAGCAACGGACGGATTTCTCGCCAAAGCTGAGCCACGGGAGAGATGAATTTTGATAAACTCGACACCTCACGAAGAAGACTTTCAGCCGGAGGCAGGATCGAGAGATGACGAGCGAACGAACTTTTTTCCGCTGGATCGTATTGGGGAGCCTGATGGCCGGGGTGATCGGAAACTCGGCCGCACTGGGGCAAGTTTCGGCGCGGCAGGGCGCGCGAGCCGACGACCCTCTGGGGGCCATCGAGCAGACCGATTTCGAGTCGCCGATGGTCATCGAACTTCCCCTGACGGGACTCGCCCCATCTCCGGGCGGCACACCGGTATCGGCGGGCGACAAGATTGGGAAATTCCGGTGCGACTCGATCTCCGTTTCAAGCCTCGTCGTAACGGAATCGACGTCGAAGACTTCGGAAATTGTCACCGTGAAGATGGTCCTTCGGGATCCGCCCGGCCGGGACAAGCGGGTGGGAGTCCGTTACCAGCTGTTGTCACGCGAGAAGGTCATCGGAGAAATCGTGGAACGTGACATCGAAACGGAGGAGGACGACGTCTCCTCGCGCGAGATCTCGATCCCCTTCCCTCTGGGCAAGCTCGGCTCCACCGATCTGCTCAAGCTCCGCGTGTCCATCGGGGTTCGAAACCTCTATCCGGACTGATTCGCGAAACCGGGCCGAGCGGCTTCGCGCGACGCGAAGGCCTTAGCTGCCAGAGCACCGAAAGACAGAGCGAATCGGCGGCAGCACTGCCGGCTCGATCGTGACCGGGGGGGGCGTGCGGGTTCCGGGCGATACAAAAAAAGGGGACGCGGCATTGCCGCGCCCCCTTTCGAGCCAGGCCGTGAGAGACCCGGGAACTAGAACTTCCAGTTCAATCCGAGCTGAACGCTCTTCAGGCTGTTGGAGGTCGTCATGATTCCCACCTGGTTGCCGTCGAGATCGGGATACGGCCCGGTCACCGACTGTTTCGGCGAGTAATAGGCGCCGAGGTCGGCCGTAAGGTTGTCGCTCGCGTTCACGCTGACACCCACGCAAATGTGATGCTTGAAGAGGGACGGGGCGCCGGTCCCCGTCAGAATCACCTCGTGGCGAATCGGGATATAGCTGTAGTTGTATCCGAGCCGGAGCCGGACGCCGTCCATCGCTTTGTACTCGATGCCGGCCTTGTACACCCAGACGTTCCGCCATCCGAAAGGGTACACCGTTCGGTTCACGATCCCTCCCGGGCTGCCGAATCCGGCGACTCCGTGGTACTGGATGTACATCACGTCGGCCGCGACCTTCACTTTGTCGTTGGGGGTCCAGCCGACACCGAGCGTGCCGTTCATCGGACCGTCGAGGTCATACTGGAGCTGCCGCGATTTTCCGTAATTCGGATCATTGGGATCGGCAATCGTGGTGTTCCAGGTGTAGGGGTCGAAGTTCTGTTTCGTGGTGTAGGAACCGCCTACCCGCATCGTGTCGCCGAGCTTGTAGAGAAATCCGAGCTGGAACGAGTAAGCCATCGAGCTCACGAGATTTCCGCCCTGAGCGTAATAACGGACGTTGTCGTTCCCACCCGGGGAGTCGTAGACCTTGTAAGGAAGAGGAGCGATCGCCAGCTCGCCGATGTACGCGCTGGCTGCGAGGCCGAGCGAAAACTCCGGAGTGACCTGGTAGGCGACTTCGAGGGGCACGCGCGTGACACGATAGTCGGTATAGATCCGGCCGAATCCGTTCGGCGGCGCCGCGAAAAGGATGCTCCCGGGATCCTCGGGATTATCCGTCCGGAAGCCGGCCATCGCGACGAGGCCGAACCCGACGGCCATGTTGCTTCCGGGTTTCTTCCACGTCCAGCCAAACGAAGGCAGGATTCCGATCTGGGTCGAAGGATGCGCCTGACCGGTCCGGCCGTCGTTCATCCGGACGACGAATTGGGGATCGTCCTTGAAGAATTCGCTCGAGAACGTGATCGACTGCCCGTCTTCCACCGAGAGCAGGGCCGGGTTGAACATCATCTCCCCGACCGGATCCATCGGAAGCGCTGCGCCGGCGCCTCCCATCGAACTGTTCTGAGGTCCGAAGCCGTGCAGCATGTGTCCATTTCCTGCAAGGATGGGTTGGGAAAGAAGAGTCAAGACGAAGACAACGGGAAGAGCGCGCTTTAAGTTCATAGTTAGATCCTCACTCCAAAAGGTTGAAGGTGACCTCGCGACCGATCTCGGCGCGACGAGTTCCAATTCGTTTAAACCCGCACATCCTGCCAGATCCTTTCGGCACATGTCTAGAGGACGAGCTCAGGCCCTCTCGGCTCGAACATTCATCGATCTGAAAATTCTGTCCGAGTCCGTCGACTTTGCCAAAGCCCTCGGCACGCCTCCAACCCCACCATTGCCCGGAATTCGATCGCCATGGTAGGCTCCGCCCTTCAGATTTGACCTGTTGAAAACCGGCCATGATTGCCGGAAGCTTTCGCGTCGCGATGGAATCAATCCCGATTCTCAGACAGGAAGCCAGATAGGAAAAAGGAGGATCACCAACATGAAATCAAGGAAGTTCGCCAGTTTTCTCGTTTTCGCGATCGCGGTAGCGGGCGTCGTGTCCGTGGCGCAGGCGAAGGATCCGAGCCCCGTCGGCTCATGGTTCGGCGTCGCTCGTCCCTGCACCCCGAATCCCGGCCTTTCAGCCGCGCTCGGGTTCGTCGAGCCTTCCGGGACCTCAGATGAAAACCTCTGCAAGGTGGCTTGCGCGGACAACATCCCCGCCGGAGTCTGCCCGACCAGTCAGTTCCCGGTCCCCGAGGTCACGATGATCCCGACGATGAACGCGGACGGAGTCGTGACGGCATTCGACTTTGCCGAGATCCTGGACCACCACACGGTCGCGCAGGGCAACTACGAGTATCAGGGCAAATTCAAGATCGATCCGGATGGCAAAGAGCTGCGCAAGTTCCAGGCGAGCTTCATCTGGTTCCAGCCGCGGCCCCCGACGGGCGGACCTATCTCGATTTACTCGGGCGTCATCAAGCCCCGTTTCGTCACCTTCTTCGACAAAAAGAATCCCGACGTGATGCGCGGCTACATTCAACCCTACTACTGGCCGATCACTGACACGAACGGATTCACGGTCATGCAGCCCGGATCCCCTTTCCCGTCGCCCGACCCGCTTTCAGAGATTCCGGCGGTCTGCGACCCGAACGCTCCGCCAGCCGCGGGCCAGCCTCACTGCTTCGGCACCCTTCACTTCGTCATTCGCCGCACCAACTCCCACTAAATCGCCAACAACTGCCAGGCAGGAGACTCGACACCATGCAGATGACTTCACGCAAAGTTCTTTCTTTCACCTCCTTCACGACGAAACTGGCGCTCGCCGGGCTCGTCATCGCCGCCGTTCTCGCGCCGGCTCCCGCGTCTGCGGGCGACCTGCGCATCGAAGGGGCCTGGGACGTCGTCATCACGACGACCCCGAACCCGCCGTTCGCCACTCCTTTCCGGATTCTGCGGACCGTCAGCAAGAAGACGGTCACCGATGCCTCTGCTTTCCCGCCGATCACCCCGACCACCGGGGCTCTGCTGATGAATTCCTCCGGCCACGGGAGCGTCACCAAGATCGGCAAGTCCGACTTTCAGGTCGTGGTGAAATACTTCCAGCTCAATCCGGCCAACTTCTTCGGGGTTCTCGACACTGTTGGGACCGTTATTGAGCACGTCACCGTTTCGGACGACAAGGATTCCTACATCAGCGACTTCACCACGGCGGTCCAGCTCCCCGACGGAACGACCATCGCGACCAACTCCGGCTCCACCACTGCGACCCGGATCAGGAGCGACACGACCGGCCTCGCGGCCCACACGTCGAACGCAGCAGCCGTCAACGAGAACGACGACGAGAACGACGACTAGGCTCGGCCTCTGCAATCTCTCTGAATCATCGAACGCCCCGCTTCGGCGGGGCGTTTCTTTTTGAGAGCAAACCGGGCGGCCAAGTTGAAAATTTTCTCAGGAGTTGGATCGACAATCCGACGTATTTCGTGTGGGCCAAGCCGACGCGTCGCAAGGTCCGAGACCTTCGCAAGATGATTGCGCGTAAATCGAGGGCAAAACATCAGCTTGCTCGACCAGCTCTTGTGGTCCCCCTGGGTCCCGGCGAACCCTGTATCGTCCAAACATCATTTCAGCAACCAATCATTCCCGGCACACGCGAACCTGCGATCGACTTCCGGCCGCGACCGTCGCCGTTCCAACTGTCTCGCGCCCGTCATTCTGAACCATCAGCCTGCCAGGCTCTCACTCTTGCCGTTCATCGAAATCCAGAGCGCGAGGAGACCGAGCGAGACGATCCCGGTGGCGACACCGATCCGGAACGAAAGCGGGCGATAGACCAGCTCGACGCGATGCGAGCCCGCCGGCAAGGGAATTTGGATTCGATCGCCCGTTGCCGAACGGATATCGACCGAGCGTCCGTCCACGTAGCTTTTCCATCCCGGATACATCGGATTGGCGACGAGCAGGGAGCCCGGCGATGGAGATTCCGCGTCGAACATCCACTTTGTCGGCAAGTGCGTTCGGATCGAGACGCTACCGGCGCCGGTCAGATACGCACGAGGCAGGACGCGCCGGTTCCGAAAGAGTTTTCCGTCAGGCCCCGAATCGATCTCCTCGAGGTCGAGAGACTTCTCCGCGTTCAGCTTCGCGGCGCCAAACTGAAACTGTGGATGAAGCAACAGGTATTTCACGTTCCACTCGTCGAGTGCGAGACCCCGATCGGCGAGATTCCACGGCTCGATCACATCGAGAACGGTGGGGGTCGCGGTGAAACGGCCGATCTCTTCGCGTCTTTGCCTCCAGGCCCGAGGAGAGAGAGCGTCGTATCCCCTCAAATCGCCGATGTCGAGATTGGTTGCGCTATTGGGCGGGAGAAACGTGTGAAGTGGAAGAACGCGGAACACTTCCGGATCCTCTCGAATCCGATCGAGCAGCGTCGTCGTGCGAAAAAGATCGGAAGGCCGGGTCGATCCGTGGACTCCCTGCGCGGCGGAGAGCAACTCGAGCGCCGCCACGGCAACCGCGAAAAGGGCGAATGCGGCGGCCGTCCGGTTTCGTCCCATCCGTCCGATCCATTGTCGGAAGAAGTCGAGGCCGGACGACGCGAAAAAGGCCAGCGCCAGCGGAAGAATGAGGAGCGCACGGGTCCAGTAGACGGGCGTTGAGGCCGCCAAATACCGGGAGACCGGATTTTCCTACGCGACAAGAGCCGTCACGAATATCACACCGCACCAGAATTTCGAATCGCGATCCGTTCGGATTCGAGCGAGCCCGAAGGGAACCAACAAAAGGACCGCGATGGAAACGGTGGCCGCGCCTTCGATCGGATTCGATCCGGCCAGTTTCGGATCCAGGAATCGAAGAAGATCCCGAGCGGGAAGCGTGAACCCGTGGCGAGCGATTCCGAGCCTGGCTTCACTCAGAGAGTAGTACTCCAGGAACGGGAACAGGAACGGGGAGGCGAGCCCGGCGCCGAGGATGGCTGCGCCCACGGCGCGAGCGCCCTTGCCGGCCGTCGGAAAGCGTACGCAGACCAGGCCGAGAGCGATCATCGCGGCCAGCAACGCGGTCTCGGGATGCCCGCCCACGAGAATGAACCAGGTGGAAAACGCGATCCCGGCGATGTTCTTGCCCGTTGGCTCTCGCGAGAGCCTGCTGATGAAGTAAAGCAGCAACGGGATCGGCGCCGCGGTCGCACTGTGGGTGTGTTCGAGCCAGGCGATGAACGGTCCCGAAAGGGAAAACCCGACGGCTCCGAGAGTGGCGGCGAATCTCGAGCGCCCCAATTCGCGGAGCCACAGGAAAGCGCCGCCGAGCGCGACGAGGATTCTGAGTAAGAGAGAAAAATTCCAACCCGCCGCCGTTCCGAAGAGGAGGATCGGAAAATTCACGGGCGTTCCGAGCGCCGAAGATGAATTCCCGAGAAGCGGGACGCCGCCGTCCTGGTGCGGGTTTCAAAGCGGGAGACGCCCGGAACGAATTTCGCAATGAGCGAATTCGAGCCATGGAAGGAATTGCCAGACCGGGTCGGAAAGTGCAGCCCCGATGATCGGTTCGGCGGTCTGGCCGGCATACTGCGGGGCCCAGGGCCAGCACTTTGATTTGATGTCGTCCGAAAGAACAAGCCCGCGATTCATTCCGAGGGCGAATCAGATCAGCACGGAGACAGCGGCGACGACTCCGGCGGTTCGGAGAATCCTGCGCGGCCCGGCTCGACTCACCCTCGGTTGGAAGGAGTCGCTAAGACTTCCGCTGCCCACAGGTTCCCCGGAGGAGCCAGCTTCGATCCCGAGCGCGGAAATTCGGAAAGGAAAAAGTTTTTCCGATCCCCCGGTTCCAGCAGCTCCCAAAGATCGAACTTTTCGTCGATTCCCGATCGATGAACATTTCGGACGGGAGTCTACACCCCGAGACATTCAGTCCAGGCGCGGGTGTCGATCATGCGTTCGAGCCCTTTCCGTCGACCTCACGATTCCCGCCACGTCGAGCGGCACGGCCGGTTGCCCCGGACCGCTTCCCGGTCGCCGCGCCCGTGAGCAACTGCCCGCCGTCGGCCTGCCCAAGTTCCGCCAATGGCACCACACGGACTTTCGCGCTCAATTGGTAACTCGTTTCTCCAGGGTAAAGAACCGTGAGCCGCTCGAGCTCAAGATCC
>Ga0315281_10012218_pt1 | contig 11721 bp, 10 predicted proteins | sample YL17G07_0_MG_FD_204540 | JGI IMG/M metagenome (GOLD analysis project Ga0315281, IMG submission 204540) | Sediment microbial communities from Yellowstone Lake, YNP, Wyoming, USA - YL17G07_0 | ecosystem: Environmental > Aquatic > Freshwater > Lake > Sediment | place: USA: Wyoming | collected... | reverse complement strand
TTCGGATTGCCGCGGGTCAACGACAATAAATTTTGGCTGATGCGCTAGCGCTTCCAGCACATTGAAGCGCGTCTCGCCATCCGGACCGGAATTGACCGGATTATGGCCCCAGAACAGGATGCACTGTGGCGGCGTCTCGCCGGTAAAATCACACACCGGGAAATCGCCGAAGGTCAGCAGGCAGGTGTTGACGCGCGGATGGAAGCACTGGGCAAAGCCCGGCTCGCACCAGTTTGGCGTTCCGAGCGCATGGCCGAAGCGCGACACCCAACGGATATGATGGCGTCCGGTTCCGGTACCGAGCGCAATCGCTTCCGGCCCGAATTTCTTCCGGATGGCGAGCAGCCGCTCGCTGATTTCGTCGAGCGCCTGATCCCACGTCATGCGCTGCCACTGGCCCGAGCCGCGCGGGCCGATCCGCCGTTGCGGGAATTTAAGACGTTCCGGGTGATAGACCAGATCGAGGGTCACCGTGCCGATTGGACACAGGCGGCCATGGTTGAGCGGGGACTCTCGATCGCCTTCAACCTTCACCAGTTGGCCGTCGCGAACATGCAGCAGCGTGCCGCATCCGCCATGGCAGCTGCGGCATACGCTTTTATAGATGGTCGTGGCGCCCTGCGGCTTGGCGGTTGGGAACTCAAGCACGTCTGTTGCTTGCGGAGCGGTCAATGCCTCGTCCTCACAGGATGACAGCGGTTGCTTCGAGTTCAATCTTGGCGGGATGATCGAGCAAATCGGCGACAAAGATCATGCTCATCGCCGGATAATGCTTGCCCATCAGGCGTCGCCAAATGCGTCCCAGTTCCAATCGCGCCGTCAGGTAGGCCGGTTTGTCAATGCAGTAGGCTGTCAGCCGGCAGATGTGATGGGGCGCACCACCCGCTTCCGCCAAGATCGCGAGGATGTTCTTGAGCGCTTGCTCGAATTGCGCGACAAGGTCCTCGCTGTGAAAGCGCTGCTGGGCATCCCAGCCGACTTGGCCAGCGATAAACACAATACGGCCAGCCGGTACGGCGATCCCATTGGTGTAGCCAATGGGTGGCTTCCAACCGGCAGGTAGCAGAATCTGAGCTGACATGTGGAAGTCTCTTGTAATGATAATGAGTAAACCAAGTAAAATAAAAACTATGACAGCATTGGCGACTCATCTTATGACTTAAATCAAGTCGCACCCCCTTAAAGTAAATTTTGATTTTTATCGCGGCTGTGCAAAGTGCAGCCGGATGGCGGCGCGTTCATCGGCGGCAAGCTGACGCCATCTCGCCGTATCCAATTCCCTGTTCTTGCATTGAAATTCCTTGATCCATCCCTGTTCGCTCCAAATAATTCCCTGCTCCGTTGCGTAGGGAATTTGCGAGGAAAAGCCCCGCGGCACGGGCGTTTTCTGATATAAATTTTCCGCCGAAGTCGCAAGTTTCGTAAAATTCCCTGTTCTTTTCCCTGTTAGCAGGGAATTGGCGCCAGAGACGGATGCGAGCTGGACTGCTTCCACCGCCATTCATTTTCAGCTGAACCCGGCAGCCCAATGTTTAGCTTTCGAAAGCGCCAGTAATTCGGGCCATTAGGGCTATAACATGCGTTCTCTGGCGGGGATGTGCAGGCTGACTTTGCCCTATATCGGAGATTTTGGGCGCCAATTCTCTGGGCGGCAGTCAGCCAGCCTAAAGTTTAGGAATGCGTGATGTGGCTGATTGGCAGGCTAAATGTCCGACATCGCCAGCCAACTACGCGAGGATTTCCGCGCGCTGCTGCTTCCAGACGATCGGAAGATCGGAGCGGATCAAGCGGCGGGCAACGATCATCGCGGATTGGTCACCAGCGAGAATCGCTTCAACGATATCAGGCGCCAGGAACGCAAGTGGGAGCAGTTTTGCGACCGAACTGACTTTCATGCCCTCGCGTGCGGCAAGCTCGGTCATGGTCAGACGGCCAGCCACAATATCCTCAAACCAAACGTGCGCCCGGGCGATGGTTTTGATCAGGGCCGGGTCAGGCTGAGAGCGCTTGGGGGATGACGCTCCTTCCAGGATGATCTTGGTCTCGACGCCACGGCGCTTGAAGACCACGGGCGAGGACAAAGTGACGACGTCTTCATCAGGTTGGCTCTTTGCAGGTCGCGCCGCTTTGGTCCCGATGCGCCTTGGACCGAACTGTGCGCCTTGAGCCTTCTCCGAGGATGACATAGCCATCATCAGTTCGTTGGTTCGAACTTCGATGCGCAATTCAGATGCGGCGATGGTAACCTTTTTAAGCAGGCAGAGCAGTATGCCGCGTTGCTCCGATATTGACAGGCAAGTCAGTTTCTTGGCCAATGTACCGGCATTGTCCAGGATTGCCCCAATCGTGTTTGAGGCAGTGTCGTCGAGGCTCAGATTCTCAATCAACCAGCGATGGTCGAGTAAAGCTGCGTGTAGCCTCGCGATTTGACAGAAGCCATCCGCGATCCGCGACAGCCGGTCCACAAGATAGCCGTTCCTGGCCGCAATGACCTATGCCCATGCGGCTCCGGTAAGAAGTTCAAGCGCTGCCATGGGGCACCGTCGGAAACGGCGCACTGAGCTGCTTCATCGTGGAAGCTTGGACAACTGCCATCTTTGCGGCCGTTTTAATTTTTTGACCATACGGGATGATCCGGCTCTGGCGGAGTGTGGTCGGGGCGGCCAAGGTGGTTCAGCTGGAAACGATCCTGCGATGGCATCGCGCCAGCTTCAAAGTGTTCTGGAGTTGGAAATCCTGAAACAGGGCAGGGCGGCCGAAGATCGATCGTAATTCCACAGTTCAATTGTTCAACCGCTCCATCGAACTTGACCCCGTACTTAGATCTACCATCGCAGTGCTGTCCTATGCGCATGCGACCAATTTCATTCGTGGGTATAGCGTACCTATAAGGCCGCCGCCCCACGCAGGTGAATGCTTCGGGCTTGGCGAATGGCTCGGCGCAAAGAAAAACGGCGCCCTCGGATGAGGACGCCGTCCTGGAGTGCGAATTGACTGATGCCGATTGTCACCCGGCCATTCGATTACTTTGCGACGTTGACGTATTTGCCGTTGACCACCTTGAGGATGGCGCTGGCGCCAGCGCCATCGCGGACTTCGTCCATGGTGATCTCGCCGGCAACGCCAGGGAAGTTCTTGAGCTTGGCAAGGCAGCCGCGAATCCGATCGCGGTCGACATCGAGATCGCCGGGTTTGTTGGTGACGCCCGACAGCTCGAAGCAGTGCTTGTAGGAATAGATGATGTCATAGGCCCGCGGCCCGCTGTAGGGCGGCAGCTGGTTGTTGTTCTTGGCCAGGATCTTCTTCACATATGCCTGCACTTCGGGCCGCGGATCGTCGAGCCATGCTGCGGTCGACATGTAGGCGCCTTCCGCGGCCTTGCCGGCGATCGCAATGAAACCCGGCGCGCCGGCGCAGGCCCCGCCGACGACCGGGACGTTCAGTCCTTGTTTCTGCATTTCCTTGGCGATGGCGCCGGCGTTCTGGTAGCAGGAGCCGAGACCGATGCCTTCGGCACCCAGCGATTTCGCCTTGGTAACTTGCGCCGAGTAGTCGGTGTCCTTGGTGCGATAAGTCAACGAGTCCAGCACCTCGACGCCATGCGCCTTGAATAGCGATGGCAGGACGCCCGCACCTTCGCCCTTGGAAACCGCGTCCTCGGCGTCATAGATGATGACAACCTTCTTGATCTTGTATTCCTTGAGCCACGCATCGACCACCGGCTTGAGCTGCTTGTCACTGGTCAGCGTGTTGCGGAACGCCCACGTGCTCATCGCCGAGAGGCCGGGCTTGGCGGAGCAGTAGGAATTGATGACCGTCTTCAACCGCGAATCCAGCTGCGGCGCGATGGTTTCGAATTCGGAGCTGAAGCACGGACCTGAAATCGCCAGCACCTTGTCGCGCTCGACCAGCCGGCTGACCGCCTTGAGCGCTTCGGCTTCCAAAGTCTGCGTGTCGTAGCAGATCATTTCGATCGGCACGCCGCCGATGCCGCCCTTGGCGTTGATTTCCTCGACCGCGATCTCCATGGAGATTTTCGCGCCCTGGCCCCACTCGGCGCCCTTCCCGGTCAATGAAGCCAGACAGCCGATCTTCACGCTGCGCCCTTCAAGCTTGGCCGCTTCGGCGTTGTGCGCCGACGATATGAAGAGCGCGGTGGCCGCGACGGCCAGCGAGCTCGCGAACTTCCCAGAAAGCCTCATTGTCACTGCCCTCCCTAAGGACTGATGAACGGACACATAGTACTCGACGCGATTGGATAAGGCGTTGAGTTGATTCATAAAAGCGATTCTTTGCCTGCCAGCGAAGGATCGCGATCATGCAATCGATATTCTCGAACGCCTTATCCGAGGCGGTAGCAAAACATATCAACCTGTCGGCCACAAGACGTGAAACGCTGTCCTGGCTGGCGCTGCTGATCATGCAGCATGGAACGATAAGCCTTTGGCGACTGGCGGCGTATGTGGCGAGCGCGGCGCAGACGGCCTCCGTGCGGCGATGGTTTTATCGGTTTTTCCAGTACGCCCGGCTGGACGGCACGCAGGCGGCGCGTGTGGTGGTCGAACTGCTGGGTCATGGCGCGCTGCTCAGTCATAGGCGTCGAGCCCCTTGCGCAGACGGTCCCACTGCCGCGCGTCATGGCTGCACAGGATGATGGTGCCCGAGGCTTCGATACGGCGGACCTCGCCCAGCGATTTTGCCAGGGCATCGGCATTCCAAGTATTGCGCGGGATGATGCCGGTGTCGAGCGTTTCACGCAGGCTCACGGTGTCGCCGGCGAGCAGGAACGTGCCGCTGCGGTCGAGCTGTGCCAGCGCGCCGATCGAGCCCGGCGTGTGGCCGGGCAGCGGCAGCAGCACGATGCGGCCGTCGCCGAACACGTCGCGTTGGCTGTTGATCGCGTCGACCGGCATCGGCTGGTCCCAGTCGGCGGCGAGATAACCGCTGGCCTCGCTGCCGGGCGCGCGGGCGGCGGCCAGCTCGTCCGAGTGGACGAGGAAGGTCGCCTTGCGGAAGAACGCATTGCAGCCGCAGTGGTCGGGATGCAGGTGAGAGTTGACGACCACGTCGATGTCGTCGGGCTTCAGCCCCAGTCCGGCAAGGCCCGTCAGCACGTGCTCGCCGGGCTGCATGATCGGAATCATGAGCTTGGCCAGGCCGCCCCACCGGCCCTCCGGGTCCTCTGGCACCGCGGGATGGCAGCCGGTGTCGAACAGCACGTTGGCCTGACCGTGGCGCAGCAGCGCGCTCGACACCGGGAGCTCGATCGTCTCGCTGCGCTCGGCGGCCGGCAGGAAAATGCTCTTGCGCATTTTCAGGCGTCCGCAGGGCAGAAGGTGCATCTTCATGACACTGATCCTTGGTCGCTGGTGCCGCCGGCCACCGCAGTGACGCCTCGAAGGCCATCCAATCGAAGCGAGATTGCCGGCTCAAACGGCTGTTGAATCGCTATTTGAGTGCCGCCTTGATCGCACCAAGAGTGAGGCCCGAACCGCCCTTGAAACGCGGTCTGTTGGGCTGTTCCGCTCGCAACGGCTGGACAGCGCGTTGGCTGATCAGGCTGCGAACGGCGAGTTCTTGATATTGGTGAGTGCCGGTTCTCTTCCAGGCGATTTCCTCGTCGGTCAGTTGCCTGACGACGCGGGCCGGGACGCCGAGAACAAGCGATCGCGGCGGGATGATCGTGCCTTCACGCACAAAAGCCATCGCTCCGATAATGGCGGACTCGCCAATCTCCGAACGGTCCATCACCACGGCATTCATGCCTACCATGGCGTTGGGCCCGATGTGTGCTCCGTGGATCACGGCGCCATGGCCGATGTGCCCGTCGACATCGATGATCGTGTCACTGTCCGGAAAACCGTGCAGCACGCAGGTGTCCTGAACGTTGGCGCCGTCCCGCAACGTGATGCGTCCGAAATCGCCGCGCAGGCAGGCAGCGGGCCCGACATAACAGCGCGGTCCGACGATCACGTCTCCGATGAGCACCGCGGCGGGATGCACATACGCCGTTGGATCGACAACCGGGACGAGATCTTCAATTGCGTAGCAGTTTGACATTGGATTCCGATGACGCGCGCTCACTCATCATACCATGGAATAGCCGCCGCTGACGCTGATCACCTGACCCGTGATCCAGCCGGTGCGAGGCGATGCAAGCAGCGCCACGGTCGGCGCGATGTCGTCAGGCTGGCCCAGCCGCCGCGTCGGATAAAACCGGACGAGCTTCTCCCGGTTGGCCTCCAGCCATTTGGGATCGTGCGCGGTCTCGACCATGCCGAGCGAAACCGTGTTCGCGGTCACGCCGGCGCGGCCCAATTCCCGCGCGATCGATTTCATCAGCCCGATCACGCCGGCGCGGGCGGCGGCCACGATCGAGAGCCCGGATTCGCCGACCCGCGATGAATCGCCGATGATCGCGATGATTCGTCCATGCCCGCCCTTTTCAAGATGAGGAGCCGCGGCGTGGCAAAGATAGATGGCGCCCATCAGGTTCACGTCGATCTGGCTGCGCCATTCGTCCGGGGTCGTTTCCTTGAACGGTTTTCGGATCGCGAGCCCGGCGTTGTTCACCAGGATGTTGAGACCTCCGTGGTCTGCAACGATGCTTTGAATCATGGCCTGCACCGCGGCGCGATCCGTGATGTCGGCCTGATAGGCCTTCGCCTTGCCGCCTTGCTTGCGAATCTCCGCAACGACGGCTTCGGCTTCATCGGCCGATCTGTGATGGTGGACGGCGACGGTCGCGCCTTCCGCGGCGAGCGTCAGAGCGATCTCACGCCCGACGTCACGGGTTCCTCCCGTGACCAGAGCAACGCTATTCTTGAGCTGCATTTCCATGATTGCGCATTCCAGGGTGACCGAGGTTTTATCGTCTGCCGCGCCCGGAACCCGATCCCGCTTGGATCGATATCATACCGCACCGGATCGCCCGCGCTGGCCTTACGTGTTGACACCGCCGCGCCGACAATTTCATTATAGTAAAATGCTTACATTATAAAGACCTGACATATGCGAAAACGTCAGGCGGGCGGCCCGCTATCGGAGCGATCCCTGATGCAGGTGCTAACGTCGGGGTCAGCGCGGTGAGCGGCGCCGAGCGGACCGACGCTCGGCTCGGGCTCCCATCGAAATGAGGTTGAGAAGCACGTGAAGCCGGCTTGGTTCGACTACTACGCCCCTCGTGAGCTGGACGAAGCCCTGCATATTCTGGGCGATGCCGGGCAGGACGGCCGGGTGCTGGCGGGTGGCCAGAGCCTGATGCCCATGCTCAACTTGCGCATCCTCAGCCCCGCCGTCGTTGTCGATATCAATCGCATTGAGGCCCTCAATCGCCTGAATGCCGGAACGGATGGCCTCACAGTCGGGGCGCTGGTCCGGCACGCCGATCTGTTGCGCAACTCCGATGTGCGCGAGGGATGGCCCTTGCTCGCGGAGGCGACCACACAGGTCGCACACATGGCGATCAGGAATCGCGGAACCGTTTGCGGCAGCGTCTCTCATAACGATCCGTCGGCGGAACATCCCAGTGTGCTGGTCACGATGGGGGGCACGGTGGTGGTTGCGGGACTCGCGGGCCGCCGCGAGTTGCCCGCGGAGGCGTTCTTCACCGGCATGCTGTCGAACGCTCTGGAATCGGGCGAGATGGTGGTTGAGTTGCGCTACCCCAGGCAGCCCGCCGGCACCGGCGCGGCGTTTGTGGAGTTCGCGCGGCGGCTCGGTGACTTCGCCATCGCCGGCGCAGCCGCCATGCTGACCATGCGCGACGGCGTGTGCGAGAGGGCGCGGCTGACCATCGTTGGCATGGGCGAAGGTCCATTTCGGGTTCGCGCAGTCGAAGAAATGCTTACGGCGCAGACCTTGGGCCGCAAGGAATCACAGCAGGCTTTCGCCGAGGCGGCTGCAAAGGTCGTCGCCGCGGTCGATCCGGCTGACGATGTTCACGCATCGTCTTCGTACCGCCGGCATCTCGCGGGGGTCATGGCGGTGCAGGCCTTGGAAACAGCGCTGGCGCGGGCGGGAGGACAGCACGTTGGCTAGAGAGCAGAAAATCAAGGTGACGGTGAATGGCAGGGCCTACGAGAAGACCGTGCCGGTCCGCCTGTCCCTAGCGGACTTCCTGCGGGAGCATCTGCATCTCACCGGCACGCATCTTGGGTGCGAGCAAGGCGTGTGCGGCGCCTGCACGATCTCGATGAACGGGCGTAGCGCTCGCTCCTGCCTCACGCTGGCGGTGCAGACCGACGGCGCCGACATCGTCACCATTGAAGGGCTGCGCGCGGAAGACGGCACGCGGCATCCCATGCAGCAGCTCTTCCTCGAGAACTTCGCCTTGCAATGCGGCTATTGCACGCCGGGCTTTCTCATCACCGCGATCGAGTTGTTGCGGGACAACCCCAATCCGACTGAACACGAAGTGCGCGAAGCCATTTCGGGCAACCTCTGCCGTTGCAGCGGCTACCAGGCCATCGTCGACGCCATTCTGGCAGCGGCCTGCGAGGAGCTGGCGTGATGTCGGATACCCGCTTCGTCAATCAGAGGATGGTTGGATCGTCGGTCATCCCCGACGAGGCGATCCCGCTGGTCGAGGGCGATGGCCGCTTTCTTAACGATATCAAGTTGCCGGGCATGTACCACGTGGCGTTTCTGCGCAGTCAGCACGCCCACGCCCGGCTCAATTCCGTCGATGCCAGCGAGGCGCGGAAGCTGCCCGGCGTCATCAAGGTGCTGACGGGCAAGGAGCTTCTCGGAAAGGTCGATCCGTTCCGCAGCATGCCCAACCGCTTCTCCGGCGGCGAGTCGGTGCAGCACTGGCTCGCGGTCGACAAGGTGCGGTTCTGCGGCGAGGCGATCTGCGCGGTCGTGGCCGAGGATCGTGCCACCGCCGAAGACGCCGTGGATCTTATCAACGTCGATTACGAGCCGTTGCCAGTGGTGACGGACCCGCGCCTGGGCGAGCAGGACGACTCGCCCCTCGTGCATGACGCTTGCCCGAACAACTATCTCATCAAGCGGGAATACCAGCGCGGCGATGTGGACGAGGTGTTCCGCAACGCTCATCTCGTGGTCAAGCGGAAGTTCCGGATCGGCCGCAAGCAGGCGCTGTGTCTGGAAGGGAGGGGTTGCGTCGCTGGTTATCGGGAAAACACATTCGCCCTGACCCTTTGGATCAGTCACCAGCTTCCCTATGTCGTGCGCCACTATCTCGCTAAGCATCTCCGACTGCCCGAGATCGAGGTTCGCGTCATCGTCCCCCACACCGGCGGCGGCTTCGGTCAGAAGGCGTCGATCTATCCCGAAGAATTTGTCTGCGCCTTTCTCGCGCTTGGGCTGCGCCGTCCAGTGAAATGGGTGGAGGACCGGCTCGAGAACATGGTTGCCTCGACCCATGCCCGCGACCAATACATTGAACTTGAGATAGCGGCGGACCGGGACGGCCGCATCCTCGCGCTCAGCTCCGATATATGGGTCGATGTCGGTGCATATTCCACCTATCTCTGGTCGGCGGGCATGGAGCCGCTTCAGACCGCCGGCCTGATGCCTGGCCCCTACATGATCGAGGCCATGCGTTACCGCACCCGCGGCGTGGCCACCAACAAGACGCCGGTCGGTCCCTATCGCGCGGTGGGCCGCCCGTCGGCATCGGCGTCCCTGGAACTGCTGATTGACGACATGGCGCGCCGGCTGAAACTCGATCCGGTGCAGGTGCGCCTGCGCAACCTGATCCCCATCGAGGCGATGCCCTATCGCAACGCGAACAATCTCGTGCACGACAACGTGAATTACGTGCCGTGCCTGAAGCTCTCGGTCGTAAAGTCCGAGTATGAGCGGCAGCGCACCGAGCAGCGCGAAGCCCGTCCCAACGGCAAGCTCCGCGGCATCGGCGTCGCCTGCTTCGCGGAGCTCACCGGCCTTGGGACCAGCACCGCGGTTGGTCCCGGAACCCTGCTGCAGCCCGGCCGCGACGCCGCGACCTTGCGGCTCGAAACGTCAGGCGTTCTCACCATCGCCGCGGCGCTGCCTTCGCAAGGCCAGCGGATCATGACCGCGATGCGGCAGGTGGCATCGGACGAGCTCGGCATCAAGCTCGAGGACATCACCAGCATCACCAACGACACCGCCACGGCGCCTTACGGTTTCGGCACCTTTGCGTCGCGGACTGCGGTATTCGGCAGCGGCGCGGTCATTCAGGCCGCGCGAGAGCTGCGGAAGCGGATGCTCGCGTTAGGCGCGCACCTTTTGCAAGTGCCGGTCGAAGATCTGACCATCGCGAACAGCGTGATCCAGACGGTCGATCGTTCCAAGAGCATCACCCTCCGTGAGATGGCGGAAAAGAGCTACTTTTCCGCGAAGGACATTCCGCCGGAGCTCAACCAGGGCTTTGAGGTCACGTCCTTCTACGACCCGAAATTCGGCAGCTTCGCCGCGGGCGCTCACATCGTCGTGGTGGACGTCGATCCGAAAACCGGCCACGTGGAGATCGTGCGCTACGTCGCCTCGGAAGACGTGGGCACCATCATTAACCCCGCAGTGGTTGAGGGGCAGATCATCGGCGGCATCGCCCAGGGCATCGGCGAGGCGCTCCTCGAGGAGCTCGTGTATGACGAGGCCGGCCAGCCGCGCACCGTGACGTTGGCCGATTATCTGATCCCCTCCGCCTTGGAAATTCCCCGGATCGAGTTGCATCATGCCAACACGCCGTCCGCGGCGCTGGGCGGCTTCAAGGGCTGCGGCGAAGGCTCGATCATCGGCGCGCTCGGCGCGGTGGCCTGTGCCATCTCCGATGCGCTGAGCCGCCGGGGCGGCGACATCTACGAGTTCCCGGCGACCCCCGAGCGGGTCCTGAAGGGATTGGGCGTGCTGCCGAGCGATGGGTGAGTTGGACTCGGATTGGAGTGAACGTACATGCAGATAGATTGCCGGGGACTTGCGCTCACCACGTCCAGCGCAGACGCAGCCAGAAATATCGATCAGGCCGTGACGGCTTATCTCGATTACCGCATGACGGCGTCCGGGCACGTCAAAGCGGCGCTGGAGCAGGATCCTGCTTTTGTGCTGGCGCTGTGCATCCGCGGCTACTTCTTTTTGATGCTGGAGAACAAGGCTCTTCTGCCGCGGGTCAAGCAGACCCTCGATGACATCGGGCCCCATCTCGGTGCAGCCACGCGGCGCGAACAACTCCACGTCAAGGCTCTGGAGGCGTGGGCGGCCGGGGACATCATGCGGGCGTGTTTCCACTGGGAAGAGGTCCTGACGGATTCTCCGCTCGACCTGCTGGCTCTCAAGCTCCACCACACCATGACCTTCTACACCGGACGCAGTCAGGTCATGAGATCGGTCGTAGCAAGCGTGCTGGGAGAGTGGAGCGACGCGATTCCGGAATACGGATGCGTGCAAGGCATGTACGCCTACGCCCTTGAAGAATGCGGCGCATACGACGAAGCGGAACGGTGGGGGCGCCAGGCCGTCGAGCGAAACCCGGGCGATCTTTGGGCGATTCATTCCGTGGCCCACGTCCTGGAAATGCAGGGCCGGTCAGCCGAAGGCGTGAAGTGGCTCGACTACACTCCGGAGCAATGGACCCATAAGAACCTGTTCAAGGCCCATGTCTGGTGGCATGCGGCGCTATTTTTCTTGGCGCAGGGCCAGAACGATCGGGTCCTGAATCTCTACGACAAGGCGCTTTGCTCGGTGAATTCCGAAACCTACGTCGACGTATCC
>Ga0315281_10012217_pt1 | contig 11722 bp, 11 predicted proteins | sample YL17G07_0_MG_FD_204540 | JGI IMG/M metagenome (GOLD analysis project Ga0315281, IMG submission 204540) | Sediment microbial communities from Yellowstone Lake, YNP, Wyoming, USA - YL17G07_0 | ecosystem: Environmental > Aquatic > Freshwater > Lake > Sediment | place: USA: Wyoming | collected... | reverse complement strand
GGGGATGGTAATGGGGTAGTAATAGTCAGCAAGAGTATCTCTGGAAGAATTTTAGTTTTCTTCCTTTATGACCCTCAACTTGTCACAAAGGTCAAAACTGTCAATGGTCAAAAATGTTATCATCCAATCTCAAAAAGACTATTCCAATAATCCCCCTTTACCCCACTTTAGCAAAGGGGGGTAGGGGGGATTTGAAGATGTTAGGAGGGAGCTTGTTTTAAGAAAATACAGAAAGAGGGAGGTTAGTTCAGAATGAGGATAAACGGACAGTTCGGATATCATCCCAAAATGGGACAAAAAGCGAAATAGAGGTACGTATATGAACGAGTTAGGCGCTATTTTTGCGTACCATTTTAGGGAGTAACTATGAAAGAAATCAGTGTTATTGTTGCTAACATTACATGGAATCCTTACGGATGGAGAAATCTTTATACAAATCCAAAAGCGGGGCACAAATACGCCCAAACACATCTTGGGCATGAATCATTAAATTTTAAATTTGACAAAAAGGGTATAGACACTGCAGATAAAATACATGGTTTTGTTCAATGGACACATCCACCTAAAGAGTTTACTGAAGGTGGAATAATACTTTTCTATTCAAAAAATTTGCACAATAATGAGCATGAAATTGTAGGCGTATATGGCAATGCAAATATCTTGAAACAGCCACTAAAGAAGAAATGGCAAGGGTTTGAAAGGAATATATTAAATCTCAACATAGTTGCTCAGAAAAGCCATTCATTGTTATTTCCTATACCTTTGAAAGCAAGAGAATATTTTCGTGATATGAGATCTCAGGTAGGTTATAAAAAAAATATCCTCATAAGTCTCACAACTAAGATCATCAAAGATGAACTTTCAGTATTATTGAAGTCAGGTACTACCCAGGAAGAATATAAGAAGCTCAACGCTGTGTATAAATTAATAACAGGGAAAGACTTTCTGCTGGCCGAAAAAGAAAATATGGATGAAAATGAACAAGATGAATTATTGCCGATAATTTCTAAACAAGAAAGAGAAGATATTATTCGAGAGTTAATAAATATAACCCCGCAATCTCCGGAGGTAGTTACGTTTAAGGGTAAACAATACAAAAGAGATAATAAAACGATTGCACAATTAAAATTTCTACGAGGGTTTAAATGTCAGATTTGCAGTACTGGCATCCTAACAAGAAAGAAGACGTTGTATGTTGAAGCTGCACACATAAAGGCTAAGCACCATAGCGGGTCAGAAACATTGGATAACATTTTAATTCTATGTCCTAATCATCATAAAGAATTTGATATTGGCGAGAAAAAGATTATTGAACATACTAAAGAAATCTTTCGCTTTGAATTGAATGAGAAGTCTTATGACATCAATTTTAAATTGGATTAATGGTACGCAAAAACAAGCGCCTAACACAGGCTAAAAGATTGACATTCAAATGCTTCGCACGTCTTTTAGCCTTGAACGTTAGCCGCGCATTGCAGGCAGGGGAAGGAAAACAATAATTGATAGAAATAGAGCAACTCCATCGATTTCTAATGAAAAGCTGAGGAGAAAGAAAGGATGTTCGGCTCTATAATGGTGACGAATGTCTAATATCATAATCGGTGGCGGGGGATTTATTGGAAGACATATTGCTACTGAACTGATCCGCCGCGGCGATGAAGTGATTGTCTATGACATTTCCGATGGTTTCACGCCGGAAAGGAACGCAAGGATTTCTTTTATTAGAAGTGATATCCTCGATAAAGCCCAACTTAAGAAAATACTAAAAGACGTTAATAATATCTACCATTTGGCGGGCCTTTTGGGGACGGCGGAATTATTCGGTAATCCTCAAAATGCGATTGAAGTGAACATGATCGGTCTCATCAATGTTTTAGAAATTATTGCAAAGCAACAGAATGCAAAGTTGTTTTATCCATCATCCCCTTATATATGGAGAAATATCTACTCACTAACAAAGCATGCTGGCGAGGAATTATGTCTCGCGTATAACAGAGCTTACGGTGTTGATACCCGCATATTGCGACTTTGGAATATCTACGGGCCTTACCAGCAAATGTATCCAATAAGGAAAGTTGTGCCCGTTTTTATCCTTCAAGCTTTGGCTGGGCTTCCCCTAGAAATTTATGGCAATGGCAACCAAGTGGTCCAACTTACCTACGTAGAAGATGCTGCGAGAATAATAGTAGATTTTATGAAATTAAGCGGCCATTTTTCGAACCCCTTCGACTTGGGTTCTGCCGTGTCTACCGTAACGACTGTTAAGGCTCTAGCACGGACAATCATCAGTTGCTGTAATTCTAAATCACAGCTCGTTTTTTTGCAGAAAAGGTTCGGAGAATTTGATGAGATGGAGCCGTACCCTCTGCAAAATATTTTGGAGTTGCTACCACGCTATACTTTTACAGCACTAAATGATGGGCTAAGCAGGACTATAGATTTTTACAAAGGCATTTCAAAAAAGGAAAGGTCAAGAGTCATCGGAGGGCTTAAGGATGTCAAACATGATAGCAAGAGTTCTAATGAGATTATGTGGTAAAAGGGTCGATTTAGATTTCCTGAAATGGTTCTTCTATTTGCTTGTTGGTACAATCATATCGTTATTTGCGTACTGTCTTTTCATAATGATCCCTAACATCTATGTAGGACTATCTAAATTAGGCTGTAAAATTGGAAATGGTGCTTATAGGAAGTTAAATTCGACAGTTTTAACTAATTACATTTACCTAGTTCTTCTTATTGTAGCCTTCTTTGGGCTGCATCAAATACGAGAGGCAAAGAAGGCGAGGGAGATGAACTCTTTATCTGCCTTCTTCAAGTTTTTATACGATGTCGAGACTGTAAGAATTAAGGGCCTGATAAGAGAGAATAAGACGATATTTCTCAATCTTAATACTGTTGAAGCTTATAAGAAAGAAAATGGTTCAATAGACGTAGTAGAAATAAGGGAGGATCTCAAAGCATTATATGAGAAAACAAAAGGCATGGGGAAAGGCATCGAACAGTTTTCTCAGATTCTAACCCTTTATAATAACATTGGGCTTTTGGTAGAGAGAGACCATCTTGAATTGAAGAATCTGCCAAGTATTTTCCCGAAGAATGTAATTGTCTATTGGGAAATATTTGAGAAGTATGTTCGGCTTAAAAGAATTGCGGATGATCCTATCAAAATCAACAGCAAAGAGATAAAATATGATTTTTATGCTGAGCATTTTGAAGTACTCCATAATAAATGCAGGAATTATCTGGCAAACCGATACTTATAAAAAAAGGAAATGAAAGTAAAGGGGACATTCAAAAAGAGTGCTTGCAACAAACGGCTAACACGTTGCAAAAGACTTACGTCCAAACCTTTCGGGCTTCTTTTGCAAAGGGAACGTTAGTGGCCATGCTGCGTGAAAGGACTGAGCCGTGAGAATTATTTCTGTAGGTCAATACGTTGATCACAAAAATGTCTCTAATGAGCTATTTAGATCATCTGTTTCATTCCTTGATTTTGATTTGCTGCTTTGGAATCCGAGTCACCTTTTCACTGAATACGATGCAGATTACTTGACGCCTAAACACCAAGGATACAGATGCATCAGCGATGATGATTCCCCAAAGCTTTCCGATGACATCTCGCGGAGAAGAGGTGAGATTTCGGAAATGATAAATCTCGGAAGAATAGTTATCGTGATCCTGCCTCCACCGGATAAATGCTATTATGCAACCGGTAGAAAAGAATTTTCAGGCACGGGGAAAAATAGGGTTACTCAACGATATGTAGATGAGTTAAATCTATTGAATTCGATTCCGATTAAAGAGCTGTCAACTGTAATCGCTGAAGGTAAAAACATCGAATTCAAAGGTTCTGAACCTTTCAAAACGTATTGGTCTAGAATGAAAGAGTACCACTATTATGTAGCATACTCATCCAGAAATATTGGTAAGCCTTTTTTATTTATTAAAGGGACACAAAAATTAATTGGCACCTGGATACCTACCCAACGAGGTATTTTTTTGCTAATGCCTCCATTTTATTCACGGGAATATTTCAAAACTAACAAAGATTATCAGACCGTATGTAATATATTTGTAAAGTCTATTATTGACTTGTCAAAAGAACTTCTAAAGGCAACAGGAGACTTCTCACTGCCTGATTGGTCGAGACGTTTTTTCCTCCCTGGTGAAAATGAACAACGAACTATTCTTTTTCAAAAAGAAGCGGAGCTTCAAAAGCTGCTCGTTAATATAAGTTCCTTGAAGGAGAAGTTAGCAAACACAGAAAAATATAAGATTCTTCTATCTGGAACGGGACGAGCACTTGAAGTACAAGTCGAGGTTGTATTGAAAAAAATTGGTTTTGCCAGCACCAAAGTGGAAGCTGGTAGAGACGATCTAATCATCACTTATAACGACAAAATTGCTGTTGTTGAAATCAAAGGCGTAACAAAAAGCGCCGCTGAGAAACATGCGGCTCAATTAGAAAAATGGGTTTCTGAGTATTTAACAGATAATGGAATCAAGCCTAAGGGGCTACTCATAATAAATGCATACTGCGATACCCCTTTGGACGAACGAAGCGAACCTGCTTTTCCTAGTCAAATGATTTCCTATTCTATAAACCGGGAGCACTGTCTTCTTACAACAATACAACTGTTAGGAATTTATTATCACGTCAAGTCTCACCCTGAAGAAAGAGATCAAATAATTACCGCATTATTCGACACAAAAGGAATTTACGATTGTTTTTCTGATTACAAATCTTACTTAAGTATTCCTCAAGAAATCGAACAGAAATCTGATTAAGATTACAAGGGTGCAGCACGGCAATTAACATGGCGCAAAAGACTTACATCCAAACCTTTCAGGCTTCTTTTGCAACGGAGACGTTAGGCGAAATGTCACTCTTTTCATATTGATGGAGATTAAATGTTTTCTTTAGGAAAAGTTTTGTCAATTATGGTAGCAATATTAGGACTTGGTTTATTTCAAGTAATAAGAAGGTATAAAATAGTATCAAATCGTATCAAATTTACTAAAGAGTATTTAAACAGATTTAATAAATTTATTGAAAGACCAGAATTTGATGGTGCAGAATATTACTGGCTAACTCATCGTGTTGCTAAAATACAAAACGAATTAGGACAAGGCGGCATACTTGCCAGTTATAAGCCCCCTTTTGCAAATTTTATATATAGTAACTATCAGCTTATTATCAACACATTACCAGAAATTAGGAGTGGTAAGGCTCATACTGAAATGGTTAGCGCGTGTCAGGACGCAATGATAAGACACTTAGGCATGCTTGATGATAGATTATCAAAAAGTTACGGGCATCTTTTCAACCCAGTAAAGTGGCTTCAAGAAGGGATTAGATTAATTATTTCTTTTCCAATTCGTCTTGCATATTGGTCAAGTTTATTTCAATATGCGGACTTTGAGCGCATAGTTAATGGACCTATTTTAAGTTTTTTATCTTTTATAGTTATGTTGATTGGTTTACTTGGATCTGTAATCACTCTTGCACTTGGCTGGGATAATTTCTTAAAACTTTTACGTCAATGGACGATGTGATTAATTTAATAATACTGCCATATTGCCTAACTACAGATTGGCGTTTAAACCTTCATGAAATCGACAGGCTTATTCCTAATTTTTATAGAGGGAAGCCTGCCGACTTCGCCAATCCATTACGTTAGCTGCAACCTTTAAAAACGACAATGAAAGTATTAACATCAATCAGACAATTCCAAGAACTACTTGAAACACTTTCGCCTATTGAATTTGAAAGATTCGTCTTTGATGTATTAACTGAGTCAGGACAATTCAGTAAGGTTGAACTCACTACAAATAATAGAGATATTGGGGTCGATATTATAGGTTATGAGAAAGAGACTATCACATCATCTAAATTTCCAACAAAGTGGCTAATTGAAGTAAAAAGGACAAAGCTTATAGGTGTTGACACTATCAGACAGCTTATATATTGGTTTTCACATTTTGGTGAAGCAAATATTAAGGGCGCACTTGTAACATTAGGACAACTGTCTGCCGGAGCAAAGGAATTATCTGAAAAATATAAGTTTACCGTATTAGGGTTAGAGGAAATTGCGGGGCTAATTACCTCAAAAGTTTATGAAAAATATTTTGGTGGTCAGTTGACTTTTGCACCGAAAGAAAAGGAAGAACCGAAAAACGTTTTATTCGCCAATCAACTCCAATCGATTAAGTCTGGTAAGGAAGAATGGTCAAACTATCAAAAGCTCATTTCTGACATCTTAGAACTTCTCTTTATACCACCTTTAGAATCTCCAAGATATGAATATCCTGACAGGGAAGCGGATAATAGAAGAGACATGATTTTCGAGAACTCAGCCACTTCGGGTTTTTGGAAAACTATTAAAGACACTTATGAAGGCCATTATATAGTTGTTGACGCAAAGAATTATTCAGACACAATTAGTAAAAAAACAGTTATAGAAATAGCCCATTACCTCAAACCATATGGTTGTGGTATGTTTGGAATTATTGCTTGTAGAAAAGGAGTGAGCAAATCATCAAAATCAGCGATACGGGAACAATGGATTGGCAACAAAAAACTAATTGTAGTAATTGACGATAATGACATTTTAGAGATGCTTAAATTAAAGAGTCCGGAAGAAGTAATCAGAAGGAAAATTGCAGATTTTAGAATGGAACTTTAAAAAATAAAACTAAATGCATACCTTGAATTATAAGGCAGCAGCTAACATCGGTTTGGCAAAATGGCGGGTGCCGTGCTTCTATGACATATTTGAGGTAAAACAAACTGTTGTGCTTCTATTGAGCTTTAGAATGGTTTAAAGGGACGGTTCTATTAAAATTGCTCCCGCAATGATGGATAGCACGGTGCTTGTCCACGACTCATGGAGAGGTTAATGCCCAAATTCCAAGGTTTCAGGACTTCTCAAGCGAATCGCAAAATAGAGACGATGGGCAGATATCGCATAGGACGCATTTGTTATTTGACAAAATTTCCTATAAAAATATCATTCCTTAAAACTTAACAATATTGTTAAGAAATATGGAACGTGATATAGCAGGTTCTGTGAAGTTCTTAATTGACAATTGGCATTAAAAGTTGAAAAATTATATTTGTTAGTTCCTGCAACGGCAGAGTGCTTGTCTATGACTCGTAGAGAGTCAAAAATTATTGCTTGGGATGCTGAAACAAGTTCAGCATGACAGACAAGGCAAATGAGGCACAAAGAATGTACTTCTAAGAAAATCCTCCTTTCATAACATCGCAATCCTTCTGTCTTTATATGGCTGAGGCCAGTTATATGACTCAATAAGCTCTGTGAGGTGCTTAAAAAGCATGGGCTGATTGATTACGGTCAGCTCCTCATCAAAAGAAATACCCATGAGATAGGTATTACCGAATTTCAACTGCCAGTCAACTCTTCCAGTTGCAGTATCTTCACATGATTTGCCTGACCTGTTTATAAAAGAGATTTTAATCATGACCTTTTTGCCCTTACTTATAGGAGCAGGTGAATACAACCCCATTCCTGAAAACGAAATATCGGCAATGGTTGTATCTATCGCAGCATTCTCTTTTAAGACCTTAACTGAAGCAGTGCCAAAGAAATGATACCTGTACCATTTTCGGTTGCATAAACAGCCCTTTTTGTTTTTTTTCATAGTTATTTATCACTCCTTCCCTATATCTGTTCGGTAGCGAAGGCCTTCAAAAGAAATGTGCTCCATTCCTCTATAAGCGGTATCCCTCGCTTCCTGTAAGGTTTTACCTCTCCCAACAACATGGAGAACCCTGCCTCCGTCAGTAACAAGACCTTTTTCTTTAGAATTACTAACTCCTGCAAAAAATATCTTGCAGTCAGGCTCCTCTGTATTTCCAATCCCTGAAATAGGATAGCCTTTTCCATAGCGACCGGGATAACCAGGATACCAGCCTTTGCTCTTTCCGTTCTTCATCTGTCGGGTTCTTCCCTGTGCTGCTACCACATCACAGAAATAATCTGGGCTCCACTCTACTTTTTTCTCACTCAGAACTCCTTTAATAATCTGAAAGCTTATATCACTAAGAGGTGTCTTCAATCTTGGAAGAATTACCTCTGCCTCTGGATCGCCGAGACGGACATTTGCCTCAAGGAGATAGGGTGTCTCTTCTACCAGCATCAATCCCAGATAGAATATCCCCTTGTAAAGAATCCCCTCTTTTTCTGAAAATCCGCGGATTAAAGGCATTGCTACCTTTTCGCAGACTAATTTGGTGAGTTTTTCTCCTTCGAGACTGTGAGGAGAGTAAGCACCCATACCACCTGTATTCGGCCCCTCATCATTGTCATAGGCCCTCTTATAATCCTGAGAAACCGGCATAGGTACCAAAGACTTTCCATCAGTGAAAACGAAATAGGATATCTCTATTCCATATAGCCTTTTTTCGATCACTACCTTCTGGCCGGCCTCACCAAAGACCTTTTCCACCATCAAACGGTCAATTGCCTGAAAGGCTTCTTCGTTATTTGAACAGACGATTGACCCCTTGCCCTGGGCCAGACCATCAGCCTTAACAACCACAGGATAGTTCTGATGCTTTATATAATCCTTTGCTTTCTCCGGGTCAGTAAAGACCTCGAACTCTGCAACAGGCACACCTATTTCTCTACAGAGTATTTTTGTGTATGCCTTGCTTCCTTCGAGAATGCTGGCTCTCTTTGCGGGACCGACAATAGGGATATCTTCTTTCAAAAAGAGGTCTACAATTCCTTCTGAGAGCTGTCTTTCAGGACCGATAAAGACAAGGTCAACTTTTTCCCGTTTTGCCAGCTCCAGGATTTCTTCATTTTTCCTTGCATTTTCACACCTGATTTCAAGGGCAATTCCGGCATTCCCAGGGGCGCAGATTACTTCTTTTACATTGGGGTCATTCTTAAATTGCCATGCTATTGAATGTCCCCTGCCTCCGCTGTCAACTACAAGAACTTTCATTTATTTATTGCCTTTCAAAAGAAATGAAATTGAGGTATAAAGTATAGCATAATCAACATGGTGGATAGGGAAGGCCAATCTACGACTCAAAGAAGGAATAATTGGAAGGCATCCTCTTTTGCGTTTTATAATCCAGACTCTTCAAGAACCATGGGAATCTTTTTCTCCCAGCCGATAGCCATGATATGAACACCCTGACACAAATCCTTCAGCCCCTTAACAAGCTGTGCTGCTATACCGACACTTGTCTTGACCTTATCCTTTGTCTCTTCCATTTCTTTGATAAGGGGTTCAGGAACAAATACGCCCGCTACATTTTTATTCATGAACTTGGCCATACCTGCTGACTTGAGTAAGATGACACCACCGAGGACAGGCGTTTTAAAGCCTTCTACTCGCTTCATAAATTTCTCAAAGAGGTCCAGGTCGTATATTCCCTGAGTCTGAAAGAATCGGGCGCCTGCTTCAATTTTCTTTTCCATCTTGATGATCTGCATATCAAGGGCAGCCTCTGTGTCTGCTCCCGGGTTTACTACTGCTCCTGGAAAAAGGTCTGGAGCACCTTTGAGCTGATTTCCTACCATATCAAAGCCTTCATTAAGTCTGCTTATTACTTTTAAAAGGGTCACAGAATCTAAATCAAAAACAGGCATTGCCTGAGGATGATCTCCCAGGGTTGGATGATCCCCAGTGAGTGCCAATACATTCCTGATACCAAGAACCCAGGCACTTAATAAATCTGATTGGAGCGCCAGTCTGTTTCTGTCCCTGCATGTGAGCTGGAAAATGGGATCGATTGCATGATCTATGAGGAGATGACAAACTGCCATGGAACCCAATCGCATGACAGAGCTTTGAAGATCTGTGACATTGATGGCATCTACTTTTCCTTTAATAAGCTCCGCATCTTCTATTATTCCCTGTATATCAACACCTTTGATCGGTCCAATTTCTGCAGTCACCACAAATTTTTTAGAATTTAACGCCTCTCTGAAACCCATCTCTTATGTCTTTTTTATCGGCTCCTTCTTTAATTTTAAATCTTCCGGAATCTGTCTTCGGGGGCGGAATGGCTTTGTCTTTGGCTGAGATATCTCCTTTAGAGAATTGAGCAGATTTAGTTTTGTCAAGCGAGAGTAAATCTGTTGCCATGCGCATGGGGTATCCTTTGAAACCTCACATCGTCCCTCCCTTGATCCACCACAGGGGCCGTTAATCAGACCCTTAGCGCATCTTGTTATGGGACAAATTCCCCCGGTCTTGTCAAGTATGCATTTGCCACAAAGTGAACATCTCTCATCGAACACCTTAAGTCTTGTCATATTAGCAAGGAACAAACTGTCATTGGAAGGTAAGACAGGCTTGTCTTCGTATAATTCTACCGCTGTCTGCGTACCGGCGCCGCAGGACATCACGATTATACAATCAGCTTTATCTATAGCCTCTTTAAAGGGTTTAAGTTCTACCTTTGTTCCAAGCACCTGGCAACCCGATTTGGCAACAAAAGTTCCTGTAATCTCTTTTCCTTCAGACTCGAGGGTTTCCTTCATTTCTTTAACTTCAGGCTCACCTCCTGTTCCGCATAAAGCAGCGCACTCAGAGCATCCTAAGAGAAAAATGCTCCTGTAATTTTTTATATTCTCCATTAATTCATTAAATTCTCGTTTTTTTGTTACTATCATTATATTTTCTTCAAATCATATTATGCATATATTATATCTACTGCATCTATTACTGAGAGATCGATTTACTGTTCAATGTATGCCTTTAGAGGATTCATAAAAAAAATATCATCCTTCTTTTATTTAAAATACCTCCTGCTAACATTAAAAAGTCCATTATTTTATGGGAAGTAAAACTGTAAATGTGGTACCATTCCCAACTTCACTCTCAACAGAGATAGAGCCATGGTGGGCATCCACAACACCTTTTGCAATGGAAAGACCTAAACCTGTACCGCTAATATGTTTTGTTCTCTCGGATCTTTCTCGGTAGAATTTATCAAAAATACGAAGGATATCCTTCTCTTCAATGCCTATCCCGGTATCGGAAACCTTTAGCTGGAGACACTGTCCATTCTTACTGAGATCAATACTAACCTGCCCACCTGAAAGCGTATATTTAATAGCATTCATGATAAGGTTAATACACATGGCCTCCATACTGCTTTTGTTGCCATGCATGAAGGGGAGATGATCTTCTACAGTTATCTGAAGGTTTATACCCCTGTCCTGAGTCTGGGGTTGTACCACCTCGATAGTTCTTTTTAAAATTTCGGAGAGATTCAAAAATTCTATTTGGGTCACATATCCACCTTCTTCAATGTAGCAGACATCCAAAATGTCATTAATCAGATCCGTCATACCTTTTGTTTTTGCTTTGATCTTTTGAAGTAAATCTTTTTGTTTCTCATTGACTTCTCCAACCATACCATCCAGAAGGATAGATGTTTGAAGTAGAGTAGAGCTCAATGGGGATTTTAATTGATGAGAAACCATGGCCAAGAAATTAGACTTTACCTTGTCTATTGCACTGAGTTGACTGGTATCATGAATCAGACTTACCGATCCAATAAGTAACGCATTTTCATCTCTTACAGGGCAAACATGAACCCTCAACTTAGAATCGCCTGAGTCTATAAGGCAAATCTCTTCAGTATGAAAAGGCAGATCAAGGGTCAGTATCTTATTTATGAGTCCAACGAGCACTTCATTTTTAATGTAATCCTTGACTGGTTCACCCA
>Ga0315281_10012216_pt1 | contig 11722 bp, 10 predicted proteins | sample YL17G07_0_MG_FD_204540 | JGI IMG/M metagenome (GOLD analysis project Ga0315281, IMG submission 204540) | Sediment microbial communities from Yellowstone Lake, YNP, Wyoming, USA - YL17G07_0 | ecosystem: Environmental > Aquatic > Freshwater > Lake > Sediment | place: USA: Wyoming | collected... | reverse complement strand
ATCATTCGCCATTCGTCATTCATCATTCGTCATTCGTCATTCGTCATTCGTCATTTGTCATTCGTCATTCGTCATTCGTCATTCGTCATTCGTCATTCATCATTCGTCATTCATCATTCGTCATTCATCATTCGTCATTCGTCATTCGTCATTCGTCATTCGGCATTCGTCTTTCATCCTTCCGCCTTGAAGACGATGTTCTTCTTCTTCATCTTTTCAACGAGGGTGGTGCGCTTGATCCCCAGCATTTCCGCGGCGCGGCTCTTGACCCCCTTGCTCCGGGCCAGCGCCTGCAGGATCAACTTTCGCTCGAAATCATCCACCAGGCCCGTCAGATCCACTCCCTCCGCGGTAACCGTGGGCGCGGCGGCCCCTGCCCCGCCCTGGACAGACTCGCCGCCGCCGATCTCAGCCGCGGGGGCCGCCCCCGGGAATCCCTGTTTCTTCTCCTGCTGCGCCGGCTGCGCTTCCGGGATGCTCGGAACTGACCGGATCCAGAGCCGCTCGTCTTCGCTCAGGCCTTCGGAGCTGCCAGGGCGAGGCGCGCCGAACACCGGCGCAAAAGGCGGCGCGGGAACACCCCGCCCCTCCCCCTCCCCAGACTGACCAGGGAACTGTTGCGGCGGGTAGGGCGCATGGGCGGGCGCGCCCGCCTCCGCGGAAACCCGCGGCCTGGGCATCCGGAACTTGACAGGCAAGTCTTCCGGCGTCACGATTGGATTCTTTGACAAGACGCTCATCCGCTCGACCAGGTTTTCGAGTTCACGCACGTTGCCCGGCCAGTCGGCTTCCTGCAAGAGATGGATGGCCTCGGGCGAAAAGCCCTCGATCGGACGCGGTTGACTCTTGCTGTAAATCTTGATGAAATGCTTGATGAGAAGGGGCAGGTCATCCAGCCTCTCGCGCAGCGAAGGCACCTCGAGCGGAATCACGTTGAGCCGGTAGTACAGATCCTCCCGGAACCGCCTTTCCCGAACCGCCGCCTCCAAATCCACATTGGTGGCCGCCAACACGCGGACGTCCACGCGGATCGTCGCGGTCGAACCCACAGGCTCCAGCTCCTGTTCCTGGAGAACGCGCAGGACCTTCACCTGGAGCTTGGGACTCATGTCCCCGATCTCGTCCAGGAAAATGGTCCCCTTGTTGGCAAGGACGAAGCGTCCGGGACGGTCCGATATGGCGCCGGTGAAAGACCCTCGGACGTGCCCAAAAAGCTCGCTCTCCAGAAGGTCTTCGGGAATCGCGCCGCAGTTGACGGGAATCATCGGCGCGGCGGCGCGGGGACTCAGGTTGTGAAGCGCCCGGGCAACCAGTTCCTTGCCGGTTCCACTCTCGCCGCGGATGAGAACCGTGGTGTTGCTGGAAGCGACCTGCTCGATGAGATCGTTCAGGGCGCGCATCGAGGCGCTCTTCCCCACCAGCTTCCGCACGTGGCTGGAGCGGCCCCCGTTCGGATACTGTGCGAGCCTGGGCAGCGCCGCCCCTTTTCTGCGGAAGGCCACGGCCCGCCGCGCCACTTCGCGGATCTCCTGCGCCCGCAGCGGCTTGGTGAGATAGTCAAACGCCCGCGTCCTAAGCGCCTGGATCGCTGTTTCCTGCGAGCCCGAGCCCGTCACGATAATCCCGGGAATCCCCAGTCCCTTCTCCTCAAGGAACCGCAGAAGGGCGATGCCGGTGGCGGCGGGCATGCTCAGGTCCGAGAAGATCGCATCAATGGGACTGCTCAGGAGAACCTGGCATGCCCCATCCATGCCTTCCGCGACAACCACTTCGTGCCCGTCTCCCGAAAGAACGCTGGCCAGAAAGCGGCGGACGGGCTCTTCGTCATCCACAACAAGGATTCTACCGGGGGTTTCTGTTGCCATGTTTCCAGTGGACTCGGGGGGACACTGCGCACTATATTGGGGCAATATCCCGCGGGATTGATGGCGCTTCCCGCCACGAGGACGGGGCGCCAATGCTTTGACGGCCTATCTTCGACAGATTGTGAGTGGAATGCAAGTGGAAAGTCCAGACGTCAATTTTTTGTATGGCCCCGCGGGACAAGAGAGATGCCAATCGCGTCCGAAATACCGGATGCCGGCTGGCGCTGGATACGACGCCGAGAAAAGGCTTTCAAGCTCTCCCCTCCCCATGCCGAAAAGAAACAGCGGGGAAAAGGGGATGATGGAATGGCGATGAACCCATCCAAGGATGTGGAAACCCGTTTCGCGTCGGCTGCCGAGGCTCTCCTTGAGCCGCTCGAAAGGGAATGGACGCTCCTGCTGGAAAAAACCTCCAACCTGGCCCGGCTCGTATCCGTCCTCGAACGGTTCGCCGAGCTCAAACGGATGGCCGCGAACGCCGGTGAGGAAACCGCCTATCAACTCTGCTACGGCTGCGAAGAAATCCTGTCGGGGGTGCTGTGTGACCAGATCAAGGACTCGCAGCCGGCCATGCAGACCGTCCACGACTCCTTTCAGGCCCTCAAGAACCTCATCAGGACCCGCGCCGCCGGACGGCGGGACCCGGCCTGCGCGTCGCTGATCGCCGGGATGTTCCGGATTCTCAAGGCGCCTATCGCCAGACTCTATCCCCTCGAAGAGGATGACACCGAAGAAATCGTTGCCCTAGGCACATCCGCGGCGGACTCTCCTTTCGCCGATGAGGACCACGCGTCTTCCGGCGTACCCGAAACCATGGAGGGCACGGGGGTCTATAGGGAGTTTGTCTCCGATTGCGAGGAACATCTCGACGCCATCGAGGAGAAGCTGCTGGCCCTCGAGACCAAGCCCGAGGATATGGATTTGATTGACGGGGTCTTCCGCCGCATCCATTCGATAAAGGGCGCGGCGGGATGCCTGGGTCTCGCCGGCATGGAGAAACTCGCCCACGACACGGAGACACTGCTGGACCGCTGCCGCAAGAAAACACTGAACCCCACGGGCGAAGTAATCGAGGTCTGCCTGCGGTCGGTGGACGCCCTCAGGAAGTTGGCTGAAAACCTCAGTGTGGCGTTGGAAACCCCCGCCGGAGAATCCCCCACCGGCAGGCTGGTCGTCTATGGCCCGATCCGCAGTGAAATCCGCCGTCTTCTGGGGCAACCCGACGCAGCCACGGCGCTCCCCGGAGCCGCCAGGATGCCTCTCGCCCCCCGGCTTGGGGATATTCTGGTTGAGTCCGGCGACATCACTGCCGACGACCTGGAAAAAGCGCTCAGTTTGCAGCTCCTGCCGGTGGGTGAAATCCTGGTGGAGATGGGGCGGATTACCCCGGACCGCGTGGAGAAGGCCCTGGAAAGACAGAGCGAAGCGGGCGGGCCGGGCGTGAGCGGGGTCGCGGCCCGGGCCGTCAGGGTGGACACGGACAAGATTGACCGCCTGGTTGGCCTGGCGGGCGAACTGGCCGTCGTGAAGGACGAGGTGCTCCAGATGGTCCGCGCGGCCTTGCACACCGGCGGCATGGACCACGCATGGAAAAAAAGCCTTGCGCAGCTGACCCGGATCACCAAGGAGTTGCAGGATCGCTCCGTGGCGCTGCGAATGACGCCGATCCGCCAGGTCCTTCGGAAAATCACCCGGCTTGTGCGGGACGCAAACAGGAAGATGAACAAGAGCGTCAACCTGGTCATCACAGGCGACGATACGGAACTCGACAAGACCGTGGTGGAGCATCTGGGAGACCCGCTCGTTCACATCGTCCGTAACTGCCTGGACCATGGGATCGAGACCGCGGAGGAGCGCCGGGCCGCCGGCAAACCCGAAACCGGCGCCGTGACCCTCGACACACATTGCCGCGGGGGGCACTTTGTGATCCGCGTGACGGACGACGGCCGCGGGCTGGACCGACAGGGTATCATGGAGAAAGCCGTGGAACTCGGCCTCTTGAAAAAAGGCGCGAATCCAACGGACGCGGATCTCCACAGTCTGATCTTCATGCCCGGCTTCTCCACGGCCAAAACGGTCACCGACCTTTCCGGACGTGGCGTGGGGTTGGACGTGGTGAGGCGGAACGTGGAGAAGCTGCATGGCCGCATCGAGATGAAATCCGTCCCCGGAAAGGGTACTGCGATCACCATCAGCCTGCCGCTCACCTTCGCCATCATCAGCGGGATGGTTGTGCGGACCGGCGAGGAGGAGTACATCCTCCCCGCCGCGGCCGTCCGCGAAGCGTTTCATCCCCGCAAGGAAGACCTGGTCAACGCCGGGCAACCCGGAGAGATGGTCAACGTCCGGGGATGTCAAATCCCGCTTGTCCGGCTTCACAAGATGTTGGGTATTCGACCCCGGACGGAGGACCCCTGCCAGGCTACAGTGATCCTGGTGGAGAACAAGGGCCGGCGCGCCTGCTTGATGGCCGACCATCTGGCGGGCCAAAAGCAGATCATGATCAAGAACCCGGGGGGAATGTTCAGCAGCATCCGGGGCATCGCCGACGCCACGGTTCTCGGCAGCGGCAAGGTGGGACTCATCATAGACGTGGAAGGCCTGCTTGACCGGGCGCTGAATGCGGAATGATGAATGGCGAATGATGAAGAGGAAACGCGGCCTTGGACCAAATGCCTGCCTCGATAGACCTGCCGGACCGCCTCTATCGCCAGCTTGCCAAGCTGGCGTGTGAAACCGCCGGCATCGCGCTGGGCGAAACAAAGCGCGAACTCGTCCGCGCCCGCCTGATCCCCCGCCTCGAAGCCCTGGGGCTCCACACGTTCGAGGAATACCACCGGCTCCTGTCCAAACACGACGCGGACGGCTCCGAGCTTATCCAGATGCTCGAGGCGGTCTCAACCCACAAAACCGATTTCTTCCGCGAGCGCGAGCAGTTCATCTTCCTTGCGGAAACGGTCCTGCCCGCCCTTGCCAACAGGGCCAAGGCCCGGCGCGACTACCGCATCCGCATCTGGAGCGCGGGGTGCTCATCCGGCGAGGAACCCTACACCATCGCCATGGTGCTGCGGGACACGCTGGACCCTTCGATGCCATGGGACGCGAAAATCCTGGCGACCGATATCTCCGCCAGGGTGCTGCGCTTCGCCCACGAGGGGGCCTACGACGAAAGCAAGGTCTCGGCCGTGCCCTCCCGGTTCCGATCCGCCTGTTTCGCCACGGAGAGAACGGACAAGGGCGCCGTCTTCCGCATGAAGCCGGAGATCCGCCAAATGGTCACCTTCCGCCGGTTGAACCTGATAAACGCGAATTTCCCCTTCGCCGGCGCCTTCCACGTGATTTTCTGCCGCAACGTGATGATATACTTCGACCGGAACACCCAGGAGGTCCTGCTCGGCAAACTCCACCGCTACCTTTCCCCGGGCGGATACCTGTTTGTGGGCCAGAGCGAGAGCCTCTATGCTCTGCGGACGCCGCTGCGGTTTGTCCGGCCGGCGGTTTACGTGAAACGCGCCTGAAAGCGGGGCAACACAACGTGATTCGGATCACCGCCGGAGAGTTCAAAGGCCGCAAACTCAAAACACCGAAAGGACTCTCCACCCGCCCCTCCCCGGCCCGCTTGCGCGAGGCCCTCTTCGACGTTCTGGGCCGCGCGGTCGAGGGTTGCGTTTTCTTCGACCTCTTCGCCGGCTCGGGCGCCGTGGGGCTGGAGGCCCTGAGCCGCGGAGCCGCCCGCGCTATCTTCGTCGAATCCGCCCGCGACCCCATTGCCACCATCCGCGAAAACCTCGCGATCCTGGGATGCGCGGATCGCGCGAACTGTCTGCCCCACCGCCTCCCGGGATGGTTTGGGTCGCCCGCTTGGACGTCTTTTTGCCGGGCCGAGGCGCCCGTCGTATTCTTCCTCGACCCGCCTTTCCAGCAGGACCTCGCCCTGGCCACGATGGAAGCCCTCGCCCAAGCCGTCGCCCAGGCTCCCAACCAGGTCCGCCTCGCCGCCTGCGCCGTTCAGACCGAGAAGCAGGCCGTCCTCGCCGAAACCTATGGCCCCTGGCGCCTCAGAAAGCGCTATCCGCACGGCGACTCCGCGCTTTGGCTCTACGACGTGGAACAAGAGTAGAGCGGAGTGGTCCGCGCTCCGTGGCCACCCGTGCTTTCTGACGTGTTCAACGACTGCGCCGCCGGATCGTGTAGGCCCGGCTCTCCCGGTCGCGCTGGTGCGCCATGCAGAACAGGAACGTGCCCCCCGCCGCGCTCACCGGCACGATCAGAACGTTCAGAAACGGCACCATCAGGCAGCCCACCGTCACGCATCCGAACCCGAGAGAAAACGCGAAGTGAGACCGCACCACCGCCCACTTGCGGCCAAATGGGAAATGGCGGCGGTCCGCGGCGTAGCTGGCGAACTCAAACGCCGCGCTCAGACACGTCCACAGGAACACCGCCGGCGGGTACATCGCGTTGCCCAGAACGGGAATCACGTTCAGCGGCAGGATCAGCAGAAACACCAGCCCGAACACGACAAGCCGTTGGCATTCGCTCGCAACGGCAAAGAGCGCTTCCCCCACGATCTTCCCGAGGAGACGCCGCTCGTCCTCCACCTCGAATCCACAGGCCCGCTCGGCGTGTTCGGCCAGCCGGTCGTTGAAAGGCGCCGCGATCAGGAGGGCCGCCGGCGTGAACACCAGATAGACCAGCAAAAGCACCACCACCCAGAAAAGAAGGTTCGCCAGAAAGGCAAGCACGCTCAGTCCATAGCGAATGTACCAGGCGGCTTCGGGCTTGGGAGAGCTGATCCAGCCGCGCAGATGCTCGGCGAACCACGACCAGCCGAAGAACAACACCGCACAGAACAGAATCGTGTTCAGGATCAGCGGGATCGCCACCAACCCCCACAGCCGGGGCTGGTTAAGAAGAAACCCGGCCCCTCGAAAGGGCAGCCCGGCGCCCTGAAAGAAGGCCGCAATCGGGTTTCGCGACAAGGAAGGCAGGAAGACACTCTGTGGAGAAGGGGACATGCTGGACTCCTCTGGGTTTCGGGGTTTCATTGCCCGCACAAACGCTTCTTCTCTTGCGAACGCCGCAAATCAGCGGCTGAAGCCCGTCGCGGGTCGCCGGTGAGATGGAGTGTCATTGTCCGGTAACCCTGACGGGAACGCCGCCACCGCTGGCCGACTCTTCCGCCGCGAGAATAAGCCGTGTGTTCAGCAGCCCGTCCCGGCCCGATGTGATCGGCTGCTTTCCGTCGCGCACGCACTCCACGAAATGATGGATGCTCTTGACGGCAAAGCCCGCCTGCCGCCCCTGGACTTCCGGCATCACGAACATGTCCGGCAGAGAGGCGTTTGGAAAGCCTTCGGGCGTCTGCTTCGTGTACTTGGCGATGGCACCGCAGGTCTGCGGATTCAGGTGGATCGCGCCGTCCGTGCCGACGATCTCGACGTGGTGATCCACCAGCGACGGGGAACTCTGCGGCAGGACCCAGTTGTTTTCGATGACCGCCATGCCGCCTCCCTCGAAATCCAGAATAGTGACGTACATGTCCGCGGTTGGAATGCCCTTCCCCGAAAGGATCCCCTCCTGCCGGCGGCACGTCACGCGCTCCACCTTCCTGTCCACAAACCAGCAGGTGGTATCGAGCGAATGGCTGCCGAGGAAGAGCATGACCGATGACTCCCCTGCCCAGGGCAGCATCCTCGTAGGAACGTAGATGGTGTCGTTCAGCCTGTAGTAGATGTACCGCACGTCGCCGATCTCGCCTTCCCGGATAGCCTTCCATGCCGCGTAGAAGGGCGGATTCCAGCGATTGTGCCAGTCCACCATGAGGTACACGTTGTTCTCGCGGGCCGCCGCGATCATGGCCTCGCATTCCTCGATGGTGGTCGCCAGCGGCTTCTCGCAAAGGACGTGTTTTCCCGCCTTCGCGCATGCGATCGCAATGGACGCGTGCGCCGCGTCGGGGGTGACCACCGAGACCGCGTCGAGTTCTTCCTCCCGCAGCATCTGCTCCACGGACGCATAATACCGGCGCACACCGAATTCCTCGGAAACACGCCGCGCGCGCTCCTTATCGCTGTCGCAAATCGCCACCAAGTCCGCCGACGGGTGCTCCACGTAGGCCCGGATATTCGTCCTGCCCCAGATTCCCGCCCCGATCACCGCCGCTCGTACTCGTGTCATCCTCTCTCTCCTTCCCCGCGTCCTCCGCGATTGCCGATCGTCCTACCTGAGTGAGGCGCGCTCGGCCATGCGGCCCGAGTCCACCAGCTCGCGGCGCAGCGCCCGGAACTGCAGGGCGCCAATCGGGTAGGCGATCTGGTGGAGCGTCAAGGTTTGTATCATCCGAAGTGTTTCCGCAGCATTGCCAGGCTTTTGGGGACGGCGGTTTCGGCGTCTTCGTTGCCTTCGAATTCGAGCGAGATGTAGCCGCGGTACTTATGTTTGCGTGTCCATTGGGCGACTTTGGCGTAGGGAATGTCCAGCTCATACCAGCGGCCTCCGCCGTAGTAGGTCTTGGCGTGGATGAGGGCGGTCTGCGGGAGCATGATCTCGAGGCGGTCGTAGGGTTCCTCGAGAAAATTGCCCGTGTCCAGGGTCATGCGGAGCCAGGGCGAGTTGACGGCATCCACGATCCGTTTGACGCCTTTGGGCGTTCGGCCGAGACCCCAGTGGTTTTCGAGGCCAAGGACAACGCCGCACTCCTGGGCTTTCGGGAGCAGTTTTTCGATGGAGGCGATGACCCAGCCGAAGCCTTCTTCTTCGGTGTGCCCTTCGAGGGGTGGCTCGATGCCCTTGTTCTCCATCAGTTTGTCGAAGGAGCCGCTTGTGCCCCAGCTCCCGGTATTGATACGCATCGTGGGGATTCCCATGGCATAGGCCAATTCGATCTGGCGGATGGTCATTTCGACGTTCTTTTTCCTGAAGTCGGGGTCGGGGTTGAGGAAGCTTTGGTGGGTGGAGAAGCCCATGAGGTCGAGTCCGAGGGAGGAGGCGAGCCGTTTCAGGTTTTGCAGGTAGGAGTTGGAAAGGTTTTCCCAGTCTTTCATTTGTCTGTGGAGGATCTCGACGCCGTCGAAACCCATCTCGGCCGCTTTTTCGATGCAGGTTTCGATCTCGAGCCGTTGGCCTCGGAATTGCCAGAAGGAGTAGGTCGAGACGCCGATGGGGTTGCCGCGCGGGGACGGTTTGGCGAAGGTCTGCTTGTTTTCGGCGGGCCGCGCGATTGTCGGGGTGGGAGTGGCGAGGGCGGCGGTTACCGCGGCGGCCGCGAGGGTCGCCTGTTTTATGAATGCTCTGCGTTCTATTGTCATGGTTTCTTTGCTCCTTTCCGCTGTGATCCGTTGGCTTTGGCACATCGAGGCGCTTGAGGCTGTCAGGGACCATTATCCCTTCCCGGCGTGGACCGGCCGGCGGCGCCAATATGTGCGCTACACGCATTCAGGTGTATCCCACTCTTTCCGGGTTGTCAAGACACTCCTCCCTTGACCGGCTCCTCATTCCTGTAGTACCCTCCAGGCTGTGACGCGCTTCGCGGGAGTCATTTGCCGGAAGCCCCCCGAATCAAGGAACCATTGACCCATGCCCGTTCTCTCTTGGAACGAGATTCGCCAGCGGGCCATCCAGTTCTCCCGGGAATGGAAAGGCGCTCAAGACGAACACGCCGAGTCGCTGCCCTTCTAACCGGGCGAGCACCGGCGCATTGCCGTCAAGATCGTGGACGACCGGGGGATTGAGAGTTGGAAGGTGATGGAGGTGGAGAGATGAAGATAAACACATGTCGCATAGAAAACTTTACTGTCTTCAAGAAACAAGAACTAGAATTCTGTGATGGAGTCAACATCATTATCGGCGCCAATGCCACTGGCAAGTCGCATTTATTGAAGATACTCTATGCGATGGCGCAGGCCATTCCTGGAAAGGAAAGAGCAGCCCGAAATGACGCCGATATTTTCCGGCTTTACGGCATGCTGAATGGTGTCTTCAAACCGGAAGACGGCGAAGTCAACACCATGATTCGCAGCCAGGATCGCAAAACTCCGGCTGTTTTTCACTTGCAGTCTGATCTTGGCCAGCATTACGCGGAGCTAAGACGCGATTATCATATCGCTGTCGGCAATCTTGTCTTAGGCAAGACGGAGCCGCGCCGATGGCGGCCCTCGCAAATCGACGAACCCCCTGGATTGTTCATCCCTCCCAATGAAGTGTTGGCGATCTATCCCGGCTTTGCGGCGTCTTATGAAAAACGGGAACTGGCCTTTGACCAGACGTATTATGATATTTGCAGGGCTCTATCCGCAGCGCCCCTGCGCCAGAATAATGCCGATTTCTCCCCTTTGACTCTGAAACTCGAAGATATTCTGTCGGGGAAAGTCATTCAAAAGGGTGACCGCTTTTACGTTCAGAATAAGAAAAGTGAAAAAGCGCTCGAAGCGCACTTGCTGGCAGAGGGACATCGCAAAATCGCGGCGGTGGTGCATTTGATAAATAATGGCTCCATCAGGAAGGATACGGCGCTATTCTGGGATGAACCGGAAGCGAACCTGAATCCCAGTCTGATTAAGCATATTGCCCTATCACTTCGGGAACTGGCGAAGCTTGGCATTCAGATCTTCATCGCGACGCATGATTACTTGTTGACCGGGGAACTTTCGCTTGCGGCCGAATACAACAACATGGCGCCCCAAGTTCCGATCCGCTTCTTCGCCATGAGCCGCGAAAAGGACGGCCCCGTTGACATCCAATCCGGAAACACTCTGGCCGATCTTCAGGATAATCCGATCTTGGATGAATTCGCCGCGCACTACGAACGCGAACGCCTCTTGTTCTATGATCAGACAAGAACGGAATCAACCAATGAGTAAAATCATCGACATCGAGCGGCTGCGGTTCGCATTTGGCGACGCGTGGGTCGCATACAAAGCCGATGATGAACGGGACCTGTCGAAGGTCAAGCAAGGCGTTGACGGCACAAAGGACGCCGATATCGTCGCCCTGTTGCATGGCGCCAAGCTATATCTCATGGAAGTGACCGATCTGCGAGCCGCGCGCATTCAGAATCGGAAGAAGCTATTGCACGGCGACATGGTGCGGGAATTCGTTCAAAAGATACGGGACACAATCCCCGCGATCGTGGGCGCATTCCATACAACGGGGCATAAGGATCAATGGATTGCCTTCATGAAGAAACTCGCCGACCGCAGCGAGAAAATCCACGTCGTGTTATGGATGGAACAGGACGCCCCCCGCAATCTATCCGAAGAGAAAAAGCGCATGGCGGAAATGAAAACGTTTGCTCAGGACATAAAAACGCATCTGAGATGGCTGACTCCGCGCGTTCTTGTGGAAAGCCTGCAAACATATGAACACAATTTGCCGGATTTGGATGTCAACAATCTTCCGGGGGCTGGGCAACTTTCAAAGCGCAAATCAACCGCCTGATCGTCAACTCGCGGGCCTCGACAGACCGATGTAACCGGCGACGCCGTCGAAAAAGCAGAAAATCCTTGCTCACCAGGGTCAAAGTGGGCAAAATGACCCCCGGCTCAGCACCCGGGATGTCTGGGCAGAGCGATGGGCATCTGGTTTTGCCGCCGGGAAAGAGCGGATCATACGGGTTTTCCGCCGCGAAACGGCGGATCAGGCACGGGGACGGGATGCCCGACGATCAGCCTACAATCCTCAGCAGCGCGGCGGTCAGCAACACGGCGATCAGCGGCGCGGCGGTCAGCGGCGCGGCGGCCAGCAACACGGCGGTCAGCAACACGGCGATCAGCGGCGCGGCGGTCAGCGGCGCGGCGGTCAGCGGCGCGGCGGCCAGCACCACGGCGGTCAGCAACACGGCGGTCAGCAACACGGCG
>Ga0315281_10012215_pt1 | contig 11722 bp, 6 predicted proteins | sample YL17G07_0_MG_FD_204540 | JGI IMG/M metagenome (GOLD analysis project Ga0315281, IMG submission 204540) | Sediment microbial communities from Yellowstone Lake, YNP, Wyoming, USA - YL17G07_0 | ecosystem: Environmental > Aquatic > Freshwater > Lake > Sediment | place: USA: Wyoming | collected... | reverse complement strand
ACGACGCCTGGTTCGTCGGCTTCTCGCCGGACCTGGCGGTCGGGGTCTATTTCGGTTTCGATCAACCGCGTTCGCTGGGCGACAAGGAAGCCGGCGCCGGGGTGGCGGCGCCCGTGTTCCGCGATTTCATGGCGGCGGCGCTCGAGGGCAAGCCCGCCGTTCCGTTTCGCATTCCCCCCGGAATCCGCCTGATCCGGGTCAACGCCGTGACCGGCCTCAGGGCGGCGGCGGGCGACGAAAAGGTGATCCTCGAAGCCTTCAAGCCGGGCGAGGATCCCAACGCCCGGGGCGAGGTGATCGGCGGCAACGAGGCGATCTTGATGGAAAATCCGGCCACCTCCGATGGCACGGCGCCGGCGCCGGCGCCGACCGCCTCGGGCTCGCTCTACTGAAATCTTGACGGCGGTGGCCCTGGCGGCTTAAGCCCCTCGACCCAACGGAGTAGGGAGTTCGCAATCCATGCGCGCCGAACACGCCAGCATTGCCGACGAGGTGCGTGCCTCGCTGGCCTTGCTGAGGAGGCATCTTTGACTGGGATCGGGCGCTAAAGCGCCTGGAGGAACTCGACCGCGAGGCCGAGGGCGCGGCGCTATGGTCCGATCCCATGGCGGCCCAGCAGCTCATGCGCGAGCGCAACCACTTGCGCGGCGCCCTCGATAGTTGGCGCGCGATCGCGCGCGAGCTTGACGATGCGCTGACGCTGATTGAAATGGCGGAGGCGGAAAAAGACGCCGGCGCGTTGGCCGAGGGCGAGGCCCTGCTTCGCGCGGTCAAAGTCGCGGCCGCCAAGCGCGAGCTGGAAAGCCTGCTCTCGGGCGAGGCCGACGCCAACGATTGCTATCTTGAGGTCCATTCCGGCGCCGGCGGCACCGAGGCCCAGGACTGGGCCGAGATACTCCAGCGTATGTATATGCGCTGGGCCGAGCGGCACAACTGCAAGGTGGAATGGCTGGAAGAGAGCGGGGGCGAGGAAGCCGGCATCAAGTCGGCGACGGTGCGCATCAGCGGCGCCAACGCCTATGGCTGGCTCAAGACCGAGAGCGGCGTGCATCGCCTGGTGCGCATTTCGCCCTTCGACAGCCAGTCGCGCCGCCATACCAGTTTTGCCTCGGTCTGGGTCTATCCGGTGGTTGACGAGGCCATCGACGTGGAGATCCTGGACAAGGATCTGCGCGTGGACACCTACCGATCGTCGGGCGCTGGCGGCCAGCACGTCAACAAGACCGACAGCGCGGTACGCCTGACGCATATGCCGAGCGGCATTGTCGTGCAGTGCCAGAGCGATCGCTCGCAGCACCGTAACCGCGCCACCGCCATGGGCATGCTGAAGGCGCGCCTTTACGAACTCGAAATCAAGAAGCGCGAGGCCGTGGCGGCCAAGGCCGAGGCGGCCAAGACCGATATCGGCTGGGGCCACCAGATCCGCTCCTATGTGTTGCAGCCCTATCAGATGGTGAAGGACTTGCGCACGGGCGTGGAGACCTCCGACACCCAGGGCGTTCTCGATGGCGACATCGATCGCTTCCTGGAGGCGGCGCTGGCCCAGCGCATTGTCGGCGCCGGGACCGAGGCGACATCGTAGGGCCGTCGTGGCTCTATCGCCCTTTGGCCTCCGGCAGGGCTGGGGTCGCGATCAGAGCAGCGCCGGCGCGGCTATGAGGCGCTGGTAATGCCCCGCCACGGTGGCCATGGTCGCGGTCATGACTTCTTTGAGGCGGTCGAAATCGGCGACGCGACTGGCCTGGGCCAGCGAGCGGCGCAATCCCGGCGGTAGCGCCGCCTCGTCGAAATCCTCGCCCACGGTGAGGCGCAAGAAACCCTGCAGGCGCCGCCACAGCCTGACGGCGCCGATGAGTTCCTCGGCCACGGCGGGCTCCATCAAACCGGCGGCCGCCAGCGCGGCAAAGCTGTCCTCGGTATTGGCCCGTAAAATCTCGGGGTGAGCGGCGGCGTGACGGAGCAGCGGATACTGGGCGAGGTATTCGACGTCCATCAACCCGCCACGCACATGTTTCAGATCCCAGAAGCGATCGGCCGGATGTTGGCGCGCCACGCGCTCGCGCATCTCGGCCACGTCCTTGACCAGTTTTTGCGGATCGCGCGGCCGGGTCAGCACCGAGCGCAAGGCGCGATCGATGTCGGCGGCAAGAGCGGCATCGCCCGCCACCGGCCGGGCCCGTAACAGCGCCATGTGCTCCCAGATCCACGCGCTTTCTTCCTGATAGCGCAGGAAGCCATCGAGGCTTGAGGCGATGGGGCCGTTGGCGCCCGAGGGCCTGAGGCGCATGTCGATATCGAAAAGCTTGCCTTCGCCAGTGGGGGCGGTCAGGGCGTTGATAAAACGCTGCGCCAGCCGGGCGTAGTAATGGATGGGGGCCAGCTTCTTCGGCCCGTCGGACTGGACATGGTCCCAGCCGCCGGGCACCTCGGGCGCGTCATAGATGAAAATGAGATCGAGATCGGAACCGACGCTCATTTCGCGCCCGCCGAGCTTGCCCAGCGCCAGGACGGCCATGCCGCGTCCGGGCAGGCGGCCGTGCTGCCGCGTGAACTCGGCCTCGACATGGGGCTGCAAGGCGGCGATGGCGACATCGGCGATATCGGACAGCGCGCGGCCGGCGGCGTCGGCGTCGCTGATATGGCGAAGCACGCGAAGCCCGGCCTGAAACTGGCGGTCGCGCGCCCAGCGGCGGGTGAGATCGAGAACGTCCTGGTAGTCCCGGGCCTCGGCCAGCGTCCGTTGCAGCTCCTCGTTCAGCGCCAAGGCCGACGGCAGCGGATCGAAAAAACCATGGTTGAGCACGGCTTCGAGTAGCGCGGGGTTGCGACTCAAATGCTCGGCCAGGCGGGGCGCGCCGCCCATGACCTCGGCGATCAGGTCAAGCAGGCCCGGATTGGCCTGAAGCAGGGCGAACAACTGCACACCCGCCGGCAGCCGCGACAAGAACTCGTCGAAACGCTGGAAGGCGGCGTCGGGATGCGTGGTGCGCGACAGGGCGTCGAGCAGCGCCGGCATCAGCTCGGTCAAAAGCTCGCGGGCCCTGGCACTGCGCATGGCCCGGTAGCGGCCGGCATGCCAGCCGCGAACGGCGGCGGAGACGGCGCCGCCGTCGGTAAATCCAAGCCGGACCAGCGTCGCCACTGTGTCAGGGTCGTTGTCGGTCCCGGTGAACACCAGGCTGCCGGACCCACCCAGCGACGGCGCTTCCTCGAACAGGCCGGCGTAATGCTCCTCCACGCGCGCCAGGTGTTTCAAGGTCTCGTCGATAAAGGCCTCGGTGGAGGGGGCGCCGACGAAACAGGCGATGGCATCGAGGTCCGGTCCCTCTGGCGGCAAGGTCTGGGTCTGCCGGTCCTCGACCATTTGCAGGCGGTGTTCGACATGGCGCAGGTAGCGATAGGCGGTGATCATGTCGTCGGCGACCGTCGGTGCAACGCGGCCGGCCGCGACCAAGGCCCGGATGGCGGCGCAAGTGCCGGGTTGGCGCAACTCGGGCTGGCGGCCGCCCCAAATCAGTTGCTGGGTCTGGGCGAAGAATTCGATCTCGCGGATGCCGCCGCGGCCAAGCTTGATGTTGTGCCCGGCCACGGCGATGTCATGGTGGCCCTTGACGGCGTGAATCTGGCGCTTGATCGAATGAATGTCCTGAATGGCGGCAAAATCGAGATGGCGGCGCCATACGAACGGGCGCAGGCGGGCCAGGAATTGAGCCCCGGCGACGGGGTCGCCGGCGAGCGCGCGCGACTTGATCATGGCCGCGCGTTCCCAGTTCTGGCCCACGCCTTCGTAATAGGTTTCGGCGGCGGCGACCGAAAGCGCCAGCGGCGTCGAGCCCGGATCGGGCCGCAGACGCAGGTCGGTTCGGAATACATAACCGTCGCCGGTGCGTTCCTCGAGCATGCGCACGAGATCGCGTGTCAGGCGCACGAACATATCCTGCACCGTGCGGGGGCCGCGATACGGCGCCACGGCGCGGTCATAGAGCACGATCAGGTCGATGTCGCTCGAATAGTTAAGCTCGCGCGCCCCGAGCTTGCCCATGCCGATAATAACGAGCCCCGAACCCCGGGCCGGATCGTCGGCGTCGGGTAACGCCAAGTCGCCCGCCGCCGCGGCGCGGGCCAGGAGATGGCGGGTAACCGCGCCCAGGGCGGCGTCGGCAAAGTGGGACAGCGCCGCCGTCGCCCGTTCCAGGGGCCAGTGGCCGGCAATGTCGGCCAAGGCCACCAGCAGGGCGGCCCGCCGGCGGGCCTGGCGCAGCGCCTGCATGGCTCGGTTGGTGTCCGTTTCGTTGGCCACCCCGCCCAGGCCGGTCAGCAATTCGGCAAAGACAGCCTCGGCGCCCTGGGCTATTAAGGAGCGGAGCAGGGGGGTCTCTTTCAGCAGGCAATGGCCGAGGAAGGGGCTATTGCCGAAGATTGCGGCCAGCAGGGAGGCTCCCGAGGGGTCGGCGGCGAAATCGGTGGCGAAGCGCCGCAGATCGGCGTCGTTGGCGCTGCGCGCCTGCTCATGCCATTGCTCGAGGCCAAGCGCTAACCGCGCTGGATTGGCCGGGCGAGGCAGAGCCTGAGAGACAAAGGAGAAGGGCGATACCGACATGAATATTCGCGCTTGGCCTACAATCAGAAACGGTAAAGCTCGACTCTGGCACAAGACCGCCTGCCGCCGGAATCGAGCGACCGGGATTCTACTCCAGGGTTAGGCCGCGAAGGCCGCGAAGTCCAGGTGGTTCGCCGTTCCGCCCGCATCCTGATCGAATTGGCCGCCGCCACGGTTGGCGGTATCGCCATTCTTGTCGCGGTCGCCGCCTGGCGCCTGTCGAGCGACGAGCCGATCCGGGTCCGTTTCCTGACGCCCTATCTGGAACAGGCGCTGACGGCGCCTGACGGTTCATTTAGCGTCGCCATCAAGGATACGGTGCTGACCTGGGCCGGGTGGGAGCGTGCGCTCGACCTGCGCGCGCGCGGCGTGGAAGTTTTCGGCGCCGACGGCCGGCGCATCGCCGCGGTGCCCGAAGTAGCGGTGACGCTGAGTGGACGGGCGCTGCTGCATGGCATGGTGGCGCCGACCTCGCTGGATATTTTCGGCCCGCGCATCGTGCTGGTGCGCGAGCGGGACGGCCGCTTCCGCTTTGTGCGATCAAGCGAGCAGGGGCCGACGGACGAAAGCTCGCCGATCCTGCCGATGTTGCTTGGGGAGATGTTGCGCTTACCCGATCTCAAGCGGACAACCGGTTATATCAACCGTGTCCGCCTTCTCGGCGGCGACGTCATCTTCGACGACCGTCGTCTAGGCGTGAAATGGCATGCGCCCCAAGCCGAGATCGAAGTACGTCGCGATGCCGTTGGCTTGACCGGCCGGCTGGCCTTGACGGTAGAGCCTTTCGGTCGACCGGCCACTTTGAGCGCCGATTTTTCGCTCGACCGGGCCAAGCAAACGGTTTCTCTGTCGGCGGACGTGCGCGATGTGGACATGGCGGCACTGGGCCTCATCGAGCCTTCGCTCACCGTTCTGGCCGGGGCCAATTTGCGGTTGGCCGGTCGGCTCGACACCAGCGTGGGGCTCGACGGCAGTATCGGCGACACGACCTTCTCGATCGCCAGCGCTCCCGGGCAAGTGACCATGCCGGACCATCTGCTCGAACCGCTTAGCGTTGCGGCGCTGTCCTTGGACGGCCGCCTGGAAGCGGGCGGGGATCGCCTGGTGTTGTCGCATCTGGCGGTGGATTTCGGCGGCCCGACCCTGGAGATGAGCGGCTCCGTGGACGGCCTGACGCCGCGCGAGCGGGGTGGCAGCGGTGCCCTGCGCGTGCAGGCCCATTATGCGGCGGCCCAGTTGCCGGTAGCTGAGCTAGGCCGCTACTGGCCTCTGGATGCGGCCGCCGATGCCAGGGCATGGGTGGTGGAAAACATAACCGCCGGGCAGGTGGAGCGGGTCGAGGGCGATTTGGATCTTACCCTTCCCGAGGGCGATCTTGCCCGGGCGACGGTCGGCCGGATCGACATGGATATGGAGGCCACGGACCTTACCCTTCATTACCTTCGGCCGATGCCGCCGATCGAACACATGAACGGCACGGCTCATGTCTCGGCCAGCGAGTTGACGGCCGACCTTGTCGGGGGAGCCGCCGCGGGCGTAGGCGTCGATAGCGGGCACGTCGTTATTCAGGGCCTCGACCAACTCGATCAGTATTACGAAATCGCGGGCGATCTCTCCGGCAAACTGAGTGACGCCTTGGCCCTGATCGACCACGAACCGCTGCAGTACGCCCGGTCGTTCGGTGTCGATCCGGCCAAGAGCGGCGGCCTTCACGCGACCCACCTCAAGCTCGGCTTTCCAAACGTGCCCGTGCGCGGCACCCAACTGGAGGATTTGAAATTTGACGTTACCTCGACGCTGAGCGAGGCCGCGATTGAGGGCATCCTGATGGGGCAGTCGATGGCGGGGGGAAGCCTGGAGTTAACGCTCGACAATGCCGGTATGCGCATTGTCGGCGCCGCCGCCATTGCCGGCATGCCGGCGACGCTCGACTGGAAGGAGCTTTTCTCGGGCGAGGGCGAACGCAGCCGCATCGCGCTCGTCGGCACGACGCAGGCGGAACAGCGCGCCGCCCTTGGCTTCGATCTTCGCCCCTATGTGGACGGACCGGTGCCCGCGGACGTGGTCTATACGCGCTATAGCGATGGCCGCGCCGGTTTGGCCGGCAAGTTCGATCTCGGCGCCGCGACCATGTCGATGCCGTTCCTGGCCTGGTCAAAGGCCGCCGACATTCCCGGACAGGCGGAGATCGACGTCGAATTGACGGACGGGCAGCCGGTTGCCGTTCCCCGATTTACCGTCTCGGCTGGCGATCTTGTCACCGCGGGCAGGGCCCGCTTCGCGCCCGAGACCGGCTCCTTGGCCGCCGTCGAGCTTGGCGGGTTGCGCGTCGGCCGCACGGATCTGTCGAAGGTCAACGCCGACATCGCCGCCGATTTTATGCGGATTACGCTGGGCGGGGGCGTCCTCGACGCCGAACCGCTGCTGGAGGCCGATGACACGGACGAGGAAAAGACGAAACAAGCCTTCAGCCTGATGGCGGAACGGCTCGATCGTATCTATCTCGGCCCCGACCGGGAGATCGAGAACGTATCTTTGTCGCTGCGCCACGACGGCCACTATTGGGATCACATCGATATCAAGGGAATCCTGCCGGGCGGTAGTCCGCTATCGCTCGCCTATCAGCCCGTCGCCGGCGGCAAGCATGAGTTGATGGCGACGGCCGAGGATGCCGGCGCGGCGTTGCGCGTCTTCGACATCGTAAGCTCCGTTCGGGGTGGCAAGCTGACCATCACCGGCGCGGCTGACGACGCCGAGCCTAAGCGACCGCTTCGGGGCAAGGCCGAGATCAGCGAGTTCCGGGTCGTCAATGCCCCAACACTGGCGCGACTGCTGTCCATTGCTACCTTGACGGGTCTGGTGGACGCCCTGACGGGAGAGGGGTTCCTGTTCAATCGTTTCGTCGGCAAGTTCGTCAAGACCGGCGGCCAACTGGAGATCGAGAAGGCACGCACCGCCGGGCCCTCGATCGGCCTGACGGCCGCCGGCCTGGTGGATTTCGATAATGACACGATGGATCTGGCCGGCACCATCGTGCCCGCCTATGCCATCAACAGCCTGTTGGGCAACATTCCGATCGTCGGCACGTTTTTGCAGGGCGGCGAGGGCGAGGGCCTGTTCGCCGCCACCTACACGGCGACAGGCTCGCTGGACGACCCGGCCATCGCCGTCAATCCGCTGGCGGCCCTGGCGCCTGGGTTCCTACGCGGTATTTTCGAGGGCAGGGCCGGCAACGCCGACGAGAGTGACGAGACGGAAGCTGCCACGAGCGAGAACCAGGGTGAGTACGACTTCACGCCCCTGCCGCGCCGGCAAGACACGAAATAGGGCGAGAGCGCTACCCGGTAAGCCGGGCATGCGTGGCCAGGTCGCCCCGCCAGAGGTAGAGGGCCAGCAGCGGGGTCTCATCGGTAGCCGTGGCGTGAACGACCCCGGAGGCATGGTGGATTAGCGCACCGCCGTCGCGGTGGCGCCAGGGACCGCCATCGCATTGCCAGCGCGCCGGGCCCAGGGGCAAATATATCTCGACGGCCGGATGAGCATGCGCCGGATAGACCGTCCGCGGCCCCAGCAGCATGACACCCAGCGCCAAGGCCGGCGCGGCGACAAGACCCGGCGCGCCACCGACCGGCCCGGCGACGACGGCGTAACCGTAGTCGTCGAGAAACCGAGGCGAGGGCGGTTGCCGGCGGTAGTTTGGATTTTGGGACCAGCGCAGGTGGGGTGCTATCGGTATCAGCGCCTCGGCCAGAAACGCCGGCGCCGCGGCGCGCAGCGCCTCGCCCCAGTATCGACAGACGGGAAGCAAATAACTGTCCACACGCGGCGCCGATTCTGGAATCGTGGCGAGGGCCGAGACGAATTCCACGGTAGTCGATGACGCAACGGTGCCGGCGGCGGCCCCGTCGGCGAGCAGCCGTCGGATCGCCGCTATCAGAGGCGCGAGCGAAACGTTGGCGGCGGTCCCGGTTTGGCCGCTCATGGCGCTGCCAATCAGAGTCGCCGATTTTTCAGGGCGATGGCGCGTCCGGCCTCTGGCGGGATCGGTAACTTGGCATGGGCATCGAGAACGCGGGCGAGATGCCGCTGCATGGCCTCGGGCATGGCGGTGACCTTGCGCTGGTTCATGTCGATGTAGAGGAGCATCCATTCGCTGGTGGCGGCAAGGTAGCCTTCACGGGCGTGATACATGCACTCGAGGAAATGCATGCGCTTGGCGTCATGACCCAAGAGTTGCATGGTCACGCGCAGCGGGTCGCCCTCGTGTAATTCGCGCTGATAGGTAAGGTGCAACTCGGCGGTGAAGGTGGAAGCATTGGCGCGCTCGAGCAGCTCGGCGCCAATGCCGATCGAGGCAGAAACCTGTTCGAATGCCTCGTCGAAGGCTTTGACGTAGTAAGCGATGTTCATGTGGCCGTTGTAGTCGATCCATTCGGGTCGAACGACCAGTCCCTCGGCCACGAAGGGGGCATCAATGGGCAGCATGGGTGGATCCTCAACGATTTGTCGCCGGCCGGCGCACCATAGCCAATCGGCGCCCGCGATCAAGGGATTGGAGCGGCCTGGGCCGGCCGCGCCCCATTGACTTAGCGCGGAGCGCCAGCCTAGGCTCTGGGCCAACGACGGCCGGAATCAAGGGTCGCGGCACGGACACCCATCGGTCGTTCGGTCAACTTTAGGGAGACGTTACATGAAGCGCCTATTACTGGGGGCCACGGTCGGGCTGACCGTGGTTTTTGGGCTTGCCATGACGGCCGAGGCAAAGACCCTGATCTATTGCTCGGAAGGCAGTCCTGAAAATTTCAATCCGCAGATCAACACTACCGGAACATCGTTCGACGCCGCCCGGCCGGTCTATAACCAGTTGGTCGAGTTCGCGCGTGGCACGACCACCCTTGTCCCCGCCCTGGCCGAGTCCTGGGATATTTCGGATGACAAGACGATCTACACGTTTCATCTGCGCCAGGGCGTGAAGGTCCACGGCAACGCCGCCTTTACGCCGACGCGCGATTTCAACGCTGACGACGTGATGTTCAGCTTCGAGCGGCAGTGGAAAGCGGAGAATCCGTACAACAAGGTGTCCGGCGGCGCCTATGACTACTTCAACGACATGGGCATGCCCGACCTGATGAAGGCGATCGAGAAGGTTGACGATTACACGGTGAAGTTCACCCTCAATCACCCTGAGTCGCCGTTCCTGGCCAACCTGGGCATGGACTTCGCCAGCATTCTCTCCGCCGAGTATGCCGACGCCATGCTGAAGGCCGGCACGCCGGAGCAAGTGGACCAGGCGCCGATCGGCACCGGCGCGTTCACGTTCGTGCAGTACGAGAAAGACGCCACCATCCGCTTCAAGGCCTTTCCGGAATATTGGGGCGGCAAGGCGGCGATCGACGATCTGGTCTTCGCCATTACGCCCGATGCCAGCACACGCTACGCCAAGCTGAAGGCGGGTGAGTGCCAGGTCATGGTGGCTCCGGGTCCGGCCGATCTGGAGGCCATGGGCAAGGACGCCGACATCAACCTGATGAACCAACCCGGCCTCAATGTCGGTTATCTGGCGTTCAACGTGCTGAAGAAACCGTTTGACGACAAGCGGGTGCGCCAAGCCATGAACATGGCGATCGACAAGAAGTCGATCATCGACGCGGTCTATCTGGGCGCTGGCGTCGCGGCCATCAATCCGATGCCGCCGACGATCTGGGGCTACAATAACAACGTCAAGGACTACGAGTACAACCCCGAGAAGGCCAAGGCCCTGCTGACCGAGGCCGGCTACGGCGACGGCTTCGAGAGCGACTTGTGGGCGATGCCCGTGCAGCGACCCTATAACCCGAACGCACAGCGCATCGGCGAGCTGATCCAGGCGGATTTGGCCAAGCTCAACATCAAGACCACGATCGTCTCATTCGAGTGGGGCGAGTACCGCAAGCGGGCCCAGGCGGGCGAGCATATGATGGCTCAGCTTGGCTGGACCGGCGACAACGGCGATCCCGACAACTTCCTGTTCCTGCTTGGCTGCGACGCCGCGCGCGAAGGCGGCCAGAACATCGCCAAGTGGTGCAACCAGGAGTTCGACGATCTGTTGAAGCAGGCTCGCCAGTTGAGCGATGTCGGCGAGCGGACGAAGATCTATGAGAAGATGCAGGAGATCGCCAAGGAAGAGGCGCCGTGGTTCACCATCGCCCATTCGGTGGTCTACGAGCCTGTTCGCAAGGAAGTTGTTGACTGGAAGATCAGCCCGTTCGGACGCCACGAGTTCTACGGCGTGGACTTGGCTCAGTAGTTGCGTGATTGAGACGACGGCGGGGGCTTTGCCCCCGCCGTTCCTTTTCGTGGGCAACTCATGATTCGGTTCGTCCTGACGCGGGTTGGCCAGTTATTGCCCACGGCCATTGGCGTCACGCTTCTCACGTTTTTCCTTATCCGCCTGGTTCCGGGCGATCCCATCGAAGTGCGGGTCGGCGAGCGCGGCATCGCGCCCGAGCGTCTGGCGCTGCTGCGCCATGAGATGGGCCTCGATCGACCGTTATGGGAGCAGTATTTCAGCTATATCGGCGATGTTCTGCAGGGCGATTTCGGCAAATCGGTGGTGACGCAAAAACCGGTGCTGGTCGAGTTCTTCACCCTGTTTCCCGCGACCCTCGAGCTGTCGGCGGCGGCGATGCTGTTCGCCATCGTGCTCGGCCTGCCGGTGGGAATTTTGGCGGGTGTGCGGCGTGGCACGGCCTGGGACCATACGGTCATGGGCGCCTCGCTCACCGGCTTCTCGATGCCGATTTTCTGGTGGGGCCTGCTGCTGATTCTGCTCTTTTCCGTCAACCTGCATTGGACCCCGGTGTCCGGGCGTATTTCCTTGACTTACTACTTCGAATCCGTGACCGGGTTCATGCTGATCGACAGCATTCTGTCGGGTCAAAAGGGCGCCTTTCTTTCGGTCCTGCACCATCTGGTGCTGCCGACGATCGTGCTTGGCACCATTCCGCTTGCCGTCATTGCCCGCATGACCCGCTCGGCCATGCTGGAGGTGCTGAACGAGGACTATATCCGCACCGCCCGGGCCAAGGGCCTGTCGCCCCTGCGCGTCATCGGGCTGCATGCGTTGCGCAACGCCCTTATTCC
>Ga0315281_10012214_pt1 | contig 11722 bp, 9 predicted proteins | sample YL17G07_0_MG_FD_204540 | JGI IMG/M metagenome (GOLD analysis project Ga0315281, IMG submission 204540) | Sediment microbial communities from Yellowstone Lake, YNP, Wyoming, USA - YL17G07_0 | ecosystem: Environmental > Aquatic > Freshwater > Lake > Sediment | place: USA: Wyoming | collected... | reverse complement strand
TTCTAATTTTATTAATAAAAAAACGACAACTGATATCCCCCCCTCATTTAAAAAGGCATTAGATAAAGAAATTGAATCGGATGATTTTCTAAGAGAATTCTTCTCAATTTCTGAAAAAATTGACCAAGTACCAACTCCAAAACAAATAAAAGAACAATATTATTCTAGGTAAAAAATGATTTACATAGATGCTAATGTTTTCATTTATGCTTTGACTTACAACGAAAAACATCCCGATGCTATAAAATCTAAATTTTTTCTTAAAGAGCTTCGGTTTAATAGACTAGAAGCTTGTACAACAATTTTAACTTGGGATGAGGTTGTTTGGCATTTAAAAAAAGTTAGAAATCATACTGAGGCGATTAAGGCTGGTAGAATGCTTCTTTCATTTCCAAATTTAAAATTTATTGACATGACTAAAAAAGTAATCGAAGATGCGCAAAAAATTTGTGAGACTTTTCATGTAAAACCTAGAGATGCTATCCATGGTGCTTGCGCACTTAATCATTGCAAAGGAGAGATTTTCAGCAATGATGATGATTTTGATGATATTCAAGGGATTAGTCGAACTTTTGAATAGTTTTGGATTCTCTCTCCTTAAAAATTGACAAAGGGTTTGAACAAAAAAGGTCAGTCACGGCTGAGGATTTCATCGATTTCTCTTTCTACAAAAAAATTAATTGATATTTTCACAGTTAATTGTGAATTATTAAAAAAAATTGTGAACCTATTTCCCCCCAACAATCATTCCAGTACCCCTCGCAAAATCCCGGTGTATGCTACAATCAGACCCCCCCAAATATAGGCCATTCCCCTCAAAAAACACGAGTTAACTCCGATCGCAAAAACCCCGAATCCGGGCATTTTGCGGGCTTTGACTCTCGAATCTCTTCAATATGGGCTCCGATTGGATGTCTGCGAGGCCCTGTTCGATCGAAAACTCCGGAGTATTTGCATGAACAGGGGGTCCGGATCACGTCAGACAAAACCATAATCCGGACAGTTCCCCCTGTTCCGGGAGATGCACTATTCTGAGCCCCATACGGGCTCCGATTGCCAATCCGGCGATCTCATTTTCCGGCTCCAGTGGAAATGTGTCAACATCTATGGAAAATATCGATTAAATCAGGTATTTTCAAAAAATAAGCATTTTAAACGGAATAAAACCTGTTAATTTAGCGGGCTTGCAATGCCTCCCTTTTTTGGCGGGGGGGTGTAGCACGGTCAGAACGATTGCAGGGTCTGTTTTCCGGATCCCTTCCTGAGAGACAGCAGTATTTTGGGGAAGCTCTGCGATCACCTGTTGTTTCAGTACCCCCATCCGGGCCCGATAAGGGCTCCGATTAGGGAAAAAGAAGCCCGTAAAATGCTCCGATTTACAAAGTCCTCAATTTATCGTTCTTTTTGCAATCGGGCGATTTTATAGTACCCCCAAAGTTGGGTGAGAAATTGAGTTTCCGGACAGGATCTGACCAAGTGGTGGACGAGCCGGAAAAAGGCCACCGGAACGCTTTCAATGGATGTTTGCGGGCATTATATGGGGCTCAAATTATGCCCCGTTTCGAAAACGGAGGCCGAATAGTGCTATTAATTGTTCACGATCTGTTATTTCCCGGCATGTGGGGATACCGGGATGCGATAATGGCGGGGTTTTACAGCTGAGCGTGAATGCATCACTGCATACGATCAAAGCGGAAAGGATCGCGGGAATAATTAAAAAATCCGGACGTAAAAAAAATCCGGGCCGGGAAAATTTCTTAAAAAAATCTACACGTAAAAATTATCCGGAAAAATAATTTCCCGTGCGAAAAAACGGTGCTTAAAAATTTCAGGCACGAAAATGTGCGGCAAAAAAAATTCCGGCCAAATTTTCCCGCACAAAAAGTCCCGCCAGCCTTATCCCAGAACCGGTCCTGCACGCTCAGAACGATCCCGGCCATTGAGTGCTTTAATCCCTGCACCACCGGTTCAGGAATGCTGGTACAAAAAACCTTCCCGCTGCATTCCGATCGCAATATGGATAGAAAAAATTCCCGAATATTCAAAAATTAAAAAAAATGCACGGTCACTATCTTTAAATAATTCCCGTCACATGCTCTAGATGTAAACATCCCTCTATTTTGGGATCATGAGGTAGGATTCCATGGCAACAGATATGAAAATCCCGATAAACTATGCAGAAGCATCCGAGACGCTCAAGAAGTATCTTAAACTCAGCGGTTCACCGGTCGCGTTCCGGTTTGCGACAAAAAAGGAAGATATTCCGGCAGGCATGGAAGCCTTTGACAAGACCGTCCGGCACTGCTCAATGATCGGCCTTGCACGAAAAGAAGGGCGGATCTTCTATTCGACCTCGGAAAAACATGAATGCAATGGCGGTGCATGGTCACTGGGTCTCCGGGAGATTACCGAGAGCTTAAAGACCGGTGATTTTTATTACAAACTGGGAAAGTTCGAAAGCTCTGCGTCCTGCAAGCGGACCATCGACCGGGTCGCTCACCTGCACCCGGGCGACACCTATGCCACGATGTACGCCCCGCTCGAAAAGACCCCGTTCGATCCGCAGGTAGTCCTCATTGTTGCTACACCGTGGGCTATGCTGAAACTTGCCCAGAGCACGCTCTTCCGGCTCGGCGGACGGATACAATCAGAATTTGCCGGGATCCAGTCAGTCTGTGCTGATGCCTGTGCGCAGACCTACCTCACCGGCCACGTGAACTTCTCGCTGGGCTGTGACGGATCCCGTAAGTTCTCCGGCATCGAAGATGGCGAGCTGGTCATCGGGATACCGGCCGAGCTGCTTCCGGAAATTACCGAATCGTTAAAAGTAGTAGCTGCTGCACCGGGTTCGAAACCCGGAGCGAAGTGAATTAGAGCAAAATATGGCTCTGTTGAAACCCTAAAGAGAAACAAGCAGTCGCTCTTGGGGGCTCCAGCACATCGTGCTTCCGCCCCCGCCGCTCGAGCATCCCCCAACATGCGATAGCCCTCAGAAGGTTGATGAAAAACCCCGACAAAAGGGGGTCAAGGGGATGCTCCCCTTGGGCTGCCTCCCCCTCTGGGGGAGAGAGGGGGTCACCCTCATAGTAGTCGTTAGAGAATAAACGAACAATGGCAAAAAGAGCATTTCTACAGAGCCCCTCTTTTTTATCGCAACAAGTGGTCATCAGCAGACAGCTTCTTGTTTGGGGCAGGGGCCAGTAAGGTTTTTTCCGGAAAATCCTCACTCCTTTGGTACAATAAATGCACATGGAGCAAATAACAGGAGGATCGTTCCGTTCAAAAAAAAGTTCAGAGGATTTTTGCACCGGCGGTCGGACCGGGCTTGCACTCGAAGACTTCGGTGATCTTGACAAGGATAAGCGACCGAGCCGGCAGAGCCGGGTTCTTGATGTTGATCTTTGCCTTCATCTCATCATATTCCTTGCCGCTTGTCTTGATCGCAGCCACGCCCTTGCACTGGAAGCATCCTTTGATCTCCGGCCCCCAGACATAGAACGCGATTTTGGGATTTGTCCGGATGTTCGAGAGCGTCTTGTTCATGAAATTGTCCACGAACCAGACTGTTTCATCGTCTACGAGCTCGGCAATTCCCAGCGGGATCACATTGGGTGTGCCATCTTTGGTTGCAGTTGCAAACGGGAAGACCTTCATCTTTGCAAACGCTTCCTTCATATCTGCGGTTAACTTTGCCATGGTGAATGCACCTTCATTTCCATCAGCATCAAAGTGCAAAAAACTTTCGTGTGATTCAATGCACAGGTTCTGTATGAAATATCAGTGTTTTTGATGTGAATGAATAAAAAAAAGAAAAAACCCCGGTTCTGTAGAAATCATCGTTTTTTCGACGATTAAAATATTAAGAATGATGTGGAGAGGATAGTGCCTGTCCGCTCTAACCGCCCCTGAGCTTTGCGATGGTGCCGTATTACCTGTTCGTTTTTTATCGTATTTTTGGGATAGCCACAGTGGCAGTGGGGTGAAACTCCCCGTGAACGTTCGGGTTTTTTTGAGGATTTCCTATGAAAATCATATTATTTGGATATAATGGGAGAGTTCCATCATTTTTCAATTGCGATGAACGCCGCCGCCCCCGGCGGGGCTCCCCCGCGGCGGTTTAAGTGACTGAAAATGCTAAAAACCTCAATGCCCCGCCGTGCCTCGGAGAGGCCCTGAGGCGGGGGACTCTCGTAACTGAATGATTTTCATGGTTCGGATGTGAACTCGATCGGCTCATGCCTGTTTCAACAGAGCCAAAAATCCGATGTAAAAAAAATCCCGGAATCTGGTGATCATTCAAGGGTGCGCCGGTACGTGGCAATACCCAGCATCATCGCTGCAATCGAGAAGATACACAAGGCAATGAGATCCATGCCGATCACATCGAGCCCCTGTCCCCGGAGGATGATGCTCCTGAGTGCATGCACAGCATAATATTCGGGGTTGATGATGGTTATCCAGCGCAGCCAGTCCGGCATGCCGATGACCGGGTAAAATGCACCGCTGGTCATGAACAGGATCAGGTTAAAAAATGCCGACATGGACGCATACTCCTGCTGGTTGGAGAAACGGGACGCCATCGAGACCATGAAGCTGGTGATCCCGATGCTGGTTATGAACAACACCAGCAGGACCATGAAAAAATTTTCCGTGGTCTGGAGTATGATCCCGGTGATCAGGAGATCGACGATAAAGATGACGAACCCGGAGAGAAACGCCCGCACCGTGCCGCTTGCGATCATGCCCATGATGATGCTCGAACGCTTCACAGGAGTCACGAAGTAACCCTCGATAATGCCCATCTCCCGGTCCTTGATAAGCGCTATGCCCCCGCCCATCATCGTGGTCATAAAGATCGCCATCACAATGACGCCGACGCCAAAGAACTGGATGTATTTGATATCCCCGTAAATTTTGTTTATCTCGACCTGATTGCGGGTCCCTGATTGTACGAGCGCAGCATTCACCCCGGATACAATCACGGTTGGTGTCACGGAATCGGAACTGTCCACATAGAGCCGCATCGGGCGATCGGAAAAGAGCGGTGAGGGAAAGACCAGAACACCGCTCACTACCCCGTTCTGCAATGCCCGTTTTGCTTTCAGTTCATCGGTGTATACCACAATATCGAAGGTGGGGGGGCTATCCTTCTGCGCCATATGCTTCAGATCGGCAACAACCGCAGAGAACAGGGGTGTCTCGTTGACATAGGGCTCCTCCTGCACGACAGCGATTGAAACATGGCTGATCGCTCCCCCCATCGCATTGCCGAAGATCACGAGATACATGATCGGCATCAACAGGGTAAAGATGATCACGAACGGGTTGCCGAGAAATTTCTTGAAATCCCGTTTGAATATCGCAATTGCGCCTTTGATCAACGGCCATACCCCCGTACATTACCTTTCTGTTCCGCATCCCCGTTGGGTACGCCATCGCTCAGATTTTTACCGGTCAGGTGGATGAAGACGTCTTCAAGGGATGGCGAACGGATAGAGATGGTGGTCATAGGCACTGAATAGCGCTCGAAAATTGCAAGCATTGCCGGCAACACGGTGCTTCCCTTTTTGGCCGATATGAAGAGCCGCTGCTCTTTTACTTCAGCGGATATGACGAGATCATATGCACGTATTGCGGAAAGGACCCGTTCGTCCATCCGGTCAAACCCGATCTCGATAAGGTCCCCTGCGGGAAGCAGCAGACGCAGGTTATCCATCGTATCCAGCGAGATGAGCCTGCCCTGGTTCACAAACGCAATCCTGCCACAGAGTTTCTCTGCCTCGTCCATGTAGTGGGTGGTTAAGATGATGGTGGTGTTCTCTGCATTCAGCTGCTCGATCTGCTGCCAGACCTCGCGCCGGGATTCAGGATCAAGGCCTATGGTCGGTTCGTCCAGAAACAGGATCAGGGGCCGGTGGATGAACGCCCGCACGATCTCGAGCTTGCGTTTCATCCCACCCGAGAATGTCTGCACTTTCATGTGTGCCCGGTCAGTAAGCTCAACCTTCGCTAAGAGTTCCCCGATCCGGTCCGGCAGGATGCGGTCATCGACATCCTCGAGCTTGCCATAGAACTCCAAATTGTCGTACGCGGTGAGTTCATTGTCCAGCGTACTGTTCTGGGGACATACCCCAATGATGCCCCGGATCTTTTCCGGGTCTTTCGTGATCTCATATGGCCCGACAAAGGCCGTGCCCGAGGAGGGTCTGAGCAGGGTGGTGAGGATACGTATCAGGGTGCTTTTGCCCGCGCCATTGGGGCCGAGCAGACCGAAGATCTCGCCCTGTTTCACCTCGAAGGTGACATCATCAACCGCGGTTACTGTCCGTTGCCGGTCCTGGAAGATTTTGGAGATATGTTCGATGCGTATGATGCTTTCGTCGGAATTAGGATAGCCCCCGCTTCTGGGATGCCGTTGTTGTTCTTCCTGGTCATAAGAGTGAGCAGCGGGGGTGGTCATAGGTTTATTGAAAAATACGTGGGATCTGGTAATACTTAATGTGTGGGGAATGTACGATGGCCTAGGTATCCTTCGTGTTTGGGGAATGCAGACGAGCAAATAATTTTGTTGACAAATAGGGCTCTTCGCTGTTTTAGGTCAGTAACTCATATTACAACGATGGGGGCTGATGCCCCCATACCCCCACTTCCGATAGAGTCCGCCGCCCCCGACGGGGCGCCCCCGCGGCGGTTCAGGAACCGGTCATCCCCTCAAACCGACCTGCCCAGCGAGGCCTTAACGAGGCGGCCGAGCGACCCCATCAGGAGTGGGACCCATCAAGAACGAAATTTAATAACATATCTAATCCACACCAAAGACGATGAACCCGTTTTCCCGTCCCCAATCGCTTCTCTTATCTCTCTTCCCGCGCAATCAGTGTGTATGATGCACGAGCCGCCGGTAAAAAAGGTCCTCTACTGGTGTGAGCAGTGCAACGTGCCGCTGGTGGCAAAGAGCTGTGCGTGCGGGAGTGAGGGCAAAAAGATCGAACTCCTCCAGCCGTATGATGTCCGCCCGGCCCTTGCAGCAGATGCAGCACTGGTCAAAAAACTCGTGCAGGAGCGGTTCGGCAATGTCCCGCTCGCAAAAATACTTCTCTTTAACAAGACCGGCGGGGTTGACCGGGCAGACCTGGTCATCATGCACGGTGAGCGGTTCGGCTGGCTTACCTTCGATCCCGTTTTACGGAAGTTCAGCCTGGACCTTTCACCCGAAGCGCTCCCGTTCATCCTCCCTCATGCCACACAGGGTATCGTGGATCTCGATACCCACACGGATGTAAGAAACGAGCAGGGACGCGTTGGCGGCAAAAGGATACCGCTCAAAATTCCCGTGCCTGAGGGAACGGTCATAATAAAATACAAAAACCGGTTCGGCACCGGCATGGTAAAAGAGGGGTCCATCAAGGTCAAAGAGCTCATCAGCGTTACGCCCCGCACCCCGAAAAATCCCGGCTGGGATGTGGCGATTGAGAAGAACCGCTTCCACTTAAAAAACCTTGAACGCCATGCGATCCGGGCGATCAAGCAGCACATCGGGGATCGCCCGACTGCCAATGTCTCGTTCTCCGGGGGGAAGGACAGCACTGCTGTGCTCCATATCGCCCGGAAAGCCGGCGTGACCAAGGCGTTCTTCATCGATACCGGTCTTGAATTTCCCGAGACTATCAAGTTCGTCGAATCGGAGGGAGTCGAGATCATACGAAAAGCCGGCGACTTCTGGCAGGCGGCAGAAAAAGCAGGGCCTCCGGGCAAGGACAACCGCTGGTGCTGCAAACTCCAGAAACTCCACCCGCTCAAACTCTATCTCGCGGATGTCGGCCCCTGCATCACCGTGCAGGGCAACCGCTGGTATGAGTCGTGGAACCGGGCCAGTCTCGATGAGACGAGCCAGAACCCGGCCAACCCGCTCCAGCTCAACATATCGCCCATCCGGCACTGGCGGGCGCTGGAAGTCTTCCTCTATCTCTGGTGGCAGAAGATTGCGATAAACCCGCTGTATGACAAGGGCCTTGAACGCATCGGGTGTTATCTCTGCCCAGCGATGCTCGAGAGCGAGTATGAGGAACTTCGGGTGCTCCAGCCGGAGTATGCACTGCGCTGGGACGAGTTCTTAAAACGATGGGCGGCAAAGAAAGGATTGCCTGAAGCATTCTACCGCTGGGGACTCTGGCGTTGGCGGGCACTACCCCCAAAGATGCGGGAACTCTGTAAACTCAAAGGTGTTCCGTTCAATGAGGATCACACACTTGTGGCCGGGCCAGCCCGTACACTACCACCGGCAACGGTTGATAAGAAACCCGAACCGGAAGAGAAGCCAGGAAAAGAAGGGACAAAAGGAAAAATTATGGAACCGGCAATGGATGCACAAATGATTGAGGGATTCTCTGTCACAACAATAAGGAAGGATTTCCCTATTCTTGGGGATATCATCTATCTCGACAACGCAGCCACGAGTTTTTCACCCGAACCTGTGATCGAAGCAATGGTTGAGTTCGAGCACAACTACCGGGCGAATGTCGGCAGGGGTGTGCACCGCCTCACCCGGATCGCCAGTCAGCGCTACTGGCATGCCCACGAGAAGGTGGCAGAGTTCATTGGCGGGAAGAACGGCACTTGTGTGTTTACCAAAAATACCACCGAAGCGATCAACATGATCGCCCACGGTCTTGCATGGATGCCCGGGGATCGTGTCATCACCACCATTCTGGAGCATCACTCCAATCTTCTTCCATGGCGTGCGCTGAATGCACGGGGTGTTGAAGTCGATGTAATCGGCATTGATGCGGATTACTCGCTCGATCCCGATGCGCTGGATACAATAATCACGCCAACAACGCGTCTTGTTACGGTTACCCATGCATCCAATGTGCTGGGAGTAGTCATCCCGGTCAAAGAGATCGCAACGATATGCCATGATCACGGTGTACGCCTGCTTGTGGATGGTGCCCAGTCCGTCCCGCACATGCCGGTGGATGTTACCAAACTCGGCTGCGATTATTTCGCATTCTCCGGGCACAAGATGTGCGGGCCGACCGGAACAGGTGTTCTCTGGATGAAAGAGCCGGACCTTGAACCCTTCATTCTCGGTGGGGGGATGGTCGAGACGGTGACCGGAACCGGGTTCACGACCGCGGAAGGATACCAGAAATACGAAGCCGGCACCCCCAACATTGCCGGAGGTATCGGTCTTGGCGTAGCGGCCGGGTATCTTGAAGCGATCGGTATGGAAAATATCCAGCGCCATGAAGAGGTTTTTACTTCGCGGCTGATCAACGGACTTACCCAGAACAAGAAGATCCATGTCTTTGCGCCCCCGCGTCCTGAAAACCGGATAGGGGTTGTGTCGTTTACGGTTGATGGGTTCCACCCGCATGAGGTTGCCCAGCAGCTGGATGAAGTGGCAGATATCCTGGTGCGGTCCGGTCATCACTGCTGCCAGCCGCTGATGGATGCGCTTGGTCTTCCCGATGGGACCGTCCGGGCAAGTATTGCGTTGTATAACACCGCAGAAGAGATCGATCTGCTCCTCGCTACGTTAGAGGAACTGACGCGGTAGCCTTTCTTTTCCCTGCTCCCGGCCCTGCTACGGTTTAATAATCCTGCCGCAACTATTTGTGTACTACGGTTATCCGGAATACTACACCAGATATCAGGAGATCATTGTGACACCTGCTCAACTATCAGACCTGTTTACCCGCGTGCGGAAGAACCGCCCGCTTGTCCACCATATCACCAACTACGTCACGGTCAACGACTGCGCAAATATTACGATCTGTGCAGGAGGTGCGCCGGTAATGGCAGATGCGATCGAAGAAGTCGCAGAGATGACCGGTATTGTCGGGGCGCTCGTTCTCAACATCGGGACGCTCAATACAATTCAGGTCGAATCGATGCTTGCGGCCGGCAGGAAGGCAAACGAGCGGAAGATCCCGATCGTTCTCGATCCTGTGGGTGCCGGTGCAACACGGCTCAGGACGGAGAGTGCCCGCAGGCTGTTAGACGAACTGGAGATCACGATTCTCAAGGGAAATGCAGGGGAGATCGGTGTACTTGCCGGCGCAGACGGGAAAGTGCGGGGTGTGGATTCTGCAGGACTTACCGGGGATCCCGTAGCGATTGCAAAGGATTTTGCCCTGTCTGCCGGCATCACGGTGGTAGTGAGCGGTGCCACTGACATCGTGACCGATGGCAAACGTGTCCTGCTTGTCGAAAACGGTCACCCGATGATGGGCAGTATATCGGGTACAGGATGCATGGCGGCATCGGTGACCGGTGTATTCGCTGCGGAATCGAACGATCCCGTTCAGGCAGCAGCGGCAGCACTCGCCGCATTTGGTATCGCAGGGGAAAGAGCAGCCGGGGCACGAGGGCCGTACTCCTTCAAAGTCGCCCTCTTCGATGAACTAGCCGGATTACAGCCCGCAGATCTCCTGTCCGCTGCAAAGATCAGATCCGTTTGAAAACCCCTCTATGAACTATGAGCTGTACATAATCACCGATGAGAATATAGGCCTTAAAAGGACCCATGCAGAGATTGCCATGCTGGCTATTGCCGGGGGAGCCGATGCGATCCAGCTCCGGGACAAATCCTGCAGCAACAGAGAGCTGATACGGATCGGGCGAACCATCCGCGAGATCACGTGCAGGAGTGCAACCCTATTTATCGTAAACGACCGACTTGACGTAGCACTCGCCTGCGGGGCGAATGGTGTGCATCTTGGACAGGGGGATATGCGTACCGATGTTGCCCGGCAGATAACTCCACCCGGTTTTATCATCGGGGTTTCGGTAAGTAATGCTGACGAGGCGTGCCGGGCAGAACGGGAAGGGGCTGATTATGTTGCGCTCAGCCCGACATTTTCCACGGGATCCAAACAGGACGCCGGGCCGGGGCATGGGCTTTCGGTGCTGCGGGAGATCCGGCGGAATGTGGCATTACCAGTAATAGCCATTGGTGGAATACACTGCGGTAATGTCGGTGAGGTGATTGGGGCAGGAGCAGACGGTGTTGCGGTAATCTCTGCTGTTGTCGGTGCTGCGGATATTACTGCTGCCGCACGCGATTTAAAAAACCTGATCATAAGGAGTAAGGCGGGACGGCGATAATGAGCGATAATCAGCAGCTGCGTTTTGTCCTTCACGAGCATTTCGCCAGCCATCATCATTTCGATTTCAGGCTTGAGCGGGACGGGGTGCTGAAGAGCTGGGCAGTGCCAAAAGGCCTGCCGGAGAAACCCGGTGAACGAAGGCTGGCAATCGCTGTGGAAGATCATCCATCAGACTATATCGGTTTTCAGGGCACCATACCGGAAGGGCAATATGGCGCTGGCGAGGTGAAGATCAAGGATGCGGGTATGTATGATCCATTGATCTGGCGGGATGACCGGATCGAAGTTCTCCTGCACGGAGTGGTCTTTTCCGGTAAATATATCCTTATCCGTTTTAAAAAAGCGGGCGGGAAGGAGTGGCTCGTTCTCAGGGCAAAGGATGAATAGCACTTCAATACATCTCCTGCACTGCAGGATCGCCAGAGCATGGTACAACGAACGAATGCAGACCTGCGGCACTGCGTAACTCTTTTTTCTTTGCAGAATAATGGTTGTCCATGCACCGCCAACCGCTGTCTGATGCAGGATATTCGTTTGCTATCATCGCACTGATTGGAGCGGTAATCATCTTCTCACTCCTGATGTTCTCGCTGCTGATCTACCCCAGTTAT
>Ga0315281_10012213_pt1 | contig 11723 bp, 9 predicted proteins | sample YL17G07_0_MG_FD_204540 | JGI IMG/M metagenome (GOLD analysis project Ga0315281, IMG submission 204540) | Sediment microbial communities from Yellowstone Lake, YNP, Wyoming, USA - YL17G07_0 | ecosystem: Environmental > Aquatic > Freshwater > Lake > Sediment | place: USA: Wyoming | collected... | reverse complement strand
CCGTCGCCGACAAGATGATGGACCTGAGGAAGAACAACGAAGCGCACAAGCTCATGTATATGCGCGGACGCTATTCGGCCACCTCCACCGAACTTCTTTACGGCACGCTGCCTAAGGTCTTCGGGACGACAAATTATTTTTCCCACAGCGCCATCTGCGCCGAAGCGGAAAAAATGGGCCCGGGCCTGACCCAGGGCTTTTTCGGCTACCGCGACTACGACCTGAACAATACCGAGTGTCTGGTTGCATGGGGTACCGACCCGCTCGCCTCCAACCGCATGGTGCCCAACACCATTCGCCGGTTCGGCGAAATCCTTGCTCGGGGCAAGGTGATCACGGTGGATCCGCGGCTTTCCAATGCAGCGGCCAAAGCGCACGAGTGGCTGCCGATCAAACCCGGAACCGATGGCGCGCTGGCCGGTGCCATCGCGCACGTGCTGCTCACCGAGGGCTTGTGGAACAAGGAATTTGTCGGAAATTTCAACGATGGCAAGAACCTTTTCGTCGCCGGTAAGACCGTCGAAGAGGCTGCCTTCGCGGAGAAGGAAACGCATGGTCTTGTGAAGTGGTGGAACATCGAGCTGAAAGACCGCACACCGGCCTGGGCGGAAAAGGAAACCTTGATTCCGGCCGAGCAGATCATTCGCGTGGCCCGCGCCATGGGCAAGGCGGCGCCCAAGGTGGCGGTGTGGATGGGCCCGGGCGTAGCGATGACCCCTCGCGGCACTTATGCCGCGATGGCGGTACATGCGCTGAACGGCCTCGTAGGTTCGGTCGACGTCGAAGGCGGCATGCTGCAAAGCTCCAGCGTTCCGATGGGCCATTTCCCGAAAGCCGACGCCTATGTCGATGCCATCGCCAAAGATGCGGGCAAGCACAAGAAGCTCGACGGCCGCGGCGCGAAAGACATGCCGGCGATGATGAACGCCAAGCCCGGGAGCGGCGTGGTAACCAACAACGTCGCCAACGGCATGCTCAAGGATCCCGGCGCGGTCAAGGTGCTGATCAGTTCCTGGAGCAATTTCAATTTCTCCGCCACCGATCCGGCCCGCTGGGACCGGGCGCTGGCCAAGGTGCCGTTCTTCGTCCACATGGTGACCAACGCGTCCGAGATGACCCAGTTTGCCGACGTCGTGCTTCCCGCCACGTTCAACGCCAGCGAAGGGTTTTCGATCATCACCAACATGGGCAACCTGCATGGTTACGCCACGATCCAGCAGCCGGCCGGCAAGCGGCTGTGGGACGTGAAGCAGGAAGAGACCGAGGTGGTCTGGCTGCTCGCCGAAAAGCTCAAAGCCAGGGGGTTCCCCAACCTGTTCGACTACTACTCGAAGGAGTTCAAGGACCCGGAGACCGGCAAAACCCCGACAAACGAGAAAGAGTTCGGCGAGATCGCTGCGAAGATTTCCAGTGCGACTTTGTGGAAAGCCAAAGAGGCGCTCAAGGGCGATGCTCCGATCAACGGCTGGGCCGATTTCCGCAAGAAGGGCATGTTCAGCGGCGCCAAGTACACGTTTAAGAAGGGTTGGGGCGGCAAGTTCGCCACCGTGAGCAAGAAGTTCGAGTTCTATAGCGAGACGGCGAAGAAAGGCCTTGCGGAGCACGCGAAGAAATTCGAGACGACGATCGACGACATCCTCGCCGTCTCCGGCTATGTGGCCCGGGGCGAACAGGCTTTCGTGCCGCACTACGAACCGCCCAAGCGCCACGGCAGCGTCGCCGAGTATCCGTTCGACTTCATCGACTACAAGTCGCGTCTCAACCGCGAGGGCCGTTCGGCAAACCTGCCCTGGTACCAGGAGTTCAAGAAGGCCGATCCAGGTGACGTTTCCTGGGACGACGTGGTGAAAATGAACCCGGCAGACGGCGCGAAGCTGGGCCTCAAGACCGGAGATACCGTGAAGGTCTCCTCGGTGGCGGGTTCGATAGTCACCAAGCTGAAACTCTGGGAAGGCGTGCGGGCCGGCACGGTCGCGAAGTGCTACGGCCAGGGACACTGGGCCTACGGCCGCGTCGCCTCGCGCGACTACGCCAAGGCGCAGCCGCGCGGCGGCAACAACAACGAGATCCTGGTCGACGACTACGATCGCCTGAGCGGCGCGACGGCGCGCAATGGCGGATTCACCGGCGTCAAGATCCAGAAAGCCTAATCCCCCGCACACGCGAATCGAAGGAGAGAACAAATGTCTAAGTTTGGAATGGTCATCGACCTGCAGCGATGCGTGGGTTGCGGCTGCTGCACGATTGCCTGCAAGGCCGAGAACAACACCCGCAACCGCGCTGACGGACAGAGTCACAATTGGGCCGACCTCCTCATCAAATCCGAGGGAACATTCCCGAACGTGGCACATGTGGTGATGCCGGTGCTGTGCAACCACTGCACCGATGCGCCCTGCGTTGCAAATTGCCCGGTGACGCCGAAGGCCATGTTCAAGACGCCCGAAGGCGTCACCATGCACGACCAATCGCTGTGCATAGGTTGCCAGGCGTGCCAGGGGTCCTGTCCGTATAGCAACATCGAGCTCGACGACAGGAGCCTCAATGGCGAAACCTATAGCGTGATCAGTTTCAACGCCAGGGATCGCGACACGCAGCCCAACTGGAGCGACCAGGCGGAGATGATCCCGGGCTGCACCGGTTCCGGTGTTGAAACCGCCAAGCGGGCGGGCGCGGCAATCCCGGCGCTGAACCAGTTCGCTGCCGGCGACGTGCAAACTGTGCGCAAGCCGGGCGTAGTGGAGAAGTGCACATTCTGCTATCACCGCACCAGCAACGGCCTGCAGCCGGCTTGCGTCGAAGCCTGCCCGGCCAAGGCACGGATTTTCGGCGACCAGGACGATCCTAATTCCGCTATCGCCAAGGTGCTGAAGGCGCAGAAGTCCGTGCGCCTGCAGGAAGACAAAGGCACGCGGCCGAACGTACATTACGTCGGCAAGTACAGCGCCAGGGTCTGATCTCCGGCGCACCCGAGTAAACTGGGGGCGGAGATTATCCGCCCCCTTCTTGTTTCAGGAATCCAAATGCAACATTACGACCTCGACCAGGGTATCGCCCGCGAAAACCTGAGCCGTTTGCTCGCCGCCTGCTATTACCAGCCGGGCCCGGAGTTCGCGGAAGAGAAGGTATTTGAGTCGATGCTGGACGCTGCGACGCGCATACATCCGCAGCTTGCGTCGTGTGCGCAGCGTCTAGGCGAGGACTACGCTGCCGAGGGCCCTGTAGCGCTGCTGCTCGATTACACACGCCTGTTCCTCGGCCCCAACCATATCATCGCCAAGCCCTACGGCTCGGTCTGGCTGGAGGGACAGAACTCCGTCATGGGCGATTCCACCATGGCGGTGCTGAAGCTGTATGAGGAAGGCGGCTTCGACATGAGCGAGGAGTTTCGCGAGGTGCCCGATCACATCGCGGTCGAGCTGGAGTTTCTCTATCTGCTCATTTACCGGGAAAACGAGGCGCAACGCAATGGCGAACTCGAAGCGCTGCAGGCAAAGACGGCTCTGCGCAAGCGCTTTCTCGACGAGCATCTCGGCCGCTGGGTCGGACCTTTCACCACGGCTATGCGGGCCGGCGCGCAAAGCAGCTATTACCGCCACGTTGCCGAACTCACTGCCAGATTCGTCGAACTGGAAGCAGGCAAAGGCCAGGCGAACTGATATTTCCGCCGGCTGCGCGATTCAGAACATGTTGTTCGTGGTCCATGCGATGGGGTTCGGCGCGGACCTATCGAGCGGCAGGGCACTGTGCTCGCAGCAAATGAAGGCGCTTTTCGGGCTCGGCACGCACGAACAGCCGCTTTGCTTCATGACGGCGGGCACTGTGAAGAGGCGCAAGTCTGTGCGGCCGAGGCCAGTCATGGGCGACGATACGTTCTCCCTGTAACGTTGGCTTGAGTCAACCCTTTCCCGCGGCGAGCGCAAACCGGACCAGCTCGGAAACGTTGCGCGCGTCGAGCTTTGTCATCAGGCGGGCCTTGTGCACCTCGACCGTGCGCGCGCTGATGGCAAGAGACGCTGCGATTTCCTTCGCGTGCAGTCCCATTCCGACCAATTCCAGGACTTCACGTTCGCGATTAGTCAGCTTCGCTAATTTCAAGGCCTGATCGTTGCCCGTCTCCGCACGCTGAATTCGCCGGGATTCCTTGTCGAACCCCTTTTCGATCGCCACCCGCAATTCCGCTTCGTCAAAGGGCTTTTCGATAAAATCAACGGCCTCCGATTGGAATGCGGCTCGGGCCGATTTTACGTCCCCGTGTCCGGTGATGATCACAAACGGCAATTTCTTGCCCCTGACACGAAGATCTGCCTGCAGTTCAAGTCCGCTCATTCCCGGAAGCCTGAGGTCCGCGACTACGCAGCCGGTCCACTCATCCCGATACGTATCGAGGAACGCTTCGGCGCTCTCGAACGATACCGTGCGAAAGCCCAGGAGCCCCAGCATCAGGGACAGCGAGTCGCGCATCGCGGCATCGTCCTCAACGATGTAGACGGTTAAACCGTCATAAGACGAACTATTCATCGGCAGCCAAACCTGGCAGCACCAGGTGAAATTCGCCCTGTTTGGTAAGCGCAGCGCTGAGGGATCCGCCGTGCGCTTCGGCGATCGCCTGGCTTATGGCCAGGCCCAATCCCATTCCCATGGGCTTGGTGGTTGAGAAAGGTTCAAACAATAGCTTGCGCGCCGAAGGCGACAGCCCCGGTCCGGTATCCGTGATGCGGAACAGAATCCGGCCGCCCTTTACCTGGTGGACTGAGACTATGACGGTGTTGTCGCCCGATGGCAGATTGGCTATCGCCTCAAACGCATTTGCAATAAGATTGCGCAGAACCAATTCGATTTGCAGCCGATCTGCCAGCAGTATGGACGCGCTCGCATCCTTCTCGACACGGAAATCCACTTCGCCGGAGGGGTCAAGCTTGCTGCCGATGCGTCGCGCCGTTTCCAGCAGGCTTGCCACCGTCACCTGTTCCAAGCGCGTGGTGCCGCTGCGAAAAAAATCCCGCAGGCGTCCTACAACCTCCGCGGCGCGCCTTGACTCTCCGAGCATCTTTTCGATCGTTGCGTTGAGCTCGGAATAAGGAATCTTGCCTTCGCCCCGCTCAAGATAGAGCTGGCAGGCCCTGCCGTAGTTACTTAGTGCGGCAAGCGGTTGGTTGATTTCGTGGGCAATAGCGCCCGCCATCTCGCCAGCGGCCGCGAGCCGCAGCGAGGCCTTAAGACCTTCCGTTGCCCGCTCGCGCTCGTCGACCATGACGCCGAGAAACAAGCCGGTAAGCGAAAGCGCGGCCACCAGTGCCTGCAATTCCACCAGCGCCAGCGAGTGCATAGACCCGCCTTGGGCACCCAGCACCACGCCAACCTGAACCACACCGGAGGCTACCGCGGCGCCGACGAATCCCCCGCGCAAAGCGATCCAGATCAGAGGCAGAAACAAGAGATAGAAATATTTCGACGGATCACCGCCCACACCTTTGAACACAAAAAGCATCGTCGCAATCATCACTGCGAACTGCAAGGTGGTTTCCGGCCTGCGCCAGGACTTGCGCAAGCGCTCGCGTCCCGCGCTGTCGGCGGCGAGCAGGAGCAGGGGTGCCGTAATCAGCACCCCTACCGCATCGCCCAGCCAAAACCGAAATACCGCGGCGCTGAACAACTGACCGACAAAAAAGTCATTTGCCCATAGAACCCCTACGTAGATCGTCCCGATAATTGCGGTTCCGATCGCTGTAACAGCGACGAGAACCCACACCTGCCGCGTATCGCTCAGCCTGTAGTCTGCTTTGAGGAAATATCTGAGCGTTCCGGCGATTGCGGTGTAACCGCCCGCCTGCACCAGCGAGGTTAGCGCCGTAATGAGCAAGCCTCCCGGCGCATCGCGAATGATGATGTCGGCAATGAAGATGGTGCCGAGAATAATCGGGGCGTAACCCAATCCGCCGAGCATCATCCAGACGATGCTGAGCGCAGGTGGCGGATTCCAGGGCGTGATGTTGAACGGACCAAGCGGATAGATGTAGCTGGCCCAGTCGAGCGCGACATAGCAGGCGGCAAACATAACCGCATCTCTGATATGCACGGCAAGCGAACGGCGCGGTCCGAACATCGGGAATTCAGCCAGCATGGATGCAATCCGCATTGTTCGATCGAAGATACCCAATGTTGGGGCCAGAAACGCGCGATGGCAAGTACGTGATTCTACTTACGTCAAAATGCGAATTTTCACAACGCACGACGAACTCTATTATGCGTGCTCCTAGCTCTTTCCTGAAGAGGTAGTCCCATGCAATCGATTATTGCCGTCACCTGGATCGAACTCACGGGGGCGACGCTGTTCGGTCTGGCCGTCTTGCATACCTTTTCAACGAAATACTTCGAGCATCTCGCGCATACACGGCCGGTCCACGCAGGCTTGTGGCATCTGCTCGGGGAAGTGGAAACGGTTTTTGGATTCTGGGCTTTTGTCCTGCTGATCTTCATGGCCGCGGCTCTGGGCCGGACCGCAGCGTTCGACTATCTCGACAAGACCCGTTTCGTCGAACCCATGTTCGTCTTCGTCATCATGGTGATCTCCGCGAGCCGACCGATCCTGCAACTGGTATCCGATTTAGTAAGGAAGTTAACCGTCGTCATCCCCCTTCCTGGCGCGGTGGCCTACTACTTTCTGGCGCTTTCTGCGGTTCCGCTGCTTGGGTCGATTGTTACGGAACCGGCAGCGATGACATTGGCGGCACTGATGCTCCGCGACATCATCTTTTCCCGGCAAGCCTCGAATAGGCTGAAATACCTGACCCTGGGCGTGCTCTTCGTCAATGTTTCCATAGGCGGCACGCTGACGAATTTCGCCGCGCCTCCGATACTCATGGTGGCAGCCAAGTGGGGATGGGACACAGGCGCCGTATTCTCCATGTTCGGCTGGAGGGCGATTGTCGCAGTTGTCACGAACGCATTGGTTCTGACGCTTTTATTCAAGAACGAGCTGACGAAAAAGGCCAGAGCCGACGTACAAGGAACGGGGGCGCGGACAACCGCTGCTTTCGTCCTGGTCAATGTTGCAATTTTGGCCGGAGTCGTGGCGACCAATCACCAACCGGAAATGTTCATAGGCCTGTTTCTGTTTTTTCTCGGGCTGGCCGAGGCGTACAAGAGTCATCACAACCGCCTGATGCTGAGGGAAGGGCTGATGGTAGCTTTCTTTCTGGCCGGTCTTGTTGTTCTTGGCGGGCAGCAGCAATGGTGGCTTCAGGCAGTTTTGTCGAGCCTCAGCGAGACGACGCTGTTTTACGGCGCGGCGGCCCTCACAGCCATCACCGATAACGCCGCTCTTACCTATCTGGGATCGTTGGTCGGGGGCGTCTCTGACGAGTTCAAATACGCCCTGGTAGCTGGTGCTGTCGCTGGAGGTGGACTCACCGTCATCGCCAATGCGCCTAATCCGGCAGGCTTTGCGATCCTGAGGAATTCCTTCGATGAGCAGTCGATCAATCCATTGGGGCTCTTTCTTGCCGCGCTTCCGCCGACCTTCGTTGCCGTTTTCTGCTTTCGGGCGTTACCGAAAGCGGCCGTCGAAATGCTTGACTATCAGTCTTGGGTACAGTGGTTCCAGTCCCTAGACCGCGCCTTCCTGTTCCTGTTGATTCTGCCTTTCGTGGTCGCAATCGTCGGGCTATGGAGCGAACTCGGGCGCACGCGAAAAGTCAGGCGCGCTAGTCAGGACTGAACTGCGCTGGTCGTTTGGTCGGCGCTTCTACTGCCGGCGCGAGGTGTGGCGGTGCACAACCTGTCTGGAGACGCTCAACCCAATCTCCTCCGAAACAGTTCCTGCCGTGCCGCCGAACTGATTGCGACCACCGCCGGGTGCGTCAGGCGGCGTTCAACTGAAATGGCGTAGAACTGCTCGGTCACCACTGCGGTATGGCCGATGGCCACCACACCATATTGCAGACATACTTCCTTGGCGATCACGGATGGGGCCGCAAAGATGCCGACACCCACCTGCCCGAACGCCTTCAGTAAAGCGCCGTCATCGAACTCTCCGACAATCCGAGGATGAGCCTGCAGTTTTTCAAACCACTGCATCAGGCGCGCTCGTACCGCCGCATCCTCGCCCGGCAGCAGCATTGGCGCGCCGTCCAGGCAGTGCGGAAATGAGCCCTTGTGCTTTCGCGCCAGTCGCGTCGTGGCAAAGAAGGTCATATCCGATTCCCCGAGCAGGTGACTGAACCCTTTGATGCTGACCGTGGGCGGCATGGGGCTGTCGGCAATCACCAGGTCCAGCCGGTGGACCGCGAGTTCCGACAGCAGGTTGGCGAGCTTCCCTTCCCGGCAGACAATGCAAGGCGGTTGCGGCAGATGCACCGCCGGTTCCAGGAGCCGGTAGGCGATGGATTTCGGCACGGCATCGGAAACCCCCACCCTGAACTGCGGCATGCGCCCTTGCGTGGGATGGCGCATGACGCCCTCAAGTTCCTCCCCCAGCGTGAAAATCTCGTCGGCGTAGCTCAGCAGCACCCGTCCCGCTTCGGAAAGCTCGAGACGGCGTCCGACGCGGGTAAAGAGCTCGTAGCCCAGCAGTTTCTCGAACAGACTCAATTGCCCGCTGACCGTTTGCGGAGTCAGATGCAGGCGCTCGCTCGCGCGCGCGATCCCGCCGGCCTTGGCGACCGCCCAGAAATAGTGAAGGTGCTTGTAGTTCAGTGCGCTCATCGGCCGGCGTCTCCCATGTCTCTTCGGTATTTCCGAACAGATCTGCAATTATATTCGATTTGTCAACGAGCATTGCCGGCGCTATCGTAGTCTCGTTCCAACATTCAGAGGAGGGCCAAGGCCGTGCCAATCGATAGTCAATTACGCGCAATCCAGGTTCCGGCCACAGCCGGTCCGGTCCCGTCGGCGCTCGCCACCAACAAGGTCATCCGTAACACTTACCTGCTGCTGGCCATGACCCTCGCGTTCAGCGCGCTCACCGCGGCCGCGTCGATGGCCATGACGCTGCCTCATCCGGGCCTCGTCATCACCCTGGCGGGCTACTTCGGCCTGCTGTTTCTGACCACGAAGTTCCGCGACAGTGCCTTGGGGCTGGCCTTCGTGTTCGGGCTCACCGGTTTCATGGGCTACACCCTGGGACCGATCCTCAACGCCTATCTCGGCATGCCAAACGGTCCGCAGCTGGTCATGACCGCCCTGGGTGCCACCGGCGCTGTGTTCCTAGGGCTGTCCGGCTATGCGTTGACCAGTCGCAAGGATTTCAGCTTCATCGGGGGATTCCTGATGGTCGGTATCCTGGTGGCCTTTCTGGCGGGGCTGGGCGCGATCTTCTTCGCTATGCCGGGACTGTCGCTGGCGGTATCCGGGATGTTCGTGCTGCTGATGTCCGGACTGATCCTCTACGAAACCAGCAACATCATCCATGGCGGCGAGACCAACTACGTCATGGCCACCGTGACGCTCTACGTGTCCATTTTCAACCTGTTCACCAGCTTGCTCCACCTTCTGGGGTTCGCGAACCGGGAATAGCCACGGCGACCCGCGTCACGTACAAGACCATGGAAAACTGAGGAACCTGTCACGTGGAACTGCTCAGCATGGAGTTTTTCTCGGCGCTGGCGGCGATAGTCGTCATCGACCTGGTGCTCGCCGGTGACAACGCCATCGTCATCGCGCTCGCCGCCCGCTCGGTGCCCCGACATCGGCAACGGCAGGCAATTATCTGGGGCACGGTCGGGGCGATCGTGGTGCGCAGCTCGCTGACCCTGATAGTGGTTTGGCTGCTCAAAATACCGGGCCTGTTGTTTGGCGGCGGGGTGTTGCTGGTATGGATCGCCTACAAGCTGCTGCTGCCTGAAGACGGCAACGGGAGCGAAGCCAAAATCGATGCCGCAAGCACTTTTTGGGGTGCGATCAGGACCATCGTGGTCGCGGACATGGTAATGGGACTGGACAACGTGCTTGCGGTGGCCGGCGCCGCGCAGGGGAGTTTTCTGCTGGTCATCATCGGGTTGCTTGTCAGCATCCCGATCGTAGTCTGGGGCAGCACCATGCTGCTGCGGTTCGTGGAGCGCTTTCCCGGCTTCGTCTATCTGGGGGCCGGTGTGCTCGCCCTGACGGCGGCCAAGATGATTTCCGCCGAGCCTCACCTCAAAGATCCTCTTTCTGCCTACACGTTGACGGTGCCCGCTTTGTACGTAGTGATCGTGGTCAGCGTGTTGTGGGCGGGTTTCGTCAAGAACCATCGGATGCTGGAGTCGAGAATCAGCGCGAGACTCGCCGAGTTCGCGCGGCAGCGCGGCAGTCACCCATCAATTTCGCACGACATCAAAGGAGGGAACGCCATGTTGAAGATACTTGTCCCGATCGACGGCTCCCGCAGTTCGCGTTTCGTGATGCCGCACGTCATAAGGGAATTCATGAAGAACCGGGCGCTGGAAATACACCTGCTGAACGTTCAGCCGCCATTCTCGTGGCATATTGCGCGGTTTGTCGGCAAGAAGAGCCGTGACGACTTCCACCGTGACCAGGCGAAAAAGGCGCTGCGGCCGGCAATGCAAGTCCTGGATAGCTCCGGTGTGCCGTATTCCCTGCACATCGAGGTGGGAGACAAAGCAAAGCTCATCACCGATACGGCGCGCAGCCTTCAATGCGACCACATCGTGATGAGTACGGCGCGCAAGAATTCACTCACGCGCATGTTGGAGGATTCGACCACCAACAAGGTACTCGAACTGACGTCGGTTCCGGTCGAGGTGATCGCGGGCGACGCCGTGTCGAGATTCGAGCGCTACGGCCTACCGGCCGGGATTGGCGCGATCCTGGGATTGATGTTCTTCGCTGCCGTAGACTGAATGTTGCGGGCCGGCTGAACGCCTTGCATTGGGTTTCGCGCAACCTCCTCTGTATCGGCCGCAAAGCCAATATCCACGCGGGTCTTCGCCCATCTTACCTCAGTACCTCGCGCTCCCCGGCGTGCGCGGGAACGGAATCACGTCGCGCACGTTGGCGAGGCCCGTGATGTAGGACACGGTGCGCTCGAAGCCGAGGCCGAAGCCGGCGTGGGGCACGCTGCCGTAGCGGCGCAGGTCGCGATACCAGCCGTAGTGACTCTTGTCGAGCCTCGCCTCCTCCATGCGCGCATCGAGCACCGCGAGGCGCTCTTCGCGCTGGCTGCCGCCGATGATCTCGCCGATGCCGGGCGCAAGCACGTCCATGGCGGCAACGGTCCGGCCATCATCGTTGAGGCGCATATAGAACGCCTTGATCTCCTTCGGGTAATTCATCAGCACCAGCGGGCCGCCGACATGCTTCTCGGCGAGGTAGCGCTCGTGCTCGGATTGCAGGTCCATGCCCCATTTGACCGGGTAGTCGAACTGTTGCTTCGCCCCCTCGAGAATGCCGATCGCCTCGGTGTAATCCATGCGCACGAATTCCTTGTCGACGATGCCCTGCAGCTTGGCGATGACACCTTTCTCGACGCGCTCGTTGAAGAACGCCATGTCGTCGCCGCGCTCCGCCAGCACCGTTTTCAGCACATGTTTGAGCAAGGCCTCGGCGAGCGCCGCGTTGTCGGACAAATCGGCGAAAGCGATCTCCGGCTCGACCATCCAGAACTCCGCCAGATGGCGGCTGGTGTTGGAGTTCTCGGCGCGGAACGTGGGCCCGAAGGTGTAGACCCTGGACAGCGCCAGGCAGTAGGTCTCGACGTTCAACTGCCCCGAAACGGTGAGAAACGC